>Ga0126381_100006886_pt1 | contig 12617 bp, 9 predicted proteins | sample PanSoiMetPlot_28_FD_96465 | JGI IMG/M metagenome (GOLD analysis project Ga0126381, IMG submission 96465) | Tropical forest soil microbial communities from Panama - MetaG Plot_28 | ecosystem: Environmental > Terrestrial > Soil > Tropical forest > Bulk soil | place: Panama | collected 2016-02-17
GGCCGCGGCCGCCACCGTCTTTCTGGCAGTCTTCGCGACCATCCTTGCGTCGACGGCCTCGCCTTCCCCCTGGGCATTTGTCGCGATCGGCGGAATCGCAGTACTGATTGCCGCAGCCGCCATCGTCTGGGCGGTTCTTCCTCTGAGAAAGCGCCCGTCCAATCTCCGGCTCGCCCGATTCGTCGAAGAGCGCGTGCCGTCGCTCGACGACCGTCTGGCCACGGCGGTTGATGTCGTCGAATCCGGACAGCTACAGCGCGGCGGCGTGCTGGGTGAGCCGCTCCTCGCTGACGCTGCCCGGCGCGTTGAAGCCGTCGATGTCGATCAGATTGTGGCGACGTCGAAGGTGCGCCGCAGCCAGCTCCAAGCCATGGGCGCGTTCGCTGCGCTCGTCCTGGCGCTGTTCTTCGCGCGCGAGCCGGCGCGACAGTCTCTCGACGCCGCGTCGCTCGTGCTGTTTCCGGCGCGCGTGACGCTGGAGGTCGCGCCAGGAAACGTGCGCCTGAAACAAGGCGCGACGCTGGCGATCGAAGCGCACCTGATCGGGAACGCGACACCCGTGGCGGGGCGGCTGGAAATCGCCGACGGAGCGTCATGGCGAACGTCCGATATGACGGCCGACGGCGCCGGTCGTTTCCGCGCGACGATTCCGACAGTCGAGAGCGATCTCCAGTATCGCGTCGTGGTCGGCCCCCACACCTCGCCCGTCTATCACGTTCGGGTGGTCCAGCCGCCGCGCGTCGTCAGCATCGACGTGGACTACGTCTATCCGCCGGCGCTCGGTGTTCCCCCGCGTACTGAAACGGACGCGGGCGATGTTTACGCGCCGTCCGGGACGGACGTGCGGCTGCACGTTCACACCGCGAAGCCGGTCGCGAGCGGACGCCTGTCGCTCAGCTCAGGCGATTCGATTCCGCTTGCGATGGGCACCCCGACCGAACTCGTCGCGCCGATGAAGATCTCGGCGGACGGATCGTATCGAGTTGCGCTCGTGGACGCCGAAGGCCTTGGGAACGACGCCGGCACGGAGTACTTCATCCGTGTCGTGGCGGATCGCCCTCCGGACGTGCACATCTCGAAGCCGGCGAGCGATCGGCAGGTGACGCCGCTTGAAGAAGTCGATGTCGAGGCGCAGGCAGACGACGACTACGGACTCGATCGCGTCGAGCTCGTATATGCGGTGCGCGGGGAGGGCGAGAAGGTCGTGCCTCTCGGCGTCCCAAAGCACGCGACGACAGCGACGGTGCGGCATACGATCTATCTGGAGGACCTCGGTGTCCGCCCTGGCGACTTCGTGTCGTACTACGTTCGGGCAAGAGACGTGACGCATGGCGTTCCTGGCGCGCGGTCAAATGAAGGTCGGAGCGACATTTTCTTTCTCGAAGTGCGTCCGTTCGAGCAGGAGTTCATGCTCGCCGAAAGCCAGTCGATGGCGGGCTCGGGCTACAACGGCTCGATCGACGATCTCGTCAACGCGCAGAAGCAGATCGTCGTGGCGACGTGGAAGATCGACCGCCGCTCACAGGCAGCGAAAGGCGCGCAGTCGCCGCAGGACGTTCGTGCGATTGGCAGGAGCGAGTCGGATCTGCTGACGCGCGTCGAGGAAGTCGCAAGCTCGCTGAGCGAGTCGACGATGAGGGATCCTCGTAAGCGTTTGGGGCGCAGCAGCGATCCGTCGATGCCCGAAGAGCAGGTGATGACGAAGGCCGTCGACGCCATGGGACGCGCCGTGTCCGCCCTTGACGCGCTGAAGACGTCCGCCGCACTTCCCGCCGAAATGCAGGCGCTCAACGCGCTGCTCGAAGCGCAGTCGATGGTGAAGAAGCGCCAGATCTCCCGCCAGCAGACCGCGCAGGGCGGCCCTGGCAACAACAACCGCAACTACGACGTCTCGACGTTGTTCGACAAGGAACTGCAGCGGCTGCAGGAGACCAACTACGAGACGCGCCAGACAGGGACTCGCGCGCCTCCTGACGACGCCGCCGAGAAGTTGAAGGCACTCGCGCGCCGGCAGGACGAGTTGCTCCGTCGTGAGCAGCAGCTGCAGAACCTGCCGGAAGAGGAACGCCGGCGAGAGCTGGAGAAACTGACCCGGGAGCAAGCCGAGCTGCGGCAACAAGCCGAAGCGCTCACGAAGTCGGCGTCCCGAAACTCGACGTCTCCGGACGCGACGTCGCAGCTGCGCGACATCGCACAAGACATGGAAGGTGCGACAAACGACTTGCGGCGGCAGGACGCTCGGTCGAGCCAGTCGCGCGGCCGACAGGCGCTCGAAAAACTGCAGCGGCTGTCGAACGCGGCTGGCGATCGCGACGGCAAGCAACAAGCGCAACGCGGCGCCGCCACCGATCCACAGTCGCAACGGCTCCAGGACGTGCTCGTCAAAGCCCGCGAGCTCGAGCAAAAGCTCGATTCTTTGACGCACGAACTGCAGCAGCTACAGTCGCAGGGGAGCAGAAGCAACGAGCGAGCTCGGCTGCAAGAGGATGCCGCCCGGCAGCTGCAACAGACGCGCGATCTCATCGATCAACTCAGGCGAGAGGACCCTGCCCTCACGAGCGGCGGCCCAGGATTCACGTTCGAAGGACAGGGCATGACGTTCTCGGCGCCCGGCACGGAGGCGTTCAAGCAGGACCTCTCGCGCTGGGAGACGCTGCGCGGTCAGGCGACTCGGGCGCTCGAAAGCGTTACGGCGAATGTCTCGCAGCGCCTCGGCCAGAAGAATCCGACGACGGATCGAGTGGCGGCGGGTGTCGACGACAAGCCGCCGGCCTCGTATCGCGCGCAGGTCGACGCATATTTCAAGGCGATCGCCGCAAAGAAGGCGCAGTGACGATCACTTTCGCGTCATCGTTGACAGGCTCGGCGCTTGTCGACCTGCTGCTCATCGTCGCGGTCTCGACTGCTGTCACGGTGCTGGTGTTTTACCGGCGTCCGGCGGCCGCCTTGTCCGCGCGGCAGCACTTCACGCTGACGACGGTCCGCGTGTGCACGGTGGCGATGGTCCTGGTGCTGCTGCTTCGGCCTGTCGCCGTCGTCCAACCCGCTGGGTCCCGTGACGTCGTGGTGCCAATACTGGTCGACGTCTCGCGCAGCATGCGCATTGCCGACGCCGGCGGCCAGATGAGAATCGCTCGAGCGAAGAGTATCGCCGAGCTCGATCTGATACCGGTGCTGTCACAGAGATATCGCGCGCCCGTGTTCGCCGTCGGCGACGGCCTCACGGAGACGACCACGGAAGCTCTTGACGCTCGTGCACGGAAAAGCGATCTCGCCGGCGCGCTCGCGCAGGTTCGCGATCGATTCGAGGGCCAGCAGATTGCCGGTCTCGTGCTTCTCTCCGACGGCGCCGACACCGGACCACGGGATTCTTTCCGCGTCGTCAAACAGAACGACCGTGCGATTCCGGTGTTCGCCGTCGGCATCGGCGCGGCGTCGGGGCTGCGCGATCGCGAGGTTCTGAGCATCACCGCCGGAGAACAGCGGCTGGCGGACGCGTCGGTGGACGTGCGCGTGTCGGCCTCGAGCGCGGGCTTCGGCCGCGCGCCGTACGAGCTCCGGCTCCTCGCCAACGGCGCTGTCGTCGAGACCCGTCGCGTGACGCCCGCGGCAGACGGATCGCCGTCGTACGTGACGTTCACGGTATTCCCGGACCCGTCGCACGACACTGTCTACTCGGCGGAGATTCCGGCGACGGCAGACGAAACGATCCACGAGAACAACACGCGCGGCACGCTTGTCAGCGCCGCCGGCAGAAAACGGCGGCTGCTCGTCATCGCTGGAGCGCCGGGATTCGAACATAGCTTCATGACGCGGGCGTGGTCGATCGATCCCGGTCTCGAGGTCGATTCGGTCGTTCGCAAGGGCAAGAATGCCGAAGGCCGTGACACGTTCGTCATCCAGGCTGCTCACGACCGTACGCAGAGCCTGGCGGCTGGATTCCCGGCGCGACGCGAGGATCTATATGCGTACGACGCGTTGATCGTCGCGAATATGGAAGGCAGCTTTTTCACGCGCGATCAGCTGGCGATGATGGCGGACTTTGTCGGCGAGCGCGGCGGCGGGCTGCTCGTGGCGGGCAGCCGATCGCTCGCGCAACGCGGGCTGATCGGCACTGCGCTCGAGCCGGTCCTGCCGGTCGAACTCGACGATCGGCGCGGCGCGGTTACACGCGCGTCGTTTGGTGACATCGAACGGATGGCGCCGAATCAACTGGCGGTGACAGCCGAAGGCGCGACGCATCCAATCATGCGGCTCGGTGCATCAGGCGACGAAACGCGAATGCGATGGGCGGCGCTTCCTGCACTCGCTGCGTCGACGCCGCTCGGGCAGGCGCGCCCAGGCGCATCGGTGCTCGCTGTAGTGGCCGAGCCCGACGGCGGCGTTTTTCCGGCCGTGGCGATTCAGCGGTACGGCAGGGGCCGGGCGATGATCTTCGGCGGCGAGGCGTCGTGGCGGTGGCGCATGCTCACGGCGTCGACCGATCGCAGTCACGAGCTGTTCTGGCGCCAGGCTGCGCGCTGGCTGTCGCAGTCCGCGCCGGATCCGGTGTCCGTTGCAGTGCCTGACGGCCTCGAGCCCGGCGACGCCGCGCCGATTGAGATCGACGCCCGCGACGCGTCGTTCGCGCCCGCGCCGGACGCAGTCGTGGCCGCCTCCGTGTCGAAGGATGGCAGCGGAGGACAAACGTTGCCAGTTCATCGCGCCGATTCGGGAGGAGGTTTTGCCGCCACGTTCGCTCCCGAACGTCCCGGCCTCTATCGTATTCACGCCGACGGTTCCCGACATTCGGGTGCGCTCGGAAGCGCGGACCGCACAGTCTACGTCGGCGGAAGCGACCGCGAGTTCGCCGACCCGCGATTGAATGAGGGATTTCTCAGACGGATGGCAGACGACTCGGGCGGCCGCTACGTCCGCGCATCAGATGCGTCACGAGTGCTGTCGTGGTTGGACGACTCAGCGCATCAGCGCGCCGAACCGGAGCGGCGCGACATCTGGGACCGCTCGTGGGTGATTGCGGTGCTCGTTTTTCTGCTTTGCGTCGAGTGGACGCTGCGGCGCCGATGGGGACTGCGGTGAGCACGCGCGCCCTGGCGCTGGCGATCGCTTGCTGCATCGCGGCTCCTTGCTGGGCAGGCGAACAGTATGCGTTTGTCGTGTCCGGCGCGTCGGGAGGCGAGGCGTACGCGAAGAAGTACGACGGCTGGCGAACCACGCTTGTAAGCACGTTGAAGTCGCTCGGCTACGCGGACGACCACGTCGTTGCCTTGTCGGAGGCCTCGCGCGTTCGGGTTCGCGACGCGATCCAGACGTTGCGCGCGCACCTGACGAAAGACGATTCGTTGTTCATCTTGCTCATCGGGCACGGAACTTCGGAAGGCGACGTCGGCAAGTTCAATCTCGTCGGTCCCGATATGACGGCGCGGGACTGGGCCGATCAGCTGAAGCCGATCGACGGCCGCGTCATTTTCGTCGACACGACAGCCGCGAGCTTCCCATTTCTCCGTCAGCTCGCGCGGCCTGGCCGGATCGTCATCACGGCCACCGATTCGACGGCACAGGAATTCGAGACCGTGTTTCCGGAGTTCTTCGTCAAGGCGTTCAGCGACCCGGCCGCCGACGGCGACAAGGACGGCCGCGTGTCGATCTTCGAAGCGTTTCTCTATGCAAGCGCGAACGTGCGCGCGTGGTTCGATCGACAGGACCGTCTGCCTACCGAACGTGCGCTGCTCGACGACGACGGAGACGGCGTTGGAAGGGAAGCGTGGAACCCGGCGCCTGATGGCGCCGTTGCGAAGCTGACGTATCTCCAGCCGATGGTCGGCGGTTCGACCGATCCACTGGCGAGGCGCCAAGCGGAGATCGAATCGGCGATCGCGGATCTAAAGGCGCGCCGCGGGGCGACGCCGCCCACGGCGTACGACGCGGAGCTCGAACGTCTTCTGACAGATCTCGCCCGCGTCTCCGCCCAGCGAAGACGCTAGGCAATCAGCCTTCCCATCGTTCGAAGCGTTCGCGCCTCCTGAAGATGAACACAGCGCCGGCGCCGACGAGAAAACCCACGACGTGCGCCGCGAACGCGACGCCGCCGGAGTGACTGGTGGTCGCCGCCAGCGCGCCTGCGTTCACGAGCTGCATGACAAACCAGAAGCCGAGCAGGAAGATCGCGGGGATCTCGACAACCTCGAAGTAAAAGAACAGCGCGATGAAGGTGAGCACGCGCGATTGCGGAAAGAGCACGAAGTAGGCGCCCATGACCCCTGCGATGGCGCCGCTCGCGCCGATCGTCGGCACCATCGAGTCTGGGCTCATGAACACCTGGCCGAGCCCCGCGGCGACGCCGCAGAGCAGGTAGAAGACCGCGAACCACCCGTGCCCGAATTGATCTTCGACGTTGTCGCCAAAAATCCAGAGGTACCACATATTGCCGAGAATGTGCGACCAGCTGGCGTGGAGGAACATCGACGTCAGCAGCGTCGGGGCGTGAAAGTCGGCCGGCACGACGCCGTACACATACAGGAACTGTTGGAGCTGACGCGGCGACAGCGACAGCTCCAGAAACCACGCCAGCGCGTTCAGGACGATGATCGTGATGGTGACGAACGGGAACGTTCGTGACGGAATGACATCCCGCAGCGGGATCATGCCAGCATTCTAGTGTGACGCTCCCATCGCAGCGTCAGCGCTTCACAAGCAGCATCAATCCGGAAGCCCATTCGAGGGATGTTGATTCGAATCCCGTCTGCGCCTCGAGCCGTGCGACGAGCGCGGGCACTTTGGGCGCGTGTCCTTCAGGCCAGTTCGGCTGCGGCAGCAGGTCGTCGATGACGTACAGACCGCCACGTTTGAGCAGGGACAGCGTCTTCGCGAGTTCCGTGAACTTTCCGGGCCACGCGTCCGCAAAGATGAAGTCGAAGTGCGATTCCTTTTGCCCCGCCAGAAAGGCGGCACCGTCGCCGACATGGAAAATCACCCGCGAGTCGTCGCTAAGATAACGCTGGGCGATGGCAGACGCGTTCGGGTCGTTGTCGACAGTGTCGAGACAGGCGTCGGCGTCCATGCCGTCGAGCAACCACGCCGTTGCGACACCAGTGCCGGTTCCGAGTTCAAGGAAACGGCCGGAGGGTTTGGACGCGGCAAGGGTACGCAGCAGGGAACCTGTCTCGGGCGCCGACGCCATCGTGAACCCGACCCGGTCGGAGTCTCGAGTGATGGCGGCGAGTGCGGTGGGTGGGCGCACTACACCCCGTGGCCGTACCCGACGTGCTCTTCGGTCCCGTTGATGGCATCCGGGGCCGTTTTGCTCGTACGCACACGTTCCACGATGCGGCGGAGATCGCCGTCGCCGACGATCTTGCGGTGCTCGCCGAAGGTGATGACGGCACGGTAGACGGATTCGATTTCGGCAGCCGTGACCTGCAGGCCGAGCGCGTCGCATCGGCGCTGTACGGCATGACGTCCTGAATGACGTCCGATGACGAGCTGCTCGGGCTGTTGGCCGACGTCCTGCGGGCGCATGATCTCGTAGGTCCGCGCGTCCTTGAGGACACCGTCCTGGTGGATGCCAGCCTCGTGCGCGAAGGCATTGCGTCCGACAATCGCTTTGTTGGCCTGGACAGGTTCGTCGGCGAGCCTGGCCAGTAGCTGGCTCGTCGAGAACAGCTTCGTCGCTTCGATGGTCGTGTCGAACGGCATCCGATCCTGACGCACGCGCATCGCCATGACGATCTCTTCGAGCGCGGCGTTACCTGCGCGCTCGCCGATGCCGTTGATCGTGCACTCCACCTGACGGACGCCGCCCTGAATGGCGGCGAGGCTGTTGGCGACGGCGAGCCCGAGGTCGTCGTGGCAGTGCGCGCTGAACACAGCCTTGTCGGAGTTGGGCACGCGCCGGATGATCTCGGCGAAGAACTCGCGCGTCTCCTCCGGCGTCCCGTAGCCCACGGTGTCGGGCAGGTTAATGGTCGTCGCTCCGTGCGCAATGGCCGCTTCGACGACCCTGCACAGAAAGTCGCGGTCGCTTCTCGTCGCGTCTTCCGCTGAAAACTCCACGTCGTCGGTATGCGTGCGCGCCCGTTTGACGCCGTCGACGACGGCGTTGAAGCACCCGTCGCGCGAGGTGCGGAGCTTCTTCTCGATGTGGAGATCGGAAGTGGCCAGGAATGTGTGAATGCGCTTTCGTTTTGCCGGGGCGAGGGCGCGCGCCGCTTCGTCGATGTCCTGTTGCCGGCAGCGCGCCAGTGCGGCGATGACGGGGCGGATTACCTCGCGCGCGATGTGTGCCACGGCGTCGGCGTCGGCCGGCGACGCGATCGGGAAGCCGGCTTCGATGATGTCCACGCCGAGCGCGTCCAGCGCCCGTGCCATCTGTACCTTCGCCGGCACTTCCAGCGAAAATCCCGGCGCCTGTTCGCCGTCGCGAAGGGTCGTGTCGAAAATGACGACTCGCGTGGACTGATTAGCCATGCACTGAGCTTACCCGGCCTAGATTAGAAGTCAAAGTGATAATCATTACGTTAGAATAAGCCGATTTTATGGATATTGCCGCACTGAAGACCTTTCTCGCCGTTGCTCAGGAACGCAGCTTTTCGCGTGCGGCCGCGAAGGTCCACCGCACGCAGCCGGCCGTCAGCCAGGCTGTGCGACGGCTCGAAGTAGACCTGGGCGAGCAGCTGTTCGATCGCTCATCCAAGAGCGGGACGCTGACCGACGCGGGCAAAGTCCTGCAGAACTATGGGGAGCGGCTCGTCCGTCTCGCTGAAGAAGCGGAGTCGGCGATGCGCGAACTCCGAGACCTGCGTCGCGGCCGCGTGCTCATCGGTGCGAATGAAGCGGCCGTCCACACGCTGCTGCCGCTCATCGGAAAGTTCCGTCACAGTTTCCCCGACATCGCCATCGACGTGCGCCGCGTACCCGCCCGGCAGATCGCGGTCGAGGTGCAGCAGGGAAGCCTCGATTTCGGCGCGCTCACGTTCCACCCGTCGGAAGAAGGTCTGCTCGAAGTGCCGGTCGGCAACGACGAGCTCGTGCTGCTCGTGTCGCCGTCGCATGCCCTCGCCAAGCGTCGTCAGGTGTCGATGGCTGAAGTCGCAGCCCATCCGGTCATCGCGCATAACGATCCGTCGCCGGCGCGCGAGCGAGTCTTGCGGCTGTTTGAAGAGCAGCAGATCCCGTTGAACATGGTGATCGCGCTGCCGTCGCTCGACGGCATCAAGCGCGCGGTGGAGCTGAGTCTCGGCGTCGCCTTGCTGCCGCGGCGTTGCGCCGTAACCGAGATCGCCGGCAAGCGCCTCGTCGCCGTACCCATCAACGGCATTTCTCGAAAGCGAGAAGTGACGCTCGTCTGCCGCAAGGCTCACCGCTCGCACGCAGCGGAAGCGTTTCTGAAGGTCGCGCAGGAGAAGCAGGCCTGAAGGCCTGCACGACGAGTTGTAGTACAGACCTCTAGGTCTGCCTCGCACAGTAAGCCGCAAATCCCTCGACGAACTTCCTCAGCTGCTCGCGGATCTTCTCGTCGACCAGCTTTCCATCCGAGTCGAACACAGCCGCGGCGTTTGAGATTCTCAGCCGTCCGCCGAACCATGGCGACGTGCCGAGCGTCGCGAGAATCGGCAGCCACGCTGCTTGCGAGAGGATCGTGCCGCCCTGGCCCGGCGTTGCTCCCATGATCGCGACCTTCTTGTTGCGAAACAGTTTGGGCACATCCGACGGCGGACGCGACAGCCAGTCGATCGCATTCTTCGCGACGCCAGGAATCGAGTTGTTGTACTCAGGCGTCGCGATGAGCAGCCCGTCGGCAGCGGCGAGTTGATCTTTCATTACCTTAACCGGCGACGGGACGCCGGCCGCTTCGACGTCGGCGTTGTAGAGAGGGAACTCGGCGATCGATCCGACGTCAATCGTCGTCCCGGCGGGCGCGAGCTCGATGGCCGCGTGCAGGAGCGACGTGTTGAACGATCCGCGGCGCAGGCTGCCGGAGACTCCAAGGATACGGGGCACTGAATCGATCCATTTGGCGATTTCGTGATTCGGTGATCGTTATTGTGCGATCGCCAAATCGCCGAATCGCCAGATGATCAAAATCCGCTGACGTACGGCAGGTGTGTCGCCACGTGCCGGACTTCGTCGAACTTGTCGAGCAGCATCATCGTCGGGTCCCACTTGCCCTGCACGAACGCGTCGCGCACTGGCGCAGGCATCGACGCCTGGAACTTCAGCGGTCCCGCGGTGACGATGCCGGTTTCGACGTTGGCGTCGACCGTCGTCTCGGGCGACTGCTCGATCAGCGACTGCAGCTTGTCGATAGTGTCGTGGTCCGCGGTGAAGCACGGTACGCCCAACACCGAGCAGTTGCCGAGGAAGATCTCCGAGAACGACTCGCCGATCATCGCCTGGATGCCGAAGCGCGCCAGCCCCTGCGGCGCATGCTCGCGCGACGATCCGCAGCCGAAGTTCGAGTTGACGACGAGTACCGCAGCGTCCTGATAGCGCATATCGCTGAAGGGATGCGGACCGCGGTTCGTCTTGCGGTCGTCCTCGAACACGTGCCGTTCGAGACCCTCGAACGACACGACCTTCAGGTACCGCGCTGGCATGATGCGGTCGGTGTCGATGTCGTTGCCGCGCAGCGGAATCCCGCGTCCTGAAACCGAAAGAATCTTGCTCATGCGGGCACCGCCTCCAGCATCTCGCGGACATCGGCGACTTCGCCGGCGATCGCGGCCGCCGCGACCATCGCGGGTGACATCAGCAGCGTACGGCCGCTCGGACTGCCTTGCCGCCCTTTGAAGTTGCGATTCGAGGACGACGCGCACACCTGCCGTCCTTCGAGCTTGTCCGGGTTCATCGCCAGGCACATCGAACAGCCGGCGCCGCGCCACTCGAAGCCGGCATCGATGAAGATCTGATGGAGTCCTCGCTTCTCGGCTTCCTTCGCGACTTCGCGCGACCCTGGCACCATCAGCGCCTTCACGTGTTTCGCGACCTTGTGACCCTTCACGATTCGGGCGGCTTCTTCGATGTCGGAGAGCCGGCCGTTCGTGCACGAGCCGATGAACGCGACGTCGATCTTCGTTCCGCGAATCGGCATCTGCGCCTCGAATCCCATGTAGGCGAGGGCTTCGGGATCCGCGTTCGCAGGAATCCGCTCGCTGACGCCGACCGACTGGCCAGGATTGATTCCCCACGTCACCGTCGGTTCGATGGCCCCAGCGTCGAGCCGAACGACGTCGTCGTAGTTCGCGTTCCTGTCCGACGCCATCGAGCGCCACCACGTGACGGCTTTGTCCCACGCCGCGCCCGACGGCGCGAACTGCCGGCCCTTGAGATACGCGAACGTGGTTTCGTCTGGATTCACGTAGCCGGCGCGCGCGCCGCCTTCAATCGACATGTTGCAGATGGTCATCCGCTCGTCCATCGTCATGCGGTCGAGCGTGTCTCCGCCATACTCGTAGGCATAGCCGACTCCGCCCTGGACGCCGAGCTTGCGGATGATCGTGAGGATGACGTCTTTCGCGTAGACGCCGGGCGCGAGTTGTCCGCTGACGTCAATGCGCCGCACCTTCAGCGGCTCGACAGCTAGGCACTGAGAGGCGAGGACGTCACGCACCTGCGATGTGCCAATGCCCATCGCGATCGCGCCGAAGGCGCCGTGTGTGGATGTGTGGCTGTCACCGCAGGCGATTGTCATTCCCGGCTGCGTCAGCCCGAGCTGCGGGCCGATGACGTGGACGATGCCCTGTTCCATCGTGTCCGGCAGATACAGCTTGATGCCGAACTCCTTGCAGTTGCGCTCGAGCGAGACGGTCATTTCTTCAGCCATCACGTCGAGAAACGGACGCTGCTGCGAACTCGTAGGCACGATGTGATCGATCGTGGCGATCGTGCGCTCGGGAAACGCGACCTTCCACCCGTGCTGGCGCAGCATGTCGAACGCCTGCGGGCTCGTCACTTCGTGAATCAGGTGCAGGCCGATGAACAGCTGTGTCTGTCCGCTCGGCAACGTGCGAACTTTGTGCGCGTTCCACACCTTATGGAAAAGCGTGTCAGCCATGTGACCCCTGTGAACCCTGTGACATTCGATGACTTCGGTACAATGCGACCGTGCTTCGGCCGTTCGTGTCGTTTCTCTTGACCTTTGCCGCCGCGTCCGCGCTCGTGTTGCTCGCCGGCGCTCGCGGCCACGGACAGGATCCCGGACAGCTGCGCACGCTGCTCTATCCGTACCCGCTGCCGGCGGTGGATCAGGGTGTGCTCGCTGACGAAGGTCTCGGGCCGCCGCGTCAGTCGACGATCGCGCATCGCGCCCGGATGAAATCCGCCGCCGCGACGCTCGACCGTACCGGCCGATCGGGTGCGACATATGTCGCCGGCCGCGTCATCGTCAAGTTTCGCGACGGAACGTCGTCCGCCGTGCGGCTCAGCAGCCTCGCGCGTCTGTCGGCCGGCCGCACAGTACCCGAACGATCATCATACGCGAATTTCGATCTCGTCGATATCGACCCACTCGACGACGCGGAGGCTGTCGCGGACTCGTGGCGGCAGCGTCCTGAGGTGGAGTACGCGCAGCCGGCGTACCGCATCCACAAGCGGTTTGTGCCCAACGATTCCCTCTATCA
>Ga0126381_100006887_pt1 | contig 12617 bp, 6 predicted proteins | sample PanSoiMetPlot_28_FD_96465 | JGI IMG/M metagenome (GOLD analysis project Ga0126381, IMG submission 96465) | Tropical forest soil microbial communities from Panama - MetaG Plot_28 | ecosystem: Environmental > Terrestrial > Soil > Tropical forest > Bulk soil | place: Panama | collected 2016-02-17
CAGGAAACTCTTGGCGGCATGGTTCGCACCACGTCGCCCAGAAGTGCACAAGCAGGAACTTGTCGGTGCCGTTTTTGCGCAAGGCGGACAGAGTATCGGCTCCGGCCATTTCCAACACGATGGGTTTCTTCAACCATGACGCGGAGGAGTAGCCGGCCTTCTCCACTGCTCCCTCGCCGGGGCGTTTCCACTTGGTCACGCAGCCAATGACCGGAGTTGTTTCCACCGCGACTGGTCTGCCGGCCAACACCTCGTCGATGGCATCGCGGGCTTCGCGGGCCGTGACCAACTTTTCACGGGGGTTGTTGTCCACATGGCCGGTATACCGGAGGATGCGCTGCTGATCGAATACGTACACATGAGGTGTCGCAATGGGACCATACTGCCGGGCTACGGCCTGGTTCTCGCCGTCGTACAGATAGGGGAAATTGAAGTCGCGGTATTCGGCTCGAATCTTCATTTCCTCAGGCGAGTCTCCGAGATCGTCGTGACTGCGCTCGGAATAGCCGATCAGTCCGTTGGGCTGAATCGCGACCAGGGCCACGCCCTTGTCGCGGTAATCCGCGGCAATCTTCTTGATGCGGCCTTCATACATTTCGGCGGTCGGACAATGGTTGCACGTGAATACGATCACAAGCACCTTGGCGTACTCGAAATCTTTGAGGCTGTATGTCTTCCCATCCACCGGGTTGGGCAGGGTGAAATCCGGCGCTTTGGACCCGATCTTCAGGACCGGAGGAATGTCCCGCTGCTGGGCAAGGGCCGGCGCGGCGGCCAGAGCCAAAGCAGCTGCGAGAGTTGCACACAAATGCTTGGACATATCGAACTGTGGCAATCGTACCATGATCCGGTTTACCAACCCATACGAATTCCGACCCGGAACGTTCGCTCGTCGATGCCCTCGCGTCCGGTGTTGGCAATACCCAGCGCCTGCATGAAACTCCCGCTGCTCACGCTGGCAGTGGGGGTGGAATGATGCGGTGTATTGGCGACATTGAAAGCCTCGGCGCTGAACTTGAGGTTGACGCGTTCAGTAACCGTGAAGGTACGATTGAGAGAGCTATCCACGTTGATCAATCCGGGCCCCCAGAGGCTGTTGGTTCCACAGGTGCCGAAGTGTCCCGCCGAGGGGTGGCCGAAAGCGGTTTTGTCATACCACTGATAGATACTTCCCAGCTTCGTCGGCGGGCTCAGGCAGTTACCAAACTGGTTGGAGCCGGCGGCGTTCAAAGTCGTGTTGGAATCGGTCACGGTGAAGGGAGTGCCGCTGCGGAAAATGCTCACGAAGTTCAATTGCCATCCGCCGAGAGCCGCTCCGGCAATCCTGCCATTTAGGTACTTCTTCCCTTTGCCAAACGGTGAATCGGCGATCCAGGTAAGCCCGACGGCATGGTGCGCGATTCCCGAGAGTGAGCCGTAGTTGAGACGAAAATCGTACGGAATCGCCACCTGCGGCAAGGTCGAGCCCGTGCCCATATAACCTTCGGCCTTGGCGAACGTGTAGGTAGCGGCGATCTGGTAACCAGCGGCGAAGCGGTGCTCAGCCTTGGCCTGCAACGAATCATATTTCGTGGTCCCTTGCGTGCCGACCATATAAGTACTAGCGGCGCGGCCATAAAGAGCATTGAGCACTTCACCTGCGTTGCCAGCGCCGATCGGCCCCCAGTTTTCGTTGAGTGTACTGATGGGATCGACCGACCGCGTAGCCACATATCCCGCCGATGCGATCCAACTCTTCACCCGCTGTTCCACGGTGAAGTTCCACGACTGCACGTACCCCCGAACATAGTTGTTGTTGTCGATACTGAACACACCCGCAGTCAACGGAACTGAGACCGCTCCGGAGCTGAGATTCGGGGCCGTCACGGCGGGCAGGCCCTGACGCAGCGTCGTGGCATACGAGTAGCTGTTCGGTGAAGTGAGCGCAGTTGCCACGATATCGGGGAAGTTCTGGCGGTTGCCAAGCGCCGAGCCGTAGTTGGTGGGGTCGTTGGTAAGACCATAACCGGCGCGAATCACGGTGGAGTTGGTCAGCCGGTAAGCGACGCCAGCCCGCGGTGCGAAACGGCGGCTATCTTTTGTAATCCCGCAATCCCGCGGATTTCCACCCTCCCCGCAGATCACCATGTTGTTCGCCGATGGCACGAAGTACTCCAGGCCGCGGCTGCCACGATCGGGGAAGGGGAAGTCCTCCCAGCGGGTGCCATAGGTGATGGTCAGTTTTCGGCTTACTTGCCACTCGTCGCGGATGTAGATTGCGTAGATATTCTGATAGAACTGGTATTGCGGTGGAAAGAGCGTGACCTTGCCGGCATTGGCGGGCAAACCGAGAAGGAAGGATGCGAAGGCATTGTAGTCGTTCCCCGCTGGTCCGCCGTTGAGCTGGGTGGTTCCCTGGCTGAACTGAAACCCGCCGGCGCCGATACAATACCCGCAAAAGGTGGCCTGGATCTGAAATTCCTCATCACGCTGCAGATTGAGTTCGACGCCCCCGCGAATATTGTGCACTCCTTTAATCCACGTAACGTTGCCCACGTATTCGGTTTCGTGGTTCTGAATGTTCTGCGGCTGAAAGTTGTTATACGGGCCCAGAGTGCTTTCGGGAATCTGTCCCGAACCCGTTCCGCCGAAGCCGTCGATCATCAGTGCCGGCAGTCCGCCCCCTTGCAGTTGCGACGATTGTGTACCGGGAATCTGCAGCAGAGTCCAGGCTAGGTTCTTATCCAGTTGCGGCGGCGTCGTTACCGCATCGTTGCGTGAGTATCCGTAGTAGGCGTCGGCCACCAGATTGGGGGCAAAAGTATAGGTAGCCGAAATGGTGCCGCTGTAGATCTTCCCGCTTCCAACGCCGACGGACGAATTCGATGGGCTGTACCCCAAACCGCCCAGTTGCCCATACTGCTGCGGATTTGTCCAGGTATTGTCGTTGAGGCCGAAGCGGACAAACACACTGAGTTTCTCGCTGGGGTCCCAGGTGAGCTTGCTGTCAAGCTGGTTTCGGTTTTGGCCGCTCGTTCCCTGGCTGAAATAATTGCGGGAAAGGCCATAGGCTCCCGTTCCGATGGTATCAGGGTTGGGCCATTCGTTGAGGTTGAGCAGCGACTGAATTCCAGAATCGATGCGAGACGCGGGAATAATGTTTCCGGGAAATGCTGTCCGTCCGGTGCCGTTCGCGTTGCCGGTCATGGGATCGTAGATGGCCGTGGGCGAGTTTGAGAGATCTCCGGTCTTCATGGCAGCGGTCGGCACTTCCGAATAGAGCCCGGTGTTCTGGCGCACGTAGGTGCCTTCGTAGCTGGCAAAATAAAACAGCTTATTCTTCCTGATCGGTCCGCCGATAGTGCCACCGAACTGGTTGTTGATGAACTTGGGCGCCGGCTGGGTACGATCGGCCGCCCAGGCATACGCCTTGAGATGCTGGTCCGAATGATATTCAAACGCCGAACCGTGAATCTGGTTGCTGCCGCTTTTGGTAGAGATATTGATGGCCGCCGCGCTCGCCATGCCCTGCTCGGCGTCAAACGAGTTGGTCACCACGTTAATGATGTCGATGGCTTCTAACGCCGGCGAGTACATGGGATAGGTTCCATTGAAATCCGTGGCGCTGGTGCCGTCGATGCGCGTGCTGTTGCCCCAGCCGCTTGTGCCGTTGTAGCCGACCGAAACGGCGCGCGAAGGGTTCGCCGCGAATGACCCGCCGCTCGAAGGTGTTGCCACCCCCGGAACCATTACCGGGAGCAGCAACTGGTAGTTGCGTCCCAGCGGAGTCGGGAGGTTGTTTAGGCTCTTGCTGGTGACGTCGGTGTGGACATCGGCGCGGTCGGTCTGTAGCGTGGCGGCCTCAGCCGAGACGGTGATGTCCTGATTGACCGCTCCCACCGCCATGGCGGCATCCACGCGCGTCACTTCATTGGCTCGCACGACGATTCCCTTCTGCGAGAAGGCGCTGAACCCGGAGGCAGTGACAGTCAAATCGTACGTTCCAGGAGGAAGCGTGGGTAGTGTATATTCACCCAGGGAATTGGCGGCCGCTTCCCGTCCGACCGTAGTCTCCCGGTTGGTCACCCGAACCGAGGCGCCAGCGATGGCGGCGCCGCTGGGGTCGGTGACGTTGCCGTTAATGGTGCCCTGCAGCAGTTGCGCCGGGCAGCGGAACGGCGCCAGGAGGGCGATTGCGCCCAGGCAGAAAACAGGCCTGAAGAAGAGCGAGCGGCAAGACATGGCGTGATGACCTCCTGATGCAAAGGTTGTCATCCAGTCTATGCCATAAACAGCCTATCTGGGGAACATCGGCTGGGTGAACAGCGGCGCGGGAAGGCCATCCACGGTATGGTCTTCCATCAATTCCACCCGATTTCCGTCGGGGTCGAACAGGTTGCACTGCTTGCGGTGATTCTTCCCGACCTTCACCTCCATGGGCTGCTTGTAATCGCGGTGCGCCGGGTTGGTGTTCAGCTTCGCCATCGCCTGGTCCATATCCGGAACTCCCAGTGCGAGATGATATACCGTGCCCTTGCGCTCTTTGGTCTCGGGCCGCGGTCCCAGAATGAACTCGATATAGTCGGACCCTTCGGGAGCGAACAGGTTGGAGTAGCTGGCGGCCTTGCCGTCCGCGCTGCCGCGCCAGAACTCGCGGAAACCCAGCACGTCGATGTAGTAGCGCGCGGTCTCAGGTTTAGACACATAGAAGCCGACGTGCAGCATGTGGGTAGAGATGCGGCTCTCCGGCATGTCCTTGCCGACGTCCTGTATAGTCTTGCTATCGGGTTCGTATTGCGTGACGTCGATGTGATTGCCGTCCGGATCGTCGAGGCCGGTCGCGGTATTACGAATGCGGCCCCTAGACGCGGGTTTGTCGGAAACCTGGTAGCCCTTGGATCTAACGTATTGGCGCAGCCCCTCGGCGTTGTCGGTTTCGAGGGCGAGGTGAAGAAAGCGGGGCTCGTCGGGGCTATTTTCGACTTGCAACTCTACGTATTGACGGTCGTTGATCTTGATGAATGCCATAATCAGCTTGCCGTCGGGTCCGTTGATGTCGAACGGTTCGGCGTAGCCCAGGAGATCCTTGTAGAAATGGCGGGATGCCGCGATGTCATGAACACGGAAAGCGATGTGCGGTACGCCGACGATGCGGGGGCGGGCAACTTCCTGCGCCTGCGCCGCTGCCGCGAATGCGCACAAAGCCAGGGCCGGCAATGCGAGATTCGGTTTCATATAGGGATTCTATCTGAAGATGATTACTTCTCGTTAAGCGGTCGCTGCAACCTGCATCGTGCCGGCGTTCCGGAGGTGTAGGCGTCGGAATTCCGCAAGATGATCCTGGTCGACCCTTAGCGGTGCCACTCAGAATGTGCGCACGACGGTAAGGTAGGATGAATGTCGTATGAGCGCTCTCTCGAGGTTTGCTTTGGGCGTATTCCAAACAGCTCCAGGAAATGAACGCATTGAGCGGAAGCATTTCGCACCGTGGGCTCGACTTGGGTACCCGCAGGAACGTTAAGGGGGCGAGGCCTTGGAGCGCATCAACGAGCAACCGACGGATTACACGAAAAGGTTGGCAGACGAGGAAAGACACTTTGCCGACATCACTGAAGTACACTCTCTACCACCGATTGCCCAATACTGGGCACACAAGTACGTCCGACCGATGTTGGTGGAGTTTGGCTTCAATCTGCCGGAGGAACTCTTCGCAAAATACATGGCCATAGCCTCCCAGAGCAGCACCGCCTCCCCTGTGTTTGTGAGCCTGGCTGCCGGCAATTGCGATACGGAGGTCCGGACTGCGCTGTTGCTCCGTGAAGCAGGTCTGACCGATTTTGTGATTGAGTGCGTGGACTTGAATCGACGAATGCTCGAACGTGGCCGAGAACTCACGGCCAGGGTCGGCGTCATGGACAACCTTGCATTTACGCAAGGAGATCTGAATCGATGGAAAGCCGAGAAGCCGTATACTGCGATACTCGCCAATCAGTCGCTTCACCATGTACTCGACTTGGAGCACCTTTTTGCCGAAGTGAAGGGCGCACTTGGACCGAATGGTTTTTTCGTCGTCACGGATATGATTGGGCGAAACGGACATCAGCGCTGGCCCGAAGCCATCGAAGCTTTGCGTCCGTTCTGGCGCGAATTGCCGGTCGAGTACCGCTGGAATCGTCTCCTTAATCGATATGAGGAGGATTACATCGATCATGACTGTTCGTCCGAAGGCTTCGAGGGTATTCGTGCGGAGGACATTCTGCCACTCCTTTTGACTCGTTTCAGCTTCGAGTTGTTTGTGGGCTTTGGCAACATAATTGACGCCTTCGTCGACCGATCCTTCGGTTTCAATTTCGACGGCCTCGGCGATTGGGACCGCGCTTTTATCGATAGGGTACATGCTCTCGATGAACGTGCAATTCTGGACGGCCGACTCACGCCTACTCACATGATTGCCGCGATGACACCGACGCCAACTACAAGCCGCCACCTGGCGCGAGGCTTGGCCCCGGAGCGGTGTGTGCGGCGGGAAAGGCAGCAACTTTCACGCGGGGTGCTGGAAGTTACCACTCCTGCACTGCATCCTACAGAGCAGGGCGGCCGGTCTTATTTCATCCGCTTGGCCGCCTCCGGGGGAACTCCACCTTACCACTGGAGCGCGTCGGATCTGCCGGCTGGCCTGACGCTGAATTCGGATGGCGAATTGCAAGGAAGCATTTCCCCAAATGTAGAAGGAACGCCGCTCGTTACCGTCACGGACTCCTCGTCGAGAGAGGCTTCGCAGCGTTATACGATACTACCTAAAACCTCCGACGGCGCACTCCCATTGACGATGCTTGATTCCGGCGCCCTACGCAACGGAACTGCAGGATTGAGGTATGCCGAGTTGCTTTCTGCCGGTGGGGGCTGCCCTCCTTTGCTCTGGTCGCTATTCGAAGGTACACTTCCCCAAGGCTTAGAGTTGGACACGGTCAGCGGCGTTATCTCAGGGCAGCCGCTCGCCGCTTCGATTTCGGCGTTTGACGTTGGCGTCACTGACGCAGTGGGCCGCGTCAACGTGAGTCATCTCAAGCTGAGGATCGATCCTAAGGAGGGCGCCCTGAAGCGTGTCGGTGTGGTCCCGCATCTTGCGTTCGGGGGCGGCTGGGGTTCCTCGATCCTACTCATCAACCAGTCGCCAGTGCGAGCTACGTTCGCGGTTGCCCTCCGTTCCAGTCGCGGCCGCAAAGCCAACTGGCCGCTAGACCCCCTTCCTGCCGCTTGCGAATGTCACGAAACTGGCCACTACGTGCTCCCACCTCGCGCATCGCTCCGTATCGCCGTCGCGCCCAACGAAAAAGAAGAGATTTCGTGTTGGGCGGAGGTCTTTTCTACGGTTCTCGTGACAGGCCATGTAACTTATTCATATACCACCTCGAACGGGACTCGGTCTGAAGTAACCATTCCATTCGAGCCTATCGGAAGCCCGCAACTGGCCATACCTTTCGATAACGAAAAGGGAAATCAAACCGGCCTAGCATTGTTGAATCTGTCTAGCACACATTTGGACGCTCTGGTAATGGCGTTTTGGAGTGATCACGGAGACTTGATAGGGGCATCAACGATTCCTCTCAACGGCGAGTGCCACGAAGCATTCATGGTGCCGGCCAAATTTCCGGTCACGGCACAGCGTCGTGGTATCGTCGTTGTCCGCAGTTTGTCCGGCGGAGCTGTGTCCGCAATAGGACTACGAATGAATGGGGCGGGGCTATTCAGTAGCCTACCGGTCCATATCTCTAAAGGCGCCGGCGATGCTCGCGGTAGGAAAGAATGACTTCAGTTGGCGCTCGATCGTAATCGCCGCGACAAATCGTTTTCCATGTCGTCGGCGGAAGCAGTTGTGCGAAACACTGTTATCCTACAAGGGCGTTAAGCCCATACTGTCACCGCACGTCGGACTTTACGCCACAGAATTAGCATTTGGCGGTACGAGCGGTCCCTCAACCAACTGATCGGCGAGGCGCAGATCCTGCTTGATATCGACCCAGTGTGGAGGTTCAAAAACTAAAGCCCAGCGTGGGCCCCGTAACGTTCAAAAACCAGATCCGCTTGAGGCTTCTGGGCTTACCACTCCCGCCTCAGCCGTCCGTAGCAACAACTTTACATTGCCAAAATCGCCTCTTAACGTTGGCATAATGTCCTTCTAAGCTCGGCCCCAGAGGCCATGTGTTTTCAGTGCGATCGAGTTCTCGGACATGACGGGATCGTTGTCCGTGCTGAGATACTTCGGCAACGCTTGCCCCTGAAGCGATCGCTGGAACATCGAGCTCGGTGACGGCCCATCGACAGTTCCGCGGTGAATGCCAGATCCGATGATGCGGCGGGTGAACTGGTCCATAACTACCGGCACCCAATGCGTCCGTAGGTTCAGCGATGCACAACCAAAAGGTCGATGCTCTACAAACTGTCCTTCACCTGACCGAGAACGTTGCACCGCGCCAGACGCTTCCGATGGCGGTCAGCCAGCACAAAAGCAAGGATGGCGGCTGTTAACACCATGCCTCCAGGCTCGGGTACGGCGGTGCCCACCTGCGAAACCGAAACATCGTCGAGGACGAAGTAGGAGAATTCGTTTCGCGAGCGAAAGGTCAACGTCGTGGCCGAGCTGGTGGCTGTTGCCTGGTAATCGAAATCAGTAAACGCTGAAACGGCCACATTGGTAGAGTTCGCCAATGTGGTCGCGCCCCACAAAACAGAGAAGTCATTCGGAATATTGATGCCGAGGTTTAGGCTGGCCAGCCAGAAATTGATATCGTACGTTGCGCCAGGAACGGTGGCCACGGTCTGAGATACCAGGCCGTCGGAATTTGGCGAGCCGAAATAGGCGGCAAAGTTGCCGGAATGCACAATGGAACTGCCCAGCCCCCCGCAAATCCCACCTGCCATGAAGGAACTGGACGCTGCGGGAACCACGCCCACACAGGTCGTATCGCCGCTTAGTGTCCAACCGGTAAAGTCGCCCGTTTCAAATCCCGGATTGACGATTTGGTTACAGAATGCCCCACCTGCTGACACAATGGTCAATGCCATGGCCCAGTTTAACTGAGAGAACATGCTTTTCCTCCTACTTACAATCAGCGTTAGTTGCCACTGCACGCGCAAAATAGCAAAGACTTATGCCGCCAGAAGCGTATCAAACCGCAATCACTGACTTCGAATCTGGCGCATCTATACACCCAGACACGGCTGTCCGCGTTCAACTCGACAGAAAGCCCAGATTACTGCTCTTGAAGCTCGTAATGTTGGGAAATACGATCATCAGATCCGTTGGAGAGACGCCATACCATGTTGCGAGAGTGGCGGCATACTCATCGACCGATATCGTGGGAATCCACCGGCCTCTGGCACCCGTTCCAGTGTCCGTGTCCTGATTCCCGCCCACCACAAGATCCGGAAACGCTCCATAAAATGTTCCCCCGTTGACCCCATCGCCCATCACAAAATGATGGCTACCCCAGGCGTGGTCGGAACCGATCGTAGCTATGGCTGTCCCCCCTGGAACAAAGGTCCGGCTGAAGTCCGACAGCGTGAATGTCGTGACGGATTGCGAAACGCCTAACTCGAGCGTCGCATTGTAGAACGCCGCCATCGCATCACTCACCTGCTGTAGCAAACTCGCCTGCGTCGTGAGTTGTACCGTATGCGTATCGAAGCCTCCGATGGAACAGAAGAAAATCTGCCGACTCAGACCGAGGCTGGAACTCAGGCTGATGAGCTTCGCCACCTGAAGCAGCTGATTTCCAAGGCCCGTCGCCGGAAACGGTGTCTGGATGGCCGGGTTGCTGCTAAGGAGCGCAGCACTGTTGAGCGCAGACTGGACAATATTGTCCGAGGCGTCAACTAATGTCGGAGTTCCGGCGGTTTGATCAGCTGTTAGAATCTGTTGAATTCCGCTATCCGGTTGCGCGAGTCGCAAAGTCTGATTCAGGGGGGTCGGGGCAGGCGCCAGCGCAATCGGCTGAGTGGCCGAACCCACCGTAAATACGGAAACGCCGGCCAGCGAGCAGATCGTCGGAAAACCCGTAGAGGAATCTTGGGTCTTATCCGCCATGCGACCACCCCATCCGTTGGGCGCGTCGTAACCCGAAATCGAAGTTTGCCACTGATTCTGCTGGTCAGAATGCGAAAACAACTGGTAGGGCCGTGAGGCGCCGCCCGCCAGGTATTGCTGTTTACTGATCGGCTGCACCAGGGTGCCCACGTTGCAGACGACCGCGAGGGGCGACGGCGTTTTGTTGAACAGCGCCTGCAATTGCGTCATGCTCGGATGCAGGCCGTACTTGCCTCCGCTGGCTGGCGAGAGCGGCAGGAGACTTGACTGCGCAAGCGCCAGGTTGCCCCGTTTGGCGGAGTAAGTTGTGTAATTATCAATCGATACGACGGTATTGTTTGAGTCGTTACCACCAAACATGAATATGCATACCAGCGCCCGGTAAGCCGCCGGGTTTCCCGCTGCCATCGCGCTTACCATGGAAAACCGGTCGAAGCCGCTGATATAAGCCGCCCGTCCGAGGAGCCCGCAAGCCCCCCAGCGCAACAAGTCTCGACGAGAGTGTTTCATAATCTCCTCTGCTCCTTTTATCTTTCGACCATATACTCGGGAGAGCTTCCGATCAGGTACACTGCCCTTTGGGCCTTTGCCAGACTCGTAGCGGTAGTCATCCCATTGACCGCGTTAGTCACGGCATTGAGCAGACCGGGCGAGCCCTGGCCGTGCAGCATCAATGTATTAAGCGCGCTCACCAATTGGCCGGTCGATCCAACTGGCGGCGTCACGAGCGGCGTGATGGAGGAAAGATCGATCCAGGTTCCCGTGGGGCGATTCGGCTGACTGGCCGGCATCGTGTGATACGTGACCTCGGCAACGAAATTGATGCGCGCGATCGCGGTCGAGGTGGACAGCAGGTCAAATTCCGGGCCGTTCACAACCCCGCCGTTCAGAGTGACTCCGGCAATTGGAAAGGCGGGCGGGTAATAATTGAAGACCGAGGGCGACCGGAACAGATCTTGACTCATTTGCAGGCCGGGCGCTGTGTAGGAATCCGACAGTACAAAATCGGTAGTAGCGGAGGTGGTGTTGAAAGCGCGTAGAAAGCGGGCAATGAAGAGCGCGGGCTCCTGAAGGTGGCCGAACACCGCCCCTTCCGCATTGGCGCTTCCGGCATTCAAGGTGTTGTCGTTGGGATCCGTCCGCGCCTCCGCGTCCATGAGAATGGCGCGAACAACCGCCTGCAGATCGCCGCGCACCCCACTACCGTTGTCATTGAACACCGAAGCCACACGGGAAATATACGCTGGGCTGGGATTGCTGGTTACCAGGTGCTCGATCAGGTTCCGACAGATAAACGGCCCGACGTTAGGATGGTTAAAGATGTTGTCCAGCGCGTCCTTCAAATCCTGGGTCGCCGTGGCCGCTGTAACCGGAGAAGTGGGCGCCAGCGTCTTCCCCTCAAGCAAAAGCTTGGCGGTTCCATCATGATTTCCCGGCGTGAGGACCATGGGATCGATATAGTCGGGGACCCCCGGTGCAACCTGTGGCGCGAGATTCCAGCCGGTGAAAACTTTTGAGAAGCCATCCACGACGGCCTGGGTGTAGGTTGGAACCGGCTGGCCCTGGGAGTCCACTTGAGTGCTTCCGTCCGGGTTCAGCAGGTTCAGCCCTACGCTGAAGAGTTGCAGGATCTCGCGACCGTAATTCTCGTTTGGCGCCGTTTTGGTGTTGCCTGCCATGTTGAGGTAAACACCCATAGCCGCATTCAGCGTGATATCGCCAAGGAGCGTGCGGAAGTTTCCGAAGGCGTCTTTGTCGAAGATCTGTAAGTACGGAGTCATCCAGCTTGGCTGAGTAACCGTGAGGCCGGACGTAACGAGGATCTGTTGGAGGGCGAAGGCAACACGCTGGCGCAATTGATCAGGTCCGGTAACCGCATTCTTGAAGAATGTGACCTGCACGGGGTACATCGTGTAGTTATCGCGCACGCATGTTCCCGTGCAGGTGCTGGGTGTAGTGGTCGGTTGTAGGGGTAAATTCGGATAACTCGACGCGGGCAGAGCAAACTGTTCATCGAGAAAGGCCGAGAAACCGACGGATTGGACGTGAGCGATCAGACTCGGATTCGGCCCAAACGTGGCCTCTTCCAAGAATCTAACGGTATCGTTGGTGGAAGGCTGAGCATATGCTCGGATATCGCATGATGCGAGAGCGATCGGAAGGGCGATCCATGCCAAGATCTGACGCAGATGCGGAGTTTTGATGAGCACAAATCCTCCTGAGGGGTCTGCAGTGGAACACGGCGAATTGCTCAGAGTTGCGCACGGGAGTTTTAGAAATTACGCGAGCAGCCGGAGAGAGTGCTTTATCTGATACCGATCGAAACGTTGTAATGTTTCAAACCCGGCTAGTTCTGCCTGATGACTGCTCCGGGTTCCGACCGCGATCCTGCCCGGCTGTGCTTCTCGAAAAACCGATCTGCGTGCATTCGGCTACAGCAGCAGCCGACGGTCCGATTCGCACACCCGGCGCGGGTAAGCGGTGTCGCAGTGCGTCGACTTCGGTGGTGAAAACTCTGGTGTCACTCACAAAGAGTGCCGGGATCGGTCGG
>Ga0126381_100006889_pt1 | contig 12615 bp, 10 predicted proteins | sample PanSoiMetPlot_28_FD_96465 | JGI IMG/M metagenome (GOLD analysis project Ga0126381, IMG submission 96465) | Tropical forest soil microbial communities from Panama - MetaG Plot_28 | ecosystem: Environmental > Terrestrial > Soil > Tropical forest > Bulk soil | place: Panama | collected 2016-02-17
CGTTTCCTACGGTGCCGCAGTCGGTGCGATCCTTGCTCTGCTTCTCGAACCGCGCCTGCCTCTCTCTCCGGAGATCGCGTCGGTCTTCACCCCGCTCGGTGGGTTTCTGGGCGCAGCCATCGCAATCACCGCCGTTTATTTCTTGGGACGTCGCGAAGGGCGCATCGACAGCGGCACCCTTCTCTTGGGCGGCGTCATCACTGCTTCTTTGCTCTCCGCGGTCATCATGTTGCTGCTCACCATGATGCCCAGCAGTAACATCCGAGGCATGGCCTACTGGCTGATGGGCGGACTCTCCGCGGTGCCCTCAAAACCTTTGGCCCGGGTTTTGTGGACAGGATTTGTCGTGGCCACGGCAGTCATCTACACCACCGCTTCCGATTTGAATCTTCTGCTTTCGGGAGAAAAAGAAGCCATGCATCTGGGCGTTGACGTTCGCCGTGTAGGCTTGGTCGTTTACATCGCGGCTTCCGCGCTCACCGGCCTCGCCGTTGCGGTCAGCGGCACGATTGGCTACATCGGTCTTCTCGTGCCGCACGTGATGCGTATGATTTTCGGGGCCGACCATCGCATTCTTATTCCCGCATCGGCGTTTGGCGGCGCGATCGCCGTGGTATTTGCCGACACGATTGCGCGCACCATCGCTGCTCCTGCAGAACTACAAGTCGGCGCGATCACCGCTATCGCCGGCGCCCCCCTTTTCATTTATTTGCTGCGGCGGAGACTGGCATGACCGCCGCAGCTCGCTCCTCTTCGTCCCATGCCGCGATGGAGGCTGGCCGTGCCACGAGCGAACCCCGTCTGAGCGTCGAACAAGTCAGCTATGCTTATGCTCCAAATCCGCAGCAAGCGCCGGTTTTTACTCTGGAAGCCACCAGCTTTCAAGCCAAAGCCGGGGAGTTAGTCACAATCCTCGGCCCAAACGCCAGCGGCAAATCCACTCTCCTGCAGCTTATTTCCGGCACGCTCCAGCCCCTTTCCGGCCGCGTTCTTCTGAACGGCTTTGTCACGCAGGAGCTGGAACCGCGCGCCCGCGGCCAGCGCATTGCCATGGTGCAACAGGAGAGCCAGCTTCTGTTTCCCTCGAGGGCCTGGGAATTCGTGATGCAGGGCCGCCATCCCTACGGAAGATCGCTGCGCTTTGAAACCGATGAGGACGTACTCATCGCCCAAAACGCGCTGGCGCAAGTCGGCGCGGAGCATCTGAGCGACCGCTGGATGGACCAAATCTCCGGTGGCGAAAAGCAGCGCGTGATTCTTGCTCGCGCGCTCGCGCAACAACCGCTGCTCTTGTTGCTCGATGAACCGACGTTGCATCTGGACATCGGCGCGCAAGTGGACTTGCTCGAATCGTTAGGTCGGCTGGCCGCCGAAAATCGTTACACGGTGGTCATCGTCACCCACGAGCTGAATCTCGTCGGCGAGTACGCCGATCAAGTCGTGCTGTTGCAAAAAGGCAAATGCCTGCGCGTCGGCGCTCCGTCTGCAGTTTATCAGCGCGATCTACTCGAACAGGTTTTCCAGACACAACTCACCGTGGAGATGGGCTCGAACGGCCGCCCCCGCGTGAACATTGTGCCTGGAACGGAGCCCTAGCTTTTTTCCGCCCCGGAATTTTCCGGAGCCCCTAGTAACCCACAGTGGGCGTATTTGCCCCTCAACAATCATCGCGGACTTCGTGCACGGGAAGACGGAGCTCTCGGAAGAATTTCTCGGAAAGTGTAGCGGCAGGTTTATCAAGCCTTGCCGTTGGTAACCGGCAAGAACAGCGGCGTAGATGCGCTGCTACACATTCCGCACCAGAGCCAGCCGTCGCCGCCGCGCGACTGTAAGGTGGAATTCGCAAGCCATCCACTGCACCCGGCAGCCGTTTCAACCGGGCGCGGGAAGGATGCTTGCACGCAACGCCGCCAAGCCAGGAGACCGGCGAGGTCCGCAATCCCGTTTTGCTGCCCTGACTTATCGCCCTGTAACCGCGGCCTTTGGACCACGGATTTTCATCGGCGAAACGGCAACCAAAGGGACAACCTTCAACTCCCGCGCGTGAGGGAGCGGAGGAGCATAATGAAAACCATCCTGCTTGGCGTTGACCGCTTCGCCGTCATCCGTTCAATTGTTGTCGCTTTTCTGATTCTATTCTTAGCCCTTAGATTCTCTAGCGCCCAATCCACTCCGCCAGACGCTCAATTAAAAGGAACACTGACCGACAAGAGCGGCAGTGGTGTAGGCGGGGTCCAGGTCACTGCCCAGATCGCGGGTGATTCTCAGGCGCCTCTCTGGAAAGCCACCAGCACCACCGCCGGCGACTATTTGTTGACGCTCCCGCCCGGTCACTACCAAGTGACATTTCACCGCGCCTCATTTATCACGCGCGAATTTGATTTAGATCTCGTCGGCGGCCCGGCAAAAATCCTCGATTTGCGATTTGACCTAGAACGCATTTCCTCCAGCGTCGTGGTCACCGCACAAGCCGAGCCGCTGCCCATTCAGCAGACCACCGCTTCTGCGACGGTATTGACGCGCCAGGACATCGAAGCCCGCCAGTCCGTCACGCTACCCGATGCCCTGCTGTTTGTGCCGGGAATTTCCATCGGCCGCACCGGCCCCGAAGGTGGCAGCGCATCCGTCTTCTTGAACGGCGGCAATTCCGCCTACACCAAGGTGCTGGTCGATGGCACACCGGTCAATGAACCCGGCAATGCGGTGGACTTTTCCAATTTCTCTCTGGACAACGTCGATAAAGTCGAAATCGTTCGCGGCGCCGAAAGCGCCATCTACGGCACCGACGCCGTCTCCGGAGTCATCCAGGTCATCACTCATCGGGGCACCACGCGCATTCCGGAGAGCAGCGTCTTCGCCGAAGGTGGAAGCTTCGCCAGCGGCCGTGGTGGAGCTCAATTCAGCGGTCTGCTCGGCGCCTTCGATTATTCCGCTGCCGCTTCCTACTTCTCCACCGATGGTCCGCAAAACGAAAACCACTTTTTCAACCGCACACTCTCCGGAAATTTTGGCTACCGCCTCGGCGAAGACAACCATCTCCGCCTGACTCTGCGCAATAACACCAGCAACGCGCAAACTCCTGGCCAAACCTTGCTCCAACCGCCCAATCTCGACGCCCATACCGACTATCAGTTCTTCACCTCCAACGCCCGCTGGGACCTGGCAACCGGCAAACACTGGCATCACCAGTTGATGGGCGCGGAATCCTACAATCGCCAATTGACCGGCAATCCAATACAGAGTTTTTTCGCCACCGATCCACACGCCTTTTGTCCGCAGACCGACCCAAGAGCTGTGGCCACTGCCGAGTTTTGCGACCTCAACGGTCCAGACAGCAAATATCAATACAACCGCGCCAGCTTCAACGCCCAGTCCAGGTATCTCTTGCCCAACTTCGCAGCCGCCGCAGGCTATCAGTACGAAGTCGAAAACGCTTCCATCCCTTTTCTTGCCGCCGGACACGTTCGCCGCAACAATCAAGCCGGCTTTCTCGATTTCCGCTATTCTCCTCACCCCCGCGCGTCTTTGAATTTCGGCATCCGCGCCGAAGCCAACGGATACTTCGGCACCCGCGTGGTCCCCCGCGTCGGTGCTTCCCTCGCTCTGCTGCAAGGCCGTGGCTTCTGGGGAGAAACGCGCCTACGCGTTTTCTACGGACAGGGCATCAAAGAGCCGCGCTTCGATCAACTCTTCAATGACCAATTCGGCGATTTAGGAAATCCTTCGCTGAAGCCGGAATCCAGCAAAACCTGGAGCATTGGCGTCGAACAGAAGCTCGCCAACGACCGGGTAAAGGCGACCGCCGAATATTTTTCCAGCCGCTTTTATGACGTTATCAGTTTCGCTTTTTGTGATTCGTTCAATAACTTCTGCAATCTGCCGTTCGGAGGTGGCGCCAGTTTCGGGTATTTCTTCAACACCGATCGTGCTCGCGCCCGCGGCGTTAACTTCACCGCCGAATCGCAAGTCCGGTCGTGGCTGCGCGTCGTCGGCGGCTACACCTACGACGACAGTCTGGTGCTCGCCGCGCCCAACGCCTTCGATCCTGCGGAAATTCCCGGCAATCGTCTGATCCGCCGCCCTGTAAATTCTGGGACCCTTTCCTCAATCGTCTCATGGCGTCGCATTAGCCTCACGTTCTCCAGTTACTTCACTGGACAACGTACCGACAGCGACTTCCTGGGGCTCGAACTGACCCATACGCCCGGCTACGCGCGTTTCGACATCGCCACGCTATATCAAATTGGTTATGGCGTCTCGGCCTACGTCCGCACTACCAACCTCTTCGACAAGTTTTGCCAGGACGCCCTCGGCTATCCGGCCCTGGGCCGCGAAGTCCGCGTCGGCATGAACTACCGTTTCGCAGGCAAGAATTGACTTACCCCGTGCAATCCGCCACGCCGGTCCTCTTTTGTTGGAGCGGCGGCAAGGACAGCGCTATGGCCCTCCACGCCCTGCGCCGACAATCCGCTGTCCGCGTAACCGGCCTGCTGACCACCGTCACCGAAGGTTACGAGCGCATCTCCATGCACGGCGTAAGGCGCTCGCTCCTCCACCGTCAGGCGCAAGCGATCGATCTTCCGCTGCATGAAGTCACGATTCCGCCGCACTGTGTGAACCCTATTTACGAAGCGCGGATGGAAGAAGCTCTGCGTGCGCAATTGCAGCAAGGCGTGCATACGGTGGCCTTTGGCGATATTTTTCTGCAGGACCTGCGCGAGTATCGCGAACGCAACCTGGCCCGCGTCGAAATGAATGCCTTGTTTCCCATCTGGAAGCGCGATACGCAGGATCTGGCGCAGGAATTTTGCGCGCAGGGCTTCCGCGCCGTTGCTGTGTGCATCGACTCAAAAAAGCTGGGCCGCGACTTTGCCGGAAGGGAACTGAACGAATCCTTCTTCCGCTACTTGCCGGACGACGTTGACCCTTGCGGCGAAAACGGCGAATTTCATAGCTTCGTCTATGACGGCCCGATTTTCTCGCACCCAATTCCATTGCGACGCGGCGAAGTCGTCGAGCGCGACGGTTTTTATTTTTGCGATTTACTGGAGGCAACTCGATGAAACCAGAAAACGAAATGCATACCTTCCGCGCGGTATTAGTGGTGGTACTGATTGTGCTGGCCGCAGTGCTGCGCGTGCTGCCGCATCCCTGGAACTTTACTCCCATCGGCGCCATGGCGCTCTTTTCCGGCTCGCTGTTCGAGAACCGCTGGGCGGCGTTCCTGCTGCCGCTGGCCAGTTTGCTCGCTGGCGACATTTTTGTCGGCTTTCACAAGTTGATGCTCGTCGTGTACGCCAGTTTTGCGGTCAGCGTGGCCATCGGACGCTGGCTCGGTGAGAACAGAAGCCTCGCGCGAATCTTCGGCGCGGTCTTTCTCGGCGCGCTGCAGTTCTTCCTGGTTACGAATTTCGCGCAATGGGCGATGGGCGGCTTCTATCCGCGCACCAGTGCTGGTCTGTTTGCCTGTTATACCGCCGGAGTTCCCTACTTCTGGAACACCCTCGGCGCAGACGTGCTCTACGCGGGACTGCTGTTCGGCGGCTACGCCCTTGCAGAAAAGCTATTGCCTGCTGACCGCGCCCTTTCTGGTGCGGACTCTTTGTAGCTGTGGTCTTCAGACGCGGGTTTTGCCCTTCATGATCCGATGCAAAACTGCCACTGCAGAGCATAGAGGTGGACCAACCGATGAACGACGACCAGTCAAAGCACAGCTCTATCCCGCGCGTTGGTGTTGGGGTTCTGTTAATTGACTCGCAAAATCGCATCCTCCTTACCTTGCGCAAGCGGCCCCCCGAAGCCGGTTGCTGGAGTATCGTCGGCGGGAAAGTCGATTTCCTTGAACCGCTCGAAGCCTGTGCGATTCGCGAGGCCCGCGAGGAGGCCGGTGTGCAGGTCGAATTGATGCAACTGCTCTGCGTGACCGATCATGTGCTTCCTGGCGAGGAGCAACACTGGGTAGCCCCGGCATATCTGGGGCGAGTCGTGGGCGGGGAAGTCAGGAATTGCGAGCCCGAAAAAACGCTGGACGTGCGCTGGTTCGCCTTAAATGCACTTCCTGGAAATCTGACCATGACGGCGCGCAACGCCATTTCGGCGTATCTGCGTCAATGCGCCGCGACTGCCGCCGAATAGGCCGCCTTCGTAATGCGCGCGATGGATGATCCGGCGAGGTAGTTGCACACTATCGCAGCTGGTTTGCGCCGGCGGGAGGTGATAACGTGGGGGCGGACATCGTGCTACCGGAAGTGGGCGGACCGGTTACGCAAATGGGAGCAGAGGAAGACGAGCGGATTGGAATGCCGATACGAGTTTTTGAGAGATGGCTGTATCGACGATCTCGCCGCCACACTCGTCTAAGTCATCACGGACTCAAGAACCGGCGTTGAGACCGCGACCGCCTCTGCGCAACGTCGAGGGAGAGGAACCAGAAGCCGCTCCCTTTGAAATTCCAAATGGACATAAAATTAATCCAACATCCGCTGCGATGCCCTTTGTGCAGCTAGGATCGATTTAAGCAGCGGCTCAGCCGAAACAGTGGCGCGCCTCCTCGCGAGCAAGTCTCAATCAGACAGATGGTATAATTTGGTGAACTTATGACGGGCAATGCTACAGAGACGGGTGTTGCGTCGGAAGTGCTGGCCAGGTACGAAGCCGTGATCGGCTTGGAAGTCCACGCGCAACTTCTCACCAAGACAAAGATTTTTTGCGCATGCTCCGCGCAATTCGGCGACGCGCCGAACGCCAACACCTGCCCGGTGTGCCTGGGTTTGCCGGGAACGCTGCCGGTGCTAAACAAGCGTGCAGTCGAATTGGGCATGCAGGCTGCTCTTGCGCTGAACTGCACCGTGCATGAGCATTCGCGGTTCGCGCGAAAGAATTATTTCTATCCTGATCTCCCAAAGGGCTACCAGATTTCGCAATACGAATTGCCACTGGCCACCGGCGGCCACATCGAAATCGAAATTGCTGGCGCGAAAAAACGCATCGGCATCACCCGGCTGCACCTTGAAGAAGATGCGGCGAAAAATCTGCACGAAGGTTTCAGGGATTCAGCTACCAAAGGCTACGTGGACTACAACCGCTGCGGCTCGCCACTCAGCGAAATTGTCAGCGAGCCGGACATGCGCACGCCGGAAGAGGCCTATGCCTATCTCACCACGCTGCGGCAAATTCTGCTGTACACCGGAGTGAGCGATTGCAACATGGAAGAAGGCTCGCTGCGTTGCGACGCCAACGTCAGCGTACGGCTGCGCGGTGCCAAGGAGTTCGGTACCAAAGTGGAAGTAAAAAATCTCAACTCGTTTCGCTTCCTACAGAAAGCCCTGGAATACGAAATCGAGCGCCACATCGGCGTGATCGAAAGTGGTGGCAAGATTTCTCAGGAAACGCGCTTGTGGAATCAGGCGGAGGGTTACACCGTTTCCATGCGCTCGAAAGAGAAGGCCCACGATTACCGGTATTTTCCCGAGCCGGACTTGTTGCCGGTGCATGTCAGCCCCGCCTGGCGTGAAGCCGTGCGATCCGCTCTGCCCGAGTTGCCAGAAGCAAAGCGCAGCCGCTTTGTCGTCAGCTACGGTATCTCGCCTTACGATGCGGGGGTGCTGACCAGTTCGCAGGATTTGGCGGATTATTTTGAAGCGGTCGTGAAGGCGGGAACTTCTGGGAAGGCCGCGGCCAATTGGATGCAGACCGAACTTCTTCGCCGCTTGAACGGCAGTGGCAGGGACATCACCTCTAGCCCGGTCGCGCCGAGCGCACTAGCGGAGCTAATCCAACTGGTGGAAAGTGGAAAGATCACCGTGGCCGTAGCAAAACGGGTGTTTCCTAAAATGTTTGAAGATGGCCGCAGCGCGCCTCAGATCGTGCGAGCTGAAGGACTCGGTGCTCAGGTGAGCAGCGATTCGCTGGAACAAATCGCGCGTGAAGTGATCGAAAAGAATCCGGACAATGTCGCCAAATACAAATCCGGCAACGAAGGCGTATTTAAATTTTTTGTGGGCCAGGTAATCAAAGCCACGCGCGGCCAGGCCAATCCGCAAGCTGTGAACGAATTGCTAAGGAAGCTTCTTGCATGAGGAATTTGCATCGGCCACTTTCAGGTCGCCTTTTGCTGGCTAGCGGCGTACGCCGCGCAGAGGACAACGCATGTTGAAAATCGGAGATAAAGCGCCGGACTTTACGCTGCAGAGCGATGCGGGCGCCGAAGTATCACTGAAGGATTACCAGGGTAAACGCGTGGTAGTGTTTTTCTATCCGAAAGCCAACACCCCCGGTTGAACTACCGAAGCGTCCGAGTTTCGCGACGCAAAAAGAAGTTTCGACAAGCAAAACGTGGCCATCTTGGGCGTCAGCGCCGATCCACAAAAAGCGCTGGTAAGTTTCCGGGACAAACAAAAATTGAATTTTCCGCTGCTCGGCGATCCCGAGCACAAAATGATTCAGGAATACGGAGTGTGGCGCCCCAAGAAATTCATGGGCAAGATTTTCAAGGGCATCGTGCGCAGCACTTTTTTGATCGGCCCGGATGGCAAGATCCAAGAGATCTGGGATCCGGTCACGGCTAGAGGCCACGCTAGCGAGGTCCTGAAGCGAGTTCAGAAATAAACGGAGTGCTCACAGCGAGCAAACTATTTTGCCCGCATCCCGGTCAGGTTCGATGTGCAAATTGTCGATCAAGCGAGTTTTGCCGATGAACACGGCAAGAAGCGCGTAAAGCGGCCGCTCGCCAATTCTGGCGATAGGCTCGAATGTTTCCGCATCGACAATTTCGACGTAGTCCACGCGAGTCAACCGCTCACTGGCCAGCGTTTTGTGAATGGTGGTTTGCAGTTGCGGCGCATCGCGCGCTCCGGCACGGATTCCGCGTTGCGCTTCAACGAGCGCGCGGTGCAATACGGTTGCGGCGCTCCGCTCTTCGGAATTGAGGTACGCATTGCGGGAAGAAAGTGCCAGGCCATCCCCTTCGCGAACGATCGGGCAAACGATAATTTCTGTGTTCACGTTCAGATCGTGAACCATTTGCTGCAGGATGCGCACCTGCTGCGCGTCTTTCCTTCCGAAGAGCGCGAAGTGTGGCTGCACGATTTCAAAAAGTTTGAGTACCACGGTAGCCACGCCACGAAAATGCCCCGGCCGCGATTTGCCTTCCAGTTTTTCGCTCAGGCCATCGACATTTACATAGGTGCGAAACGCCGCCGGGTAAATCTCTTTCGCTTCCGGAGCAAAGAGCACGTCAACGCCTGAGGCCGTGAGCTTCTCCACATCGGTCTCAAACGTCCGGGGATACTTGGAGAGATCTTCATTTGGCCCGAATTGAGTGGGATTCAGAAAAATCGATGCATATACTCTCGAGCAATCCTGTTTTGCACGGCGAATCAGCGAAATGTGCCCTTCGTGTAGCGCGCCCATCGTCGGAATGAATCCGACGACATGATTGTCGGCGCGCGCCAGCCGCACGGTTTCTTTCATCCAGGAGATAGTTCGTATAATTTCCATCGTGGGCAGGAGTTAGCAGGTCAGCGCGGCGAATCGTTGATGGGCGCACTCATGCGGAAGCGGCGGTAGCGCGTTCGCGATAGAAATGCATCAGGTCTGTGAGGATGGGTTTGCCGCCCAACTGGCGCAGCAGCGTGGCGACTTGGCCGCGGTGATAAGTTCCGTGATTCGCGAGGTGCTGCAGCGACTGCCACAGCGGATTTTTGTACATTCCGAAATTAATCGTTTTGTACTCGAACACGCGATCCAGATCGTCCTGCGTGAGTCCGCTCACGAACGAAAGCAGGCCCTCGGCTTGCGGCTGCCAATGTTCTCGGAGCGCAGCGAGACTTTGCACACTGGAATTATCGGGAATGGATGAAGGAGAGCGACCTTGAAAACGCTCCAGCCAGATCCACTCCGCGCCGCAGATGTGCACCAGCGTATCGCGCACCGAAGAAAAACTGGATCCCAGTGGCTTGACGAATTGTTCGGCGGAAAGTTGCGCCGCCGCGTCCAGCGCGCGCTGATTGGCCCACGCGTTGTAATCAAATAGTTGTCGAACGTCTTCTGGTGTCATAGGGTTCCTCTGCTAGCAATCACGAGCTGAAGCAAGGTACGGAAAGATTTCCCGCTTCGCTCGGAGTGCCGGTTTATCCTAAAACGGCAAAAAAAACCGCTGCTCCAATGTTTAGTCCGTCAGTTCCACGTCGAAGTTAATGTCCTTCAGGCTGTGCTTCGGCTCCGGCATGTGGTACGACTCGGCGTCGGACGGAAAACTTCCCCGCCGCACGTCGGTGCAGTATTCACGCACTGCACTGGAAATGATTTCACTGAGATTGGTATATTGCCGCGCAAATTTTGGGACCGGCGAAAAAGTCAGCCCCAGCAGATCGTTGACCACCAGGATTTGCCCGTCGCATTCCGGACCTGCACCGATGCCAATCGTCGGGATGCGCAGCTCGCGCGTGATCAGCGCGGCAAGCTCGCGCGGAATTCCTTCTAGGACGATCGCGAAAGCTCCCGCGGCTTCCACCGCGCGCGCGTCGCGTACCAAATGCTCCGCCGCATCGGGTGTTTTTCCCTGTACCTTGAATCCGCCCATGGAGTGCAGCGATTGCGGTGTCAGTCCGACGTGGCCCATCACCGGAATTTCCGCCTCGGTCAATCGGACGATTAACTCCAGCCGCCGCTCGCCACCTTCGACCTTTACCGCTTCCGCTCCAGCTTCTTTCACAAAACGAACGGCATTGCGCACCGATTCCGAAATATCGGCGTGATAGCTGCCGAACGGCATATCCGCAACGACGAGCGCGCGCCGCGTTCCTTTGCGCACGGCTCGCGCATGATGCAGCATTTCGTCCACTGTCACCGGTAGTGTGGTTTCATGGCCAAGCATGACCATTCCCAGCGAATCGCCGACCAGCAGCACTTCCACTCCAGCTTCGTCGAGCAAGCGCGCGGTCGGGTAATCGTACGCGGTGAGACAAGTAATCTTGGTGGCGTCTTGCGGCCGTAGCGATTTTCTTTGCAGCAGCGAGGGCACAGTAATCTTGCCATCGCTGATTCGGGAGGGAACACTCATATTGGCCTCCGGTACCGCTCTTTACCTTCAAGATGCAGCCCTGTACCAGCTTCAGCGTAACAAAAAACTCCGCATTGCGCCACGCAATGCACTGGGTGGTAGTGGGTCCGTTTGAATTTTGGCCCGGATTGACTGTTGGGCGGCTAGTGCTACTATGCGAGCATACCGAAAAAGAAAACAAAGAGGTTTAGGACCTTTGCCGGATCAGGCAAGGTGGTCGCATTTGGCCAGTATTGGGTCGTGAACCCTGGCGATCCAGAGGGCCATCCACATCGTTCGCTGGAAGTCATTGTGCACGTTGAAGGTGATCGTGCCACGGCGGACCTCTATCCGATACCTCAACCGGGCGGAGGCATGGAAGCTTACGCAAGTCAAATTGCCTCGAAGCTTCAGGAATTCTCGCCTCGTTGATGGCTAGACGAAGGGGTTTGATTCGATCGCCACGCCGGAACTTCAGAGACACTGTCTTAGTGGCTATAACGGACTCGCCGGCGAATTCCGATCGAACCGACTCCGCTTATTTGCGCGCCTGGATGCGGCCCTTCCATTGACCGCCGCAGCCGAGCCAATACCGAACAGCAGAAAGCCATGTTGCATAGGTGTAGAAAACAGCTGCTAGCGGCAGCAGCGGCGCCCAGATCGGTCGCAGGCGGTAGAAGGTCACGGTCGGGAGGAAAGAAGCCGTCATCAGGCACCACGCCACCAAGGCGGGTGGCCAAACATAAATACTCGGAGAAAATGTGAGAACGACCGGCAACAGGAAGGTCAGGGCCATTCCCAAAATCGTTCCGAGCAGCAGCAGTGCCGAGTAGCCCAGCTGCGTAAACGCCGTGCGCGCAATCATGTCGCGGATTTCTGCGAAGGTTTCATAGGACCGCAAACTTCGGCTGGTGCGTGTCACTCCCATCCAGATTTTTCCGCCACACTTTTTCACCGCCCGAGCCAAAGCACAATCATCAATGACTGCGCCGTGAATTGCGGAGAGGCCGCCGGCGCGTTCGAGCGCGGAGCGGCGCAACAGGATGCAGCCTCCCGCGGCTCCCGCAGCACGCGATCTGTCGTCGGCAATCCACTTCGGTGGATACAGCATCAGGAAAAAATAGAGGAAGGGAGGAATCAGCAACCGCTCCGCGAGCGTTTCCGCTCGCAATAACACCATCAGCGAGGTTAGATCGAGTTGGTCGCACTGTGCACGGGAGACGAGACGGCGGAGCGTGTCGGGGGCGTGCACCACATCCGCATCGGTGAACCAGAAAAAATCGACGGCAGAGGAGTTTGAAGGAAGCGGCTGCAGCCCTGGCGGCACCTCGCCCGCTGCGCAGACAGGCTGGCTCTCGCCAACAGAGAAGTCTGCGCTACAGACGGCAGATACGCCGAAGTTGAGGGCCCACAGTTTGCCGGTCCAACCGGGAGCGAGCGGGGGCGCGGATAGAATTTGCAGGCGAGAGGTGACGCTCGATTCGGCGGCGGTGCGCGCGAGGTCGGCGGTGGCGTCGTCGCTGTGGTCATCGACGATGACCATGGAGAATTCGCCCGGATAATCCTGCTTGATC
>Ga0126381_100006890_pt1 | contig 12615 bp, 8 predicted proteins | sample PanSoiMetPlot_28_FD_96465 | JGI IMG/M metagenome (GOLD analysis project Ga0126381, IMG submission 96465) | Tropical forest soil microbial communities from Panama - MetaG Plot_28 | ecosystem: Environmental > Terrestrial > Soil > Tropical forest > Bulk soil | place: Panama | collected 2016-02-17
TCTCCCACAAGGATAGCCATGTTTGTGGAATTCAATCCGGGGAGTGATTGGCTGATGGAGAGCAGTTCTACGAAGGCTTTGTCGTCGAGCCAAGCACGTTTCGCAACGAGGCCGCTGCGCAGATAGGCGACAACGCCCCCACCAAAACTGGTGGCTCCGATAAGGAGAAACTCCAGGAAGATCTGCAAAACCGTGGCCGAGGGGGCCCCTGGATTGAGAGCAGGCGACGCTTGGGTCGAAGGTGGCGCAGAGGGATCACTCATGGCTTTGCGGGGCGTTACCTTTCAGGCGATAGACCATGCCGGTTTTTGTAGTGCCCAGAGAAAGCCAGCTTTCCGCGTCCTGCTGCAAGGTAATGAAGAATTGCTCGGCGCGCTTCCTCGCCTTTTCGTGAACATCTTCCCGCCGTTCGAATTTCACCTGGAAGGCGAACTCTCCGACCAGGGGTTTGTGCTCGCCGCGCGTCCGCCATAAGGCGACGTCGCATTTGCCTACCTGGCCCTTGCCAAAGTCGAGCTCGCCGAGCTTGAGCAGCACTTCTTCGACGATGGCCTCGCTGACGAGGCTGATACGTTCTTCGGGCGAGTGCTTTAGCACACCGAGCGCGGGGAACACCCTGGTCAGGGTCAGCAAGGAAGCAGGATCCGCTTCGTGGACCTGGCTTATGCCGAACTGGCAGTTGTGCGAATAAAGGATGCGGTAGGAGCCGATGTGGTCCTTGAGAGGAAGTGCTTCGGCTTTGAATTTAATGCGATACTTCCCCGCAATTCTCGGCCGCACGTCGGTCGCAGCAGCAGCCTTCTCGTCCGGATGGCGATACTTGAAAACAATTTCCGGATCACCCACCGGGAATCCGTCGACGTACGAGATGCGCCGACGAAGGATGAAGGCGTTGTTGTAGAGTCGGAAATCCGGCGTGTCAAAGAAGAGGATTTCTCGGATGTCCGGTCGCAGGCCGCTTTGGGGATCAGGGATAAAGTCAACATCGGTCTCTTTGGCGGCGCGCTTCACCACCTTGCCGAAATCGCGGAAGCTTTCGACCGAAGTAAATCGGTCCGGTTTGAGGATCAACTTGGCTTCGAGATACTGGATCTCATCGAGAGGATGGCCGTCGACATATCTTGCGCTACCAGCAGTTCTTCGATGGTTTGATTCTTTCCGCTCCAAATCCTTTTTCTTCTTGTCCTCCTTCGCTTCGTGCTTGCCCATACTCAGCCTCCATCGGTTTGTTCAGGACTCAGCTCAATTCCCCAGAGCAATATGCAAACTCCGAGGCGATCCGGCATGTATGGGCGGTCAACATTCGATTGCCGACACCTGGATCACTTTACGGAACCACGGACTGTAGCTTGCCGCTTTTGGCTCTCCTACTGGCATTTTGAACAGGTATCGGCCCACGGCTCCTTAGCACGGCGGGGATGCAGGTGATCTCGAACTACCTCAAACAGGGCGACAAGATGACTCTGGTGGTCGACCAGGAGCAGAAGGATCTCGTCAGCCTGACCATTGCGACATACATGGATAGTCCAAGTGATGCCGTAAATGTCTCAGCGCAGTGCGCGCGAATTCCGGGTGGCCCTGGTCATGTTTCAAGTACAACCATCGACGGCGTCAGCAAACAACTAACCATTTCTACCCAGAACAGCAACTATCAGAGGATGTGAGTGCGCACAAGCAGCTCGAGCGGGTTTCGAAATTTCAACAGACTCATGAGACTGCGCTCTCCGATCACCCCAGGACCACCGCGCTCAGAATTCAATTCCCATCGCCATTAGATCGGGGGCTGCTGTTAGCTTGTCTCTGCCGCAACCGCCAGCCGAACTGGGAGTTGGCCTGCCAGCGGAAGTCTTAGAGGTCAACATATGGTTCAAACGATGCGGGATTGTACTCCCCGCCAGGCTACTGCTTCTGGCAATACACGTTGTGCTTGCGGGCTCTACAACCTCCAGAAATCTTCTTGCCGCGGCCTGGATCATTTTGGTAACGGGGCGGGAGTTCCATCCGACCACTTGCCCGTAGGGATGAGGAACACAGTGAATGGCTCTGGAGGCCCAGTCAGTAAGAGTATGACAGGCGAGTTGGGCACATCTGCGCCCCAATTCACTTTGTCCATCACTGGGGCATAGAACATCAGGTGAGCCAGGTTGTGATGACCCTCGTCACTAAGATACGCTTCTTTTGAAATCATGTAGGACATGGCGCCGGGTTCCAAAGTGGTGGGCAGCTCTTTTTTGGCGTATGCGGCTTTTTCCCACTCTTGGATCTGCGCCCTGGATTTTCCATCCATTGCAAGTTCCGTCCTCTTGATGGTGAGAGGCAGAACCGAGCGCGCCGCCGGCGGGTTGTAACAGATTGGACTCCGATTCTTGGGGTTCCAAAATCCCGGATCATCAATCGGTCCGGCCCATCCCCGCTCTACGCCGCACACGAAGCCATTCTTGCCCTCGACGGCGGTTTCATAGCCATGCCGGCCGAGAACAAGAATCTTGGCGTCGCGAGAAATGGATTCCGGGGCCGCGCTTCGCGCTAAGGCAATCTCAGCTTCGCGATCCATAAGGTATTGCTCGAGGGGGGCCATGGTGGGATAGGGATTCTTGTTGTCTTGTCCCCGCACCCCCAATGGATTAGCAAAAGCAAAGGTCAGCGCGAGAATAGGAAGAGTAACCGCAGCAAATCGATTTCGGTTCATCACTTTCCTCCAGAAAGCAACGCGTTTGAAAATATTATGAAGTGCGCCTTCTAGTGCCAGTGAAGACTCATGCATACGGAATACAGGGCCTAATGTACGCGATTCGATTGTGAACAGGTTGGATGTTTGGTGGGGTCCTTCGCCTCGCTACGCACCAGGGATAGAAGATTAGTCGATAAAAACATTCGGAGTACCTATTGGAAGTCGCACTGCCGAGGCTCACGGCTGTGTTTTGGAGGCGGCGCTTCGCCGCTCCGACCAATCCGTAGATACAGAACACTCCGCAAGGCATGAGTATTCCCTGCTAGGAACGACTCACTGAGAGCAAAGAAATCTACAGAATCTGGAATGTCTTGCACGCGAGGTTGAATCGGGATGTACTGCGATTTGGCAGATTCGCAATTACACGAAACCGGGCTGAAGATACCTCAGATTATTTCGCAGCATTTCTCGTCTGTTTCAGGAATTCATATTCTTAAGAATGCCTGTTAGTCGGAAGTTGTTGAGAACAAACCGCGACAAAAACATTTCTCAAACTGGAACCTCTCTTGCATTCGTGACTGAAAGACCGGTCGGTTTTTCGATTCCAAAGTGGCTTATTCAGGAGGTGGTGGAATGTTCAGTAAGCGAGTGGTGTTTCTAGTTTGTTGCATCGTCTGTCTTCTTGCTTTGACACCGACATCACTATTTTCGCAGGCGGCAAACACCGGGTCCATCACAGGAACCGTCCTCGATGCTCAAGGGGCGGCAGTGACCGGAGCGTCGGTGGCCATCACCGACACCTCGACAAACATCGAGCGCATTGCGGTTACAAATGAGACCGGTCGGTACATATTCGTAGACCTCCCGCCCGGCGCCTATAACGTTGCGGTTACTAAGACCGGTTTCCGCGTGGCCAAGCTCCCGAAGCAGGTCGTTAGTGTCGGCCTCGCTCTCACCTTGAATGTATCTCTCGAAGTCGGGGCTGTCACGGAGAGTATTGAAGTCATTGCATCCGGCGCTGAGCTGCAAACCTTCAACGCAACGGTCGGCAATACTGTCAGTGGCGATCTCCTTCAGGACCTTCCCTCTATTCAACGCGACGCCGCCACCTTCGTTACCCTCCAGCCCGGTGTTTCCCCTGATGGCAGCGTCGCCGGTGCAGTCGTCGATCAGAGCACCTTCATGCTCGATGGCGGCCAGAACTCCAACGACATGGACGGCAGCATGACCATCTACACGCCGACGTTTGCTGGCGATCCCTCGGGCGGTATTGTCGCTAACCAAATCGGCGGTAGCCCGACGGGTGTCATGCCTACTCCGCTCGACAGCGTAGAAGAATTCAAAGTCGACACCGCCAACCAGACCGCGGACTTCAATAGCTCCGCTGGCGCCGAGGTCAAAGTGGTTACCAAACGTGGTACGAACGCCTGGCACGGCACGGGCTATGAATATTATTTCGATAATCTGCTCAATGCTAACACCTGGGATAACAATGCCGTGACTCCTGCCAACGGTGGACCCCTTCCCCGGCCTTCCTACCACTACAACCGGTTTGGTGCCGCTGGTGGCGGTCCGGTCATCTCTAAGGACATCCTGGGTGGAAAAACCTACTTCTTCGCAAACTATGAGGGTTTTCGCTGGAACAACTCGCAGACCTACGAGGTGCCTGTTCCAAGCGCGAATATGCGCGCGGGCATCCTCACCTTCGGCGGGGTGAACTACAACCTGAACAGTGGAATCAATTGCGGGTCGAATGGGACCACCGCCTGCGATCCTCGTGGCTTGGGCATCAACCCTCTCGTTGCACAGCTATGGAGCCAATTGCCGCCAGGAAACGACGCGACCTGTGGTCCTTTGCTTGGAAAATTCTGCGATGGGACTAACGAAACCGGCTTCAAATCCAACGTGGCAGTACCCTATACCTCGAATTTCGGCGTGGCTCGTTTGGACCACGACTTCGGATCCAAATGGCACTTCAATACCAGCTACCGCTACTACAAACTGGTTCGCTCGACGCTCAACCAGGTGGCCGTTGGCGGTGCTTTCACTGGCAACACGCCAGGCGCGAGTACATCCCTTTCCGTGCGCCCGCAGGTGCCCTGGTATTTTGTCGCCGGCGTGACCACCAATATCACACCCAATATCACGAACGACTTGCACTATAGCTACCTGCGTAACTATTGGTCTTGGAGCGACCCAGGCGGTGTGCCGCAGTTTAGTCAACTCGGCGCTGCCCTAGAACCGATGGGGGAGAACACCATTAGCTGCGGCATCAGTGCAGCCTGCCCGGTCACGCTTGCTCCTTACAACGTCAACACCCAAAGTGTTCGCACCCGCTTCTGGGATGGCCACGACAATTTCTTCCGCGATGACATCACCATGCTCAAGGGCAGCCACCTCTTCACCTTTGGCGGCGCCTACGAGCGGAACTGGGACTATCATCAACGCTCGGACAACGGCGGTGGCATCAACTACCAGCCAACGTACCAACTCGGGGATACCCTTGGTGGGGGCCTCGTGGACTTCTCTTCCACCAACCCTGCGGGCGTTACTGCGGCAAATTGGGCTCGGGACTCTGCGGCCGTGCTCGGCATCGTTACCGATTCACAGATCGCCTACACGCGCACGGGGCCCAATCTAACCCTGAATCCTCCGCTTACGCATGCGTTCGACCAGAGCACCATCCCGTACTACAACGTTTATTTCAGCGACTCATGGCATATGAAGCCCACCATCACCCTCACGTACGGCGTTGGCTGGACCTTGGAAATGCCGCCCACTGAAGCCTTCGGAAAACAGGTGGAACTCGTGGACTCTAGCGGACAGCAGTTGGACTCACTGGCCTACCTGAAGCAGCGCGAAGCTGCCGCCGTGCAGGGGCAGGTCTACAACCCGCCAGTAGGTTTTGCACTCGTCGGCAACACCGGTTCTGGACAAAAGTACCCCTATAACCCCTTCTACGGTGCCTTCAGCCCACGTGTCGCCGTTGCTTGGAACCCCAATTTCGATCAGGGGTTCCTCGCCTCGGCTTTGGGCCACGGCAAGAGCGTCATCCGCGGCGGCTATAGTCGCATCTACGGGCGCCTGAACGGCGTCAACTTGGTCCTTGTGCCGCTACTCGGAACCGGTCTGATTCAGGCCGTTCAGTGCGGCACCAACGTTATGCCCGGAGTCATTCCAAACACCACCGGCCCGCAGTGTGCCACGCCGGCTGCTGGCTTGACCGTCGGCAACGCTTTCCGCATCGGAACCGACGGCAACAACGCGCCGATTCCCAATGCTACTCCGACGCTGCCTCAGCCGGTGTTCCCAGGAATTAATAACGTCTCCGCAGCGGCCGCCTCAGCCTTGGATCCGAACTACCGCCCGAACGCCGTCGATTCTTTTGACTTTACGATTCAGCGCCAGTTAACCAGCAAAGTTTTGCTCGAAGTCGGTTACATTGGACGTCGCATCACTCATGAGTTTCAACCCATCAACATCAATGCGGTACCCTACATGATGACCCTCGGCGGGCAGCAGTTTGACAAAGCCTATGCGGCCATCGAAGCGGACCTTGGATGCACCACCTCCTTCGCTGCCTGCGGTGCTGCGGAAGGAAACCTAAAAACCACAGCTCAGCAAATGGCCTTTGTCAACGGGCTTACTCCCCAGCCCTTCTTTGAAGCGGCGATGAATCCGGCGTATTGTGCCGGCTTCGCCAGTTGCACTGCAGCCGTCGTGTTTAACGAGGAGATCCTCAAGGGCCGTTTCGCCAACCAGCAAGTGTGGAGGCTTTGGAGCGATCTCGACCGCGGCGCGTTCAACTTTCCGCGCTCGATGCTGAACACTCCCATCGTCGGCGGTCCCATGGACTGCGGTGTGCCGGTGGGAGCCGCTTCCTGCGGTGCCAGCGGCCAGCTGACCTCTGGCGTGGCCGTCAACACCAGCACTGGCCATGGCAACTACAACGGCCTGTTCATTTCAACCAAGATCACTCAATGGAAGGGCATCACGCTTCAGGAAAACTTCACTTGGAGCAAGGCCTTGGGTACCGGCGCAGCCGTGCAGGCCACCAGTGAATACACCGAAAATGACCCCTTCAACCTTAATAACCAGTACGGCCTCCAGGCCTTTGACCGCAAGTTTGTGTTCAATTCCTACGCTCTGATTGAGGATCCCTGGTACAAGAGTCAGCAAGGGATTATCGGCCACATTGCTGGCGGTTGGTCGTTGGCGCCGATTCTCGCCATCGGCAGTGGCGAACCGATCGGCTGCGCCACCCAAACCGACGGGCAGTCCTTCGGCTCGGCCGATGGCCGCAACTACTTCACCATCGAGAACTGCGTTTTCACCAAGTCGCTTGGCGGCGGCTCGTCTTCGCTCCACCCGAACAATGGCAGCAATGCCGGCACTGTAGGGTTCAACATCTTCGCAAACGCCGACGCCGTGCTGGCCACCGCTCGCGCGCCTATACTCGGGCTTGACAACGGAACCGGCGGCATCGGCATCCTCCGCGGCTTGCCTTACTGGAACGTAGATGTGCGCCTAACCAAGGACTTCAAATTCCGCGAGCGCATGGGCTTGCAATTCCAGTACGTTGTCACCAACATGTTCAACCATACCGTGTTTGCTGATCCCAATGCTTCCGCCTTTACCCAAGGCGTCGACCCGACCAGCCCAGCCTTCGGGGTGGTCAACGCCCAGGGCAACTTGCCCCGGCAGATGCAGTTCGGACTGCGCTTTACGTTCTAGCTTCTTCCGGCGAGCCCCACGAGTTCGGCGGGCCTGCGAAAAGGAAGTGAACGAGGAGGAAACGGGAGGCCAAACGGCCTCCCGTTTCCCAAACTCAAGCCATGGCGAGAGCCAACGGCTGGAGCAATACCCAGGGCAACCTTGCCTTTTGTGAACCGTCCTCCGGCTATTCTGCTGCGAAACTCTCCGCGCCAACCCATAACTGGGCAAGAGACTTCAAGTTATTCTTGTACGTGCGGGACACCGTGTACTTTTTCGCCCCCTTGACGCGGAGCAAGTGTTCTCCCGTGGTGCAGGGTTGAATCTCTTCATCGAAGGAACTGTTTACCAGCGCGATGAATCTTGATGAATCGTACCGCTTGAGCTTTTCGCTACCGTGAAGATCGATTCACGAAGCAGATACCGTGTAGGAGGGGCCCTGCCTGCCGCACGCACGCTCGACGTCGCTTTCTCCTTGTACGGGTCGCGGCCTTCTGAGGCGGGCCGGAACCGTGCAAGATTCTTCGCCTCCGCCGTTCTATCTCCAGGCGCGAGGTCCCCAGAATTCAACCGCGCCTTGGAGGATTCCATGTCGCCCCGGATTGCTTGGAGGATTTCGCTTACCGCGAGCCTGTGCTTGCTGGCAGGGTTCGCGGCGGCGCGTCGGCCAGAAACGCCGAAGCAAGCTAACCCTGGCACCCCGCCAACTGTCCCCGCGGCCGCGCAAGCTGCGCCGTCCGCAGCCAAGTCTGCTGGCAGTCCCGCCAAAACCGCCGCGCAGAAGATCGACTTGCGCGCGGCGATGAATGTGACTCTGCCGTTGCCTGCGCGCGATTTGGAACCAGCTTCCTACGAGACGCCGGACGGCAGGACCGGCTGGGTGCTACGCCTCCCGGGCAACCGGCCGATTGCCACTCCTGCTTATGCCGATGGGATGCTCTTCGTCGGCGGGGGCTACGGCTCGCACGAGTTTTACGCCGTCGACGCCGATACCGGAAAAATCATCTGGAAGATTCAGACCGGCGATGATGGCCCAACCGCCGCCGTCGTTGCTGACGGCATGGTCGCCTTCAACACGGAAAGCTGCACGCTGGTCATCGTCGCCGAGCGTCGAGGACGCGTCATTTGGCAGGAATGGCTGGGCGACCCGCTGATGAGCCAGCCTGCGATTGACAAAGGCGTTTTGTATATGGCGCATCCGGCGGCGACCGGAAGGCCGCCCAAGCCCACGCGATACCATCCGCGTCCCGCCACGGCGGGCGGCAGCCACCGGCTGCTCGCCGCGGAGCTGAGCACGGGCCGGCATATCTGGGAGCAGGAGATTGCCGGCGACGTTATCACGGCGCCGGTGATTTCCGACGGAACCGTCTACTTCACCACGTTTGGCGGCACCTCATACGCGCTGAATGCCGCGGACGGCTCGGTGGTCTGGGCAAAGGCCAACGCGGCCACAAGCGCTCCGGTCGTGGCCAATGGACAGCTCTACGAAACGCGGAAGAGACAAGCGGGCAAGGAAACCGTCGAAGGGCTCGCCCGCGTCGACGCCAAGAAGGGCGAAGCGCACGACACGCAGTTGCTCGCCGTGAGCCCGGCGGACTACCTCAAAGCCGGAAACGGCGGCGGCGTCGGTCTTGCTACGCCGAAAGAGAAGGAGCTGGACTCTTCGGTCGGCTTCGCTACGGCTCCTGGCTCGGCGAACCTGATGATGGCCAATGACGTGGTCGGCGTGAATTCCGTCGTGGGCGCGTGGGCGTACCAGGGCTCGCACGCGGCGGTTAGCAAAGGACAAATCCTGAACGCCCAAGGCAATTACATCAATTCGGTGCGCGCTTCGGACGGCAAACAGTCCTGGCAAACGGAAGTGGTCAACGGTCGCTCCGTGGCGGGCGGGCAAGTGTTTTCGCCTCCGGCGGTGGGAGGGGACTACCTGTACCTTGCCGGCGGGGCGGGCTATCTCGTTTCCGTGCGGCAGAGTGATGGCGGCGTGGGCTTCTCGTACGCCATGAAGGCGCCCATCGCCTTCCAACCGGCTCTGGCCAAGGGCAATGTCTACGCCGGAACCTCCGACGGGCGCCTGATTTGCCTCAAGACCGGTAGCAAAGACGCCGACGGCTGGTACGCCTGGGGCGGCAACGCGCAACACAACAAGATTCAGTAGCGTTGCGGATTGCCGCCCACTGACCTGTGGTCCGTGCCCCGCCGAACGGAGTGATCAGCAGGAAGGCTACGCCATTTGGCGCAAGGGCACTGACACTAAAGGTCTGAATGAGAGCCTCTTCCCTTGGTGCCCTCATGCGAGTAACCATGGGCGTGCCCGTAGGCGTTGGCACAACGATTATCTCCGTGAAGCGGGTAGATAGCTCGACGTTCCGTTCGTTTTCATTCTGGTCCGAGCGTCTTGAGCCGCGACAAATCGGTTCTGCGGTCCGACCAGCATCACTGAAACACCATGAAGTAAGCAATTTCCCAAGGCCCGAAGGCTTACACCATCGCCTGCGTCGGCGAAGCTCGGCAGCCGCTCGATCAATACGGGTTCACGTCCTTGCTGCCTTAGTTTCGCCGCAAGCGTGAGTCGCCACGCCTGCACCTACAATCAGCACGCTCATACCCGACTTTTCGACCACGGCTCTTATCCTTGAGCTTGCGGCATAAGGCGTCGCCTCTGACACTCTAAACGTAGTTCAGCCGCAACCATTGGCCAGCCCTCAATGACGGCCTCCAGTTGGAAGCTCTCTTCAGGCGAGCATTCGAGACCCTGAGAGACCGTGAAGGGTATTTCCACCCGTCTTCAAACACCCACTTTCCCACGATTGTCGGCAGGCAAAACGGTTTGCCTACTCCAATCGCTCGGAACAATGTTCAGAGGTAATCGACAAAGCGAACCGGAGTGTCGGCAACGAAGTTGTAAGTTTCGGCCGGAATACCAAGTGCTGCTCGGACGGCACTGCCCGCCGGGAACATAAATGGGCGAAAAATAATTCGAAGCGGCAGCAATCTGGGGCATCATTCTTCGACGCAACAGAGTTATCGTCTCAGGGGTGGACGGTCCGCGTGCCGCTAGAAACCTCCGAAGGGGAGCACGATGCCTCGTCGTCCTTGTTTCGTGAAGCGGTCCGCTTCTCGCTCCCCACGAGGAGCAACCGCGACGATAAAAAGGATGACAGTGTCGTAAGCGGGGCTGGCCTATTCGGGTGTAAAGGATCAAAAAACACTCAAGGAAAAAAAAGCCTGAATCCGCCTTTCTTTGAACGCCAGTCGAAAAGTAAGCTCAATTAGACGTGAAGATCGAAGAGCATCTGCGGCTGACCGAGAGCGCGCTGAAGAATTGGCTTATCGCGCAATGTGAGGATTCGCTGACGGTCGGCGCACTATGGTACATCGGGTTGCGCGTCTTGGGCGTGCCGCTGGCGCTGCTCTGGGCCGGACTTGCGGCGGTGTTGCAGTTCGTGCCGCATGTGGGGCCAGCACTGGGCATGGTGGCGCCGACGATTACGGCGGCGATTCATTGGGGCGACTGGCGGCATCCGCTGTATGTGTTGATGCTATATGCCGGAATCGTGGTGGCGGACACGCTGGCCCTGCAGCCGTACATCATGAAACGGACGGCCAAAGTGCCGCTCTGGGCCTCGATTTTGGCTCCGATTGTGTTGGCGTTCGTGATTCCATTTTGGGGCGTGTTCCTCGCGCCGCCACTACTGGCGGTGGTTTACGCGTACAAGCGTCACCTGAAAGCAAGGGGGCAGAAGAGCTAGCCAGGAGGACTTTGGATTTCTTACCAATCCGTTAAGGTTTCCTCACCGCTCTTCTCCTGGAAAGACACGCGCCTGCCGCAGTTTTCTCAAAAACGCAATTCCCCTGTGCTGCGCCAAAAACCTCATCGGAGTCATGCCGCCACGCTGTCAAGCCGATATTCATAGTGCACCCCACCAAGTGCAGGTTTCTTCCTGAGGCGCAAGGAGGCGGAAAGCTTGCGTCTTTCAGCCTTTCAGCCACGACCAAACCGTCCGAGGCTTTCTGTTTGGCTTCAGACAATAGCCTAGATGGATAGCGGACTGCTGTCAGGCCTGTCCCTACTACCACGGCTCTACCGACCGTAACAAGCTAGAACCGCGCGATCAAATCTTCCTGCTCCAGCGTTGAGTGGCCGACCGTTAGCACAGGCGCCCCGTTTTCAGGAGGAATTCGCCGAGTCGCAGCAACTTTGTCACTTTTGGCCATGCGTTGCGCTCACTCTACAACCCAAACTGTGAAACCCTTGCCGCGTCGAAGGAGTTCCTCAACGGGGTCATTCCCTAGGAGTTGCCTCCACCTGGATAGCGACTCGCTCCCTACTACGATGGTGTCGCATCTCCGCTCACTCGCCAGTTCGAGAATCTCGCCGCCTCGTGCACGCCCTTCAGCTGGCTCGAAGTACCGTTCTTCGATGGAACTGGCAGTCAGTCCTACCTTGCGCAGGACGGCTCGGGCACCGGCGAGGACGGGTTGTGCCTTTTTCTTCGCTGCCACAAGCCACTGGTTTTGATCTGAGTGAAGTTCTCTTTCCAGTTTTTCCTCTTCACTGGGGTCCTCAGCGCCGCCGTGCTCAGTCAAATGCGCCGGAATTTCTGGCAGAGTATGAGCAAGGCAAACCTTGAATCCTCTTCGTCCCCCAAGAATCCCAGCCACGTATGAAACTGCACGTTTCGACGCTTGGGATTCATCGATGACAACAAGCAGCTTTGCGTTCCGCATTTGAAACCACCTAATGTGAATTCGAAAGGCTCTGCATCCACAGCCTCGCGCTGCATGGAGACCTTGCCTCCCCGCAGCCCACGCAGGATGATCGCTCGCCGGGAAACATTCTGGTGAAGCCTGGTCGACGATATCATAGGCGTCCTCTGGTCGGAAGACGTCGGAATCATCTGCGCGGGACGTCCGCGGAAGGGAGCAAGGCTTGACTATCCATCAGATCATGACGCTTAGATTAGTTGTGTCGCTAGGAACAGCCTGGAAATTATCTAGGAGACACAGCGGCGAAAGGTAGAAGAATAGAAAGCAGGGGTACCGAACAATGGAATCCTTGGGCGAACTTGCTGACAAGATCGAAGCACTGCTTGTTCAGCAATCCCACCGCCTGGCGTTTCATCATAACGATACGGAGAACGACTACCGAGTTCAGGAAAGGCGTTTAGCCGACTTGATGCTAGACCAGTCTTCTTCCGACGAAAAACATCTCGAATATGCTCAGGAGA
>Ga0126381_100006891_pt1 | contig 12612 bp, 9 predicted proteins | sample PanSoiMetPlot_28_FD_96465 | JGI IMG/M metagenome (GOLD analysis project Ga0126381, IMG submission 96465) | Tropical forest soil microbial communities from Panama - MetaG Plot_28 | ecosystem: Environmental > Terrestrial > Soil > Tropical forest > Bulk soil | place: Panama | collected 2016-02-17
CGTGAAGGCCGCGTCGTAAGACCTGCAGGAATACCCCTCACTATTGTATTTTCGTCTCTGGAACCCTGACCTAGACCACCACGTTAGGCTGACATGCTGCCACTACTTGCTGCGCTGACCCTGCTGGCTCCCGCGAGCGACTCCATCAAGACCGGGGTCGTCGTCGACCGGAAGCACCACACCATCACCATCACCGCCGGACCCTACACGCTGCCGCCGATGGGGCACCGGATGGAGATGATGGGGATGGACATGTCCATGGACCACATGGGCGAGATGGCGTCGTATTTCGTCTGGCCGGAGCAGGGGTGGTTCTACGGCTTCCACGTGAGGGCCATCAATGGCGCCGGCGGCGACATGCCGCGCGACCTGATCCACCATTTTACTCTTCTCAACTTCGACCGCCGCACGCTCTTTGACGCTTTCGCCGAACGTCTCGCCTCGGCACGTTACCAGAACGAAGACATCGTCGCGCCCAAGTCGATCGGCGCTCCGCTCACGCGCGGGACCCGGATGGGTGTGTACATGATGTGGTTCAATAGTCACCCCGATACCGTGAAGGGGGTGTACGTCAAGCTCACCCTTCTCTATATGCCGGCGAACATGCAACCGCCCCCCACCTCGGCACTCCCCGTGGTGATGGATGTGGACCTCTTCCCGGGTGCGGACAACATGTATCCCGTGCCCCCCGGCAGGACCGAGCGCACACGCACGTTCCGCTTCCCGATTTCCGGACGGATGCTCGGCGCCGGTGGCCACCTCCACGAGTACGGCTCCTACATTAAGCTCCAGGACTCCGTGACGGGGAAGGTGCTCTTCGAGCTGCGCCCGGTACTCGACTCGGCCGGACAGATGCTCGGGATGACGCGGAAACTCTTCGCGGTGACCGGGCAGGGATTGCACATCGAGGCCGATCATCCCTACACGATGACCGCCGCATACGACAACACCACGAAGGACACGTTGTCGGAAGCCATGGGCGAGATCATGGCGATCTTTGCGCCGGACGACCTCTCGAAGTGGCCGAAGATGGACTACGCGAGCAAAGATCTCTGGGCAGACCTCGCGACATACGGCATCACCACGTTGCCCGACTCGCTGACGCAGGCCTCCCGAGCCGCGATGCAGGGGAGCCGTCGCTAGCATGCGTCGTCTCCTGACCATCGGACTGCTGCTCGCGGGCGCCACGGCGTCCGCGCAGGCGCCGAAGCCGGGCGTGACCCTCGACGAGAAACATCACCGTGTGGTGGTCGTCGCCGGTCCGTTCGACCTGGAGCCGATGCCGCCGATGGAAGGCATGTCGATGGATGCGATGATGCCCGACACCTTGGCGCAGGCGTTCGCCTGGCCGGTGAAGGGCTGGTTCCGTGGATTCGAGTCGGAGGTGATCGACGCGCACGGCAAGCCGCTCCCGCGCGATCTGCTCCATCACTTCACCCTGATCAACCTCGATCGCCGCACGCTCTTCGATCCGGTGGCCGAGCGGATGGCGGCGGCGGGGCTGACGCCGGCGGCGGTGGTAGCTCCCGCGTCGGTCGGGACGCCGTTGTCTCCGGGCCAGCGACTCGCGCTGTACATCATGTGGCACAACGGCGGGACCACCGCGCAGCACGGCGTCTATCTCCGGATCAACCTCCTGTGGTTGCCGGCGAACGAATTGCCACAGCCACTGTCCGCGTTCCCGGTGAACCTGGACGTGAACGCGCACTACGGTCAGTCGAACACCTACGATGTGCCGCCCGGCCGCCACGAGAAGTCCGCGATCATTACGTTCCCGCTCTCAGGGTGGCTCCTGGGCGCAGGTGGTCACCTGCATGACTATGGCCGGGGAGTTCGGCTCGAAGATGCGGAGACCGGCAAGGTCCTGGTGCAGACCAATGCGGTCCTCGGCGATTCGGGCGAGATCAAGGAGCTCCCGTTCCATGTCCTCGCGCTGTGGGACCGGGGCTTGAGAATCCATGCCGGGCATCCGTATCGACTGATTGCGACATACGAGAATCCGACCAGGGACACGCTGCGGGACGTGATGGGCGAGATGATGGCGCTCTTCGTGCCCGATCACCCAGAGCGGTGGCCCACCGTGAACTACGGCGACTCGCTCTACATTGCGGACCTGAACGGGTACCACGCCGTCGATCTGCTCAAGACGCTGAAGCCCGCACCCGTCGCGGAGCACTGACGCTCCCGCCGGTCTGGCGCCTCCGGGCACTACTCGTCGCCCTCGCTGCGCCACCGCTGCTCGAAATCTTCTCGCTGTCCCGCCTCCTCCCGCTGATCTCGGCAAGCTCGCCGGCTTCGGTGTCTCTTGATGACCAGGCACTCGCCGTGTGGGTCGACAAGATCCTCAATGCACTCCCGTGGCCCTGGCGGCGAACCTGCCTCCGGCGCGCCGTGGTGCTGTACGCGCTCCTGCGGCACGCCGGCAGGCCAGTTCAGTTGTGGATCGGCGTTCGTGGCGGTGGCGACGTGAGCGCCCACGCGTGGCTGACATCGAGCGACAGACCATACTTGGAAGCTGACGAGGACCATGCAGCAGTCCACACGCCAATTGCCCGGTTTCCTGAACCGCTTGAGGCAACTCGCTAAGACGTAAACAGCGCCGGGTCCCGGAGTCGGCCTCTGTGCGCCTTTCACGGGGTCCGATTTGATCCTGAACGCGCACGGCAGACGACGGAAGGGCCCGGCGCTGTTCGCCGCCAAGCTTAGAACGTGTAGCGGATCGTCCCGAAAACGGACCTCGGCTCACCCGGCGTCACAAACCCGCCCGCTTCCAGCTCCGGATACTCGTGGTTCAAGAGATTCCGGACTCCCACCTGCAGCTCGGAACGCCCGACCCGTAGCCCACCAGACAGATGGAACAGCGCATAGGTCGGGAGAGTCACGCCCGGCTCATCAAGGGGGCTGTATGGACCGACGACGTTCGTCGACAGCCGCAGCCGCCAGGGGGCGCTGTCGGGCGCCACTTCGAGCGCCGAGATGCCGGTGAACTTCGCCGTATTGAAGACGCGCGCGCCGTTCAGCGTGTCACCGGTCTCGGTGATCAGGTGGTCGTACTTCGCGTCTGTGACCGTCCAGTCACCGGTGAGGTGCACCGACGGTGCCAGACGCGCGAGGAAATCCACCTCGACGCCTTGGCGCCGGCTCGAGCCTCTGCTCACGCTGGTGAGGAGGATGGGATTGAAGGTCTGCTCATTGCTCACGTCGTTCCGAAAGAGCGCGATGCTCGCGTTCACGACGCTCCCGTCCACCTTGAAGCCTGCCTCGTACGCCCAGACCGTAATGAACGGCAGGTATGGGTTTTCGATCACGCCGTCGGTCTGCCGGAACCCGCGAGACACGTTGGCGTAGACGTCACCCGCCACCGGGAGGTGATAGAGCAGGCCGAGCTTCGGTGAGAAGATGGCCTTGCCGTGACTCGCGGCCGGGCCGCTGTCCGGTGTTGCGCTGGTATTCTGGAAATCGATCCGGCCACCGAGGGACAGGCGGAAGTGCGGGCCGAGGTCCTCGCTCGATTGGGCGAAGAGCGCGGCCGAGCCCTGATGCGCATTCACCAGCGTCTGGGCGGAATCACGAGCGCGGTCCGTCGTGAACCAGTTTTCATACCGCGAGTGATCGTACCGCGTTTCGGTGCCCACGGTGATCTCCGCGCGATCGAGATACCAGGTCAGCGCGCTCGTCATGCCCAGGCCGTACCGCTTGTCCTCTTCCTCGGTCTGACTGCCCGTGCCTTCGCCGCCACCAGACTCCGGAGGAATGGTGAGGTAGAGCTGCCAGCGGCCTTGTGTGGAGTAGAACGTCGTCCGCCAGAGCAGTGAGGGACCCGCCAGCACGCGGAAGCTCACACGTTCCTGCGCGCGATGCTCGTAGCCACCGTCGGTCGGGTTCTCGACCCGGCCGAAATCACTGGCCTGGAACGCGCTGTCGGAGAGGAAGCCCGGGGATTTCCACTGGGTGGAGTACAGCTCGACGCCGGCGTCGAGCGTCGTCACGGACGAGAGCCCCTGAACCACGCGCGCGTGCGCCTGGCCGAGGTCGTAGGCGCTGTTGGGCCGCCAGCCATCCTCATGCTCACCGCGCAGGCCGAAGACTCCGCCATTCGTTCCCCGGTCGTAGCCCGTGAGCAGCGTTCCACCCCAATGACCGTACGAGCCGGGATCCAGATAGAGAGACGTTCCGTCGGTGCGCTCGAGCGTCTGGACGTTCACCACGCCGGCGAAGGCGAAGTTGCCGTACACCGCACTCGTGGGTCCTTTGAGGACGTCGATCTCCGAGATCGCCTCCGGAAAGAGCAGATTCCAGTCGTTGTAGCCCTCGGCGTGTCCGTTCACGGGCTCGTTGTTCGGCACGCCATCCACCCAGAGCGCGATGTCGGTCGAGTGGTCCGACGAAAAGCCGCGCACCGACGCGTCCGACGCGAAACCGGGCCCCTGGCCCTGCTCGTGCACCTCGATCCCCGAGACCTGCCGGAGCAGGTCGTAGGCGTCGGTGGCCGGCGTCTGCTGAATGACGGACGGCGAGATCTTCACCGTCGTCGCGGGCTCGTGCGGTTTGACGGGCGCCGCCGTCACCGTGATCGCGTCCAGGGTGATGGGGTGGTGATTGAGGCTGTCACCGTGCACATGGAGCGTGTCGCTCTGTTGCGCCGGCAAAGAGAACGTGGCGCACGCGCACAGCGTGCCCAGGCTCAGCAACGTCTTCTTCATGTGTGTCCTCACGCAAGTCAGCGGGAGCGCGAGCGCGCGGTCCCGGAGTCCAGACGGCCCAGTTGTGGGTGTGCTAGGCGAGACTGGAAGCGGGAGGAGGACCGATGGAATAGGGGAGACGACGAACGGCGGACTGTTCAGGCGACGCGGGGAGGTCGTTCTGGAACACCATCACCCGGGCGGAAGGGCCGATCCGGGGGGGAACGCCTGCGGAGACGGAGATGATGGGGCAGGTGCCGCAGGCACCCGCGCAACACGTGCTGATGGCGTGGTGATGGTGCGCGGGCTGATGTGCGTGAGGGCACGGGGTGTGCCCATCCATCGACATCGGCATGGACGCCGGCACTTCGGCGGCCATGGCCAGAGGCATCGTGGTGGGGTACGCCACCAGGGCCAGGGTCAGGATCAGCGCGAGAAGCGGCGACCGTCGTTGCGGCATCGGTAGTGGAATATATAGACTCATGCTTCCTGTGGATGGCCCTAACCCTTCGAGATGAGGTCGCGGTGCCTCAAGCCGGCGGCAAGATCGACTACCAGAGTGGCCGTTGGGTCGTTCCCGATCACCCCATCATCCCATTCATCGAAGGCGACGGCACCGGTCCCGACATCTGGCGGGCCTCGCAGCGCGTGCTCGACGCGGCCGTCGCCAAGGCGTTCGGCGGCAAGCGGGCCATCGTCTGGAAGGAAGTCCTGGCCGGCGAGAAAGCGTTCAAGGCGACCGGCAACTGGCTGCCCGACGAGACGCTGGCGGTGATCCGCGAGAACCGAGTCGCCATAAAGGGACCACTGACCACGCCGGTGGGTGGCGGGATGCGGTCCCTCAACGTCGCCCTCCGTCAGCTCCTCGACCTCTACGCCTGCATCCGACCGGTGCGGTGGTTCGCCGGCGTCCCGGCTCCGGTGCGCGAGCCGCAGAGGCTCGACGTCGTGATCTTCCGCGAGAACATCGAGGATGTGTACGCCGGGATCGAATTCGAAGCGGGGAGCGAGAAAGCAGACAAGTTGCGGGACTTTCTCGTCGACCAGCTCGGCGTGAAGACGCTGCGGCAGGGTAGCGCCATCGGCGTGAAGCCGATGTCCAAGTTCGGATCTCAGCGTCTGGTGGCCAAGGCGATTCAATACGCCGTGGATCATGGCAAGGCCTCGGTGACCCTCGTCCACAAGGGGAACATTCAGAAATTCACCGAGGGCGCGTTCCGCGATTGGGGCTACCAGCTCGCGAAGGAGAAGTTCGCCACGCAGACGGTTACGGAAGCGGAGGGCGGGAAGGGCAAGATCGTCATGAAGGACCGCATCGCCGACGCGATGTTCCAGCAGGTCCTGCTGCGCCCTGACGAGTACTCGGTGATCGCGACGTCGAATCTGAACGGTGACTATCTGTCGGATGCCTGCGCCGCGCAGGTCGGCGGGTTGGGCATGGCGCCCGGGGCGAATGTCGGGGACGGCTTCGCGGTGTTCGAGGCCACGCACGGGACCGCGCCGAAGTACGCCGGGCAGGACAAGGTGAACCCCGGCAGTGTGATCTTGTCGGGCGTGATGATGCTCGAGGAGATCGGCTGGGGAGCGGCCGGCAAGGCGATCATCGCCGGCATCGAAGGGGCGCTCGCCGCCAAGAAGGTCACGTACGACCTCGCCCGGCAGATGCCCGGCGCCACCGAAGTCCCGACCTCCACTTTCGCCGACGCGATCATCGCGCACCTCAAATGAACAGCTCCGTCGTCACCACGCCCCTCGCGTCGATCGAAACGCCGCTCCTGGCGGTGATCGTCCCATCGGGGAATGCCCTTTCACCCGCCCTTGCGGATCTCGATCGCGCGACGGGCGGCACTCTGGCACGGGCGCTCTCCACCGGCGACTACAAAGGGAAGAAGGACGAAACGGCGCTCTTCTACGGGACCGGGTCGGTCCAGCGCGTGCTCCTGGTCGGCGTCGGGAAGGCCGCGGAGGTCAGCCGGTCGTCTCTGCGGCGGGCGGCGGCGGTCGCGGGCAAACGCGCGCGCGCCGTGGGCGTGCCGAGATTCGCGATCGCGGTCGCGCCCGAAGCGCGCAGCAATGTCCCGGCGCGTGACGTGGGCCAGGTCCTGGCCGAAGGCACCTCGCATGGCGCCTGGGCTTTCACGGAGATGAAGAAGCCCCCGGAGGAGCCGCGCGTCGAGGTCGAAGCCGTCGTGATCGTCGCCAACTCGGCCGAGCAAAAGGAGGTCGAGGCGGGGCGTGTCATTGGTGCCGCCATCGCCGACGGCGCACGGTTCACCCGGTGGCTGCAGATGCTGCCGGGCAACCGCTGCACGCCTTCCTTCCTTGCCGAGCAGGCACGGGAGCTGGCGAAGAAGAATGGGCAAGTCGTCACGACGCTCGATCTCGCCACGATCAAGCGGGAGGGGATGGGCGCGCTCCTGGCCGTCGCACAGGGGTCCGCCGAGGAGCCGCGGTTCATCGTCCTGGAGTATCAGGGCGGAGCGAAGGGCGCCGCCCCCGTCGTGCTGGTGGGCAAAGGCGTGACGTTCGATTCCGGCGGCATCTCGATCAAGCCGGCCGCGAACATGGAGGAGATGAAGTACGACATGTCAGGTGCCGCCGCCGTGCTGGGTACGTTCGAAGCCCTGGGGCGCCTCAAACCGGCTATCAATGTCGTCGGCGTCATTCCGGCGACGGAGAATCTCCCGTCCGGCACCGCGGTGAAGCCCGGTGATGTCGTGACGAGCTACTCCGGCAAGACGATCGAGATCATCAATACCGACGCCGAAGGCCGGCTCATCCTCTGTGACGCCCTGTGGTTTGTGAAACGGCTCAAGCCGGCCGCCGTGATCGACGCGGCGACGCTCACGGGCGCCGTCACGGTTGCCCTCGGGTCGCAGGCCACGGGTCTGATGGGGAATGACGAGGCCCTGATGACGGAAGTGCAGGCGGCAGGGGAGCGGGCGGGGGAGCGGTGCTGGCCCTTTCCCCTGTGGGAGGAGTATCACGACCTGCTGAAGTCGGAGATCGCGGACGTGAAGAACTCAGGCGGGCGCGGGGCCGGCACCATCGCGGGCGGCTGGTTCCTCAAGGAGTTCGTCGACGGCTATCCGTGGGTGCACCTGGACATCGCGGGGACGGCCTATACCGACGGCGAGGGCCCCCATCAGACCAAGGGACCCACCGGGATGGGCGTGCGCCTCTTCTCCGAGTTCGTGCTACGTCGAGCCGGCGCGTAAAGCTCGCGCTGGCAATCGCTGCAGGCTTAGCCGCAGCGGCGCCCCTTCGCGCACAGAGCGACACCACTCGGAAGCCGGTGCGTCCACCGGCGGACACGGCTCACGCGCAGGCTCCGGGTGACACGACGCCCCCCGATACGCTCGGCGCCAAGAAGGACACGACACCGAAGGACACGATCCCGCATTACCTGCCGGTGATGCCGGCCACTGTGCCGAGCGGGGCGCTGCCACGCGGGGACCGGTACGTCTTCCCGCACGACTCGATCGTCTTCTCGAACATCGTCACGCTGTCGGACTTGTTGAACCACATCCCCGGCGTGTTCATCGCGCGTCCGGGTTTCTACGGCGCGGTAGAACCCGTGCTCTACGCGGGCAGGGGACCGGCCGCCCTCGAGGTCTACCTCGACGGCGTCCCGTACGTGCCCCTCGGCCGCGACTCCGTGTGGCTGGACCCGGCGCGCATTCCTCTCGGTCCCATGGAACGGGTTGAGGTCCAGGTGCTCCCGGGATCCCTGCGCGTCTATCTCGTCACGATGCGACAACGGTCGACGTTCGCGACCAGCGAAGTGGACGTGAAGACGGGGCAGTTCTCCACCACCGGATACCGCGGCGGGTTCGCAAAGCGCTGGCTCTCCGGATTCGGTTTGACTCTCGGCGCCGACTACAACAACACCAACGGCAATCCGGGAACGACGACCACGCCGTTCAACGGCGTCGACGTCTGGCTCAAGGGCGACTACATCCCGAGCCCCCAGTACGGTGCCGAGTACGAGCTGATCGCGTCGAGTTGGGACCAGAGTCCGCAGGTTCAGGGAGTCACGGACACGACGCTCGCCATCCAACATTGGAAGGCCAAGCGCTCGGATGCGATGTTCCGCGCTTTCTACGCACAGCGTGACGACGGACTCGGCTTCCGCGCGCAGGCGGCGCTCTCTGCCACGACGGCGAGTGGGGACACGGCGTTGGAAGTGAGTCGGTCGATGTGGCAGGATCAGTTCGATTTCAGTGAGACGCTCGATCGGGCGGCCGTCGGCGTGACGGCCACGTTCTCTGATCGCACGTGGCCACTGCGATTCGACGGTCGCGCGTCGCTGACGCCGCTCCCGTGGATCACCCTGGCTGCCGACGCCCGCCACTCGGCGTACCGTGGCGGACGCCATGGCACGCGCGCCCACGGCTCGGCAGGAATCGCGCTTCCCCTCGGGTTCTCCCTGCGAGGTGACGCTGCCTGGGCGCGGGACCTCCAGGCGCCGGCGCTGGCGCAGGATTCAGTGCAGACCACGGTCGACTACTCCGGAGCGGTACGCTGGGACAGCCGCTTCGCGTCGGTCGAAGCGGGGACCGCACGGCTCGACCCTTACAGGCCCATCGGCTTTGCGCTGGGAGTCCCGGCGGTGCGGTCACTGCCGCCCACGCCGCAGACCACGGTCGCGACCTTTCAGGCCAGCATCCGGCCCTATCCAGGGTTCACGCTTTCCGGCTGGTACTACCAGCCACGGATCGGTGGGGGCGCCTTCATGCCGCCCACGCACGGCCGCTACTCACTCACCTTCGACTCCAAGTTCTGGCGGGTGTTCCGAAGTGGCATCTTCCGGCTGCGCGCGGAATACGCGGCGGAATCGTGGAGCCGGTCACCGCTGGGCGGGATTTCCGTGGCCGGCCAGCAGCCGGTCCATGGCGCCGCGTTCACCGAGACCAACCTCGAGATGCAGATCGCGGGGGTGGTGGTCTTCTGGCAGATCCGCAACAACAACTACATGCGGTCCCAGTACGTCGTCGGCTCGGACTACCCCAAGAACGCGCAGGTCTATGGAGTCCGCTGGACCTTCAATAATTGAGCTCCCCGGGTAGCTTTCTGGACTGTGCCAAGAAGCATGACGGGGTTCGGTTCCGCCGATGGGGCAGTGGCGGGTGGACGGCTGCGGATCGACATCCGCACCGTGAATCACCGCTACTACAACCCTCAGCTCAAGCTGCCCGGCGAGCTGTCCGGCGCCGAGGGTGAGCTGCGGGAGCGGCTCCGGCAGCTGCTCGACCGCGGGCACGTGTCGGTCTCCGCGCGGTGGGTGGAGGCGCCTGCGGGCGTGGACGGCGTCACGGGGGACCTCGATCGGGCTCGCGCGGTGGTGGACGCGATGCGCGACTTGAAGAGGAAGCTCCGCCTGAAGGGGGACCCGGACGTCGGGCTCGTGGCGCGGCACCCCGAGGTGCTGCGATCGGGTGGGAACGGGAACTCGCCCGACATCGAATGGGCCGACATCCAGCCCATCGTCGAGGCGGCCGCGAAGGACGTCTTGGCGATGCGAGAGCGGGAAGGCAAAGCGCTCGCGCGTGACCTTCTGTCGCGTCTCGATGCGCTCGAAGCGGGGGCCAAGAAAGTCGAAGTCCGAGCCCCCGAGCGGCTCAGCGCCGAGATGAAGCGATTGAAGGCGTCGGTGACGGAGCTGGCGGCAGGTGTTCGCGTCGACGAGCAGCGGTTGGCCCTCGAAATCGCGCTGATGGCGGACCGGGTCGACATCACCGAAGAGCTGGTCCGGTTCCGGACCCACGTCGCTGCCTGTCGCGACGCGTTACGGGGTTCGGCGGCGGTCGGCAAGCAGCTTGGCTTTCTCGCGCAGGAGCTCCTCCGCGAGGTGAACACGATGGGCTCCAAAGCCAACGACGCGCAGATCACGCAGACGGTGATCGCCATGAAGGGTGAGCTGGAACGGTTCCGGGAGCAGCTCGAGAATCTCGAGTGACGCCGAAGGTCGTGGTGCTGTCGTCGCCTTCGGGTGGCGGCAAGACGACCATCGCGAAACGGCTGCTGGCCGATTGGCCCAGGGAGTTCGGCTACTCGGTGTCCGCGACCACGCGCGCGCCGCGTGCGGGGGAAGTGAACGGGGAGGCCTATCACTTCCTGAGCCGGGCGGAGTTCGAGGCCAAGGTGGGGGCCGGCGAATTCCTGGAATGGGCGGAGTACGCGGGAGAGCGGTACGGCACGCTGAAGGCCGAAGTGGACCGGGTGCTGGCGTCGGGCCGTCACGTGGTGCTGGACATCGAGATTCAAGGCGCCCACGCCGTCCGGGAGGCATACCACCGGCCCGCCTCTGTCGCCATCTTCATCCTCCCGCCGAGTGCGGCGGCCTTGGTGAGCCGGCTGACGTTCCGGCGCACCGACCGGATCGGAAAGATCCGCGAACGGCTCGAGATCGCCCGCGGGGAAGTGCTCGAATCGAAGACGTACGACTACGTGGTCATGAATGATCAGCTGGACTTGGCGGTGAAGGCCGTGGCGAGCATCGCGCGCGACGGGAAGGACGTTCCGGAGCGGCCGCCGCAATATCAGGCACTCGTGAACGAGTTCTTGACTGGACTCTCAGAGGCCCTGGAGCAGAGCGGGGCCGAATAAGGAGCAGCAATGCGGATCATCACCCCGATTGAAGTCGCGAATCAGACCCAGAACAAATACCTCGGCGTCCTGGTCGCGGCGAAGTTCGCGCGATTCGTCAACGAGTTCCCCCGGGATAGCTCGGTGGAGTTCGAAGAGAAGCTCACCACCCGGGCCCTGCAGGAGCTGGTGCAGGGGCACCTGCAGTTCAAGATGGTGCGGCGGCGCCGCCAGGAAGGCTGATGCGACTCGCCGGCCGCCACGTCGTGCTCGGCGTGTCGGGCGGTATCGCCTGTTACAAGTCCTGCATCCTCGCCCGGCGCCTCACCGAAGATGGCGCCATCGTGGACGTGGTCATGACCCAGGCGGCGACGGAGTTCGTGCGGCCCCTCACCTTCGAAGCCCTCACCGGCCGCAAGGTGATTACCTCCCTCTGGGAGCCGGGCCGCGCCCTGGCCCACGTCGATCTCGCCAAGCATCCCGACCTCGTGGTCGTAGCCCCGGCCACTGCGCAGCTTCTCGCCCGCGCGGCGCAGGGGCTCGCCGATGATTTCCTCACGTCCCTTCTGGTCGCCCGGAGCGCGCCGATTCTCGCGGCACCTGCGATGAACGACGGGATGTATGCGCACCCCGCCACCCAGTCCAACCTCCAGACGCTGCGGGACCGCGGCTGGCACTTCGTCGGTCCCGAGGTCGGCGCGCTGGCCGAAGGACCGAGTGAGCGCCCCGGCCGGATGAGTGAGCCGGACGCGATCCTCAGTGAAGTGCGCCGGCTCCTCGCGCCCGCGGGGCCGTGGCGGGGGCGGCACGTGGTGGTCACCGCCGGGCCCACGCGCGAACACCTGGATCCGGTTCGGGTGATCACGAACCCCTCGTCAGGCCGGATGGGGTATGCGCTCGCCGAAGCCGCGCTCGCCCGCGGCGCGGTGGTGACGCTCGTGGCCGGGCCGACCGACCTGGCTCCCCCGTCCGGGGCCACCGTCATCCGCATCGAATCGACCGACGATCTCCACAACGAAGTTCAGCGCGTGCTCGGCGGCGCCTCGGCGCTCTTCATGGCCGCGGCTCCGGCCGACTTCAAGCCCGCAAAGGCCGAAAAGACCAAGCGGCCGCGCGCCAAGGGCAAGCTGACCCTGGCCCTCGCCCCGACCCCCGATGTCCTCGCTTCTCTCAGGAGGCCGAAGGAGTGCCTGATGGTAGGGTTCGCGCTCGAGACCGGGGACGGGATGAAGCACGCCGAGCGGAAGCTGAAGGAGAAGAACCTCGATGCGATCGTGCTCAACGATGCCACCGAGCCGGGCGCCGGATTCGAAGTCAGCACGAACAAGGTGACGATCATTAC
>Ga0126381_100006892_pt1 | contig 12612 bp, 12 predicted proteins | sample PanSoiMetPlot_28_FD_96465 | JGI IMG/M metagenome (GOLD analysis project Ga0126381, IMG submission 96465) | Tropical forest soil microbial communities from Panama - MetaG Plot_28 | ecosystem: Environmental > Terrestrial > Soil > Tropical forest > Bulk soil | place: Panama | collected 2016-02-17
CTGGTAAGGCTGGTTGTCGGGCCCGGTGGCGTCGACCGTATTGTCCGGAGTCGTGATGAGCACCGAGTCGTTGGCGGCGTACTGCTCGCTGTTCTGCGGTGCCGGCAGGCCGCTGAGCGTGGTTCCGCTGAAGTTGATCACGCCGGGCAGGCTGTCCGGGTACTGCAGGTCGGAGCTGGTGCCGCTAGTTGCGAAACCCGTGCCGATCACCACGGTGTTCTTGGAGATCGCATACGCCACGGCCGAGTCCAGCGCGTCGCTGTTGGTGGCGCCGCTCTCGCCAACCACGATGACGCTGGCACCATGGTCGGCGGCGTACCTGATGGCCTGGGCAACAAGTCCCTGCCAGGTGCCGCTGGCGGCATACTTGTTTTCGATCAGCGTGGCACTATTAGGATCGAAATCCAGGATGCCCTCGGCCAGGATGCGGGCCCCTGGAGCGGTGCCCGTCGTCCCGAACGGGTTCGTAGTCGTCGTGCCACTACCGGCGATCAGTGATGCTATGACCGTGCCGTCCGTTGTGTCGTAGCCCGCAATCGGCGCGTAATTCGGCCCGTTGGTCAGCTTGCCAGCCAGTTCACTGATCGGACTGACCAGCGTATCCAGGAGGGCAACGGTGACGCCATGACCGTCGGCGAGCTGCAAGGCGGCTGTCAGCTCGCTGGCGAGCTGGTCCTTGGCGGAGGCAGGGATGCCTGAGCCAGCCGCCGAACTGGCCTGCGCTGCCTGCGCCGCAGCAGCCGGTCCGGCTGCACAGGCTGCCGCGACGACAGCGCTCAGCACGAAGCTGGCCGCGAGACCGAAGCGAACCCTGCGGAGATTGATCAGCACTTTATGTCCTTCATGTTGCACGGCTTGCCGTGGTCGGTCAGCGCCGCTTGGAGGCCGGTATCGACGCCGTTGCCGAACGCGTTGAGTTGCTCCTCCTGGGCGGCGGCCGCAGTTCCCGGCAGCCCGTCGGTGAATCCGGCGGTGTACAGGAAGAGATAGGGCCCGGTCCCTACGGCACCCTGCGCGCCGCGGGCTGCGTCACCGAACTGGCTAGCGATCGTGCCGTCGAACGTCACTGCGTGCAGCCCGTCACCTGGCCCCAGCGGCCCGGCGATGCTCGCCGCCTGCGCCGCCGCCGCCGGTGATTTCAGGACGGCCACGCCGACCGTCGACGCGAGCGCACCGCTCGCGTCGACGTAGGTTGCCCGCAGGACTGTCACGCAGCCACGACCGCGGACCACCGCGTAACTGGCTGGCTCGAGGGCAGCCCGGCAGGAGGCTGGCGGCGCGATGCCCACCAGTCGCGCGACCAGCGTGGTGCCTTCGGAGTCGCTGTAGTTGACCGTGGCGGGGAAGATCTTTCCGGCGGGAAGCCGCTCCCAGCGCGTAGCGATCTCCCGTTGCAGCGCCGCCGCGGCCTCGGCAGGGGTCGCCGACCTCGTCAGCTCCCGGCCGAGCGACGCGAGGCCCGCGACGATCAGAACCGCCCCCAGTGTGATCAGCGCGATGAACGGGACCCCGCGCGGCCGCCTGCGCTGCACGCCGGGGCTGGCTTCCGGCTGCGGCTCTGGTTCTGGTTCTGGCTGGCTGAGCCCGAGGCCGGGATCAAGCGGGGTAGTCATCAAGGCCCCCTGTCTGCGGGCTAGCGGTTACCACCGGACGACGGCGTCGTCGGCGCGCGCCAGCGACCAGCGTCACGCTAGCGGCCAGGAATCCGATCAGCGCTGCCAACGCGACAGCTGCGGGCGCCACGATCCCGGCAGTATCGCGGGGCACCACGACGATCGGGCCGACGCGGCCACGGCCGAAGTGCGCAGCCGCCGGCTGCCCGGCGGCCCCCGCAACCGGCTGGACAAGCTGGCCCGCGGCTGTCAGTGCACCGGCAGCGTTGACCTCGCCAAAACCAACGCTCCGGGACACGGTATTGGTCATCAATATCAGTAATCAATAGCCTTTGCGCTGCCTTGACGTCGCTGGCCGCCGGTCAAGGACGCCTGGCTGACGGGTGTTATCGCCCAGGCTTGCTCAGGACACGAGCGGGATCACGTCGGCGGCCAGCCGGGCAGCCTGCTCGTCCAGCTCGAAGAGTGTCGTCAACAGGATCAGCTCCGCCCCCGCCGCCGCGATTCTGGCAATTTCCGCGGCGCAATCGGCGGGCTTTCCGGCCACGGCAGCGCCCTCGATCTCGGGCACCGGCCGGCCATAGATGCCCGCGAGCGCCGCGTTCACGCGATCGCGTGCGCGCGCGGCGTTGTCATCCACGCCGATGTACAGGCGCTTGGCGATCGGGAACGCTGCCGGGTCACGGCCAGCATCGGCGAGTGCCGTCCGGACGGCGCGCACCTGGCTGGCGAACCGGTCCGCCGGGGAGCCGCCGGATCCGAAGAAGCCGTCCCCGAGTCGCACCGCGCGGCGGATGGCCGCGTCGCCGGTTGCGCCGAACCAGACCGGAGGGTGCGGCTGCTGGACTGGCTTCGGCTCCATCGCCGCGTCCGCCAGGCGAAAGAACTCGCCGTCGAACGTGACGCGCGGCTGCGTCCACAGAGCCTTCATCACGGTGAGGCCCTCAGTGAAACGCGCGACGTACCGGTCACTGGTCAGGCCGAAGGCCGCGAATTGCCGTTGCCTACCACCGGTCCCGACGCCCACGTCGATCCGGCCGCCGCTGACCTGGTCGAGCGTGGCGATGCTCCGCGCGAGGTGCACAGGGCTGTGCAGCGTCGAGACGAACACTGCGCAGCCCAGCCGCAGTCGCTGCGTGCAGGCTGCCGCGTATGTCATCATCTCGATGGGCGACAGCTGCGGGGACGTGCTCAGCAGCGACTCTTGCGCCCACGCGCTGTCGTAGCCAAGCTGCTCAACACCGGCGCAGTAATTGCGGAACGCAACCGGATCGAATTCGCCGTCGCCGTAGAACTGCGGGATAGAGATCGCGAAGCGCACAGCCCGCATGGTAGCCGCGAGCCGCGGACGACAGCTAGGCCGTGCCGGACACGATGACGTTGTAGACGAAGGCCTCGTACGTCCCGGCAGCGTTCGGTGGCAGCTGGGTAAACCAGATCAGCACATAGCGCGCCGAGACCGGCCCGGCGCCCTGCAGCGTGAGTGTTCCGCCAGGGATCGCGGCCTGTGTCACCACCGGCAGGCTGGGCAGAGACGGCGAATCGCCCGTCCGTAGCTGAACAGTGCCGCCGGCCTGCGGCCCCAGCATGAGCTGGACGCTGGATATTGTCACGGTCGAGCCCATGTCGAGGAGCAGGCCAGTACCTGGCTGGCCGTTGAGATCAGCTGCTGCGTACCAGTCGCTGTGCCAGGCAGTGCCGGTGTTTCCGTCGACCGCGAAAGAGGCGCCCTGCGGGTAGTCTCCCTGGCCAGGCCCGGCCGGCCCGAACGCCTCCGCACTCGCCACCGGCAGCTGCGTCGGCGTCGGCGCGAGGCTCGAGGTTGCCGTGCTCGCCGCGGGGCGTGCATGGGCCGCGTGATGCGCTGCCTTCGTTCCGCCATGCGACTGGGCCGGCGCGGGCGCGGGTCCTTGCGAGGCCAGCAGGTAGGCCAGGACGGCGATCACCGCCACGGCGAGCACGCTAAGAAAGACGGCCCAGCCCGATGCCCGTCTGCGGCCGTTGATCTGCAAGGGCATGGCGGGGCGAAACGCCTCGGCGGCCGTGATCCCTGCTGGCCGCGTCGCTCCGGCAGTACCGGACCGGCCGTTCGCCGCAGCCTGGACCGTGACGGTTCGGGCCGGGTCGCCCTCGCCTGGCTCCAGGTGCGGCGGGTGCGGCAGTCCGCGGGCGGCGTCGTATTCCTCGATTAGCGGTACCGGATCGGTGCCGACGACACGAGCAATCGCGCGGATATGCCCTCGCACGTAGTAATCGCCGCCGCACGGTTCGTAGTCGTCCTGCTCGATGGCACGGATGATCGTGCATCGGATGCGGGTTCGCTCGCTCACCTGGTCTACTGTCAGCCCGGCCTCGCTGCGAGCTGCTCCGAGCGCCCCGCCGATGCCCACGGCTCACCTCCGGGTGCGACCTGCCGGCGGTCTTCGATGCCGCCGCCTACCTGCCTGGATTTCGAGGCAAATCTGTCTGTTGCCAGTATGACGCCGGCTGGGTATGGCCTGTCAGCGATCGGGACGTGAATTTCGTCCGTAGTCAGCCGGTCCTTCCCGTCCGCAACCAGTCGCGACAGGTGGTCGCAGACGTATGATCCCGGTAACCGTGACGAGGGTGGGCAGCGACGTCACACGCGCAGCAGGGAGCGGCTTTTCCAATGGGACTTCTGAACGAGGCTCGTCGCGAGTTCATCGCAGCGCCTGACTCGGCCAAGGGCCAGATCGTCTACAAGTGGCCGGACATCAACATCCGCAAGTTCGCCCGGGCGATCGTCGAGCCTGACGCCACGGCCGTGTTCATGAGCCAGGGTCAGGTCATGGGCGTCCTGCTGCCGGGTCAGCACACGCTCGATGCGCGCGAGCTTCCGTTCCTCGGCATGTTCGTCGACTGGGCTTCTGGCGGCAACGCGTTCCGTGCGGAGATCTTCTTCGTCGGCACCCGCGAGTTCCCGAACAACCGGTTCGGCGGGCGTCTGGACGAGGTCCAGGATCCGGTGTCTGGCCTGATCGTCACGCTCCGCACCTTCGGCGAGTACTCGCTGCGGGTCACCGACCCGACCAAGGTCATCCTCAACCTGGTCGGCACCGTCGACGTGACCGACAACAACGCGGTAACCGCCTGGGTGACGCAGCAGCTGCTGAAGGTGACCCGTACGACGGTGACAACGCAGCTGATGTCGGGCGCTTGGCCGATCCTCGGCCTGTCGATGCACAGCCCGGAAATCGAGGCGCAGTCGCTCACGGCGGCGAACAGGGAACTGAGCGACTACGGCATCACTCTTACCCGCCTCGGCAACGTCGACGTCAACCTGGACGACGACGACAACGCCCGGCTTAAGAAGCTGGCCGGCGACACCGCATACAGCCGGCTGGCGGGCGGCTTCCTGCAAGCGGCGCAGGCCGAGGCGCTGCAGGGCGCGGGCCAGGGCATGGCGCAGGGCGGCGGTGCGGTCACGCCGATGTTCCTCGGGGCCGGTCTCGGCATGGCCGGCCAGATGATGCAGGCCCCGGCACAGGCGCCGTACAACCCGCCGCCACCCGGCACGGGGTTCGCTGGCGGCGGTCCCGGCTACGCGCAGCAGGCGGCGGCGGCCCCGCAGGCCGCCCCCGCGCAGCCAGCGGCAGCTCCCGCGGCGGAGTCAGCGGTGGTCGCCTGCAGCAACTGCGACAGCCCTGTGGCAGTGGGCGCGAAGTTCTGCGGAGAGTGCGGCACGCCGATGCAGAAGCACTGCACGAACTGCAACGCTTCGCTGAGCCCGACTGCGAAGTTCTGCGGCGAGTGCGGAACGCCGGCGGCCCCACCACCCTCGGCATAACCCGGCAGGCGCGCGCGTCCGCTCGCTACGATCACAGCCACCATCGGCCGTTTCGTGCCGACTGCAGTCCCCGCTGCGCAATCGCCCTCGAGCAGAAAGGCCTGCCCGGATGGACAGGATCGAATGTCAGTGGTGCAAGGCACAGAACGAGCCCGAGCGGACGAGCTGCACGACCTGCGGCGCGCCCCTGGACAAGCGCAACCTGGTCTCGGACTCGGGCTGGACCGAGGCGCCGCGGCTGCGGGACATGACGGAGTTCCGGTTCTCTAACTCCACCTGCCAGATCGAGGGGGAGATCGTCCCGGTGGCCGAATTGGCGCTGGCGCAGGGCGACTCAGTGTTCTTCGAGCACCACGTCATGCTGTGGAAGGAGCCGCAAGTCCCGCTGTCGGCGCTGAACGTTCCCGGTGGCGCCCGGCGCATGATCGGCGGCATGCCGCACATCATGAGCGTCGCGCACGGTCCCGGCCGGGTGGCGCTGTCGAAGGACGCCACCGGCGAGGTCGTGGTGCTGCCGATCCACCCGTCGCACGAGATCGACGTGCGCGAGCACGCGTTTCTTGCCGGGACGCACTCGCTCAACTACTCGTTCGTCCGGATCAAGGGCCTGGCCAACGTGCTGCACGGCGGCAGCGGCATGTACATGGACCGGTTCATCACCGGGGGCGAGCAGGGCCTGCTGCTGCTGCACGGATACGGCAATGTGTTCCAGAAGACGCTGCAGCCCGGCGAGAAGATCCTCCTCGAGCCGGGCGGCTTCCTGTACAAGGACTCGTCCGTCCAGATGAACACCGTCCAGCAGCGATTCAAGACGGGCATGCTCGGCACCCACACCATGTACCTGGCCGAGATGACCGGACCCGGCCGGGTCGGCGTGCAGTCCATGTACGTGCACCACGGCACCGAGTAGGGGGAGCCCGATGTCGACTCCGGCCTACACCTGTCCGTATTGCCGGCTGCCGAGCGACGGCACCGGCACCACATGCCCGAACTGCGGCGCCCCGACGGACGTGCGCGTGCGCGTCAGCAAGTCCGGCTGGGCCGAGCAGCCGCCGATCAAGGACATGGCGAGGATTCGCTTCAGCAGGTCAACCTGCCAGATCAGCGGCATGTACGTGCCAGTGGCGGAGATGCAGCTCGACCCGGCGGATTCGGTCTACTTCTCTCACCACACGCTGCTGCACGCCGAGCCGAGCGTCCGGCTGGACATGATGAAGATGGCGGGCGGCTGGAACCGGATGCTCGCCGGGATGCCGCTGCTGATGATGACCGCCGGCGGACCTGGCCACGTCGCTGTCAGCGCCGACCACCCCGGCGAGACCTTCGCGGTGCCGCTCCCTGCCAATCACGCGATTGACGTGGTGGAGCACCGGTTCCTCCTGGCGACGAGCAACGTCGGCTACCAGTGGGAGAACTCCGGTATCTGGTACGTCACCCGCAACGGGGATGATCAGGAGTACCACTATCCGCTGGGCCGGACGATGGACCGCTTCTTCGCCCAGGGCGGGCCGGGCCTGCTGCTGCTGCACGGGCCTGGCAACACGTTCATCCGGGACCTGCGGGAGGGCGAGCGCATCCTGGTGCAGCCCGGAGGCCTGATCTGGAAAGACCGCAGCGTGCGCATGTACCTGCATTTCGAGTTCCCGCGCGGACAGTACTGGTTCAGCTCTGCGCGATGGCAGGCGAAGTCGATATGGCTCGTGCTCCAGGGACCGGGCCGGGTCGCGATCCAGTCCGTGTTCGAGCAGCCCGAGATGGTCGGCGGGGTGATCAACAGCTCCGGAGCCACGACGCAGTATTGGTAGGCGGCTCAGCCCTTTCGTCGGGCGCTAGCCGCCTCGTAGGGTAATCCGCGTGCCGGTCACGTACCGCCAGATTGCAGGCATCAGCCTGGAGCGGCTGGAGGCGCTGAGCGATGGCATCTTTGCCGTAGCCATGACTCTGCTCGTACTCGGGCTGTCGGTGCAGAGTGCTTCCGCGTTGCACTTGTCAGGACCGCTGACCGAGCGGCAGCTCTGGGATCATGTGCTGCGCCCGCTGTGGCCGCACCTGCTCACCTACCTGATGAGCTTTCTCACGCTCGGAGTGTTCTGGGTCGGCCAGCAGACTCAGCTGCACCATCTGCGTCGTAGCAACCGCGACTTCACCTGGATCCACCTGGTGTTCCTGATGTGCGTGGTGCTGATGCCGTTCTCCACGACGTTGGTTGCCGACTACATCACCTATCCGCTCGCCATCGTCGTGTACTGGCTGAACATCGCGCTGCTCGGCGCGATTCTCTACGCCGGCCAGCGTTATGCCAGGCGGGCCACGCTGATGAAGGATCACGTCACCGCCGCGACGATCGCAGCCATGGAGCGACGGATCATCGTTTATCAGGCGCTGTATGCGTTGGGGGCGCTGCTGTCGCTGGCCAGCACCTACGCGAGCATCGGGTTTATTCTCGCAGTGCAGCTGAACGCGGCTATTGCGCCGCGGATCTGGCCCCTGGATCGATTCTGACCCGCCCGACACAGCCGTCAGATCAGATCTGCCAGGCGTCGCCGCAGCCAGCGCAGCCCGCCGCGGCTGAGCTCGAGCTTCGCAGCGGGGATCGCCTCGAGTCCTGGCTGGACCTGCTGCACAGCGCCTGACAGCCAGAAGCCGGTCAGGGCCGTGAGGACAGCGGTTAGCGCGTGCGCCCCGGTTCGCGCGGCAATCGGCTGGGCTAGCAGGAGCGGCTCCGGGTCGATCTCGTCCGCGGCCGCACTGACCAGGAGCGTCAGCAGATCGATACATGGCGCCCCGATCCTCGCGTGCGGCCAGTCCACGACGACCACGCGGTCGGTCGTCAGCAGAATGTTGTGAGGCAGCGCGTCGAAGTGCACGAGCGACTCTCCGCGCGCGGCGGCTAATCCCTCGCCTTCTAGCGCGGTCAGCTCATCGAGGTGACTCGCTGCCCACCGGCAGTCAGCTGGCAGCCGCGCTCGCCGGATGGCATCCGCCGACAGCGTGGCGAAACCGCCGATGCGCGGCTGATCTTTGGGGAGGGAGAGCGGCGACGGCGTCAGTGCTGCCGTCATCGCGCCGATCGCTGCGACCGCGCGCCCGAGCTCGGCGGGGCGCCACGGCCTGGTCGGCTCCACTCCGTCGACCCACTCGAATGCCAGGACCACCCAGCCCGAGTCGTCGGCCGAGCCGAGGAACCTCGACGCCGGCGCGGTTGTCGGCAGCGCTGCGGCCACCTGCACCTCATCCCGGTACACCGCACCATCAGCGGGCCAGGCTGAGCCATCCACCGCCTTCACGAACGCCCGGCGTCCGTCAGCCAGGGTAAGCCGGGACGCGAAACCAGGGGAGAAGCCGCCGCGGCAACTTTCTGCGCTGAGCACACGTCCGCCCACGAGGACTTCAGCCAACCGCCGGACGTTGCCCGGCAGTTCGTCCCAGCGCGGCCGGTCCTTGCTCGCGGACACAAAGAACTTCCTAAGACGGGTAACGGGGTGGAATCGGTGCGCGGTCGCGCGCTGGTGCTGGCGGCGGCGCGTCAGTCCGAGATCGTAGTCGCGAGGGTCCACGTAGATCTGAGCCTGGTGGCCCATCACGGCTCACTACGCTAGGCCCTCGATACCTGTCGTCACCACGCGGTATACGGCGGTCCGGTCGTCTGGTAGGTGCGGCCGCTGGGCAGCCGCCAGGTCATGTGGCCGGGCTGGTTCTGCGACAGGTGCCAGCCCGGCGCCTGCTTGGCGCGGTGGTGGCGTCTGCACAGTGGCGCGAGGTTGCACTCGCACGTGCGGCCGCCCTGGTCGTAAGGAGTGGTGTGGTCGAGATCGCACTGGCGGGTGGGGCGGCGGCAGCCCGGGAATGAACACCGCCGCTGCCGCACGGTAATCAGGTGGCGCAGCCGGGGCGGCGGCACATAGCCGGTCGACTCGCGGGCATGCTGGCATGCCCCGGACCCCAGCACCAGCAGCCGCTCCCGTAGGCCGGCGGCCCAGGTGATGACCGGCTCGGCTGGGGTCGGGCCGCGCCGAGCGCAGGCGTGCCCGACCGCGGCGCCACCGGGGCCGGTCAGCGTCAGGCACCACCGGGTCGCCGGGTCCCGCGCCAGGATCTCAGCCAGCTCCCGGCTGGTCTGGCTGTCCACTGGGCCGTGGCTAGCAAGCTCGCCCGGCTCGCCACCACCCAGCCACGCCGACAGCGGCATCGTCAGGTGGATGCTGCCGGCCTCCGGCGGGGCGCCGACACCGGCGGCCCGATGACCGCCGACAGCTGCGCCGTCCTGGCCACCGCGGGCCATGCCTGGATCGCCGCTGTCAATGTCCGGGCCGCTGGAGTCGGCATCCGGCGGCCACGATGCGCGGTCATCGAGGATGGAGGCGAGGTCGTGGCCCGATAGCAGTGTGGTGTAGGCCAGCGACCGCAGCTCGTCTTGGGTGCCAGGCACGCCGCAGGCAGCTAGCCAAGCTGCGTCGGAGGTCAGCTTCCTGTCGAGCGTGACAGCGCTTGCGGGCCGCAGTTCCCGCCCTGCTAGGCCGGCGTTACCCGACCCCTCGCGCCAGAACTCGACCCTGGTGTCCTTGCGGGCGGCCTTCTTGCGCCGCTCTGCAGCCTCGGGGTCAACGGCCAGTACCGCCCGCGCAAGTGCTGCTCGCAGCTGGCCGGTTGTCCAGCCCGCCGCCGGATCCGCCAGCCGTTCAGCGATCCCGGCTGCTGCGGCTTCGTCCAGCACCGCCAGCTCATCTACGAACACGCACCCCCGCGGCCAGTCGATAAACCCGGACAGCAGCGCGCCATTGACTGCGGGCAGCCGGCTAAGGCCAGCCGCCAGCTCCAGCTGCCGTGCCGCCGACCGGCCGGTCAGCGTCAGCTCCACCATCAGCTCGTCAGCCACATGCTCAGCCGCCCGCGATGACCCCGCCGCCCGCCGAGCCGAAAGCACCCGCACCGCACCGGCCAGTTCCGCCTGGTCATGGGAAACCTGTCGCTGCCACGCGCGTAGCACGCCGGCCAGCTCATCATCACTTAGCCCCGAATACCCCTCCATGGTCGCCTCGGCCAGCAGCTGACCCAGCAGCCACCCCGGCAGCATCCCGTCGCCCAGCCCGCCATTAGCAAACGAGCCCCGCGCCGCCGTCGGCCCCGCCTCCCACGGCAAGACCGTCACCGGCGGTCGGGCCTCCACCTCCGCTCGCAGATCGGGCGGCAGCGACCGTAGCCACGCCTCCGGCCCGTCACCGCAGTCCTCCCACGCATCCACGTGGTCGGACGGATCCCAGCCCGCGTCGACCTCGTCATCCCACGGGCTGGCCGGCGGTGCGTCATGGCCAGCGTCAGTTCCGGCGAAAAGGTCGAGCCGACCCGCGTCGTCCATTCCGAACTCATCCATCGACTACACCTCCTCATCGGCTGGAACGGGCAGCTTCGATCATAGTATCGATTACATCTGACAGTTTGCCATAGCTGACGAATGAGCGTTCGTGCCAGTGGGGGTCGAGATGAGCGAGCTACGAAACGAGTTGCGGTCGGCGAGGGTCGCCCCCGACTGTTGCGGCGTGACGATGCATGCTGACCAGATCGCCGTGTCAGCCAGGCAAGCACGCGCTCTGGTGGCTCGCCAGTTCGCAGAATGGCGGAATCTGCCTGTCACGGAAGGCTTGCGCTGCGGGATAGCCTCGGAACCGACGACCTGGAGTGGCGGCGCGGCATGGCCTGGGCCTTCCGGCAATCGATGGGCCTGGTCTGGTACTACGCCGACTCCAACCCGGTGACGTCCCGGACCGGCAGCCGCACGCTCGAGCGCATCGTGGCGGACCGGATCAGGTAGGAACGAGACGTGGATTTCAGCGAGGACAGCGCGCACGAGGCCATCCGGTCAGCCATCAGGGAGATCTGCGCGCAGTTCCCTGACGAGTACTGGGCCGACGCCGACGCTACCCATACGTTCCCCTGGGCGTTCTACGAGGCGATGGCGAAGGGCGGCTGGATCGGCATCGCCATTCCGCACCAGTACGGCGGCGGGGGGGCCGGCATCACGGAGGCAGCGATCGTCCTCGAGGAGGTTGCGGCATCCGGCGCGTGCATGAATGGGGCCAGCGCGGTCCACATGTCCATATTCGGTATGCACCCGGTCGTCCGGCACGGCAGCGACGAGCTGAAACAGCGGTACCTCCCGAGCGTCGCCAGCGGCGACCTGCACGTCGCGTTTGGCGTCACCGAGCCCGACGCCGGCCTCGACACAACCGCGATTAGCACCCGCGCTGTCCGCGACGGGGACGGCTACCGAGTAACGGGCCGGAAGGTCTGGACGTCCAAGGCGCTGGAATCTGACCGGGTGCTGCTGCTGACCCGCACGACGCCGACCGCGAAGTGCACGCGCCGCACGGACGGCCTGACGCTGTTCGTCGCCAGCCTCAAGGATCCCGCGGTCGGCATCCGGGCGATTCCCAAGATGGGCCGCAACGCTGTCGCGTCCTGCGAGGTGACCTACGACGGGCTGCTGGTCCCTGAGTCCGATCGGGTGGGGGAGGAAGGCCACGGCTTCCGTTACCTGCTCGACGGGCTCAACGCCGAGCGAGTGCTCATCGCCGCAGAGGCGCTCGGCATCGGCAGGGCCGCGCTGCGCCGGGCCGTCGGCTATGCCGGAAGCCGCGTTGTCTTCGACCGGCCAATCGGCGCGAATCAGGGCATTGCGTTTCCGCTAGCCGAGGCGCATGCCCGGCTCGGTGCGGCCAGCCTGGCTGTTCAGCAGGCCGCGTGGCGCATCGACCAGGGCATGGCGGCCGGCGAGCACGCCAACACGGCCAAGTTCCTGGCGGCCGAAGCGGGCTTTGCGGCCGCCGACGCCGCGGTGCAGACCCACGGCGGCTTCGGCTACGCCAGGGAGTACCACGTCGAGCGGTACTGGCGCGAGTCCAGGCTGCTGAAGATCGCACCGGTCCCGCAGGAGATGGTGCTCAACTACCTGGCCGAGCACGTGCTCGGCCTGCCGCGTTCGTACTGAGTCCAAGCCCGGACAACAAGAGAGCCGCCGATGCCAGCTGACCTTGCCGCCTTGCTCGCCGATCTGGAAGCCGAGAGCGCGGCCTTCCGTGCGCTCCTCGACCCGCTGCGTGACAGCGACTGGCAGCTCGCCACCCCGGCACCGGGCTGGAGCATCGGCGACCAGGTGGCGCACCTGGCCTTCTTTGACGACGCCGCGGTCACTGC
>Ga0126381_100006893_pt1 | contig 12612 bp, 10 predicted proteins | sample PanSoiMetPlot_28_FD_96465 | JGI IMG/M metagenome (GOLD analysis project Ga0126381, IMG submission 96465) | Tropical forest soil microbial communities from Panama - MetaG Plot_28 | ecosystem: Environmental > Terrestrial > Soil > Tropical forest > Bulk soil | place: Panama | collected 2016-02-17
AAGAGCAGGCCGCCCTGGCGCCCGCGTGGCGTGGAAACGATGAGGATGCTCGCGACCATCGCGAGCGGGCGAACGGCGACGTCCGCCGCTATGCCAAGCACATCACCGACGGCGTGGCCCATCTCCGGCCTCCGCATGTACCCGTGGCTACGGTGAGTGCAGGAGCGCCTACTCCGGGTACACAAATACGGGTTGCCATAGTACGCCAGAACGGGGGCTGGCCATGAGACTGCTGGTGGATCTCACCCGGTGCGAGGGGTTGGGCAGTGTGCCTTCCTAGCTCCTGAGGTGTTCCGCATGCGCGGCGCCGAAGCGCTGTGGGATAACCCGGAACCCGACGACTCACTGTCGGCCCGGCAAGAAGCAGGGGCCGCCAGATAGGCATTCGGGTTGGGCGAGCGACGGGCGGGCTTCATTCAATGGTTTGCCTGGCGACCGCTGCGGGCTCACGCCCGGCCAGTAGCCAGCCGCCGGCCGCGGCGATTAGCGGCAGCCCGGCCAGCAAGATCAGCAGGTCGGTCAGCGGCACGTCGCCGAGCAAGGCGGACACGTCGGCGTGTGCCCATACCAGCGCGGCCACGACCGCGAAAGCCATGCCGAGGATCGCGCCGAGCAGGCCAAGCGCTGCCGCGGTCGCCGCGGTTATCGTCCGGCGCGTCGTGGCGCTGGCCCCGGTCGCGGTGAGTGTTCGCAGGTCCCTTCCGGCCTCGCTGCGGATCAGGCCGACGGACGCTGCCAGCACACCGAGCGCGATGAGGATGCCGAGCGCGGTGCCGATATCGCTTATCTCGCCGAGATCCGTCCCGCCCGACGCGATCTCGAGCGGCGCCTCGTAGGCAAGTGTCACCCGCCGCGCGGCTCGGATCTGCGCGGCGGTGAGCGGGGCGGGTGCCTGGATCAGCCACCCGACTAGGCGAGTCTGCAGGTGGTACTTGCGCACCGCGTACTCGGTGAGCACGGTGTTCGGCGCGGACGTGCCGCTCGGCAGGGTGCTGACCGTCTGCATCGCCGGGCTGGCCAGGCAGTCGTTGCTCAGCGTGCAGGGCGGACCGCCCATACCGGGGTAGGCGCTGCTGCTATCGGACACGCCTCCGCTGCCACGCCAGATCAGCTCCATGTGCGGCAACCCTGTCAGCCCTGGCCGCTCGGTGAGAACGTCGGTGTGCGGGGCGATCTGGCTGGCATTGATTCCGTACGCGGCAAGCAGCTGCGAGTTGGCCACGTAAAAGGAACCGGCGAAATTACCGTTGGGTGGCGTATTCGCCAGGAAGAGCCCGGCGCCGGTTTCCAGCGGCACCGCAGACCGAGCATGCAGGCTGGTTGCGAGGCTATTCAGGCGCCTGCTCAGGCTGGTCTCCTGGGCGCTGGTGAGCGGCATCATCATGCCGGGGGCCGGGCTCCGCCCCGAGGTGACGATCATCTGGCTGCTTGACAGGTTGGGACCAGCCGGGTTGAGCGGGTTAGCGGTCCGCCCGCTGCCGACGAGGCAGATCACCGTAGCCAGGAACACGGCGAACGTGACCGCCGCCAGCGCGGCGCCCGACCTGGCTCGGTACCTGACCAGGTCGCGCAGCGCGAGCCTGAGCGCCACTGGCAGCCGCGGTCGAGCCCCGACGGCCAGCACGCTAATGGCCAGCGGGGCGAGCAGGATCACGCCGGCTATGACGCCGACCAGACCGCCCAGCAGCAACCACGGCGATGGGCCAGGGCCGCTGCCCTGGCTCTGCATGGGGAGCCCCGCTAGGCCGCCGGCGAATGCCAGGCAGGCGAGGCCGACTGCGAACACGATGACGCCGGGAATGGCAGAGCGATGGACCGGCCTCGGCGGGGCGGGGCGACCGGAAAGGGCGGTCACCACTGGCACCGCGGCGATGGCCTTGGCCGGGCGGCGCGAGGCCAGCACCGACGTCGCGATCGCGAACATGACCCCGATGGCGAACGCCCACCACGGCAGGCTGGCTGCGTCGACCACGTGGCCGGTCGCGCGCTGCAGCGTCGGCGCGTAAGCGAACCAGGCCGCGAGGCCGGCCGCCGTCCCGGCCAGCGCAGCGGCCACGCCGACAACCAGGCCATTGACAATCATGACCAGGCGGAGATGGCGCTCGGTCGCGCCGATCGCGCTGAGCATGCCGAGTGCCCTGAGCCTGCGCTGGGCCATCACGGAGAAACTGGCTGCCGACAGCAGGCCGATGAACGCCAGGCCGAGTACCTCCACCACCAAGATGAGCGTGGCCTGGGAGAGTCCGCCCAAATGCTCGTTGGGAACGGTCAGCGCCGCCGCGGGCACACCGGGCAGCGTTACGGTGCTGCCCGCTAGCCGCGCCGCGGCCCCGCCGAGCAGCATGATTACCTGGCTCGGGTGCCTGACCTGGCCCGGCGCGACCAGCGCGAACTCGTCCGCGAGGTTGCTCGGGTCCTGAACGATGCCGGTCACCCGCCATGTCCGGCCTGCGGCTCGCCAGAGGTCGCCCGCGTGCACGCCGTAGAGGGACGCCACCTGGCTGGTCAGCGCGACCTGACCGGGACCATTGGGATATGCGCCGCTGACCAGACCCAGCAGCGGGCCGTTGAAGTGCCCGTGCGGACTCTCGGCCCGTAGCTGGACCGACTGCGTGGTTCCGGTGGCGATCTTCTGACTCTCAATGGCATCTGCCGGGCCCCAGCGGCGCTGAATGGTGGCGATGTCGGCCGCCAGGCGCGCGTCGCTGCCGGGCAGCTTGGCCGTCGCGGCGGCGGCTCCGTACTTCGGCCAGTTAGGGTTGCGCAGCTGCACGTTCGTGATGACGCTGGTGCCCCAGATCGTCGCCGCTATCGCCACGGTGAGCAGGCCGAGCACCAGCAACTGCTGGCGCCATTCGCGACGGAACAATCGCCAGGCCCAGCGAAACACCGCCCGACGCGCGACTATGCCGCTGCCCGCGCCCGCGGTCAGGTCAGGGAGGTCGCGCAGGGCTTCCGGCGGCACGACGCTCATTTGCGCGCCTGCGGCACGACCGTCACCGGATCTCTCCGGGAATGAGGAGGGATTCCGGGCCGGGCGGCCGGGTGGTCTGGCCGGTCATCCGCCCGTCGCGCAAGAGCACTACCCGGTCGGCCCAGGCAGCCAGCTGCGCGTCGTGGGTAACCACCACCGCGGCCACGCCCCGCTGGCACGCCTCGTGCAGCAGGCGCATCACCTCACCGGCATTCACCGAGTCCAGGGCGCCGGATGGCTCGTCGGCCAGCAGCAGGCGGTGGTCCCCCACCACAGCGCGGGCGATCGCGACCCGCTGCCGCTCACCGCCCGACAGCTGATCGGGGAACCGGTCGGCTTTTCCGGCCACCCCGAGTGCTGTCAGCGCGGCCAGTCCAGCCGCGCGCGCCTTCGGCACCGCGACACCGTCAAGTTCCAGCGGCAAGGCGGTGTTCTCGACGGCGGTCAGGCCTGGCAGCAGATTGAAATCCTGGAACACGTACCCGATCACCCGCCGCCGCAGCCTGGCCTTGCGGGCGCGCGGCATTCCCGCCAGCGCCATGCCGCAGACGAGCACCTCCCCGCTGGTGGGATCTTCCAGGCTCCCGGCGATGGTCAGCAACGTCGACTTGCCCGACCCGCTCGGCCCCATCACCGCCACCATCTCGCCGGCCCGCACAGACAGATCCACCCCGGCAAGCGCGTGCACCCTGTCAGGCTCTTGCCCGTAGGTCTTCGACACGCCGCGGAGTTCCAGCACGTTTATCGCGCCGGGGCCGCTCATCGCCTGGCCCCCAGCCGGCGAAGCTGGGGAACCGGGGCGGCCGCACGGGCGGGCCGGGGCGGCTCGGCGGCGGCCCGCGCTATCCTCACATCCGCGGCGTCAAGCCACCGGATCACCGCGTCCAGCCGGAACAGCTCGGCATCGACCACCAGCGCCAAGCCCAGGTCATCGCGGGCCTCGCCCTCCTTCAGTCGCGTCCACTGCTGCATCAGCTCCAGCAGGTACACGCGGTGCACCTGGATCACCTCATGCGCGTCGGTACCAGGCACCCGGGCCGCCACCAGCACCTTCATCACCAGCTCATCACGGGGCGGGGAGGTCAGGTCCGGCGGCGTGCGCAGCCAGGCAGCCAGCGCCGCCTCGCCCTGCCGCGTGATCCTGAACCTCTTCTGCGGCCCGTCCTGGCTGGTGCCGTCGGATTCGGCAAGCCCGTCGCGTTCCATCCGGGCCAGCGTCTTATACACCTGCCCGACGTTTAGCGGCCACACCTCGCCGGTGCCTGCCTCGAACTCCTCCCGCAGCTGCAGCCCGTATTTCGGCTCTTCCGACAGCAGCGCCAGTAGCACGTGCGGGACACTCACGGCTTCACCATGCCTGACATCATGTCCAGCATAATACTCGGCATACTCGTGTTCGTGCAATGCAGTATCTTGCCTCGAAGGCGGGTCAGGCAGGTCGGGGTGCGGCGGTGGTGATCCGCGCTAGTCCTACGCTAGAGCGCATGACGCTCCCATCCGGAATCCCCATCGACGAGCTCGATCCTGGCGCCCGTCCGCAAGACGACCTGTTCCGGCACGTCAACGGCCGGTGGCTGGCGCGTACCGAGATCCCCGCTGACCGAGCGCGCGACGGCGCGTTCCGGATTCTGGCTGAAGATGCCGAGAACGCCGTGCGCGAAATCGCGGAAGAGGCCGCGTCGGCGCCAGAAGGCAGCGAGGAGCGGAAGTTCGGCGACCTGTATGCCAGTTTCATGGACGCGGACCAAGCCGAGTTGCTTGGCTCTCAGCCCATCAGCCAGACGCTCGCGGCGGCTAGCGCCGTCGACTCCATTCCGAAGCTGCTTGAGACGCTCGGGCGGCTTGAGCGACTGGGAGTCGGGAGTCTTTACCGGCTCTTTGTCGACACCGACCCTGGCAACCCAGAGCGTTACCTGGTGTTTTTCGAGCAGGGTGCGATCTCGCTGCCGGACGAGAGCTACTACCGCGACGAGCGGTTCGCCAGCGTCCGTGACGCATTCGTCGGCCATGTGCGGCGCATGTTCGAGCTGGCCGGGCTGCCAGACGCCGACCTGGCAGCCAGGCGAGTGCTCGCCCTGGAGACGGCTGTGGCCGGGCACCACTGGGACAACGTCGCGAGCCGCGACCGCGAGAAGACTTACAACCTGTTCACCTGGACCGGCCTGTTGTCTGACGGGCCGGATCTGCGCGGGTGGCTCGCGGCCATGGACCCGCCCGCTGGCGCCTTCGACGAAATCGTGCTGCGTCAGCCGAGCTTCAGCACCGGGCTGGCCTCGTTGCTCACCGACGAACACGTGCCGGCGTGGCGGGACTGGCTGTGCTGGCAGGTGATCCACAGCGCTGCCGGGTACCTGTCCGAGGCATTCGTCCAGGAGAACTTCGACTTTTACGGCCGCACCTTGAGCGGCACCCCCCAGCTGCGTGAACGCTGGAAGCGGGGTGTCTCGCTGGTCGAGTATGCGATGGGGGAAGCGGTTGGTCGAGCCTACGTCGGCCGGCACTTCCCGCCTGGGGCCAGGGAGCGGATGGATGTCCTGGTGGCCAACCTCCTCCAGGCCTACCGCCAGAGCATCGAGAAGCTCGAGTGGATGGGGACAGACACCCGCCGGCGGGCCCTGGACAAGCTGGGGAAGTTCACGCCGAAGATCGGCTACCCGGTGAGATGGCGGGACTACTCCAGCCTGGAGATTGACTCGACGGATCTGATGGCCAACGTGCGGGCCGCTGAAGCTTTCGAGTTCCATCGCCAGCTGAACAAGATCGGCAAGCCGATCGACCGCGACGAGTGGCGCATGACCCCCCAGACGGTCAACGCCTACTACAACGCGGGCATGAACGAGATTGTGTTTCCGGCTGCGATCTTGCAGGATCCGTTCTTCGATCCAGGCCGCGACGATGCTGCCAACTACGGAGCGATCGGCGCGATCATCGGCCACGAGATCGGCCACGGCTTTGATGACCAAGGTTCCAAGTACGACGGCGACGGCAGGCTCACCGACTGGTGGAGCGCAGCTGACCGGCAGGCGTTCGAAACCCGCACCCGGTCACTGATTGATCAGTACAACGGCCTAGCGCCGAAGCAGACTCCTGACCAGCACGTGAACGGAGCGCTGACGATCGGGGAGAACATTGGAGACCTCGGAGGCCTCGGCATCGCGTGGAAGGCCTATCAGGTGTCGTTGCGCGGCGCAGAGGCGCCGGTCATCGACGGCCTGACGGGCGCCCAGCGCTTCTTCCTGTCGTGGGCTCGTGCCTGGCAGGAAAAGGGCAGGGACGAAGAAGTCATCCGGCTGCTCGCCATCGACCCGCACTCCCCCGGCGAGTTCCGTTGCAACCAGATCGTGCGGAACCTCGAGGAGTTCTACGGCGCGTTTGATGTCGGCGCCACTGATGAGCTATGGCTCGATCCCGCGGCTCGGGTGCGTATCTGGTAGCCCGGCCAAACTCAACTCGCCCGTCGGCGTAGTGACCTCGCCGCTAGGGATCGCGTAGTGAGGTTGGCGAGACGAACGGCTGGAGTGGGCCGTCGTCGACGATCTCCGGCAGCCGCCGGGCCATTCCGGCGAGGATGTCGGCGACCTGGACCCGCGGATCGTCCCGGGAGTCGACCATCAGCAGCCCGGCCAGCGGGGAGATCCCGGCGCGCGCTGAGCGATTCTCGCGCGCGTCGCCAGGTAGCGAGGCGCTGGCAGAATCGGCCAGTACCTGCTGGAGGCGCCTCAGCCGGCTGGCCGTCAGGGCGCTCTGCTCGTCGTGCGTCACCTGCACCTGTCGCCTCTCGTCGCCGCTCCAGAACAACACGGTCTCGGCTAGCGTCGGCAGCATCGGCTCCAGCGGTGGCGGGATCGAAGGATCGTCGGCGAACAGCCGGGTCAGCACGGCTTCCACGCGGGTGCGGCTGAGCGCGGCGAGTACATCATCCGCTTGCGCGCCGAGCCGGTCTCGCAGCAGCGCATCCCGCGCCTGGAAGAACCGATTCAAGGCCAGAGGATCCGGCCAGCGCCGCCGCTTGATCCGCACCAGCTCGACAAACGCGGCGAGGAAGACGCGCCAGTTGCTGTCGGCAGAGTGCCTGGCCCGGTACAGGCTGAGCGCGGCAGGCCGCTGCTCCTGGGTCAGGCGGGTGCCCGCTGCGTAGGATGGCTCGGCGAGCAGCAGGTCGACGATCCGGGTGACGAGGAAGTACTTCTTGTCGACCAGATGAACGTGCGCCCGGCCGCGCAGTGCTGCCAGGAACCACTCCAGGGCCTCATCCGCCGCCGGACGGCGGAGGAACTGAGCGGACTTGAATTCGTGCGGCGAGAATAGGAATCCCGACCGCAGCGTCGTAAGCAGCTCGACCGCCTCGCTTCGGCACAGGTCGACGCTGGCGTGCGTCATCACGGGTGTGGCCGGATGGAGCAGATTGGTGCCGGAGAACCCGGACTCGTCACACGCGATTTCCGCCACGGCGCCGACCACCGTATCAACCGGTGGCAGCCCGCCTTGAAGCGGCAACCTCATGCCCGACTCTTTACCATGCCCCAGCGTCAGTAGTCGCCTCAATATGTTGTGACTTCTGATCAGGCGGCCGTTAGTGTCCGTAACAAGAAGCCGGGCGGACGCCGCGGCCCCGTCTGCCGGCGTTACCGCGGCCGGCCAGCAAGAGCAGGAGACTCGGAATGGCGTATGACATCGCGGCTGACATCCGGATTGACCCGAGGCTGAAGGCGATGCTGGCGGGCATCCCGGCCGAGAGCGAAGGCGACGTCGACAGCCGCGAGGCACTGCTGGCCCAGGCCAACTCTGATGAAGCGCGCAAGGAGGCCGAGCTCTTCCGCTCCTTCATGGACATGTGCGACAGCGAGGAGGCGGCTCCTTCGGCGGGGCTGCGCGTTCACAGCGAGAAGGTCGTTTCAGCGCCCGATCGCAACACCATCAACCTTCAGGTCATCCGCCCCGACAACAATGAGACAGTTGCCTGCGTCTACTACATCCACGGCGGCGGGATGGCGTCGCTGTCGTGTTACGACGGCATGTACCGCGGCTGGGGAAGGATCATCGCAGCCAACGGAGTGGCCGTCGTGATGGTGGACTTCCGCAACTCGGTGGTGGCGTCGTCAGTTCCCGAGGTAGCCCCGTTCCCGGCTGGTCTCAACGACTGTGTCTCCGGTCTGAAGTGGGTCATCGCCAACGCCGGGCAGCTCAACATCGACCCGGCCCGCGTCGTCGTCGCTGGTGAGAGCGGCGGTGGCAACCTGACGCTCGCCACCGGTCTCAAGCTCAGGCAGGACGGCGATCTTGGCCTCATCAAGGGTCTGTACGCCCTGTGCCCGTACATCCGCGGTGAGTGGCCGACGCCGGAGTGCCCGTCCTCGACCGAGAACAACGGCATCCTGCTCGACCTGCACAGCAACCGTGGCGCGGTCGGCTACGGGATCGAGGCCTTCACCGAGCGCAACCCGCTGGCCTGGCCGTCGTTTGCGACAGTTCAGGACGTCGAGGGGTTCCCGCCAACCGTCATCAGCGTCAACGAGTGTGACCCGCTCCGCGATGAGGGCATCAACTTCTACCGGTTGCTGCTCTCGGCGGGCGTCCCCGCGCGGTGCCGGCAAGTGATGGGCACTACGCATGGCACCGAGATCTTCACGATCGCGTGCCCAGAAATCAGCCGGGACACCGCTCGCGACCTCGCGGCCTTCTGCAGGGACTAGCGAGTCGTAACCTAGCCAGCCTGCCGCCAGGGCCGGTGATGCGGCACATTGCGTGCTAGTCTTCTAGAACACTAGAAGAGAGGACGCGGGATGGCCGAACGACTGCGCAACGCAGCAATTGCCGCGGAACCAGATGTCGCGCTCGCCAGAGCACCGGACGCCGCGGTGACGAGCCACCCGTGGGCGATGGGTGACCCGGGGCCGCTCGGCCGGTTCGGGTCATTCGGCGGGCGTTTCGTCCCTGAAGCGCTGGTGCCGGCGTGCGAGCAGCTCGAGGCGGCCTTCCGGGCGGCGTGGGCCGACGCGGGTTTCCGGGCCGAGTTGGCGGGCTTGCAGCGCTCCTACACTGGCCGGCCGACCCCGGTCACCGAGGCGGCTCGCCTGTCCGATGCGCTTGGCGTGCGGGTGCTGCTCAAGCGCGAGGATCTCGCGCACACCGGCAGCCACAAGATCAACAACGCGCTGGGCCAGGGGCTGCTGGCCAAGCGGATCGGCAAGACCGCGCTGGTAGCCGAGACGGGTGCGGGCCAGCACGGGGTTGCCACGGCGACGGTTGCCGCGCACCTGGGGCTGGGCTGCACGGTGTACATGGGGGCGAAGGACATCGCGCGGCAGGAACTCAACGTGTTCCGCATGGAACTGCTCGGGGCAACCGTGGTGCCTGTCACCTCGGGGGCGCGCACGCTCAAGGACGCGACCAGCGAGGCGTTGCGGCACTGGTTAACCACAGTGGACTCGACGCACTACTGCATCGGATCGGTGCTGGGCCCGCATCCGTACCCGTGGCTGGTGCGGGAATTCCAGCGGGTCATCGGCGAAGAGGCGCGCGCCCAGTGCGCGGAGCTGCTCTCGGGGTCCGGGCCGGACGTAGTCGTCGCGTGCGTGGGCGGCGGGTCGAACGCGGCGGGCACGTTCGCCGGCTTCGTCGCTACCCAGGCCCGGTTGGTCGGGGTTGAGGCCGCAGGCGGGGCGGCGGTGGCGGACGGGCGCACCGGCGTGCTGCACGGCTCTCTGTCGTCGTTCCTGCAGGACGAGGACGGCCAGATCACCGAGGCGCGCTCAGCCGCCGCCGGGCTCGACTACCCCGGGGTCGGCCCCGAGCATGCCTGCCTGGCCGAGTCCGGGCGCGCCGAGTACCACACCGCGACCGACGAGGAGGCCGTGGCCGCGGCCGAGTTGTGTGCCAGGGCCGAGGGCATCCTGCCCGCGCTCGAGTCGGCGCATGCCCTGGCCTGGGTGCAACGCGCGGTGCACGCCGGAGACCTGGCGAGCGGCGCGAAGGTGCTGATCACCATGTCCGGCCGCGGCGACAAGGACGCCGCCTGCCTGAAGGAGCTCGTCCGTGGCCGCCGTTGAGACCGCCCTGCGCCAGGCCCGCGCCGCCGGCCGACCCAGCCTCGTCACCTACGTGACCGGGGGGATCCGCGCGGACTGGACGGACCTGCTGGCCGCCATGATCGAGGCCGGGGCAGACGCGGTCGAGATCGGCCTGCCGTTCTCTGATCCCATGCTGGACGGCCGCACCATCCAGCAGGCCTCGGCGGCCGCCATCGGCCGCGGGGCGAAGATTGCCGGCATCCTGGGGCAGCTCAGCGCGGCAGCAGTCGGCGACGTCCCGCTCATTGCGATGACCTACGCTAATCACGCCTACTCCCGCGGCCTGCCCGCGTTCTGCCGCCAGCTCGCGGACGCGGGGCTCAGCGGGGTGATTACCCCCGACCTGCCCGCCGTCGAGGCCGGCGATTACCTCGAGGCGGCCGGCCAGGCTGGCCTGGACGCCACCCTGATGGTCACCCCCGCCACCGGGCAGGAGCAGATTAAGGCAATCGCCGGGCGCACGCGCGGTTTCCTGTATGTCATGAGCGTCATGGCCACCACAGGTAACTCCCGCGTAAACGCCGACAGTGCCCGCTGGGCGGTCTCCGTCCGCGCCCGCCGCCACAGCCCCCTGCCGGTGCTGATTGGCTTCGGCATCGACACCCCCGGCCGGGCAGCGGCTGCAGCCAGGCACGCCGACGGCGTCATTGTCGCTTCCGCGCTCATGCGCCGCGTACTGGACGGCGCCAGCTGCGCCGATATCGGCCGCGACGTGGCCGCCCTGCGCACCGCGCTCGACCAGGCCCGCCCGTGAGCACGGTCCGGCGGACGGCTGACGACCGGCAGCCAAAGTACCTGCGCATCCACGGCGCCCTGCGGGACCGGATCACAAGCGGCCGATGGCCGGCCGGCAGTCCGCTGCCCTCCCAGCGCGAGCTAGCCGGCGAGTTCAACGTCAGCATCATGACCCTGCGGCAGGCACTCCAGCTGCTCGCCGACGACGGCCTCATCGACACGCGCCACGGCAGCGGCACCTACGTGGCCTCCCATTACGCCTACGGCCTCGGTCACCTGCGCAGCTTCGCCGCCGACCTCGCCGCCCAGGGCGCGCGGATCACCACCCGGCTGCTCGCCGCGGACACCGTCGCGCCGCCGGGCGACGTCGGCGCCCGCCTCGGCGCGGCTGGGCAGGTCCTCCGGCTGCGCCGCCTGCGGCTGGCCGACGGCCGGCCGGTCATCGTCCAGACGTCTTATCTCCCGGCGCAGCTGGCCGCGGCACTGGACCCCGCCGACCTCTGCCGCCGGGGGCTGTACACCGTCCTGGCCGAGCATGACTGCGAGATCGGCCGGACCAGCGAGACCATCACTCCCGCGGCCCTGAGCGCCGGCGACGCTCATGACCTCGACCGGCCCGAGGGGAGCCCTGCACTGCTCAGCCATCAGGTCAGCTTCACCACGGCCGACCTCCCCGTTGTCGACGACCACGCGCTGCTGGCCGGGGACAGCGTGGCCATCACCGCGAACCGGGCCGCCGACCACCTCGACGTCCACTACAGGCTCGCCAGCCGCTGAGGCGTCAGCGGCCGAGGTCGAGCAGCGCCCGGAGGAGTTCCTCGGGCGTCTCAAGCTGCGGCAGGTGGCCGGTGCGGGGCAGCAGCGTGAACGTGGCCGTCGGGATCGCGGCGGCGTAGGCCTTGCCGTACTCGGGGTCGACGATGGCGTCGCTCTCGCCCCACACCACGTGGACCGGCACGTCGAGGCCGCCAAGCCGCGAGAGCAGCGTCGGGTCGGTCATCGTCGGGCCGGCGTAGCCGATCAGGGCCTGCACGTCGGGGCTCGGTCCGGTGCCGCCGGCGCTCGGCGGGGCGGGAGCCTTACTCGGGTCGTGCCAGGAGAGCGCCTGGATCTCTGCCAGCGACATGCCGCGGATGTCGGTCATCGGGTGGCCCTCGACCGCGATGCCGACCCCGTCGACGATCACCGCGCCGCTGACCCGCGGGCTCCGCTGGAGCGCGATCTCGGCGGCCAGCCAGCCGCCGAAGGAGTTGCCGAGGACGGTGACGTCGGTGAGGTCGAGCTGCTCGAGCATCGTGACATACGCCCGGGCCAGCGCGGTGACGCCCGTCAGGCCAGCGGCCTTCGGCGTGCCGCCGAAGCCGGGATGCGTGGGCAGCAGCACCCGGGAGTGGGTGCGCTCGGCCAGCAGGTCGGCGAAGCCCGCCATGGTCGCCACGCCGCCGCCGCCATGCAGCAGCAGATAGGGCCGGGTCCGATCGCGGTCCTGGACGGTGACCTCCACTGTGCCGGCGGAGTCGACCCGGAGGGTGTGAGTGCGGGTGGGCCGGAGGGTGCCGGCCGCGATCGGAGTGCTCATCGTTCCTTCTCTCTGTGCGATCCTCAGGCGAATCTATATCAGGAACCTTATATCAGGTTACTTATATAAGCAATCTGATTCTGCGGTAGGCTACTGTCATGAAGTACCGCCCTGCTGACGTCGCCCTGGCGGTCAAGCGCCTGCAGTACCGCCATCACCGCGCGCTGAACCGCGCGCTGGCGCCACTGGGACTCTCGCTCGTGCAGTGGGACACCCTGCGCCACCTGGACCGCCAGCCCGATGCCTCACTGCAC
>Ga0126381_100006895_pt1 | contig 12611 bp, 7 predicted proteins | sample PanSoiMetPlot_28_FD_96465 | JGI IMG/M metagenome (GOLD analysis project Ga0126381, IMG submission 96465) | Tropical forest soil microbial communities from Panama - MetaG Plot_28 | ecosystem: Environmental > Terrestrial > Soil > Tropical forest > Bulk soil | place: Panama | collected 2016-02-17
AGCCGCGACCGTAAGGGAGCGGAGCGCGCGAAGACGTGATCTCGGTGGTGACAGGCAGGCCGATCCATGCGTTGCCCCTCCCTGGCAGCACGCGCTTCAAAACCGGGGGTCCCGGGCAAATTGTGCATGGCATCCACCGAGCCAGGGTCGGCACCGTGCAAGTGGCAGCCGGGAGGCGAAGGTGATCAGGTATGTCACTAAATACCATCCAAAGCTCAGACCCGGTCCCGGTACAATGGAAGTGATGAAACTTCCTCTCCTCGCGCTTGCTGCAGTCCTGCCCATATTGGCGGCGCTTCCTCCCGGAACCGATCAGGGAAAGGTTTTAGGTTCGCCAAACGCGCCCGTTGTGCTGGAGATCTTCAGCAGTTTCGACTGCCCGCACTGCAAGGTCCTGCACGAAGAGCTTTTGCCGCAACTAATGAGGGACTACGTCAGCAGCGGCAAGGTGGCGGTGGTGAGCCGCGAGTTTCCGCTCTGGGGGCCCGGGCATCCGTACGCGCGGGAAGCGGCCAATCTGGCGACGGCGGCGGCGCGGATCGGCAAATACGAGGCGGTGGCGGATGCGCTGTTTAAGAACCAGATGGTGTGGGCCCAGAACGGTCAGGTGTGGGAGACAGTGGCGAGTGTACTGACCCTGCCCGAACAGAAGCGCGTGCAAGCTCTGGCGAAGGAACCCGGTGTCGTCGCCGAGGTGCAAAAGGATCTCGACCAGGCGAGCAAGGACCAGGTTAACCAGACTCCGACGATGTTTATGATTGCCAAAGGCAAACGGTTTCCTCTGCCGGCCGGCACACCGAGTTACGAGTTTCTGAGATCGCTCATCAACGAGCAGCTTAAGTAACGTCATAAATCGACGACCGCCCACTCGGCCAAAATTTCCTGAGAATTTTACCTTGCTCGCCGCACTACGTGTAGATCAGGGTGGCGAGAACTTTTCTTCTTTGGGTGCTGTTGCCCGCGGCGGCCCTGGCGCAGCGGGCAACCACCACCGTGGTAACGGTGAGCCCGAATCCGGCGCAGATCGGCGCTTCGGTGCAGATCAACGCGCAGGTTTCTTACACGACCAACGTAACCTCTGCGATCTACCCCGGCGGTACGGTGGCTTTCACCCGGAATGGCGCAGCGATCCCTGGGTGTATCAGCGTGCCGCTCGTGAACGGCAGTACCTGGGGGTACGCCAATGCAACCTGCAGCACGAGTTTCTCCCAAGCGGGAACGTTGACCCTGGGTGCGAACTATGGCGGCAATAGTGGAAGCGGTGCGAGCACGGGCTCGACCAGCCTGACCGAGGCCAGCGGCACGTCGTTAACGGTGGCGCTCAAGAGCGGATATACGCAGATCGGCCAGCTGGTGACGTTCACGGCGACAGTGGCGAGCGCAGCAAATCTCCCGCTGACCGGCACCGTCAGCTTCACGGTGAATGGTGCAGCGCTCACGACGTGCTCCAACGTGATGCTCGTATTTCCCGGCGCAAGCGCCACCTGCGTCACCAGCTTCACCCAGACCGGCACATTCACGGTCGCCGCGGCTTACAGCGGAGACGCCAGCAACAACGCGAACAGCGGCTCCATGCAGTTGACGATCGGGAAGGCGTACGCGACGCCCTACATTGCGTCTTATGTGCTGGGCGCCCAGTCCAACGGGCAGTACTATGCCAGCCAGGCAGTTACAATCGGGGCGAAGTTCGCACAGGCCACGCCAGTACCTGCTCCCACGGGAACGGCGACGTTCAAGAGCGGCACGACGGTGCTGGCTACGGTGCCGGTGAGCGCGAACAGTTGCGGTCTCAACGGCTACGGGTGCGCCAACATCGTTGCTCCAGGCGACATTGCGGGGCTGACGCCAGGTACGTACTCGATCACGGCGGAGTATAGCGGCGATGCCAATTATGGCAGCTCGACCACGCCGGTCCACACAATCACGATTACGAAGACACCGACGACGCCGTACATCACGTCCAGTCCGACCGTGAAGAAGACGTCGCTCATAGCCGGACAGCCGCTGACCGTTGGCGCGGCGTTCCCCCCGCCCCCCGGAAGCTCACTGGCGCCGAGCGGCTCGGCGACATTCTACGATGGCGCGTCGTCTATCGCGACCGTGCCGCTGGAATCGAACGGCCATGTCGCGCTGGCGATTCCAGCCCTTGCCGCCGGAACGTACTCGTTCAAAGCTGTTTACGGAGGGGATGCGAACTATCTTCCGTCCGACACTTCGACGGCCGAGGGCGGCATCCTCACGTTTACCGTGGTGAAGGCTTCGGTGGTTCTGGTGCCTTCGACTTCGGCGTTCCAGCCCGGCAAGCCGGTAACAATGGCGGTACTGCCCTTGACTGGCGGCTTGGTGGGTGCGACGGGCACAATCGATTTCAGCACGGCGGCCGGACCGGTGCCCGGCTGCACAGGCCTCACGACCGGAGACAGCGCGTTCACGCAGAAAGGATATGCGCAATGTGTCGCCACACTGGCACAGGAAGGCGCCGTGACCGTGACGTATAGCGGAGACGCAAATACCACACAAGTCTCCACCACGTTCACGCTGAGCCCAGGCAAGGGCCTTCCCGGAATCTACGCGGAATCGGTAAACCCCACGCCGGCGCTCGGCGAGACAGTGACGATAGATGTGCGGCTGATCGGTCCACTCGGCTTAGCTGGGCCCACCGGAACAGTGGCGTTCACCGATGCATCGTTGGGGGGCGCATCGCTGGGCAGCGCTACGATTGGGGCCGATGGGCACGCGTTATTGGTGTTGCCGCCCGGCAAACTTGCACTGGGAGGTCACAACATCACAGCCTCCTACAGTGGAGATGCAAACTATACGCAGGGGTCGGCGCTGCCGTTGTTGATTACGGTGATGCCGGACCCGACCATCGTGGTGGCCGCGGCCCCGCCGGCAACGCTCGGGCAGCCGCTCAGCGTGACGGTCGCCGTGGCCGTGCCCAGTCCTGGGACGGCGACGCCAGGCGGTATGGTCAATCTACCGGGCGCTATCGACCCGTGCAAGCTCGCGCAAGTGAAGGGAACCGCGCAGTGCACCATGCGGATAGGCGCGCTGGCCACCCTCAGCCCGCAAATCAACTACGTCGCGGATAACAACACGGCTGCGAGTACCCTTCTGGCGACGTTCTCGGCCACACTCGCCACTGCGGGCATGTATGTGAATCCGAACTCGCCGAATCCCTCTTTCGGTATGCCGGTTACGATCACGGCGGTGCTGATCGGCGCAACGGGAATCAGCGCACCAACGGGTATGGTGACCTTTTTGGATAACGGCTCGGCTATCGGGACGGCGCCAGTCGGGGCGGACGGGCGTGCGGCGCTCCCCCCAATATCCACGCTGGCCATGGGGAGCCATACGATGACGGCGGCTTACGGTGGCGATGTGAACTACGCTGCGTCGACCGAGGCTGCCTCGGCGACCGTCGTCGTGACCAAAGCGGTGGCGAAGCTCGATCTGGCGGTGACGCCGGCGCAGGCCGGACAGCAGGTGATGGTTAAAGCGTCGGCGACCGTGCTCGGGCCTGGAACGCCGGTGACCTCGGGAACGATTGATTTCACGAACGGCGGAACAGCCATTGGCGGCTGCAGCGGAGTCCCGCTCCAGAATGGCGTAGCCCAGTGCACCACGACCTTCTCGCAACTCGGAGCCGTCACCATTACGGCCAGCTACAGCGGATCGTCTACAACCACGGCGGTCACTGCGAGCCTGCAGTTCACTGTGGCGCAACTGGCTGCCGGCTTCTACTTTTCCGCGTATTCAACGTCGCTGCCTTATGGAGCCGGCGTGGGCATTCGCGCGCTCGCCATGGGAACACCGATGCCGACCGGCACGGTGACGTTCTCCGATGGAGGAACGGCATTCGCGACGGTTCCGCTGGGAGCAGATGGCTCGGCGCAGCTCACCATTCCCTCGGGCACGATCTCGCCTCTAGGCATCGGAACGCACAGCCTGAGCGCGGCGTACAGCGGAGACACCAACTATCAGCCGGCTGCGCAGTCCGGACTGGCGATCACGATTGTGAAGGCCGCCACGAACGTGGCGCTCTACGCCGCTCCGCCGCAGATTAATCAACCCGTCACGTTGAAAGCGGCGGTGACGGTGGTGAGTCCGGGCGTGGCCGCGGTCGCGGGAACGGTGGACTTCACCAGCGGCGGCGCTTCCATCGGCGGCTGCAAGGGTGTGGCCCTGCAGAACGGGGTCGCACTATGCAGTACGGTCTTTTCGCAGCTTACGAACGTCGCCGTTACTGCGACCTACAGCGGTGACGCCACCACGCTGCCCGGTGCAACAACCATGCAGTTGACCACCGGCAAGGCCGTGGCGGGAGTCTATATCGCATCGTCGCCCGACGCCCCGGTATACGGCGTGCCAGTGACGATCCGTGCGCTTCTATTGGGCGCGACCGGGGTTCCAGCGCCAGTGGGAAACGTCACGTTCGCCGATGGCGGCACAATATTGGGCACGGCTCCGGTAGGCGGGGACGGTCACGCGACCCTGACGCTGGCCGCCGGCGCTCTCGCAGCGGGCCAGCACGCGTTTACGGCGACATACGCCGGCGATGCGGTGTATGGGAGCGGCGCCTCGGCCGCCGCGACAGTGACCGTAGGGAAAGCCGCGACCAGCACAGCCCTGACCGCGGTCTTCGGCGCACCCTTCACGGCAACAGTCAGTGTCCTGGCGCCCGGAGCGGGCACGCCGGCGGGGTCGGTCCAGTTTTTTGCCGCCGGCACGCTGGTCGGCACGGGTGGACTCTCGCTGAAAAATGGGAACTTCGTGGCAAGCATTCCGGCGGGCTCGTGGACTGGAAGTGTGTGGGCGGTATACCAGGGCGACGCGAATTTCGCGGGCAGTGCTTCGGCGAGCGTGAACGTGACGCCGAGCGCAGCCGTGTCTATTGCGAGCGACCACAATCCCTCCGTGGCGGGCCAGGCTGTGACGTTCACCGTTTTGGTGGCGCCGGCGTCCGGCAGCGTTGTGCCGACGGGCCGCGTGCAGGTCTCGGTGGATGGAGCGAGCCTGGGCGGCGCAGGGCTGGCTTCCGGGTCTGCGACTTTCGCGGCGGCGGCGTTGTCGGTGGGGTCCCACACAGTGATAGCAAGCTACGCGGGCGATACGGTCTATCCGTCGGCGTCGGCGACATTCGTTCAGGTCGTGAGCAAGTCGGTGGTGGCGCTGACCCTGGGCACAAGCACGGAGAGTTCGGTCTACGGGCAGCCGGTGACGTTTACGGCACAGGTCGCGGGAGGTTCGGGAACGGTGCAGTTTACCGACGGCGGCGTGGCCATCGGTTCCGTCGCGCTTGCCGGTGGCTCGGCCGCATTGACGGTTGCGAATCTCTTAGCCGGCACACATTCCATCGCGGCTCTGTGGGCGGGCGATGCGGGCACAAGTGCGGCCAGTTCCACACCGCTGGCGTTCACGGTGGCAAAAGCGCAGACCACGACCTCTTTGGGTTCTTCGGGGCAGGCGCTCCGGGCCGTTGTGAGTGCCGTCGCTCCCGGCGCGGGGACCCCGACCGGCGTGGTGAAGTTTGTGGATGCGGCGAGCGGGTCGGTATTCGCCAGTGCGACCATCTCAGACGGTGTGGCCGTGGCGTCCCAGCCGCTGACGGGCGATCCGATCCTCGCGGTGTACTCCGGGGATGTGAATTTTGCGCCTGGCACATCGGCGGCTTTGATGCCTCTGGCGGCGGCGAATGCAGCCTCGTTTGGGACGGACAGCTTCGCGCCGGACGAGATCGTGACTCTGTTCGGGACGAGTCTCTCGGCGGTGACCGTAGCCTCGACGCTGACGCCGGCGGCATCGCTCGGAGGCGCCACAGTGAGCGTGACGGACTCCGCGGGTGTTCGGCGGGCCGCAAACCTATTGTTCATCTCACCCACGCAAGCGAGTGTGGTCCTGCCTGCGGATTTGCCGGCGGGGGCAGCCGTGATCTCAATCGCGACCGGCGCCGGCGCAACCTTCACCACGGCGATGAACGTCACACGCGTTGCGCCGGGCCTCTTTACGGCGGAAGGATCGGGGAAGGGACCGGCGGTGGGGCAGACGGTACGCGTGCATCCGGACGGCACTCAGGATGCGCTAACGGACTTGACTACGGGCCCGATCGATCTGACTGACGGCGATGTCGTGTACCTGCTGCTCTACGGAACTGGCATCCGCCGGCAGAGCAGCGCGACGGTCGCATTCGCGTGCGCCACGTGCACGGCAAGCGACCTTCCGGTTGCATTTGCGGGCGCGCAACCCAGCGTCGCGGGCCTGGATCAGGTGAATATCGCGCTGCCCGCATCGCTACGCGGGGCAGGGAAGGTGACGCTCGTGCTGACAGTAGACGGTGTGACCTCGAACGCCGTTGAACTTACGTTCCGGTGACGCGCCCTCGGCAGGCGTCGATGATGCGGACGACCCAGTCGGGCGGGTTTTGCGCCTGCCAGGTGATGACGCCATTGCGGGCTTCGAGCACGTGTCGCGGTCTGCTTCCCGAGTTATCGAACACGCTGGCTTTATCTACGAGGCGAATCGCTTCGGCTGCGTTGGTAATACTGCGTTGGTACCGGCGACGCACGTCCTCGTCTGGGACATAATGGCCACCTCTGGCAACTCGCTCCCTGACGCGGCGGATGTTTCGCTCGGGCGTGTCGAGGGCAATGTAGATCAGGTGAACCACAAAGCCGTACTTTTTTGCCGTTCGAATGGCCTTTAAAGGGCCCTCACCTGCGAGAGTAGTTTCCAGGCTGAAGCTCTTTCCCGCCCTGAGATTGGCCGAGATCCGCTTCAGAACCTCGCGGCCAGCTTGAATGGCAGCACGAATTGGGGATTCCGGATTGAGTTGGGCTGCGATTTCATCCGGATTTAAGAGCTCTCCCAGGTCCACCGTCCGGGTGAAGCTGGTTTTGCCGGAACCGTTCGGTCCGGCAATCACGGTCAGGAGTGGCACGGTTCAGGCGGCTGCTGGCGCGACTTCGTGAAGAATTTCATAATTTTTGTCGCCAGGTGCACCGGAAATATAGCGAATCGCGAAGCGGCGCCCGTCGGGCTGTTCCATGACCTCTGTGCCGTCGTCGTCGCGGTAAAAAACCGGAACTCCGGCAGCCAACGTTTCCCGCCGCGCCAGATCGCAAGCTTCGATCACCTTGCGGGTGAACTCTTCGGTCAGGATGTCCATAACCTCTTAAATAATAGCACCTTACCAACGTGGTGAACCCCGTAACCTTCGTTCTCCTGCCGACGCCTACGGTACTCTATGAGCCGTAACTCCTTTTACGCCCTCGGTGTGTATCTACTGGCGGCCGCTGCGTTCGCCCAGACGTTGCCGCCGGGAGTCCAGAAGAAGGCCTCCATGGGAGGCATCACCGAATACGATTTTCCGAATGGCCTGAAGGTGCTGCTGTATCCCAACCCGGCCAATCCGAAGATCACGGTCAATGTCACGTATCTGGTGGGATCGCGCCATGAGGGCTACGGCGAAACCGGCATGGCGCACCTGCTCGAGCACATGGACTTCATCGAGACCACCAACGGGCGGCAGATCAAGAAGGAGATCGTGGACCGCGGCGCACAGTGGAACGGGACCACCTCGTTCGATCGCACCAACTACTACGAAACGGTCACGGCGACAGACGACAACCTCAAATGGGCACTCGGCCTGGAATCGGACCGCATGGCGAACGTGAAGTTCACCAAGCAGCTGCTTGACACCGAAATGACCGTGGTGCGGAACGAGTTCGAGCGCGGCGAGAATAGCCCGCAGCGCGTTTTGCAGGAGCGCGTCGAAGCGACGGCATATCTCTGGCACAACTACGGCAAGTCGACGATCGGGTCGAAGGAAGACATCGAGCGCGTGCCCGTGGACCGGCTGGCGGCGTTCTATCACAAGTATTACCGTCCGGACAACGCGGTGCTGACGCTCTCGGGGCGGCTGGACGAATCGAAGACTCTGGCGATGGTGGCGGACACGATGGGGCGGATTCCTAGACCTCCCGTGCCCGTCGCGCAGACCTACACTGTCGAGCCGCCGCAGGACGGCGAGCGGTTCGTGGAACTGCGGCGCGTGGGCGAAGGGCAGGAAGTCGTGATGGCATACCACACGGTTTCCGCCGGGCATCCCGACTCTGCGGCTCTCGAGGTGCTCGCGGGCATCATGAGTGGAGGCGGCGGCGGTCGCGGTGGCCGCGGCGGATTCGGCGGAGGTGCGGCCGAGGGCCGGCTCACGAAGGCTCTGGTCGATAACAAGAAGGCCGAATCGGCCAGCATGGGTTTCCGGCCGCTGCACGATCCGGGTCTGGTAACGCTATCGGCCTCCTTGAGCAAGGACCAATCGCCGGACGAAGTGCGCAAGATCATGATCGACACGCTGGCCGGCGTGATCAGTGAGGCGCCAACGAAGGATGAAGTCGATCGAGTGAAGACACGCCTGGCGCGCGCGCTGGAGCGGAATCTTTCCGACCCGCAGTCGCTGGCGACGGGCGCGATGAACGAATCGATCGCAGAAGGAGACTGGCGGCTCATGTTCCTCCAGCACGACTGGATCGAAAAGGTGACGCCGGAAGACGTGGTACGGGTGGCGAAAACGTACTTCAAGGCGTCGAACCGCACGATCGGCTATTACGTCGCCGATGCGAGCCCGGATCGCACCGTGGTGCCCGCGACGCTCGATCTCGATGCGACGCTGAGTAGTTACAGGAGCTCGATCAATGTCGCGCACGGCGAAGCGTTCGACCCGACGCCAGCTAACATCGAAGCGCGCACGCAGCGTAGCAAGCTGGTGAATGGCATGAAAGTAGTCGTGCTGCCGAAGAAGACCGAGGGTGATCGCGTCTCGGCGACCATCGACCTGCGGTTTGGCAATACGGATACGCTAAAAGGCAAAAATGAGGCGGCGCAGCTCGCGGGTTCGCTGCTCGGCCGCGGAACGAAGACGCACACGCGCCAGCAGTTGCAGGACCTGATGCGGCAACTCGATGCTCAGATTGCGGCGACCGGTGGAGGAGGCGGCGGCTTCGGCGGCGGCCGGGGCGGACGGGGAGGCTTCGGCGGGGGCGGCGGCGGGATCTCCGGCGCAAGCGCCACCATATTGGCGCCGCGGGCCAATTTCGAAAAAGCGTTTGCACTGGCTGTGGAAATCTTGAAGGAACCCGCTTACAGCGACACCGATTTCGATCAGGTGAAGACAGCGCGGGTGAAAATGCTGGAGAATCCGCAGACCGAACCGACGCAGCTCGCGGCGGAGACGCTCCAGCGCCAGCTCACGCCGTGGACTCCGAATGACGTGATGTACATGAAGACGCGCGAGGAGCAGGCGGCGGAACTGAAAAAGGTCACACTGGATGACGTCCGCAAATTTCACGACCAGTTCTACGGGGCGAACTCTGGTGTCGTCGCGGTGGTGGGGCCGGTGGAACAGGCAGCGGTGACGAAGATCGCAGGCGACCTGCTAGGTGGATGGAACACGGCCATGGCTTACAAGCCGCTCGTGGCTCCGTTCAAACCGGCCGCTCCGATCAACAGGAAGATCGAGACGCCGGACAAGGCAAACGCTCAGTTCGAAGCTGGCCTGCGGTTCCAGTTAGCGGAGAACGATCCCGATTATCCGGCAATAGTGCTGGCGGGCTACATGTTCGGTGGGCCGATCACGTCGCACGTTTCCGACCGCATTCGCAATCGCGAAGGACTCAGCTACGGAGCGAACGCGCGCATTACGGTTCCGGCGGAAGGCGATTCGGCGATGCTTTCGGCCACCGTCAGCCTCAACCCGCAGAACGGACCTAAAGTGGAGGCAAGCTTCGTGGACGAGTTAGCGAAGACGCTGACCAATGGCTTCACCCCGGCCGAGGTGGCCGAGGCCAAGAAGGCGTATCTGCAATCCCTGCTTGTCCAGCGGTCGCAGGATGCTGCGTTGTTGGCGCTGCTGGCTTCGCATGAGGAGTTGGGACGCACGATGAAGTGGGATGAGCAGTTGGAGCAGCGGATTCAGGCACTGACACCGGAGCAGATCGCCGTCGCGTTTCGGAAGCATATTGATGCGAGAGCGCTCAGCATAGTAAAGGCGGGCGACTTTAAATTAGCAGCAGTGTACCAGTAGTACTGTTGAAAGGGTTAATTCTGTACGGCCGGCCGCAAGTTTTTGCGGCCGGTTTATTTTTCGCCTTGTTTCCCACTACAAGGCTGTGCTTTATTGAACTGAAACACTCCGATAGAGATTGAGTGCGGCACTGGTTATCGTTATTCTTGCGGTAGAGAGAGACGGATTTTGGGTGTGGCGGCGGCGTGAGTCAAGAATCCATACTAAGCCCATTTAACCCTTCGGCCTCCCCCGAACGGTGCCCAACGTGATGCCGGCGAAACAATTGAAGGAGAATCACAAAGACTTCCGTCTCCTGTTTCAGGAAAATCCGCAGCCTATGTGGGTGATGGATCCCGAAACCCGGAAGTTTCTGGCAGTCAATCGGGCCGTGGCGCGTCTGTACGGTTACTCGGAAGATGAGTTCCGCCGGATGAGCCTGGCTGACCTGATGGGCGAGGAAGATGCCCGTCAAGTCGCGACCGCCGGAGAAGAGCCTAGCGCCGTGCCGTCGGCCTGGAGACATCGGACGAAGTCGGGTCGCATGCTCGACGTGGAAATCGCAGTGCAGCCGATTCAGTATCGCGATCGCAAGGCCGAACTGGCTGTAGTTCTCGATATTACGAACCGCCGGCAGTTGGAGGATCAACTGCGGCAGGCGCAGAAGATGGAAGCGGTAGGAATGCTCGCGGGCGGCGTGGCCCACGACTTCAACAATCTGCTTACCATCATCACCGGCTATAGCCAGCTCATCTTGAATAACCTCCGGCCCGACGATCTGAACCGTCACTCGGTGGAGCAGATCATGCGCGCGGGCGAACGCGCGGGAGCGCTCACGAAACAGCTCCTTGCCTTCAGCCGCCGCCAGGTGCTGCAACCCAAGGTGGTCGATATCAATCGGCTGGTGACCAGCATGACGACGATGCTGCAGAGGCTCATCGGCGAAGACGTGGATCTGCGGATCGTGCTGCGGCCTGACGTGGGCCGCGTGCATGCTGATCCGGGTCAGGTCGAGCAGGTGATGATGAACTTGGTGGTGAATGCGCGCGACGCGATGCCGAAAGGCGGCATCCTCACCGTGGAAACCTCCAACGTCGAACTGGACGAGAGCTATGCCAGCCGGCACATCGAGGTAAAATCGGGTCCCTATGTCATGCTTGGCGTCAGCGACAATGGAGCGGGCATGGACGAAGCCACGCGCGCGCGCCTGTTCGAGCCGTTCTTTACGACCAAGGGCGCGGGCAAGGGCACCGGATTGGGCCTTTCCACCGTCTTCGGAATCGTGAAGCAAAGCGGCGGTAGCTTGCAGGTGTACAGCGAGCCGGGCAGCGGAACTTCGGTCAAAGTCTTTCTGCCGCGCATTGAGCAGCCGGCGGCCCTCGATCCGGAGGCTCAGAAGAAGGTGATCCGCCGCGGCCATGAGACCGTCCTGCTGGTAGAGGACGATGATATGGTGCGGAACCTGGTGCGCGAGACGCTCGAGCGCGACGGCTACACGGTGATCGATGCCAACAACCCGCTGGAGGCGCGGCGCGCGTCGGACAAGTATCCGGGAACCATTCATCTGCTGATCACTGACGTCGTCATGCCCAAGACAAACGGACGTGAGCTGGCCGAACAGCTTCTGAAGCGGCGCCCGAACATGAGAGTACTGTACATGTCCGGCTACACCGATAATGCCATCGCCTCAAGCGGTGTGCTGCAGAAGGAAATGGCGTTCCTGCAAAAGCCGTTCACGCCTGTGGCACTCACCGGCAAGGTTCGGGAAGTTTTGGAAAACGAATCTGTTACCCGAAGAATGAGCGGCGAGTAGCATTTTTCTCCATTCCTCCGTGGTAGCGTGAGCGCCATGGAGAACCCACAATCAATGTCGCGGAGCACAGCGATCGTCCTGGGGCTCGCGCTGGCATTTTTGGCCGTTCTGGCATTGACAGCCATCCTCGCGATCTGGCCGGAGGATACGGGGCGGGGCGGGGCGTCGGTCGCGGTGATGCTTGGGGCTGCAACACTGCCTCGCGATCTGGATCTGCTTCTGCTCGCGCTCACGTTTGGAGCCCTGGGGAGCTTCCTGCACGTGGCGAAGTCGTTCTCCACGTTTGCGGGAAATCGCGAGTTGCTGGCGAGTTGGACGTGGTGGTATTGCTTGCAGCCGCTGGCGGGGATGGGGTTGGCGCTGGTTCTTTATGTAGTGGTGCGCGGCGGATTCCTCTCGGCGGGCGCGAACGCTGCAGATGTGAGCCCATACGGTGTTGCGGGCATCTCGGGACTCGCTGGCATGTTCTCCAAGCAAGCGACGGAGAAACTGAACGAGGTGTTCTCAAACTTGCTTAAGACCGAACCGAAACAGTAGCGAAGCCGGCGTTACCATGTCCCTATGCGCGTGCTTGTTCTCCTTCTAGCCGCCATCGCGGCCTGGGCACAGCCCGAGGTGCTCTGGCATCAGACATTTGAATCGGCGACCACAGGCTGGATGCCGTTAGGCGAAGGATCGACGGTGCGATCGTCGGGCGAGGGTATGGCATTCGACTATACACTGGCGGCGAAGCGTATG
>Ga0126381_100006896_pt1 | contig 12610 bp, 7 predicted proteins | sample PanSoiMetPlot_28_FD_96465 | JGI IMG/M metagenome (GOLD analysis project Ga0126381, IMG submission 96465) | Tropical forest soil microbial communities from Panama - MetaG Plot_28 | ecosystem: Environmental > Terrestrial > Soil > Tropical forest > Bulk soil | place: Panama | collected 2016-02-17
ATAGACAAACGATGCGAGTGATAAAATTGAGATCGAACCTGGATGAAGGCGGCGCAGCTCACCGGTCGCCGCTCCGGCTAACAAAAGAAGCAATCCCCCGCATATCATTTGTTGAGCGGCGGTCAGAAACGGCGAAGCCGCATGTTTTGCAGTGCGCGAATAGAGCGATCCCACCGACCAGACAAAGGATGAAATGAGGAGAATCGACATTCCGACCGCGGGGTGTCGCCCGCCGTTTGACGAGAAGCGCAGGGCTGGCCCCAGCAGAATGCCGACCCCAATAAAACCGCCAACGAGGCCAAGCCAGACAAATGGTATTGGCCGGGCCGCCATTCCGGTCCCCCATGCCAGCAGGACAATGTAAATGGGAACGATCGCCACGATCAACGCCGCCAGTCCCGAGTCGATGTATTGTTCGGAGATCGTTACCCCGCCATTACCTGCGAGAAGCAAGCAGGCGCCGATAATCAACGACGTGCGCCAGTTTGCCCAACTGGACTTGCTGATGCCTTGCCACCATCCGATGGCATACATAATTGCGCCTGCCAATACGAATCGCGCGCCCGCCATTAAAAATGGCGGAATCGTCTCAATTGCGAAACGGATTCCAAGGAAAGTCGAACCCCAAATCAGATAGAGCGCGGCGAATGCGATGATGACCCGGGATTTTTTCGGCGCAGCCACGAAGCAATGACAATGTGCCATTCGCGCGATAGAGCAAACACTGGCTTGCGGCCTACAAATGGCAGGAATCGCCGCTGAGGCTTTCGCGGCTGCGGCAGCAGGGGCACGCTACCAAGAATCTCGATTTAGAGTTGAATTACTTGCGCGGAATGGATGTCATCGCTTGCACAAATTTCAACAAGCAGCTCTTCGCTCGGCGCACTGTCAAGATTCAAAACTGTCAACGCCGTGCCGCCAGCCTGATTTCGGCTTAAGGACATCGTCGCGATGTTGACGCCATGATCGCCGAGCAATGTGCCGATTCGCCCAACTATCCCCGGGCGATCGGTGTTTTCCAATACAAGCACTGCCCCGTGCGGGCGAGCTTCCACCGGGCGACTGTTCACGCTCACGATCCGGGGTGTCGCACCGAAAAATGCACCGCCGACCGAAACCATTTTTCCCTCAGCTGTCGCCGAGAGCTCCAACAAGTCGCTGTAATCACCAGGCGCGTTTAAACGCGATTCCGTAACTTTTAAACCAAGGCTTTTCGCAAATTCCAGAGCATTGACTTCATTAACGTCGGGGCCACCGGCAATCTGCAAAAATCCCTTCAGAATGGAGCGCGTGATCGCCGTCGTATCTACTTCGTTTACCTTTCCGCTGTAGTTAATGTTAAGCGTGTCCACGCGTTTAGGCGAAATTTGCGAGAGGAACCGGCCAAGTTTTTCGCCAAAACGCAGATGCGGTCCGATGATTGCCAGCGTTTTCGCGTCAAGACTTGGCATGTTGACAGCGTTCCGGATCGTGCCCTCGAGCAACGCCGCGCGAATCGACTGCGCGATCTCAATTCCAACGCTCTCCTGCGCCTCAGCCGTCGAAGCGCCGAGATGCGGAGTTAGCACGAGGTTGGGCGCGCTGCGTAATGGCGAATCACTTGGAAGCGGTTCGGTTTCGAAGACGTCCAGCGCCGCACCCGCCACATGTCGATCTTGCAACGCCTTTATAAGCGCCGTTTCATCGATCAGACCACCGCGGGCGCAGTTGATGATTCGGACGCCGCGTTTTGTTTTCTGCAAACGCGTTGCATCAAGGATGTGACGCGTTTCCGCCGTGAGCGGTGTGTGCAGCGAAATAAAATCCGCGTTGATGAGCAGATCATGGAGTTCGTCCACGAGCTCAACTTGCAGGCCGCGGGCGCGGGTTGCGGAAAGATAGGGATCGTAAGCAATCACCCGCATTCCGAAAGCGATGGCACGCCGGCTCAGCTCGCTGCCAATGCGGCCCATGCCGATTATGCCGAGGGTCTTGTTATAGAGCTCGACGCCCTCGAAATCCTTTTTACTCCAATGTTTGCTGCGAACGTTCGCATCGGCCTGCGGAATCTTGCGCGCCACCGAAAGCAAAAGTGAGAAGGCGTGCTCCGCTGTAGAAACTGTGTTACCGCCTGGCGCATTCAACACAACAACCCCCCGCTGCGTTGCCGCCTCGACATCAACATTATCCACGCCAACACCGGCACGGCCGACCACGCGAAGTTTAGAGCCCGCATTCAATACATTGGCGGTGACTTTTGTCTGGCTCCGCACAACAAGGCCGGTGAACTGCGGCATAAGATCGACAAGTTCCCGCTCGCTCAGCCCGGTTTTGACCGTGACTTCGAGTGCATTGTCGCGCGAAAGCTCATCAATGCCGAGCGGCGAAATGGGATCGGCTACGAGGATCTTCGGCGGGGTCACGAAAAGTCTTAAGTGTTAACGTTTAAGGAGGAAAAGAATGCACCCAAAACCTAAGGATTAAATCTTAGAACTTAAAACCACTTCACCCGTAAATGATTAGATGAATCGATTCGGGCAATTGCTGGGCGACGTTGGTGGCGACGCTACCACGGAGCAACTTGGCCATGGCGGTACGTTGCGACGCGCCGATCATAAGGAAATCGATTCCCATCGTCGCTGCCAGATCAACAATGGTCGCCGACGCGTCCTGGCTCACGGCGTAAAGCGGGACTACGTTGATGCCACGCTCGCCTCCCAGCTTGAGCATCGAGCACATGATAGCGTTCGCTTCAGGATCATCCTGCCATTTGGAACGGCCAAGGCGTGTGCCCGCTGCTGTAAAGTAAACGGCCACCTCCTTGACATAGAGCACAAAGAGCGTGCCCTTGCGCAACTGCGCTTCGTCCATCGCGAAGCTGAGTACTGGTGTGATTCCTCGCGCTGCCACCATGATTTTTTGACCTTCCTCCAAGCGCGGTTGCATACTCGCCACGAGATCGGGCGTGACCATGGCCGCAACCTGACGGGTGACAGTGAGAGTCGTTAGGCCCTGAAGCTTCAATGTGTAAGCTCGCAGCGCTAGTCCGCCGACCAAAATGGCGAGCACGAATTGAAGCGCATCGAGTTTTGTATGCGCCAGCGTCAGCTCGACAAAAGCCAGAATCACGAACGTGATGCCAAAGAGCACATGATCGTACCAGGTGAAACCCTTGGTGCGATTGAATGTGCAGGAACCGACGTTGACCGTTATTGCACCCACAACGCCGATCGCATAAAGGCCAGCCAGCGCGGTGAAGTTAGCGGCAAAAAGCAGCACTACCACCGGCAGGCCGATGGCGATAGCGAGCGGCCAGGTCGGGACGCCGTGGCTATTGAGGCGTCTGAATTGGCGCGGCATCTCGCCGTCACGCGCCATCATGTAAAGTAGACCGATCATCGCCACGATAGCGGTGTTGGCCGCACTCAAGAGCAGGAAAAAGAAAACGATTCCAACGATCCAGCCGAAGATCTGCCCGACTGCCGGCGAAAACGTAGCCGCGGCAAATTGCTCGCCGATGAAACGCAACATGTCTTCACTTCGCTGTCCCAGAACCGCGGCGATCGCGCCCTTGTCGGTGAGATGCAGCGTTTGACCGAGCACGGAGGGCAGCGAAAGCATCGCCCAGCCCAGCAGCGCCGTGGCGAGAACCACTTCTATCGCTACTGGTGTAATTGCTTTGAGCGACTCACGCGCGACACTCGGGTGCTCCATTGTCGATCCCGAGTCGAGTTTCATCACGCCCGTGAGGTTGGCGATCGATTCCGCGCCCGACAACGCCAGGATCACGCCGACGAATTGCACCCATACCATGCCCAGGCTTTCGTGCCGCGGCTCGAGAAAATGCGTCGTAAAATGCGGCGCGCTGAGCGCTATGAGGACGACGACTACGACTGCAGTCGGCAACGCGAGCGCCGCGGCGAAGCTGCCAGAATGTTTCGGCCCGAAATAGTTAATCAACCCCATGATCAACAGAACACCAATCGTCGTGAGCGCGATGTGCTCGCGCGCCATTCTAATCCATTCTATGTGCTCCGCGCCGGAGGTAATGTAGGTAAGAGCAGACCAACCGCTCAACGCCGCGGTAACCGTAAGGTCTGCCAGCAACAACAACGCGCCGACTACCGCGAGTAATCTTCCTTGCGAACGCGCTGCGGAATAAACGCCGCCGCCGTCGGGAAAATGACGGCAAATAACCGCGTAATTGATGCCGACCAAACCGGTAAGCGCACAAACAGCAAGGATAATCGGCAGCGACGCGAAACCGGCGGCAACAAATGCCAAACCAATCACGTACGCCTTGCTGGTGCCCCAATCGCCGTAGAGCAAGGCGCCCGCGCGCTTCCAGTCCAAATTCCGTGGGCGATGCACGCTTGCACTCGCATCGAGAACAACATCCTCTATCAGCTCCGCCATTGCCTATTCGTGTGACTCTCCATTGCGGGCTTGTCCGGTGGCAAGTTGTTTCTCATCCGCGCCCCGCTTGACTGTGAATCGACTCAATCAGATGTTTTCTCCAGTTCTTTGTTTCGCTTAATGGATCGGCGAGTGACCGGTCCAACGGGGAACCCAATCTCCGCGCGCAAAACCCGCGCGGATCGGGGCGAACGATACGCGGCATCGAGAGCATTTAATGGCTCCAGCCCGACAGCTAACCTCGTCGGCAACATTAAAGGGCAAAGGAAGTCGTGGAACCGACTCCTGGCAGAGTGAAGCGCCTCGTCGCGCGGGTGATGCTTCGTTTGAGTCGAAAGAATTTAATTGAGCCTAGCAAAAGTTGGACTTGTGGCCGGGATTGTAATCTCGAACGCCACCGCCGCATTCGACAACGGTACACGTCGAAACCAATTCGTCGCCTCGATGGATTTCATCGTTCATTACTAATGATCCCCACCAACATTAAGCGTCCGCGCAACGTGGATGTACCGCGTGCAGCGGCGATTTTGTACGGCGACTGGGGGTACCAGCAAAGCGTACGTCATCGGCCTAGCTTTTGCGGTCGCCGGTTATGCTTCGTTCTGGCTCATCGCTGCGATGTGCGTACTCACTGCGCTCGTCGGCATTAACTACATGATTATCTGCCGTCTTTATCCCGACGGCGGTGGCGTTTATGCCAGCGTTCGGCATCGCAGCGAGGTGATCTCCATTGTCGGGGCGTTTCTCCTCATCGCCGATTATCTCGTAACCGCAGCGATCAGTGCCCTTTCCGCCTTTCAGTATCTCGGCGTGCCGCACCCGGAAAAATTCGCCGCCGCATCGATCCTAATCATCGGATTGCTCAACCTGCTCGGACCAAAACAAACTGGCGGTCTCGCATTTCTCGTTTCGCTCCCGACCGCGCTGGTCGTGATCATCTTGGGTCTGTTTAGTCTCCCGCATCTCGGTCAAGCGTTCGCCCATTTGCAACCGCTGCACGGAACGTTTGCGCAAAACTGGGCCGGTTTCGTCGGCATAGTGCTCGCGCTTTCCGGTGTCGAGGCCATAGCTAACGCCACCGGCGTAATGAAGCTCGATCCCGGCAGCACAGATGAGTATCCATCAGTCGTTAAAACATCCACACCGGCGATCCTGATGGTCATGATTGAAGTCTGCGTTTTCACTGCACTGCTCGGGCTCGCCATGCATGCGCTCAGTGGACTGCAAATTGTGAACGGCGATGTCAACGCACCTGGGGCACAAGGCGTGCGGGATTACATGCTGCGTTACATGGGACAAGTTTTTGTCGGCGGCACGCTAGGCCCAGTTCTGGGTCATGCCTTCGGTTTCGTTGTCAGCATCGTATTTGCGATGCTTCTTTTGTCAGCGGTTAACACGGCGATTGTCGATCTGATCATGATTCAATTTCTCATGTCCCGTGATCGCGAGGTGCCGGCCATTTTCCATCGGCTTAACAAATGGGGCGTGCCAAGCGCAGGCATGTTGCTCGCCACAGTCGCGCCGATGTTGCTTGTGTTGCTCGTCAAAGACATGGCTGGGCTTGCTGATCTTTACGCAGTCGGAGTTGTTGGTGCGATTGCTACAAATCTCGGTGCGACGGCAACCGATCGGAAACTCCCCATCAAGTCTTGGGAGCGCACGCTCATGTTCGCAACCTTTGTTGTCATGGCAGCGATCGAAATGTCGCTGCTCATTGACAAACCGAACGCGCGCTACTTCGCTGTCACGATCCTGGCTGTGGGACTGATTCTGCGCGGGCTCGTTTTGGAACGCCGGATGAAAAAGGAAGCACTGCCCGAGAAAGTACCGCTCGAATCGGTACCGGCCAAACCAGCAGTTGCGCCTTCGCAAAGCGTTATGGCCGCCGAGTCAATTCTGTGCGCGATTCGCGGTACCGGCCGCACCCTCGATTTCGCATTACGAGAAGCCCGTGAGACCGGCAGACGATTGTATCTGCTCTTCGTACGCGAACAGGCGTTCATGACCAATCAGGACGCAAAACGCAAATGGCAAGAAGATCCAGAGGCCAGCACGGTTTTTGGAGAAGCAAAACAAAAAGCTGCCGACCATCTCCCTCTCTTCTGCTACGCCGTCAGCCCATCAGCAGCAGAAACGATTGTCGATGTGGCAGCGACGCTCGGCGCCTCACGCGTTATTCTCGGCGCACCGCAACGCGGCGCGCTCATGAAACTTCTGCGCGGCAATGTCATCCGCGAGGTATCGAACTCGTTGCCGGAAGGAATCGATCTGCTCGTTTACGCCTGAAGGTGCACCGCGACCTCGATTTCGGCGGTCTGAGGAAACATATCGAGCGGCGTGATGGAATTGATCGTGAACTTCTGCTGCAATTCCTTCAGATCACGCGCCAATGTCGGTGGATTGCAGGAAATATAAATCAAAGTCTCCGGCACAATATCGACAATCGCCTTGCGAATGCCGGCGCTCAAACCCGTCGCGGGAGGATCGACAATCAGGGTGGTAGCGGCGATCGACCTCAATTGCTCGCTTCCGATGGAGTTCTCGCTGGACGGGCGGTTCCGGTGAACCGCCCATACCTCCTGCAATTCAAGTTCCACATCGCCAGCAACATAAGTCTCCTTTTCCGTCGCATTCTCCTTTGCGGCTGCAATCGCAAATCGATCCCAATCTATCCCGATTGTGCGTTCGAATTTATCGAGCAACGCCTTTGCAAAAAATCCGGCTCCGCAATAGGCGTCGATCAGCAGTTCCTGATTCGCTGGAGTAAGATCGACGATTACATCGCGTAACACATCGGCAACTGCCTCATTGGTTTGCGAGAAAACTCGAGGCCCCACTGAAGCCCGCAATGTGTAGTGCCCATCGTGGACGTAGCGTTGCGCGCGCAAATCGGCCAACGCTCGATTGACTTCATCGTGCGAAATCGAACAGCGCTCAATGTCGATTAAACGATGGGAATCGCGCCGATAAAAGCCGATCACGCCATCCTGCGCATGAACTGTGATACGATTGCGGTAGCCGTATTGATGAGGCGCGGGGATAATTGGGCGCATCGGAATTTCTTTGAGTTTGCCGATGCGGTGGAGGATATCGCGTACCTGCCGCCATTTAATCGCCAGTTCATGTTCGTAATCGATGTGTTGATACGCGCAGCCGCCGCAGTTCCCGAAATAGGGACACTGCGGCGTCACGCGATGTGGCGAGCTTTCCCTAACATCGAGAAGCTCCGCCTCTGCGAACTGTCTTTTCTCGCGCACAATTTCCGCCGAAACAGTTTCTCCCTCAATTGTATACGGAACAAAAACAGCTTTGCCTTGGTCTCGTCCGACACCCTTCCCGCCAAAGGCAATGTCGTCGATTTTGAGGTCGACAATGCGCATGTCACTGAAACCCTGCTTTAGGTCGGTGCGCCACGCCAACTAAACGCCGCTACCGTCACGCGCCTTGAATCGCGCGCTCGATCGCGGCTTCGAGTTTTTCGAGCTTGATCGGTTTGATCAGATGCTCGGAGAAACCCGCCTGCAAACTTCTTTCGATATCGCCGTTGTTGCCAAAGCCGCTGATGGCGATTCCCGGAATTTGGGAAATCGCACGCAATTGCATCATCAGGTCAATGCCGCTTCCGTCCGGCAGAGCAATATCGCTGATGAGCAAATCGAACTTGTTGCGGACCGCAGCTTCCATAGCCGAACGGACATTGTGAGTCGCCGCGACGAGGTGTCCGCGACGGACGAGCAGTTTCTCCAACGCAGCGCAAGTGTCCTGATGGTCATCAACGAGCAGAATCTTCAAACTTTGCTGCGAAGCTTCACTCCTTGCTTTTGGAGGGACGGTCGCCGCTTCAACCGGCGAGAGCGTTTGCATCGACAAGATGAACGTGGATCCGCGATCGCGCCCTTCGCTGTGCACAGTGAGTGCACCGCCGTGCGCTTGCGCGAGAGATTTCGAAATGGCCAGCCCGAGACCCAAGCCGCCAAAACGACGCTCGAATGAGCGGTTGCCCTGCTCAAACGGATCAAAAATCCGCTGCATCATCTCCCGCTCCATGCCGATGCCGGTGTCGCGTACGCTGATCGTCAGAACTTCTGGCGACGGATTCGAAGACGAGATCACGATCTCGCCATCGTTTGGTGTGAACTTGATCGCGTTCTTCAACAGGTTCCAGATGATTTGTTGAAACTTTGCCGCGTCCGCAGCCACGTGATCGGCGTTCGCGCGCAGGTTGAGATGCACATGAAGTCTTTTCGACTCGGCTTCAGCGCGGCAGATTTCCACGACATTCGAGACCGCGAGATGCGCGTCAACCGGCGCGAATCGTAGTTGCATTTTGTCTCTCGCGATCCGGGTAAAGTCGAGCAGGTCATCAATCAGTTGCGTCTCGAGTTCGATATTGCGCCGGATCATGCCCAAGGCAGTCCTGCTATCCTCAGTTTGCGCCGGCTCGGTCTCAAGCGATTCCAATGCGGAAATGACTGGAGTGAGTGGCGTGCGCAGCTCGTGCGAGAGCATGGCCAGGAAATGATCTTTCGTGCGGTTCGCCGTTTCCACGATTGCTTTTTGTTGCTGAAGCTCTTCCTCAATGCGCCGCCGTTCGGCCATTCCAGCGGACAGCGCCATGGCCGTGATCGTCAGCACGGCCGTCCACCATTGCAGAGCGAGAAGGGACTGGTTTTCGGTTTCCCTGACAAATGGCCCAAAGCCATGCAGAGTCCCCCATACTGCGATCGCTGAAAGGATGAAGATCCCCGTAGCCGTCTCACGTTGAGTAAAGCGAAAAGCCGTCCAGATCACAATCGGCCCGCAAATGAAAGCGATTGGATAATTTCTGACCGAAACCTCAAACCCTCCGCAAAAGACGACTCCGCCCAGCAACACTAACAGCAGAAAGAGCACGCCGACTTCGGCGGCTTCCCTTTTGTTCCACTGCCGTTTTGAGGCGGTGGCCCAGAGCAGAACTAGGGGAGTGAAAACAAGATACCCCGTTGCGTCTCCCAGCCACCATGTCAGCCAAATCGCACCATACTTCGCCCAATCGGCAAAGCCGGCGACAGCAAGACTTGTCACGCCAAACGCAGGGCTGATAACGGTGCTAACCGCTGCTGCGAGGGCAAATTTGAAGACACCTTGGGGTCGATCAAAAACGCTTGTGCCGCCGGCGAAGCGATTAACCAGCCAGGCACCTGCTAACGCTTCGAGGGTGTTCCCGGTGGCGATGGCCAACGATGTAGCGCCATTTCCCGCAGTGGTGACGTTCACCAGAAATGCGCCGATAAAGATCGCCGGCCACGCGCGATAACCGAACAAGAGCACTGCTGCAATCGCGATTCCCGCGGGCGGCCATACCGGAGATGCGCTCGCGTGCAAAGATGCCAGCATCAAACCAAGCTTGCCGGCGATGACATAGGTAACAGTTAAGATGCCGATGAGGGGCAACGTGGAGAAACGTCGCGATTGCATCGCCTGCTCGCCTTCAGCGTCTATTTGTACGCCGGTGTTAAACTTGCGTCAATACGGTCACTTTTTGTTCACTGTCGACCAGACAATCGAGAACGTCGCGCGCAGCAGCTCTGGCCGAGGTAAGTGCAAGCTGCCTAAGTCAACCGAATGACAGGTGCAAGCTGGACGGAAACCAAATGCTAATTGAAATCGTGGTGCGAATCGCGCACGTAAGGATATTTCGATTCGTTGCCGAGTTCAGGCGGAAATTCCGCATAGCCGGCATGAATGTAAGGAATGTCGGGCGGCAGAATAGGATAATAGCTATCCCGCCACATTGGAAACGGAAATGTCAAAATCTCAATAAGACCGGCAATATGCCGAGTCGCCGAGCGGCCTAAGCCGCGCCAAACGCCATAACCAGCGCCCGCAGAATTGCCTTCTGTTTGATTGACTTCGTTAACCGTCACAAAAAACTCAGTCGGAGCGAAAACAAGGTTTGTGACACCGCGACCGAGCTTGCGCGTTGGGCCATAATCGTTCGAGGGCGGATCTTGAATATCGGCGAAGGCTCCGCTGGCAAGACCAGCTACCGCTGCGAGGGAAAGGATAGTTTTCATAGACACTCTAAACCATTTAAATGATCCCAAGCAGCAAAAGCAACACTTTATTTTCGGTTCCCGGACTCAGCGCGGTTCTGCGTCTTGAGCATCGAAACTGCAACCGTAATCGCGAGAATAACCACAATAATTCCGAGTGAGAGGCCCTTCGGCAATGGGTAATAATCTGCGAGAATCATCTTAATCCCGACGAATGCGAGCACAAACGCCAGCCCTGTTCTCAGATATACGAATCGATCCATCAGTCGCGCTACCAGAAAGTAGAGCGATCGCAAACCGAGGACTGCGCAGATATTCGAAGTGTAAACGATGAACGAGTCGCGCGTGATCGCGAAGACCGCAGGAATCGAATCGATTGCAAAGATGATGTCGGTGATCTCAATCACGATCATTGCCAGAGCCAATGGAGTAAGCATCCAACGCCCTTCCACGCGCGCTTTGAAGTGCTCGCCATAGAACTCCGGTGTAACTGGAAATATGCGGCGGCATACCCGCATCACCCATGTTTCCGCAAAATCGCGCGCCGGGTGTTTTCCAGTAAACATTCGTACGGATAACACGAGGAGGAACACGCCAAACAGATAAAGAACAAAATGAAACCGCTGCACCAGCGCGATGCCACATCCAATCATAATTCCGCGCATAATGAGGGCGCCTAAGATTCCCCAGACTAACGCGCGATGTTGCGCCATCGGGGGCACGCGAAAATGAGCAAAAATCAATACGAAGACGAAAATGTTATCCACGCTCATCGAGTACTCGATGAGATAGCCGGTGAGAAAGTCGAGCGCGTGCTGTGGTCCTTTGAGCCGCCAGACCAGAGCGTTAAAACCAAGTGATACCAGCACCCACAAGGCACTCCGCTGAGCGGCAGCGCGCATACTCAGTTCGCGGCCACGATGTTTAAAGCTGACCAGGTCGATCCCGATCGCGATGAAGACCCCGATATGAAAAGCGACCCAAAACCAAATGTTGGTGGTCACGGCGGGGAGATTTTCACGCCAGAAGCCTGGCGGCAACCGCAAATTGCATATTACCTATGCCTTTCCCGTGATCTATGGCGCATCCGCATCGAAGTGATATTGTCTTCTGCGTAATGGATGTGGAACTGCAAAAACTTGTCGAAGCCGGAAAGCTCAGCTCCAAATCTGCCGCGCAGCTCGATAAACTCAGGCCGGGCGCCTTTTGCCTGCACAAAAGCTGGGGTTTTGGACAGGTTGCGGAGTGGAACCTCCTTCTTAACCAGATTGTGATCGATTTCATCGGGAAGAAAAAGCATCCGATGCAATTGCAGTACGCCGCGGAAAATCTCGAGATCATTCCTCCGGAGCATTTTCTCCCACGGAAGGCAACCGATCTCACGTCCGTAAAAAAACAAGCCAACGAAGATCCAGTCGCACTGATACGGAACATTCTGGACAGTTTTGATGGCACTGCAACGCCCCAGCAGATCGGCAACTGGCTGATCGGCGATGTCTTCACTGAAGCTGAATGGAAACGCTGGTGGGAATCCACAAAGAAGTTACTCAAGTCCAGCGGCGCCTTTTCTATTCCTGCGAAAAAGGGCGAACCGATCCGACTACGAAGCGATGGCGTGTCGCATGTGGACGAGCTGCTCGCATCTTTCCAGGGCGCCCGGCAGCCCGGAGAGCAAATCGCGGCCTTTGAGCAAATCGTGAAGTTTCACGACCAGTTCAAGGATCCGAAGAAACAGTTGCAACCGATCGTGGCCACCGTTGAAAACGTCGCAGCACGTAATCAGAAAATGCATCCCGAGGTCGCTTTCGAGCTCGTTATCGCGCGCGACGATCTGCTCGGGCGCGTTCCGTTGCTGCACACGACGCACATCGGTTTAACTCTTTCGAAACTAATTCTCGAGGAGGAGAAACGGTTGACGTCGATTTTGCCAAAGTTGTCGGCGGCAAAAGAGAAAAAGGTTTTGCAAGGACTGCCGGCCGCTCTCGGTCCCCATTGGACAGAGCGCGCCCTACACATGATGGAAAAAAGTCATGGCCGGATGGTCGCGCAAATACCGCGCATCTTGAGTGATGCGGGACAACATGCCGAGCTCCGGTCGATGCTCGAGCGAAGCATTCGCGAACATTCGGCCACGAGCGAAATGCTCGCCTGGCTATGTAACGAACGGGAACGGTGGAGGG
>Ga0126381_100006897_pt1 | contig 12609 bp, 10 predicted proteins | sample PanSoiMetPlot_28_FD_96465 | JGI IMG/M metagenome (GOLD analysis project Ga0126381, IMG submission 96465) | Tropical forest soil microbial communities from Panama - MetaG Plot_28 | ecosystem: Environmental > Terrestrial > Soil > Tropical forest > Bulk soil | place: Panama | collected 2016-02-17
CATCGTGACCCAGCGGAACTCCTGTTCCGTATAGGCAGCGAGCCCCGTTTCTTTGCGAATGCGTTCCGTTACTTCACTGAGTGGAACACCGTCCGCGGGGGCGGCGAGGACATAATTGAGTTGCTTGCGCTGCTGGGGAGCGTATTGCAGTGCGCGATCATACGATGCATACACAAATGGATTGGAGAAGAAATCGCGCGGTACGTCGGCAATGCCCACGACGCGCGCCTGATTATCATTCATCTCGAAGGTGTCGCCGGGCTTGGGATTGCCCAGTTTCTCCGATTCAGCCCTGCCGATGATGACGGCCTCGTCCTGGGTCAGCAGCTGGCTTGTTCCCGCAATCATGCGTGGACGCCCAAAGAACGTATCATTGTCCAGGCCATAGAGGCGCACCGTCTGATAATTTCCGTCAGACATATGCGCAGAAACCTGCTGGAGCAGCAACGGCACGGCCCACTTCACACCAGGAACACTACGCACCCTCTGGAGATCGGTATCGAGAAGAGGCTTGTTTTCATCCACGCTGCGCAGTTGTGGGTCGCATACCCAGATCGGCGCGCCAACAACTTCGACGGGCCGAGCCGTTCGCAGAATCAGTCCACAGAAGATCGATCCCTGCTGGATGAACAAGAACGAGACGACAATCAAACTGCTTACCAGCGTGATGTACTTGCTGCGGTCGCCCATCAGCATTTTGATTGCAATCTGCCACATATCTACTCCATCGGTTCGCGCCCTAGGCCGCGCAACCCAAGCACGACGAAGTGCGCCATGTGCTCTGAAACCTGCTCGATGTATTCAGGGCTGTGCGAATCGATTCCGCCAATGACGCGGAAGGTTGCGCGGGCTTTATAGGTATGCAAGCACTGCCCGATGATGCCGGAAATCACCATGAACATGCGCTGCTGCGAAAGTCCCGGTGCGAGCATGGAAATGAGCTGCTGAAAGATAGTTCCGATCGGCAGAAAAAACTCACGCACCACCTGCTCAAATTGCGGACTTCCTGTGGATTGCTCGCGCACAATCAGCTGTGAATGCTTACTGCCCGGATGCGTCAGCTCTTCGAGAAACGTCTTGATGCAGAAACGCAATGCCACCTCCGCCGCCTTGTTCGTCTTCGCTTTCTGGGCCGTTTCCAGGTACTGCTGCATGCGGAGCCTCATGGCGCCGGCGGGAGCCAGACACGCCCTCAAGCATTCGTAATAAAGCGCGTCCTTGCTTCCGAAGTGATAATTCACCGCTGCTACATTCACTCCCGCGGCTGCTGCTAAATCACGCACGCTCGTGCCGTCGTAACCTTTTTCCGCGAACAGTTCCATGGCGGCTTCGATTAGCCGTCCACGCGCATCGTCCACTTCGTTAGCTCCGGCTTTCCGCTTCTCTCGTTTGGCCTTTTTCGGGATAGTAACCATGATTTTAAACAACCGCTTGAAACGACTGTTTGAAAATAGTAGATGATAGAGGAATGCAAAAGCAGCAAGAAATTCGGTGAAATTCTTCTGTCAGGAATTGATAAGAGAACGGGTACCGAGTGTTGGCCGCCAAGCTACTGAGGGCCGACCACATCCGGCGAGAAGAACATGTAGGTGATCGCGAAAACAAACTTGGAGGGAGCGGGCCGATTTAGAGGCGTAAATGCAATAGTTACAATGCCTTAGTTGACCCCACGTTCGTTTCACGCCTCTTTTCCACAGGATTTGAAACCCTTCCGCATCAGTGGCGCCTTTTGCCGGGAGCGGAATTACCAGACCAAGGAATGCCTGGCCCGTCGCCGTGAGCACTGATGTTCCCAGGCTTCAGGTCGCGGTGCAGGATGCCTGCATGGTGTGCTTTATCCAGCGCATCGGCGATCGTGCACCGAGCTTCAGTGCCTGATCGACCGGCAGTGGCCCTCTTTCGAGGCGCTTCGCCAGCGTCTCTCCTTCGCGGCACTTTATCACGAGGTAGTCGATTCCATCCTGCTGGCCAATGTCGTATAGAACGATGTTCGGATGATTCAGGCAGGAGATCGCTTTGGCTTCACGCTCGAATCGCTGTCTCTGCGCGGGATCGGAGGGGAGCGGCGACTAAATCTTGATCGTGACCGTGCGCTCCAGCCGCGGGTAGACCTCACCCATCCCGCCAGCACCGAGCGTCGCCGTGATCTCATAAGGCCCAAGCTGCTTACCTGGAGCCAGTCGCATAGATAGCCGGAAATTATAGTCCCCGGGCGCAACCAGCGAGAGTAGTCCTAGTGAACACGGACGGACTACGTGCTCTCAAATGGCGATCAAAGGGCGCTCTCAAGGGATTCCGGTACATGGTCGTCAGTTGACCGTGGGGCAGGCTGTAGCTAGTCGTGCGATGCGGAGCGCTTGCCCGGCCCCAGCAACGCTCGGCCGGGGAACACATCCGGCACAATCTTGCCCTCGTCCATGACCAGGGTCCCTCCTACGACCAAATAGCGCACGCCCACACTCTGCTCCATAGGCTTCTGGAACGTGGAGCGGTCGCTGATGGTTCCAGCATCGAACACGACGATATCGGCATCGGCTCCCTCCTGCAATCTGCCTTTTTGCCGTGCAGCGGGAGTCGAACGCTCAAGCATCTCCGCCGGCATCAGGCTCATCTTTCGCAGCGCATCCATCAGCGTGACCGTTCCCTTTTCGCGGACGTATTGGGCCAACACGCGTGAATAGGTTCCGGCGTTACGGGGATGTCCTTCCGCACCATCGCTGGCAATCATTACCAGAGGGTGTGGGATCACTTTGTCCACCATTTCCTGCGTATTGCTGAAGATCACCACCATTTGGGTCGTACTGGAATTATGCAGAGCATCGAAACGTTCCTTGGTGAGGCGCTCCCCGGTGTCGGGAAGCATAAGGTTTTCGTAGGTGATGCCCTTCTCCTGCCAGCCTGGGTTGAAGAGTGCCGAGTTGATTGCGGTCATACCCGCGATGTAGGGATACGCCTCAGTGGTGACGTCGAGGCCGTGGGCGCGGGCTCCTTCGACCAGGGAGAGGCACTCCAGCGTATCGCGCGAGCAGGTACTGTTGATGTGGACGATGTGCAGCGGGGCACCTGTAATGGCGGCCGCTCCGATCACTTCGCTGACCGATTCAATGGACGAGCCGGGCTCGACGCGGCCGCCGCTGCGCACATGCGTGTAGACCGGCACTCTCCGCTCAGCGGCGACGCGGAACATGTCGATCACCTCCAACCGAGTTGCTCCCGGCGTGTACGCAATGCCCATGCCGACGGCCAAGCCGCCAGCGTCCAGTTCCTTGCCCAGACGCTCTCGCATGCGCTCGATTTGTTCAGGTGTGGCCGGCCGATCGGTCGCCGGTCCGCTCTTAGGCAGGATGGCCCCAGCCGGCAGCGGGGCGCTGAACGCAAGAGATCGCGCCGCTACGTGGCTGGCCGAGGTTCCGTAGTGAATCAGCGAGTGGCCTTCTTTCGCCTTCAAAAACTGAGCGACGTCGGGTACCCCGATCTCCAACTCCAGTGCCGTCGTGACACCATCGAGCGCTTTGACACGCTGGCTTGCCAGGTCCTGGCCATGTTGGTGCAGATCGATGAATCCAGGAGCGACCACAAGCCCACTGGCATGGACGACACGGCGTCCGCTCAGCGCTTCGGAGGAGATGCGGACAATCTTGCCGTCGCGGATGCCGACATTGTGCACAGCATCCAGGTTGGTTTCGGGATCCATGACGCGTCCGCCTTCGAGCACGAGATCGTACTGCTGTGCGGAAACAATTGTGTTAAATAACGCCAGAAAAAATAGGGAGATAATCCGCTTGTGCAATTGGTTGCTCCGTTTAGACCGCGATGATACATGATGCGGCATGTGGTCTCGAAGCCAATCCGTCCCATGATCAAGGAGATCAAAGGCATCTCCACCAACGCTCGCGCCGAGACCGTCATCACCTCGCACAGCTGCCGCGAACCCTTCAAGAAGCGCCGCTACCTTGTCGCTGCCTCCGGTTTCTACGAGTGGAAACGCCTCGACCCGAAGAACAAGCAGCCGTTCGCCTTCGACTTCGTCAACGGCAAGATGATGGCCTTCGCCGGACTGTGGGATGCATGGAAGGACCCCACAAACGGGAAGTGGCTACAGAGCTACACCATCATTACCACCGATGCGAACGAGCTGATGGCGATAGTACACGACCGCCTGCCCGTCATCCTGCACCCGGACTTCGACCGCTGGCTCGACCGCGACTCCGATCCTTCCCGTCCGCCTCTCGACCTACTGCGCAAGTTCCCCGGCTGAAGGACGACGCCCTCGAACCCCGACTCGAGTCCTACCCCGCCATGCGACTGTCTATCCTCAAAATATAGGCGAGTTCCATCCAGACATGAGGAGCCGGACTGGACACGTCGCGGCTTTCGGCCTAGCGGTAGGCAACTGTCTCAGGCACTTCCCTTCTCTGCCAGTTTGTCGTTTTCGCCGTTGGCGATCATTTTCAGAGAGCCTCGAGACCCGCTCGACTCAGGCTTGTAAAACGTAGAGCAACTACTCAATGTAGTTGATGTCGTTGTCGTTCGAATGGGACAAAAAATGGGCTGTTCCGCCCTTATTGCCTCACTAAAATCTGATACGGCGTCATAGGTTCGCCCAGTTCCATCTTTGCCAACCCACGGTCATTGCATGCCCCAGCATTGTGTGGATCGAGCGCGATTATTTTGTCATAATCGGGAATCGCCTGGCGAAACTGCTTAAGGGTGAAATATACCTCGGCACGATCAATGAGCGCTGGCTGGAGATTCGGATCGACCGATAGTGCTTTGTTCAATTCGCTTAGTACATATTGATTCAATTCGGCGAGTTGACATCGGACATGTTCATTGACTTCAGAAAGAATGCCCGCTGCAAGATAGGAGTCTTGAAAGTGGGGCAGTGCAGAATTTGGGCTCAACTCCGCGGCCTTATCGAGGCTTTCCATGGTTTGATAAAGGCTTCGTTAAGGTAGTGAAGAACCCGTAATACAGGCCTGCATAAAGGTATGGGCGAGAGGAGGGATGTAGTCGAACCATTTGTCCTTTCGCGAGAGCATCGCTTTCTTTTACTTCTTCACCGAGCAAGTCTTTCCGAAGTTCATCAGGATGATCTTCAGATCGAGCCCGTCTGTGTACCCATCCTTATTGAAGTCGTACCAGCTTGACGTATTCGGCCTCTGGCCCTCCACCGGCACACCATTGGTTGCGAAGAAGAACCAGTTCTTCAAATCGTCCTGATTCACCACCTTGTCTTCGTTGCCGTCCCCCGGGCACGGCGGCTCTGACCCAAGCGTGGTGCCGATCAAGTTGTAGAGCTGCGTATATATCGCCGCCTGCTTGGCGGGAAGGCCGTTGGGACAGCCAGCGGGATCATTCTCGACCCCCTCGCACAACGCTGTTCCCTCTTTGTCGATCTTCAGAGTCAGAGGAGGATCCTCGTTGATCTGGTAGAACTCGTCCAGTACCTCCGTCGTGTCGTTTGTGCTCGGGGCCATTGCGCAGACGTTAACATTTTTGCGCACCACTTTGTAGTCATCGTTCCTTGTCGCCTGTTGGTAGATCGGCAGCAGTGTCAAGGATTTCCTAGTCCCATCGTACAGCGCTCGCTTCACCTCACAGCACGACGAAAACGTTCTTCCCTGAGGATCATCAGTGGGGGTGCCATACCACACGCCGCCTTCGAAGTGGCATATCTGCTGTACATTGAAGAGCTGCACGCATGTGTCATTCATGCTCACCGTGAGCACGCATGGAGGCGGCGTCCCGACATGGATATTGCTGTCTGTCTGCGTAAAGTTCGTCTGGCGAATGCTCTTCTGATTTGGGTTCGTCAGATACGCCAGCATCGGCTGGGAGTCCAGTATGTGCGACTTCGGAACGACCTTTTTCACATCCACTCCGGCAATCTCGCCGAAGAGCTGGTACAGATCTGCGATGTTCACCATGCTCGTCACCTCGCGGTTCGGCGAGGCAACCAGCGGCCCGGAGATGATCAGCGGAACCCACACGCCCGTCTGGTACACATAACCCTTGGCGCGCTCCGGGTCAAACGGCACCTTCACGCCCGGGGCGAACGTGCCGTTGTCGCCTATGATGATCACCATCGTATTCGTCTGTTCCGGATGGTAGTCCAGCGTGCCGTCGTTGTTGCGCTGCGCGAGACCCGAGGAGACCATCAGATTGCCGATCTCAGTGTCCATCGCCTCGATCATCTGGTTGCTGATAATGCGTGTCGCCGCGGTGTTCGAGCGTGAGTTCCCTGTACACGCGAAGCCCGTCGAATCCGGAGTCGGGCTGGGAAGCAAATAATCCGGCGGCTGCTGATAGGGCGTGTGGTCGTTGGCGAAAGCTACCGTCGACATCCACGCCTTCTTGCCCGCGTTCTGCTGTTGGATCCAGTCAACCGCGGCGCTTACCGTCGTGTCCGACACGTATCCGCGAGCGCTACCGTCCGGCATATCCGGATGAATCTGAATCACCGTTCCGTCCGGCTTGTTAATGACGCGTTCCCACGCGTAGTACGCATTATCGAGCTTGAAGTTCAGAGAGACGTTTGCCGCCTGCGCGCAGCTCTTATTCATCACAAAGAGGCCTTTCTGCTGCAGGCAACTGAAGCCCGGAACCGGCATGGCCGGACTTCGCGTCAACTCCGTGCATGACCCGTCTGGCTGCACGCAGGCTCCAAAGTCCGCGCCATTGTTTGAGTCCTGAGTCTTGTTCGGAATAAATCCGCAGCTATAAATCGGAGGCGGCGGTGGGGTCACCTGCGGAGGAGGGAACTGGCCGCCGATTGAGGTGTCGATGGGATGCGGAGCGCCCTCGAGGAATCCATCGAAGTAGTCCCACCCCAGCACATGCGGCGTGGCGTAGGTGAACTCGTTGTTGGTCGGCCCCGCCAGGTGGAACTTCCCGAACAGGCCGCTCACGTAGTTTTTCGTTCGCAGGACTTGCGGCGTCGTCACCTCAAACGGCGACACCTGGGAGTTCGCAAGGTCGTTGCTCAGGATCGCGGATTGCACATTTGTCCTTAGCGGATAGCGGCCCTCAAAGAAGACCGCCCGGCTCGGCGAACACTCCGGCATCGACCACACGTTCTTGAAGCGAACTCCCGCGCGCGCAATCGCATTGATGTTCGGCGTCAGTGGCGGAGTCCCGCCTCCGTAACGGAAGATGTCCATCTGGTCGATGCCGACGTCGTCCATGATGATGAACAGAATGTTCGGACGCGATTTTCCCTGGCCATTCTGATCATCGTCCTGGTTGCCGTTCTGGTTATCTGCCCCGTTGAGAGACGACGCCGGACTCGCCGGGCTACCACTCTGTGTGTGTGCTTGGATAACAGAGATAAGGAAGAGAAAAACTAGGGTGAGACGGCTGATACGGTGCATCGTTGTTGCTCCCGGATGAATTTCATTACCCGAGGTCGGCCGTAGCCCGTTGGATGCCCGGAGTGTTCTACCACCAATGTTTGAGTTTTGTCGACAACAGAAAGCCATGAAGTCCGCAGACTCCTGCCATCATCCATACAAGTCCATAAATCGAGAACGACTTACAAATGCGGAAATTTTCCTGATGCAAGCTGTATAGGCATTGCATTCAGGTTAAATTTCCTCCACCTGCTTAGCGGCCGACTGGTTGTTGAAGATGCGTCGGGGTACCGCTCCCCTTGCACCTCGATCCCGGAAACGGCGCTCTCAATCTCGCGAAGGTCATCCGGCGTCAACTCCACCGCAGCAGCCCCAAGGTTCTCCTCCAGCCGATTCAGTATTGTAGTGCCGGGGATCGGCACGATCCAGGGCTTCTGCGCAAGCAGCCATGCGATCGCAATTTGTGCGCGTGTCACTTTCTTTTTGTCTGCGAGTCTCCCGAGCACCTCAACGAGCGTCTGGTTCGCCTTGCGTGCCTCCGCTGCAAACCGCGGCACAACGTTGCGAAAATCCGTGCTGTCGAAAGTCGTGCTCTCGTTGATCGCTCCCGTCATTCTGAAACCGCTGCTTCAACTCGTCCATGTCCACTTCGGACCATGTGCAGGGTGAAGTAAATTTCTCCGGCGCCACCGCACCGCTATTGGTAAAGCGAGTGCCGTCCGCCACATTGTCCCGCAGGGCCACATCCAAATCGCGTAGTGCTGATGCATCGTCGCCAGCATCGTGTTCAGCTTTCGCTTTCACAGGAAGCAGCCTCGCATCTGTTTCCTCAGCGTCGTTAGAGTTCTTCTCAAATTTGAGCGCGTTGTTAATGTCCACGAGGATGGCCGCGCGATCTTTCCCATTGCAAAGTGATACCAGTCACATCGCGTATCCATCTTCAAAGTCAGGATATTCAGCGAGGATGCGGCTCACGCGGGCAAAAGCGCGTTTGGGTCGGCATTGCCACGTATTGCTTCATGGCAGCATTCAGCATCCTCTCCGGGGGTGTCGGCATGAAGGTTGGGAAAGGTTCAACCTGCATCTCTTCCGGCTCGGCAACGCCGGAAATAATTATGGGGTGGCCCGGGTTCCCAGCGGTGTCGCTTCGGGCATGTTCCATATGGGCCCGGTATCGGTAAGCAAAAACGGCAACGGTAGCAAGCAGAAAAACAAGAGGGGCAAATCTTCATGAAGGGGCAATAAGTTCCTGTCCCGACGACAAATGAGATACCCAGCTATATCGCATTCGGGTCAACAGCGGGCGTTCTGACTAGTAAGCAGCCTATCCGCCTGACTCCGGGGGCTTGCCGCTCGATCATCCATCCCCAACTGAGGCTTCAATGGCTCGGTAAGCGAAACTCGTCACTAGCTCGTCACCAATTCGTCACTAAATCTCGGCATTTTGGCGACGAATCGGGAGAGGCTAAGTCACGGAAAGTAAGGCAACTACGGGGTTATACAGCGCCTTTATCAAATTTGACACGGTATCGGTATATTTCCGCTCGACGAGTGCTTTGCCCTGATGGCGTCAGTTGAGCAAGCGGGAAGTCAAACCATTTTTTGGCTTCCAGGCGCGGAACCGAAAGGCATAAGGATTTACATCTACCTGCACGTTTTCAAAACCCGCGGCCGTTAGGCGTTGTGGAAGCGTCTCCGGATCAACCAAGACCAGCGTGTCGAACAAATGAAGCAATCTCGTGAAACGGCCTTGCAAGCTATCAGTCCCCGCGAAAATTCCTCCCGACCTAAGAACGCGAGCCACTTCCGCGAACAACTTGTTCTGCAATTCAGGCGATTCGATGTGGTGGAGCATGGTAAAGCAGACCGCACCTTCGAACGATTCACTTGGCAAAGACATTGCGGTCGCATCTTCGCATAAGACGGTGACATCACCATTGAACTTCCTACGAAGACGGTCCGCCAGGTTGCGGTCTGACTCCACACATAGGAGATTTCGGACCTGTCGTAGCAGTACCTCCGTAGCAGCGCCGTACCCGGGGCCGATCTCAAGCACCTCACCACCCAGGTCGATTTGTTCGAGAGTCCAAGGCAGCGCATAGTGTTGCACTACTTCTTTCCATCTTGCTGAGGAGCAAAGCATGCGGTGAAGGTAGTTCATTGACGTTACTCCGTTCCGTCACGCCTATAATGACCGACAATCCCCATGTGTCGCAAGGTGCGTATTGCGTCATAATGTATCGCGTATGCGACAGCAGCCCATTTTGCGAAAATACGATCCACCGCGCGGCGCTTCAGTCTCAGCGCTGGCTTACGAATACCCAGCGGGAGCCCAGGTTCCGGACCATGCCCACGGATCAGACCAGTTAATCTATGCGATCGAGGGAATCATGGAAGTGTCTTCCGGCCGAAGTCTATGGACGATACCGCCTCAATTTGCGCTCTGGATACCGGCAAGAACGTTCCACCGGATCCATATGATTGGTGAAGTCAGGATGCGCACGCTGTATTTCCGCCCTGGAGTTGTTGCACGCAAGCCGCTTGGATCTTCACTTATATACGTTGCTCCGCTACTTCGTGAGTTGATCATTGAGGCAGTCCGACTGAGGCGTTTGCGCCTGCGGAACCTGGTGGAGTGTGCCCTCCGTGATCTGCTGGCAGCGCAATTGGCGAATGCAACAGCAGCGCCTATCGGCCTGACCATGCCATCGGAGCCTCGCGCTCTGACTGTAGCGCAGTTAATCATTCGCGACCTAGCGGACACAAGACCTTTGGCAAACCTGTGTGCAGACGCAGGCGCCAGCGTTAGGACAGTTCAAAGAATCTACCGAAGAGAATTGGGAATCGACATCGACACTTGGCGCCGTCAGGTTCGCTTGACGAGGGCCGTGCAACTATTAGTCGCCGGATGTTCAGTGAAGGAAGTCTCATTTAGGGTCGGCTATCGACAATCCAGTGCATTCGTTGATGCCTTTCGCAGACTCTTTGGATCTACTCCCAGGGTCTGGACAACGCGCCTGTGCAATGCGCGGTCTTTTCAAATATCCATAAGAGACTGAACAAATCTAATTTGCGGTAATTCATGTTTAGTCTTACTGAAACTCCTTCGGTCCTGGCTGTTTCCGCTAGACAGCCGTAATCCATTCTTCAATCCATCCAAAGGCCGTCTTACCGGCATCTTCACGAGGGCGGTTCCCCACGATGCCGTAAGCTGTCGAGAGGATTCCATAGACGGGCTTTGACACAGTCGCACTAGTACGGCGCGGCTCAGGGTGCCTTCTGGCTAACATCATTCACCTCCAGTCCGCATGAGGGCGGCGAAGACCGTGAATGTGAGGTTTTGCGACAAAGCCCGTCTCTTCAAGCATGCTCGTTCAGCCATTCGGCGATCTTTCAGGTGATTCGGCTTCAACAGTCCAGCCCTCTGTCATCAGTTTTCCGAGAGTCGCGATTGCCGCTCCACATTTCCAAATCCAACCCCAAATACCATTGCTCGAAATGTCTTTACTGCTCTTTGGCACTCTTTGAAACTCCCAATCACGCTCTCCAACTCGTTGAAAATACGTTACCTGCTTGACTCATAACCCAGGGGTCGCGGGTTCAAATCCCGCCCCCGCAACCAAATCGCACGCCAACCCACATCGGTGTGGGTTTTGCTTGCGATCCTCCTCTCGCTGATTCCGTCCTCATGGAATTCATCAACTTCCTTTGGGAATAAGATGGTCACCAGATGGCCATCCGCAAGATCGTCCACATCGACATGGACGCCTTCTATGCCTCCGTCGAGCAACGCGACGACCCGCGCCTACGCGGTAAGCCCGTAGTCGTCGCCTGGCGAGGAGCGCGCTCCGTCGTCTGTGCTGCCTCCTACGAGGCCCGCCGTTTCGGAGTCCGTTCTGCGATGCCCGCCATCCGCGCCGAGCGTCTCTGCCCGGAAGCCATCTTCGTCCCGCCCGACTTCACCCGCTACCGTGCCGTCTCGCGCCTCGCCCGCGAGATCTTCCAGCGCCACACCGATCTCATCGAGCCGCTCTCCCTCGACGAAGCCTACCTCGACGTCACCGAAAACAAGACTGGCCTCGCCACCGCCACTCGCGTCGCCCGCGCCATCCGCGAGCAGATCCGCGACGAACTTCACCTCACCGCATCCGCCGGAGTCGCTCCCAACAAGTTCCTCGCCAAGATCGCATCCGACTGGCGCAAGCCCGACGGCCTCTTCGTCATCCAGCCCGGCGATGTCGAAGCCTTCCTGACGCCCCTCTCCGTCGGCCGCATTCCCGGAGTCGGCAAAGTTACCGAGAAGAACCTCGACAACCTCGGAATCCGAACCGTGGGCGATCTGCGCAGTTTCGAGAAAGCCACTCTCGAATCGCACTTCGGTCGATACGGCACTCGTCTCTACGAATTGGCCCGCGGCATCGACAACAACGAGATCGTCCCCGATCGGCCGACGCAATCCATCTCCGCGGAAGACACCTTCGAACACGACCTGCCGCTCCCGGAAACCGAGCCAATGATCCGCTGCCTGGCCGAGAGGGTCTGGAACGCCTCCCGGAAAGAGCCACGCATCGCGCGCACCATCGTCCTCAAACTCAAGACCAGCGACTTCAGCATCCTCACCCGCAGCCACACTCCTAGCGCCCCTCCCGCATCGTGTGAAGAACTCACCGACATCGCACTCGGGCTGCGCGAACGAGTCAACCTAGACCCGCAGCGTCGATTCCGCCTTGTCGGAGTGGGCCTCAGCAACTTCCGCGACCCCGGCGCTCCTGAAAACTCCAAGGGAAGCCCCAAACAGCCAATTCTCTTCGATTAGCTTCTCACTCAAAAGAGGCAACCACCGATGCCCGAACTGCCCGACATCGCCGCCTACATCAGCGCCCTCGAACAACGCATCGTCGGCCAACCCCTCGAGCACATCCGCATCGCCAGCGCGTTCATCCTTCGCACGGTACGACCGCCGATCACCAGTGTCGAAGGCCACACTGTCAATAAACTCCGCCGCATCGGCAAACGCATCGCGATCGGCTTCGACAACGACATCTGGCTCGTCCTCCATCTGATGATCGCCGGCCGTCTCCACTGGAAGCCGCGCGGAGCAAAACTCGCAGGCCGCAACCATCTCGCCGCATTTGATTTCCCCAACGGCTCGCTCGTCCTCACCGAAGCCGGCACAAAACGCCGTGCTTCCCTGCATGTCATCGACGGCGAAGAATGCCTCCAGACCGTCGACCCCGGAGGCATCGACGTCTTCGCC
>Ga0126381_100006898_pt1 | contig 12609 bp, 11 predicted proteins | sample PanSoiMetPlot_28_FD_96465 | JGI IMG/M metagenome (GOLD analysis project Ga0126381, IMG submission 96465) | Tropical forest soil microbial communities from Panama - MetaG Plot_28 | ecosystem: Environmental > Terrestrial > Soil > Tropical forest > Bulk soil | place: Panama | collected 2016-02-17
GCGCTTGACCTGCGACTTCATGCAAACTTATCATCTACTGTTTGCCTTAATGTCATGTTGTCGGAGTCTGCCGCTGCCTTGAATCGGCGAAGGTGTTGGTGTGCGGATCGCCTATGTAACAGAGTCCTTCCCACCTGTCGTAAACGGCGTCGCGATCACCGCGATGCGCGTCGCGGAGCACTTGGTCCGTCGAGGTCACGAGCCCCTAGTCATCGCTCCCGAGCCGGCCTCAGGGTCACCGCGACCCGAGGCCGAGTTCAACTATCCAGTGGCACGGATGCCTTCCGTGGCGCTGCCGATCTACCCCGACTTCAGGTTCGGCGTGCCAGGACCGTGGATTCGGTCGGCCATCGCCGATTTCGAGGCCGACCTGGTGCACCTGGCCGGGCCGGTTGTGTTCGGCGCAAGCGGCGGCGCGGCCGCCAGGAAGCTCGGGCTGCCGGTCGTGGCTGTTTACGCGACCGACATGGCAGCCTACGCACGCACTTATCACCTCGGCAGGGTCGGTGAGACGGTCTCCTGGCGCCTCACTCGCCGAGTGCACAACGCGGTTGACCGTACGCTCTCACCGTCAACGGCGACCGCCGCCGACCTGACGGCCAGAGGCTTCGAGCGGGTAAGCGTCTGGGGCAGGGGCGTAGACACCGAGCGGCTCGCCCCGGCCAAGCGCAGCGACAAGCTGCGCGCCGAGCTGGCGCCGAACGGTGAGGTGATCGTCGGATACGTGGGCAGGCTCGCCGCTGAGAAGCGGCTCGACCTGCTCAGCGCGGTCTCGGCGCTGCCAGGCGTGCGCCTGGTCATCGTCGGGGCGGGCCCGGCCGAGGCCGCAGCGCAGCGAGCGCTGCCTTCGGCTCTGTTCGTCGGGCAGCGCCAGGGTGAAGAGCTTGCAAGAATGTATGCGAGTCTGGACATATTCGTTCATAGCGGACCGCACGAAACGTTCGGCAACACGCTCCAGGAGGCCGCGGCCAGCGGCCTGCCGGTCGTGGCGCCAGCCGCCGGGGGGCCGCTCGACCTTGTGGAGGATGGCGTGACTGGGTTCCTGGTCACACCGGGCGATCCCGACGCGCTAGCCACGGCGGTGTCGGAGCTCGCGGCGGACTGGAAGCTGCGTACCGCCCAGGGGCACGCAGCGAGGCGAAGCATGCTCGGCCGGACCTGGCCAGCCCTGGGTGACGAGCTGATCGGCCACTACGAGGCCGTGCTCGGACGCGCTGGCATGGTGGGCGTCGTCGAGGCGGCAGCATGACCACGTTCACCGCACTCGGTGACTCGATCACGCTCGGCGTCGGCGACCCTGTGCGCTCCGCCGGCGACAAGCGGCATGCCTGGCGTGGCTGGGCGGCGCTGCTCGCCGAGTCGCTGCACGAGCCCGAACTGCACATCCTCGCCTCGAACGGAGCGTGCGCGGCGGACATCGCCCGCGATCAGCTGCCGCGGGCGCTGGCGCGCAAGCCGCAGGTCGCCAGCGTGGTGTTCGGCATCAACGACACCCTGCGGCCCGGCTTCGACCCGGCGAAGATCGAGGCGGCGGCGGGTCACACCGTGGGCGCCCTTCGATCCGCCGGCGCCGAGGTGCTGACGATGCGGCTGCCAGACTCCGGCTGGATGCTCGGCCTGCCCGACGCGCTCGCACGGCCGCTGGCCAGGCGGACGAACGCGGTGAACGCGGCGCTCGACGCCGTGGCGCAGCGGTTCGGGACGCTGCACTACGACGCGGCAGGCAGCCCGGCCACCTACGAAAAGCGCATGTGGGCGGTGGACCGGCTCCACCCCAACGAGCGCGGGCACCGGCTGATCGCCAGGTCGTTCCACGACCTGCTGATCGCCGCCGGCATGCCGGTCGGTCCCGCACCCGACGAGGAGCCGCAGAACCCGCCGCCGACCCGGCTGGCCGAGTTCGCGTGGATGGCGACCAAGGGAACGGCCTGGGTGCTGCGCCGGTCGACCGACCTTGTGCCTTACCTGGTCGCGATGGCGGCTAAGGAGATGTGGAACAGGCGCGGCGAACCGGAGACCGCCCATCCGGACGAGGAGGGCGCGATAGCCGCGTAGCAGGCCCTGCTAGCTAGCCGCTTCGCCGGGACGGCAGGGGCGGCCGGCGCCTCGCCTGCTGCGTTCACGGTCACCGTCAGCTCCCGAGCTGGGCGACGGAAAGGCAGGCGCTGGCGTCGCCATCCAGCCATTCCCGCAACGCGCGTGTCGCCTCGACGTCGCACCTGTTGTAATCGAGCAGCCAGCGCCTGGCCTGCTCGGCCGCCGCGGCACTCGCCTCCCCAATCGCGGCGTCGAACTTGACAATGGCCATGTCGCCGCCGGGATCGTCGACATCCCAACGGAATCCGCACAGCGCGGCTACCTGCTTGAGTGCGATTGACTCCCCGGTAATCAGCTGCCGGTCGAAGACCCTGAGCAAGTCGATCCACTGGTCGGAAGCGATGAATTCGCCGACATCCCCATCGAGCGCGAGGCCGGCCGCTATCCGCCTGAGCTGACCGTTTTCGGCGGCGGCGTTATAACAATAGGCGCGGAAAGAAAGGCCGGCGCTGGTCACCGCCTCCCTGAGGCTGGTCAGCCACCTCCAGAACCCGGCGAATATCTCCGCCTCGGTAGCTGCCGTCGGCTGCTTCCAGCTATGAAACGCGCGGTATCCGGCTGCGACCGGTCCGCGGCCTGACCTGTCGGTAACAAGCGCTCCCCAAAGGTAGACGCCGTCTTCAGTGTTCTCCATATCGACGTCGACCTCGACATCGCCGCGAGGCACGTGTACCCGCTCGACGCCGCGGCGCCGGTATGCAGGGTGCTCACCGAGCGCGGCGCGAGCGCTGTCGATCTGCTCGGGCAGGTCGTGCATCGGCGCGTCGCTGTAGCTGGCCGTCTTGGCGCAGAGCGTGCTCGCATCGGCGAGCGTGCCGATTCCGGCCCGGCTGAGGCTGGCCAGCTGGCTTCGCCGGCGCGGCCCGACGATCTCGGCGACCGGGGTATCACTGTGCTGGCTATCACGGGCCTGGCTGCCGGCCGCGGCCATGATCGGCCGCAGGTCAACACCGGCGGCGACGAGCGTGGCTGTCCGGTAGTCGAGCGCGGCAAGTGCCGCCCTGTCAGTCACCCCGTGGTCGCGGTGTGCACGCCACGCCCGCCAGCCGATGCCCGGCAGGAGGCTCACGTCGCCTGAGCCTGCCCGAAGTTTCGGGCCGCACCACACCCACCAGGGGCATTCATCGCATTCGCTGATCCTGACGGGCACGACACGCAGCCTGACCAGCGGGTCGGCCTGGTGCATGGCGGCGACGGCGATGATGTCGAGCCGGAAATCGAACTCGAAATCGTAGACCGCCATTGTGGACCGAGTCCTCCGGCCTGTGGCCGACGGCGTGTGCCACAACGGCTCGTCGAGGTCATACCAGGTGACAACGCCTTCGGCGCCAATGATTCCCGCGTACCTGCCGTCCCCCGCGGCGAACCCGGCGGCTTCGAGCATGCGCTGGTAGTGCGCGAGCTGCAGGAGGTCGTCAGACCGCTTGCGCGCGCTCACCGCCTCGGCCACTTCGGCGCTCTCCCGCCAGGGCGATTCGAGCGGCGAGCACATGGCCGCGATCGGCCCGCCGTCGCCGGGCTGCCCGGCGGGCCGCAGGCTCCGATGGTGCTTGATATCGACCGCGCGGTAGCGCGGGCCGTTGCCGTCACTGGCCGCAGCGACGAGCAGGTCGGGCTCGCCTACCCGACGGCCTTTCTGGTCTGCCGGCAGCCGCCCCCCGATGATCAGCAGCGCGCCGTCCCGCATGGCGGTGAGCGTCGCGGCCTCGCGCTCAGCTTTGACCTCATCGCTTCGCTCGGCGTCCTGGCTGCCGATCACGCATGCGTCGGGGTGGCCGGCCAGCATCCTCGCGACGATCTGCCGCTCGAACTCGACGCCGCTGGCCATCCGCCGCTCGACCGGCGCGGAATACGGCAACGGATCGCACGGCACGATGGTGTCCCACTGCGCCTTGACCGGGCAGCGCTTGGCGACATAGCCGCCTTGCGGCGGCACAGCCGACACGTCATAGCGAGTAACCACGGGCCGATCGTAGTCAGCGAGCCCGGCCGGTGCAGCCCGCGACCGGCCCGCGGCGCCCGGCTAGGGCAGGGTCGGCGGCGTGACCTGCGGCAGCACGGCGGGCGGAGTCACGAGCTCGGCCACCTCGGCTAGCTGCACGGGCAGCACGGCAGGCAGGCCGATGACCAGCGGCACGGGCTGGTGCTCGTGAGCGTGCGCGGGAGCCTTGGCTGCCTGCACCGGGACCTCGCCCGGCTGCGCCGCGGCGCGGGCGGCGCTCGACCTGGCCAGGCGGGCAATGCCCCAGGTCGCGGCGATGACCGACGCCGTCTCAATGACGACCCTCAGCGGATCGTCGCCGATCTTCTCGTGGTAGATGGTCAGGCCGAGCACGGAGCCGATTGCCGGATCGAGTACAGCGAATGCTGGCAAGAACGCGGCGAGCCCTGCGGCGCGGTAGCCATTCTGCTGCATCGTGTAGGCCAGCAGGCCGACCAGCGCAAGCAAGTAGAGCCGGAAATCGGCGAACACGCCAATCTGGCGGGTGCCCGCCAGGAATGCCACGGACTTCGTCAGCGCGTCAGTCACGCCCGCCGCAACGCCACCGCCCACGCCGAGCACAAGCGCCCTGCGCACCGCGGAAAGCCGCGCGGCGACCAGCGCGGCGACCGCGGCGAACGCGAATGCCCCGGCGGCGGCGAGCGTGAGCTGCAACGTTCCGGCCGTCGGCCTTCCGCCTGAGGGCTCCGACGCGACAAGGAACGCGGCGAGGCCCGCGAATGTCGCGATCGCCGCCGCCCATTCCCCTGCCCGCATCCAGTGATGGTCGAGCCACGCCGACAGCGCCAGCGCGACGAGCAGGCTGCTCGCCAGGACCGGTTCGATCACCACGAGCCGCCCCATGCCGAGCGCGGCGGCCTGGAGCGAGATGCTGACAATGATCGCGACGAAGCCGACCAGCCAGAGCGGCCGCCTGGCGAGCCTGAAGAGGACGCAGGTGTCAAACGCCCCCGCCGTTGGCAGCCGGGAGGCCACCCGCTGCTGCAGGACGTTGGCGAACGCGAAGCAGATCGCGGCCGCGAGCGCGATCAGCACGGCGATCGACTGCGCCGAAATGCCGGTCGCGGCCGCTGCCAGCGATCTCGAGGCCATGTCCGACATCATGACCTCCGATAGGCCGATAAGGCTAGCCTGCGGCGGGTCGGCCTATTCCGCGGGCCGACCCGCCTTTCTTCGACGTTCAATCGGCTACCAGTAATGCGTGGTTGCCGGGGAGCTGTTCATGATCGATCCCACCATCTCCGGCGGCTCGAACACCGACTGGATGGCAACCCGGCCTGGTCCTTGCAGCCGCAGCCACATGGACTTGGCCTGCCACCTGGCCGAGCTGAACCAGTACTGGCCCCGGGGGTATTCGAAGTGCAGGTGCATGCGGACCGACGTGTCTTTCCAGATGAGGGAGTCAGGCTGGATGAGAATGCTCTCGCCCTGGCTCAGGTCCCTGATGAAGGTGTTGCCAGGGCCGTGCAGGAGCAGCAGGCCAGGGCCGCCCTGCGCGGAGAACCTGTCCATCATCTGGCCGATTGGGTAGTGCCACTCCTGCTCGTCACCGTCTTGCGTGGTGAACCAGACGCCGGAGTTCTCCCACCGGTAGTTGATGTTGTTGGTGGCGACGAGGAATCGGTGCTCGACCACGTCAACCGCATGGTTGTGGGCGAGCGGGATCGCGAGCGTTTCGCCGGGATGGTCGGCGCTGATCGCGAGGTGCCCGGCCCCGTGTGCGGTCATCATGATCAGCGGCATGCCGGCGAGAATCCGGTTCCAGCCGCCGCCCATCTTGAGTGCCTCGAGCCTGACCTTAGTATCGGCATGCAGCAGCACGTGGTGCGAGAAGTAGATGGAGTCCTCGCCGTCCAGGTTGAACTCGGCGACCGGCACCTGAGTACCGCTGATCTGACAGGTGGACCGGTTGAACTTGATCCTGGCCATGTCCTTGATCGGCGGCTGTTTGGCCCAGCCCGACTTGGTGACCTTGAGCCGGATATCGACCGGCGCGCCGCAGCTGGTGCACGAGTAGCCGCCGCCGTCGCTCACCTGCCGGCAGTATGGGCACGTGTAGGTGCTACTCGTGCCTTCCGGTGTCGACATATCGGCTCCCCTACTCGCTGTGACCGTGGTGGTGGTACATGGACTGGACGCCGACGCGGCCCGGACCAACCATCTCAGCGAGGTACATGTTGTGGCGCATGAGCCCGGTCCTGATGTTCTGCTGGACCGTGTTCATGGTCACCGACGAGTCCTTGTAAAGGAAGCCGCCTGGCTCGACCAGGATCTTCTCGCCGGGCTGCAGCGTCTTCTGGAACACGTTGCCGTAGCCGTGCAGGATGATGATGCCCGGCTCGTTGTGGGTGACGAAGCGGTCCATGTACATGCCGCTGCCACCGTGTAGCACGTTCGCCAGGCCCTTGATCCGCACGAACGAGTAGTTGATGGAGTGCGAGCCGACCACAAACGCGTGCTCGCGCACGTCGATTTCCATCGACGGGTGCAGCGGCAGCACCACGAGTTCGCCGGTCGCGTCCCGCGAGAACGCGATCCGGCCGGGCCCGTGAGCCACGCTGACGACGTGCGGCATGCCGCCGATCGACCGCTTCATGCCGCCGCCGGTGTTCAGCGCCGACATAGGAACCTGCGGCTCCTTCCACAGCATCACGTGGTGCTCGAAGAACACCGAATCGCCGTGCGCGAGCGAAATCTCGGCCACCGGCACGATCTCGCCCTCTACCTGGCAAGTGGAGCTGGAGAAGCGGAACTCGGTCATGTCCCGCAACCGTGGTGCCTCGGTCCAGCCCGAGTCAGACACCACGTTCCGTTGGTCAAGCGGCGCGCCGCAAGTGTTGCAGCTCGTGCGACCCGGCTCATTTTGTGCCTTGCACCACTGACACTCGATCCGATCCATACGGGCAAGCCTTTCTTCTCGGGATAGCCCTTAGCAGGACGAACGGTCGGTTAAGAGGATCAGATCGTAGCCCAGGTGCAGGTCATGCACCTGGGTTATGCCGGACCCCCCCGGTGAAAATCAGCCCAGGTCAGGCCGGAGGCGCTGCCTGCGGCGTGCCGCACTCCGCACAGAACTTCGCCGTTGCGGAAAGGCTGGCGTTGCAGTTCGTGCAGTGCTTGGACGTGGGCGTGCCGCATTCCGCGCAGAACTTCGATCCGGCTGGCATCTGGTTCTGGCAGTTGGAACACGCGACCATCGCAGCGGCTGGCGCCGCGTCGGCCACCGGCGCTGGTGCCGCGGGTGCCGCTGGTGCCGCGGGCGGCTGCTGGTATGGCGGCTGCGGCGGCGGGTAGGCCGGAGCGCCAGGCGCTTGCGGAGCGTAGCCCGGGCCGCCGCCGGCGAAGCCGGGAGCTGGCGGCGGCGGGTAAGGAGCCTGCTGCGGCGCCTGCATCTGCCCGGCGAGACCCATGCCGGCCCCGAAGAAGATAGGCGCGGTCGCGCCGCCGCCCTGGGCGAGTCCCTGGCCCGCACCCTGCATCATCTCGGCCTGCGCGGCCTGCAGGAAGCCTCCAGCCAGCCTGCTGTAGGCGGTGTCGCCGGCAAGCTTCTTCAGCCTGGCGTTGTCTTCCTCGTCGAGGTTGATGTCGAGGTTGCCGAGCCTGGTGATGCCGATGCCGTAGTCGGTCAGCTCGCGGTTCGCGCCCTCCATTGCCCCGGTCTCGATCTCGGGGCTGTGCATGGACAGGCCGAGAATCTGCCAGGCACCGGACATCAGCTGGGTGGTGACCGTAGTACGGGTCGCCTTGAGCAGCTGCTGGGTGACCCAGTCGGTGACCGCGTGGTTGTCGGTCACGTCGACGGTGCCGACCAGGTTGAGTATCAGCTTGGTCGGCTCGACCACGCGCAACGCGTACTCGCCGAAGGAGCGCAGCGTAACGATCAGGCCGGTCTGCGGGTCCTGCACCTCGTCGAGCCTGCCGCCGAAGCGCAGGTTGGGGAACTCGCGCGCCCCGACGAAGTAAAGCTCGGCCTTGAAGGCGTTGCTGTTGGTCGCCCAGTCGACGAACAGGCCGAGGAATGGCAGTTCCTTAGCGTCAAGCTGGTGCTGACCGGGGCCCAGGGTGCCCATGACCTGGCCCTGGCTGATAAAGACGGCCTGCGCGTCGGGCTCGACGATGGCCCTGGCGAACTTGCGGATGTTCGTATCGGGCCACTTGTAAACGATTTGACCCTTCGCGCTGTCAGGCGCCGCGATGAATTCGCGGCGGGCCTCATTGAGAATGCCCATCAAATCGCTCCTTCGTACCCTCGTATGAGCAGGGCGGCACTCTGCGCCGCGTCTAGCGGGATCATACCTATGCTCAGCCCGTTCTGGGCTGGTAGCGAAGTCCCGATTAAGTCCCGGTCTAGTCCCGTTTCGGCTCCGCGACGCCCCGGCAAGCCAGCAAGCGGCGCGAAGTCAATTACGAAACGGAACCGATCCGTATTGTTAGTCCTCTACTCATCGGCGATGATGCTGCCGACGCGATCTTTAAGCCCTGGGTCGCGGGCGTTGAGTATCAGGCCCCAGATGGCTGCGAGCACGACTATCCCGAGCGCTGCGTAAGGGAACCAGTCGTACGGCGCTGCCTGGCCGGGCTTGACCAGGTAGTACATGGGTACGCCGATCGCCACCATGCCGAGCACTGGCAGCACGACGTGCTTGATCACGTTGAACTCAGCTGGTCGGTACCGCCGGTAATAGAAGGGCAGCGCGAGGTTGGCCAGAAAGTACACGACAAGCACCAGGATCGTGCCCATGGTGGACGACTCGAAGAAGAAGTTCAGCGGGTTCATGCTGCCCGAGTTCTTGTGGCCGCCGAGCAGGTGCAGCAAGGCCCACACCAGAATGATGCCCCCGGCGATCCCGGTGAAGGTGTAGAGAGCGTTGACAGGGGTGCGCCTGGTCGGGTGGACCTTGCCGATGAACGCCGGAAGCAATCCTTCGCGGCCCGCGTTGAAGATCAGCCTGGCCTGGGAGTTGATCGCCGAGATCAGTACCCCCAGCGTCGAGGTCAATCCCGCTAGGTAAGCGAAGACAGCGAACGAAGCCAGCACCGTGTGCGCGACGGTGATGAACGGCACATAGATCGAAGGATTGGTCAGCGCGGTTTCGCTGTAGCCGAACCCGGTCACGGTCGCGTAGGCGAACAGGACGTAGCTGACGCCCATCAGTGCGGTCGAAAGGAAGACGGCCCGCGGAACATTGCGCCTTGGGTTGCCTGTCTCCTCCGCCAGCGCGGCGGAGTTCTCCCAGCCGATGAACAGGTAGATCGCCAGCGGGAACCCAGCAGCCAGGCCCTTAGCCCCATTGGTGATGTGGGACGGCTCGAATGGGACTACGGACAAGTGCCCACCGTGCTTAATCAGCGCGGCAACCGACACGACGACCAGGACCAGCATCTCGAACGCGAAGAAGAATCCAGCGAGCTTGGTCGAGACGGCCACGCCTCGCACGGTCATCAGGACGGCGCCGCCGGTCAGCAGCACCGAGAGGATGATCCAGGGGACATTCCACTTGAAGTAATACTGCAAGGTGGTGGCGAGGAACCCGCCAGAGATCGCCAGCACTGACGAGATCGCGATGATGTAGCCGGCCCCGCACAAGATCGCGGTCGTTACCCCGCTGGTTCCGCCGAACGTCTTGCCGACAAACGAGATGAAACCTCCGGTCGACGGGTGGGCGCGGGAGAACTGGGACAGCGTGTTGCCGAGGAACGCGATCGCGATGGCGGCCACGATGATCGTCAACGGCGCGGCCACGCCGGCGGTGGCGACGAGGAACGCGAACCCGAAATAGAAGCTGTAGGCGGGCCCGATATTCGCCATCGTCGAGGCGGAGATATCGATCAGCCTCAGCGCGCCCCGGTGCAGCCGGTCGGCCGACTCGGGCGCCTTTGTCTCGGAGAACGGAACGGCGGACGCTTCACTCATGGCCACTCCCCCAGCCCGGTCGGCGCGGCGGCCCTGGATCTGCTTGCCGCGTTTAGCTGAGTTTGCGCCGATTCCCGAGCGGACGCAAGCATAGGTCCTTGAGCTCTTGCTGCTGCTCGCGGCGGTCGAGCTAATCCGGCTATGGTTGGCCAATGACGCACGAGCGCGGTCCTGGGTCCCTGCCGTTTCCTGATCGGCCTGCCGGAACCGATTGCCTGCCCGCCATTAGCCACATTGTCGTGCTCATGAAGGAGAACCACTCCTACGACAATTACTTCGGCATGCTTGGCCGCGGTGATGGGTTCACCATCGGCTCGGATGGCGCGCCGACCAACAGCAATCCGGACAGCAGCGGCCGGCCCGTGCGGGTGCATCACCTGAGCGTGCCGGTCAATCCCTTGCACGTGAGCCAGAAATGGAATGACTCCCACCTGCAATGGAACGGCGGAGCTATGGACGGCTTCGTCACGACGACGAACAGCGACGACCCCATGGGTTACCTCGACGGCACCGACCTTCCGTGGTACTACGGGTTCGCCCGCAGCTATGGCATCGGAGACAGGTACTTCTGCTCGCTGCTGGGGCGCACGTTTCCGAACCGCAGATACCTCCAAGCCGCCACCTCGGCCGGGCAGGTCAACGACACCATCCCGAATCCATTCGGTCGGCCGCCAGCCGGCGGGCTGATCTGGGATTTGCTCGATGCCCACGGGATTGGCTGGGCCAACTACTTCGTCGACGTCCCCGAGCTCGCCCTATGGCCACGCAACCTGCTCCGGTGGCATGACCACCTTCACGACATCGAGGGCTTCTACGCCGACTGCCGACTCGGCAAGCTGCCGCCGGTGACCTTGATCACCCCGGAAGCGCTCGTGGCTAGCGAGGGCGAATTCCAGGACGACCAGGTCGGCGAGGCGTTCACCGCGAGCCTGTTCGACGCGGCGGCGACGAGCCCGCAGTGGCCTGGCATGCTCTTCATCATCGCCTGGGACGAGGGGGGCGGGTTCTACGACCACGTGCCACCGCCGCCCGCGGTGCCACCCGACGACATCCAGCCGGACATTCACGTCCCGCCTGATCAGCCCGGCGGGTTCGACCGGTACGGCTTCCGCGTTCCCTGCCTGGTCGCCTCGCCGTTCTCCAAGCCTGGCCATGTCTCATCGGTGATCTACGATCACACGTCGGTGCTCGCCACGATCGAGACAAAGTGGAACTTGCCCGCGCTGACCAGGCGGGACGCCGCCGCCAGCCCGCTGCTTGACTTCGTCGATCTTGAAAAGCCGCCGCAGTTCGCCGCGCCCGCGCCGTTGCCGCGACCGGTGATCTGGCCGTTCACCGGGCCGCCCTGACGCTGGGGACTCAAGCGCGCTAGGGAACGAGCCCGAACACGGTGGCCGGTGAGCCGGATCCGCGTGACGTCCTGATCCCTGCGACGATGATCCAGCCTCCGGCCGGGGGCATCGCAGCCAGCCCGCAGAGGTTCTCCAGGTGCATCCGGCGACCATGAAGCAGCATCCGGTTGACGCTGAACGTGGCATCCGCGCCGCAATCGACGCCCATCGTGTCGGTGCCCAGCGCGCCGACGCCGCGCCGGTCAATCAGCCAGCGCGCGGCGGCCAGGCCGAATCCCGGATAGTGCAGCCTGCCGCTGGAGTCGGCGCCCAGATAGGCGGCGGGGTCGCTCCATCTGCTGTCGTAGCCCGACAGCAGCAGGACAGCCGCGCGCTCGGGCACCTCGCCGAACTCTGCCTCCCAGCGTTCGAGGTCGGCCAGCCCGACCGCGAAGTCCCGGTCTGCGCCGGCTTCGGCGCGCCGGTCAAGCACAACCGCGGGGAAGAAGAAGTCAGCGGCGCCGAGCTGGTCGGCGGCAGGCTCACCCGGGGTGAAGTGCGCGGCGGCCGCCCAGTGGGTCCCCGCCTGCTCGCCGAAACTGATGTGCTGCAGGTAGTAGCCGTCACGCTCGATGGTGGCGGCAGCCTCGAGCTCGACCGGCGGGTCGCCAGGGAATACGGGCGTTGAACCGGTGAGCACGTGGCTCAGGAACACGACGTCGCTGAACCCGAACGGTGCCGGGGTGCCGCTCAGATGCGGTCCCATTCGGCGCTCGCGTAGGCCATCGTCAGCTGCGCCATTCGGTCCGCGTCGACCGGCAGCTCTATGCCGTCGATCTCGGCGACAGGAGCGATGCCGCGAGCGTTGGTGACGAAAGCGCCGCCGAAGGACCGGACGTCGGCGAGCGTGACGCGGGCTCGGCGCCAGGTCAGGCCGAACGCACCGATCCTGGCCTGGAGCACCTGCATGGTGATCCCCGCCAGCATCGGCGCATCAGGCCAGACAATGCTGGCGCCGTCGAAGAACCCGACATTGGTGATCGAGCCTTCGGAAATGACGCCGCCCGCGCCGGTCAGCAGTGCCTCGTCGAAGCCGTTGTCCCAGGCCTGACGCTGGAAATACGCCTGACCGAAGTCGCCGAGATGCTTCACGTGCGCGACCGACCGCTGATAGGGCACAGCCTGCAGCCGCCAGGGCCCGGCTGCTATCCCACCGGGCGGGCGCACGGTCACCATGATGCTCGCCTGACCAGCTTGATGGCGCA
>Ga0126381_100006899_pt1 | contig 12607 bp, 12 predicted proteins | sample PanSoiMetPlot_28_FD_96465 | JGI IMG/M metagenome (GOLD analysis project Ga0126381, IMG submission 96465) | Tropical forest soil microbial communities from Panama - MetaG Plot_28 | ecosystem: Environmental > Terrestrial > Soil > Tropical forest > Bulk soil | place: Panama | collected 2016-02-17
AGCGTGGCTTTTGCGCTTGTCATGAATGGCGTCGGACGCGAGATCATTCTCGTGGATCTGAATCGTGCTCGAGCAGAGGCCGAAGCGAACGACCTATTTCACGCGGTTCCATTCGCCCATCCATTAACCGTGCGAGCCGGAGATTACGCAGATCTAGTCGGTTGCCGTGCAGTGGTCATTGCTGCAGGAGTCGCGCAGAGACCGGGCGAAACGCGTCTCGAATTGCTGCAAAGGAACGCGGCCGTTTTTGAACGGGTTGTGCCGTCGATAGTAACCCAGGCTCCGAATGCCATATTGGTTGTCGTCTCGAACCCGGTAGACATCATGACCCATTTGGCAACCGTATTTGCCGGGGCGCTGGGGATCCCAGCGAATCGTGTCATTGGTTCCGGAACCATGCTCGATAGCGCGCGTTTTCGTACCCTGCTGGGAAGCCGATTCGGAGTGGACCCTCATCACGTGCATGCCTACGTGGTTGGTGAACATGGTGATTCAGAAGTTCTGACCTGGTCCCTGGCAGCGATCGCCGGTTCTCGTTTAGACGAATTTGCGGTGCGACATGGAGACGCGCCTCTTAGCGAGATAGATAAACGGGAGATCGATCAGAAAGTACGGCGTGCCGCTTATGAAATCATCGCCGGGAAAGGTGCTACTTATTATGGCATCGGCGCCGCTGTCGCCCGCCTGTTAGATGTGCTTTTGCATGATCAACGAGCGATCCTGTCGATCTGCAGCCAGGTTAATGATCTATTTGGGAACCAAAAGATAACCTTAGGCTTACCTCATCTAGTGGGCGCCGAAGGTGCACTTAACCGGATTCCATTGCACCTCGATTCAAATGAGCAAACAGCCTTAGAACGGAGCGCCTCGATAGTCCACGACGCCATCGAATCCCTGAAACTTTAGGAGTTAGCAGCTAGAATCTAGGAGCTAGGAGAACAGATGTGATTGGGCGTTCAATCTGTCATCTGTCATTTGACCCTATTCATTCCCCTCGTGATAGACTAACACGGGGCAACGTGCCCGATGCAATATTCGGGGCGGTTGGTCCAGCCCAAACAAGCGACCCAGGAAGCCCGGATGATGCACACCGGTGATAATCAGGTCAGCATGCTGGTCTTGGGCAGCTACCACGACTTGTTCAGCAGGATCACCCACCCGGAAATCGCGTTCGCATTTAACCCCGGTCTCGTGGACTTGTTCTATCAGTTTCGTTAACCTCTCCGCCACTAAACGCCGGCTCCGCTCAAAACTCTCATATACACATTCGCTCGCGAACTCCACACTCGGCTCTGGCGGAAAGACATGCAGGAGGATAACCGACGCGCCGACGCGTTTAGCGAACTCCGCTCCATAGGCAGCGGTCTTCTCGGAATGCGGTGTCAGATCAACGGCTACAAGAATTTTGGTTATATTAGAACCGCCCACATTTACGAATGGTCTAGCGACCGCTTTCGTTTCCTCTAAAGCCTTCATACTCTATTCCTAGTGTTTTAGGCCTCTGCTAACTCTTTCTCTTCGTGGTAGACCAACACCGGGCAACGCGCCTTATGCAAAATCCTGGGCGCTTGATCGAGTCCGAATAGGCGGCTCAGAAAGTGCGGGTGATGGCTGGCCGTAACAATCAAGTCGGCATCTAAGTCCTTCGCGACAAGCGTGACTTCCTCGGCTGGGTCCCCGATCCGAAACTCATAGCCGCACTCCCCGTAAGCCTCGCGGACACGATTGGCCAATCTGCCCAATGCGCGCTTCGCCTCCCGCTCTTCTTCCCGATAGGTTTCGTGCACTTCCTGGGTGGTGAATTCAGTGATGGGCTCTGGAGCAAAGGCGTGCACGAGTGTCATTGCCGCTCCGCAGGTCTTTGCGAACTTCGCAGCATAGGCAGCCGTCTTCTCAGAGTGCGGTGATAGGTCTACTGCCACCACAATTTCTTTTATATTCAACTTATTCACGTTTTTGTCTGTCTTCTCTAGGACCTGGTTCATGGTTACCTCCCGTCTTTTTCTGCATTAGACTAGAACTGTGTCTGGATGTTTGCTGACCATTCGTTGACCAATGGAAAACATACGTTGTCACTTTGATTGAAAGGCAGGCGCGGAATGGATAAAGCGTGATCATAACAAACACCGGAGGAGCGTTGCATTCCGCGTTGTAGTTCTAACGTGCGCCGGCGCCGGATAGTCGTTGCAGATATGGCGCGCGGATAGACGCGACGCCTCGGGGTGTAGCCAGGTTGAAACGCGCTGAGGTTGAAACAACACTCGGCCTGGCACCACGCCAACAGGGAGCCGCGGCAAATTAGCTCTTTTCAGCGTCTCGCACGGTAGACCTTTTCCGGGTCTAGACGCCACACTTCTCTAATGCGGCTCCCCTCCGCCTGGGCCAAGCAACACTATTGCCCGCTTCGGATCAGCGGAAAGCATACAGCGCCGTAGTCTAACCTACTCAATCGCCTCGTGATAAACCAACACTGGACAATGTGCTCGATGCAAAATCCTTGGCGCCTGATCCCACCCGAAGAGACGGGTTAAAAAACCGGGGTGATGGCTCGCCGTGATAATCAGATCGGCGCCCATGTCCTGGGCCAGCCCAACGATTTCTTCGGCTGGATCCCCGTTCCGAAATCTCATTTCACATTTCGGGTAAATTCGGCGAATTCTCCCAACCAATTCCCCAAGTTTTCGCTCGGTTTCATGCCGCTCCGCTTCCGCAGGAGTTTCATTCGCGTTAAGGGTCCGCACGGGCTCCGCGGCAAAGACATGTGTCAGGATAATCGAGGCGCCGAATCCTCTTGCGAAGTTAGCCGCATAGGTAGCGGTTCTTTCCGAATGCGGGGAAAGGTCTACGGCTACCAGAATTTTTCGAATGTCGAGGTCGTCCTTACCCGTGGTTAGTGTGCTCATCCCTGATTTCTCTGAGATGTCATTCATATTCGTTTTTGCCTTTCTTTCTGTCCGGTCAAATCTAGGGCGAGGATCCAAGTGGTACTGACCAGCAATTGACCAAAACCGGTGCGCTTTTGCTATTGGCCCAGGAAGGCCCACTCTGTTTCCTCCTGGAGTCGTTCTTTCATTTCCGGCCAGAGACTGCCGAGAAAGCCTTCCAAAGCGAGATATCGGATTAGTGCGGCTTCTCGTTCCGGGGTTAACGTGCGTGAGCTAGCCAATCGAAATTGCTTTTCTTCCGTCCGACGCCTCGCGTTCGTATGCCAGCAGGTAGTAGCCATTTAGTAGGACGGAACCTAATTCGGTACCGTCTACTTGAACCGGTAATCCATCGTCCTCGGTCGCAATTAGCAAAAGTCTGAATCCAAAGATACAAAGCGCAAGACCGGCGAGACCAAGAGCCAGGTTTACCGCCAGGGAAGCAGAGCTTTCCCAGTTCAATATCCCGATTAAAACAAAGCCGGAGGTTAAAGAAAAAAAACCTCCAATCATTTGCAAGAGACCCCATTTCTTGTGAGATGTTTGCATAGTCGCCGCCGGTTAGATCGTTTTGTGGTTACGTTGCCTTCGGTGGAACTAGTAACGATTGACAATACTGGCCGGGTCGAGCGTGCGCTGCGCGTCTATTGGTCGATTCGCTGCATCCTTTGTTCGGTTGGGATGAGCTCTCGACTGCGCAGCATTCACCACAGAGACACAGAGATCCCAGAGGAAAGGGTCCGCAGATTACCAGCCCACAGTGCATCTCACACAGCAAGGACGTAAAGGCCGCAAATAGAAGAATTCTTACAGAAGGTAACGAAGTAAACGAAGTCTTATCGAAGGTTAAGCCCAATCCAGCGCCAAAAGTGATTTCGTTACCTTTTGTAAAATTTCCTCTCTCTTTGTGGCCTTTGTGTCCTTGGTGTGAACTATTTTGTCTTCGTGATCTTGATTTCGGTCTGCAATCTTTACCGTTTTACGGAGCTAGACGGTCGATAGTCCATCTCCCATCCGTTTGGCGAACGTATTGAAAACGATCGTGCAACCGATGATGACCACCCTGCCAGAATTCGATGGTATCGGGAGTGACTCGGTAACCGCCCCAGAACGACGGTAAAGGAATCTCTCCGGCACTGAATTTTTCCTTAATGCGTTCCCATTCCATTTCCAGAACTCGTCGAGAAGAGATAACGTTACTCTGGCGCGATGCCCAAGCGGCTAACTGACTGCCACGCGGCCTACTCAGAAAGTATTTTAATGACTCAACGGTCGAGATTCTATCGGCACGGCCGGTCACCACAACTTGGCGCTCGAGCGACAACCAAGGGAAAAGCAACGATACACTCGGATTCTCCCCAATATGACGTGCCTTGCGGCTCTCCAGGTTGGTAAAAAAAACGAATCCTTGCTCATCCAGCCCTTTGAGCAAAACGGTACGCAGGAGACACCGTCCTTCTTTTGACGCAGTGGCCAGACTCATCGCCGTGGGCTCCGTGAGACCGGCATGGCAGGCTTCATCCAGCCAGACCTGAAACTGATCGATGGGATCCTCTCGGAGGTCCTCCCGGCGTAAGCGGTCACGGCGATAGTCGGTACGAATGTCAGCAAGGTTCATAGAGGAACACAACGCACCACAAAGACACAAAGATCACCAAGGTAAGAGAATTTTTTGTCCCCTTTCTTTGTGCCCTTTGTGCCTTTGCGGTGAATTTGAATTCCTACGTTGTGTTTATGAGTGGAGCTTTATAGCGAAGTCTTCAATGAACGGATTCACAGCGTGTTCGTAGTCGTCGTATTGGAGTTTAATAGCATCGGTGTGAGTACCTGCTTCGAACACGATAAAATCTTCCTTCGATAAGGCTCGATCCACGTAGGTCGGCAGCCCATATAGGTTACCGAAGGGCGGCATCGTCCCAGGTGCACAATCGGGAAACAATGCCTCGAACTCGGGTTCGCTTTCAACTGCCACTGATTTACCGAGGGTTTTTTCCACTTTCTCCAGATCCACCCGACTATTCGTCGACAGAACCATCATCAAGTGTTCATTTTCCGATTTTACCATCACCACTTTTGCATGATGACGACCCTTGACATGTTCAACCGCCGCGACGGTTTGCGCAGTAAACGCTTCGGCGTGATGCAGGATTTCGTAGATGATTTTCTTGTCGTTCAAGTATTTGATCAGTCTTTGCGGGATTTCCATAGTACGACCTCCGTTGAAGCGTCGACAGCGAGCGGGAACGCTCCGGCAACTGGCGAATCGTAACGATTGGCATTCTCGCACTGTGACTCTCTGGAAATTACTATGGCGTTCGCTCCGGAATCTCTTCTCGGATTTTGGCCAATGCCGAACATTGGTTGGTGGTCGGTAGTTACCGATTTACGGCTATGCCAAGCAGTAATTGTATTTACCGAGCACCAGGAGACTGATAACTACCTGACGGCCCGAATTCTACGGAGATGACGATCCATTGGTAGGTTTCTAAAACTTCAATTCGGACGTCGAACCGGCCAACGTTCGCGTAGCGGGCGCTCGGATTGGCGTTCAAGAGCGTATACAGCTGTTCTTTCTCCGATCGGAGAAAGAACGGCGCCTCGAAGAATTCTCTAATATAGTTTACACCCCAATCTCCATTCGTAACCAGGGCAACCTTAATTTGTTGTCTCCTGCCGGAGACAACGATCGCAGCGTACTCGTCGAAGGCATTGCGTTCGACATATTCGCGCATGTTATTGCGGACAGTGCGCCCGGGTTTCTCGAAAGCGTCGTCAAAGTAGCGTGTCACCTGGTCGAACGAAAACGGAAGACGCCGTACATTAGAATGGGACAACGATGTTTCACTGAAGCCGGGCGAATCAGTACCAGTGACATACCATTGAGGCACCGCAAGAATCCAAAAGAAAAATGCAACGACGGAGACAAACAAACTGTTTTTTCGCATACCAATCTCCCTTCTAGGTACAAGGTATGCCGACCTAGATCTCGCAGCCGGACGCAGGTTGATATTTCTTCTCCACTGATTGATCGCTCTGGGAGGTATCCGCGCCCATGCTTTTGCCCCCTCCCGCTGATTGCGTAGGAGCGAAAAGAAATAAAATCACGATCAGGAGACCGGTGACAACACCAAACGCGAGACGCCACCTACGCCGTGAAGCGGCCACTTTGATTAGCCATTGCCAATTTAGTAGGAAATGTATCGTGCCCACCACGAGCGTAGCATAAGCGAGCCAAGTATGCGTCTCGCCCCAAACATGGCGGTTAAAGCCGAGAAACAACGTCTTAGCAGCGTCGGGTCCATGCGGTAGACGATAGGCCAGCAAAAATCCGGTTCCGGCTAACGCACAGAAAAGCAGGTACAACAATAGGTCGAGCGCTTTCTTCCACGCCGTCCGATCGGCGCTCCTTGATCCCTTGGCGGCGGTATTATACGGCGGTCTAATATCCTTGCGTATAGAATGTACTATACGCATCGGTATCTGAGCGCTCTGTCTATGTTGGCGAATCCAGCTCATCGTCTGTTATGATTTTGTCGTTGCAGGTATGGTTAGAGTGCTTGCAGCAATCCGGAACCGAGTCCCGAGAGTTGCGCCGATCAGCGCGAAGACGGCACGTTGAGCATTCATCGCTTCGCTGGATTCCAGCGCGGCTCGACTTTGCTTTCTACTCGACCCTACGCATCTCTCCCAGGTTCGTGTTCGGAAAACAAAGCGGTCAGCATCCAGAGGGGAATACCCACCGGCAGGGTCAACAAAATCACCGGTATCAGGAACAGCGCCGCCCAAACGCAAAACAGCACAGCAATCGCGACTACCGGGATCAGCAACACAAATATAAATAACAAGAACACTTTAGCCTCCTCTGACCTCTTATCGGCCGTCCAACGCGAAAGCACCAAACGGATCTTGGCTAGGTTCAAACTCCTTTTGCCGAAAGCAAAAAGGGCTTTCCAAGTTTAGACCTGAGCTGTCGGATCGATTTAGGGTGTACGCGGTATAAACGGAAAACGAGAAGGAAGGAAAGTGATCGGTCCGCGAAGCGAAACGTTAATAATAAACTAAACATCGGATATACATTATGGGGGCGAGATGAAGCGGTTCTGAGCCGAAAGCGATTTCTTAGTGCGTGCCCTCGTGAATCTTATTTCGCAAAGCGTTACGCCTTGAGTGAATGGCCGAGTCTAAATCGCTGTTTCTGTATGCACAATTGGAGACATGCATTCAACAGGAATTGGTGAGCGGAATGTCTTACGGAGAGCATAAGCTTGTAAACATACAATCGTAATGAGGTGCGTCGCCCAATGAAAGGCGTATTGATTCTGGTGCTAGCTCTCGCAACCGCATCGCCATTATGTGGTTGGAACAAACGTCGCCCGCATGGTGTCGCCGTTGTACTTCCCAACCCAGGCGAGGCTTCCAGCCCGTATGCTATTGATTCCGCGCCATGCTGGAAAGATCCTAACATTACCGGCGTTTTGCTTCGGGTAAACTGGCGCAACATCGAACCAGCGCCCGGCAATTATAACTGGTCATATATTGATTATGGCGTTCAGCTATGCAAATCAAGTCACAAGTTCGCACAGCTCTCAATCAACTTCGCAGAGGCTCCGGACTGGATATACGGTCTTGGCGTAAAGCCCTGGTACCCAAAAGGCACGAACGACAACAGCTTTATGCCTACGCCATGGGACCCGATATTTCAGCAAAGGGCGGCGGCAGTGATTCAGGCGTTTGGCGCCCGTTACGATCCGATGCAAGTCGTCAAAGGCGTCACGATGTGGGCCGGTGGCCGCAACATCGAGACGTATTTCGTACAATCACCACAGAATGACGGGCAATTGGATGCTGCAGGAGGTCCGCAAATATGGATCGCGGCTGCGGAAACTATCATTGATGAGTACGCTGCAGCTTTCCCACATACCCGGATCTTTCTGGCTACCGGAGTGGCGTATCCTGATCACAACGCGACAACTACTATCGTAGCCCAGTATCTTCTCAGTAAGTATCCAAGCCGATCGGGACTCCAGAGCAACGGGCTCTCAGCCCATTATCCCTCATACAAGAATGCCCGGGGCGGAGTGATCTTCCCACATACAAATATTAATATCGATTCTGTGCCCGCCATTATCTATCAGATGGTGGACCAGATAGGATCGCCTAGGATCGGATCGGCAACCCTCGCGGATTGCCTGGATAATGCCAACAACTCCGGTGCGGATTGTGTGCAAGTGTATCCTGGAGATCCAGCCACCGACCCCGGGGAAGCTTCCATCCAATACTTTAACGCTTGGCATAATTACCGGTGAGCGAAGCTCTCGTCACGCTATTTACCGAGTAATAGGAAGGAGTAACTGTCTAATCATATAATCTGGGTGTAGCCGCCCTACATTAGAGACAATTTACTCGCGATGGTGATGGGCGTTGAATGGAGAATAATCCATGCACACAGATTGGCACGGGAGGGTGAGAGACTCGTTACAAATGGTACGAGTCTAGACTAGAAGGGAGCCGAGGTTTGTTAAGTCATGGAGAACTTCATCGACGCTTTCGCGCAATTTATCGAAGCGCATCGGGCTTGGGCTGCACCACTTCTTGGCCTACTTGCGTTTGGCGAGTCGCTTGTGCTCGTGGGATTATTTATTCCCGCTACGCCGCTGATGATTTTGGTCGGTGGTCTTATAGGCAGTGGTATGCTGCCTCCAATTCCGGTACTTGCCTGTACGATCGTCGGAGCAATCCTGGGCGATATCGTCTCGTACGCCTTAGGCCGCATAACCGGGCCTCGTGTTGTCTATAAATGGCCACTAAGCCGGTACCGCCACGGTGTGGCACGCGCTCGTCTGTTTTTTCGGCGTTATGGTCTTTCGGCTGTCTTCTTCGGTCGCTTTCTTGGCCCAATTCGATGTACAGTTCCATTGGTAGCCGGCATGATGGCCATGGATCAGCGGCGGTTCCAGGCCGCTAATGTCCTTTCGGCGTTGGTATGGGCGCCGGTAATGTTTGCCCCCGGCTGGTTGATCGGCGGAAGGGTCAGAGAACTGGAAGAGATCAGTGAACCTGTGTTGTTTGGGCTGATGGCTTTGATGGTTGCTATCATGCTTGCTAGTTTCATGATAACAGCACGACTTTTCCGAAAGCGACCTCGCGCCAGCCGTTCGTCAGCGCAGTCAAGCTTCGAGCGCAAGCCCTGGTCGGCCTCATAACCGCTGAGAGCTTGATGAATCACCGACTGAACCAGATAAGCAACCGCCGGCTGACCGGACCTGGCACCTTCTATGCAAACCATTAGGATCGATTTTCCGATTCAGCCAATCCGTTGAGCAGGGCAAATCTGGAGAGACGGTCAGCGAGACGTTTCTTGGAGACGCTAGTGATCCAAACTGGGGTCCCCTGCCGCTAGATATTCGTTGGTAAAATATAGGTGGAGAGACCTGCAAAGCAGACCTCATTTTCGCCAAAATATGTGAGGTAGAGACAGGTTGTACGTTCGACTTTGACTCACCTATGAAGATAAGACATTTGTTTTTGATCTTACTTACGGCGGCCTTGCCGAGGCTGGCTACAATGGCAGAAGACACCGCCAAAACTGAAACCGCCAACGCCCAACCAACAAGCGACGTACAGAACAAGACTTCCACTGAAAAAGACCAGATGGCGTGTAAGAGCGATACGGCAACCGCCGACCTGGACAAACTCATCGCCGACATGAACGGCGCAAGCTCGGACAAGAAAGTCGATGCTATCGCCGCCGTCGTGACCAAGCTCGCTCAAGAGCTAAAAGCGCAGCAACCAAGCGGAACCAACGCTACAAGTAGCGAGAAGTCAGGGATGGATATGTGTCAGATGATGATGGGCATGACGATGAAACCTAGCGGAGATAATCAAGAGGGCGATCATGAACACCATCATTGAGGATTAACGGGTCCCAATGATCTCAAGACAACTCGGGATGCTGTCCCGGGAGAAACAGCCGGTGGAAAGGCCGCCGCGCCAATCGCGCATAGGCTCTGCGGTTGAGGAGTGATGTGCGGAAACGCTCCAGATTATCTTCGCAGTTCAGCTGGGAACAGATTTTCTGCTCTTGAGTAGAAAAGCAGTTAAAATCGACTAGGTCGTCGTAGCCCGCGATAACCAGCCCAGCAAAAACCCGAGTGAAGAACTCGGCTCTGATGGCTGGGTCGTAGCGGCTCCAATAATTGCGCTTCCCAAAATCGTGCTCAAACCGGGATTGAATTAACCCGGAGATGTGTCGAGGGTGCCAACCAAGTGACAATAATGTAAGCACAACTCTTCTCAGGCTCGATGGCCGGAGCAACAAGTCGTTCGGGCTTTCCAGCAAGCACTGTGTACAAGGAGCTAACTGACTCATGTCCATCCGATCATAGGTCTCCGGCCATCTCTCCGGTGGATCCGATTCCTCGGCATAGAAATCGCGGTGAAACTGCGCCAACTCAGAGGCAAGGTAACTATTCAATAAGTTCTCCGTTGCATCTGAACAATCCGGAATCTTTGCTGGCGCATAACTAGCAAGACTGATAACCTCCGTAGGATCTCGCATCACGTGTAAAGCTTCGCTTACGTTCATCTCATAAAGGGGAACCACGAAGAGTGGCGATGGATTCAAACCGGCCTGATCCGCTGGGGCGTCGAATGTCCCAGGAGTTTTGAGGTAACGGCTGTAAGCGGCTCTCGTGACCCGTTCGTATAGCGGATCCGCATACTGGGAAATGTCGAAAGAGATCATTTCCCGACCACATTCGCCCGGACCAACTTCAATAGCAGAAAGCTCGATCGGCAATTTGAGCGCTGGCGCTGTTCGTTTCTTTATTTCGGCCGCAAAATACTCGATAATCCTACCCAGACCGATAAAGGCGTCCCCTAAGGCATGATCAATCCTTTCCCCAGAGGGCAAAGTCCGTTGGTCGTAACGATCTCTCAACGAAGCAGGCATTCTTCCCAAGTGGGTCAGCCGGTTGAAGCAATCTGATGTGCGCCGAACTCGCCAAAGAAAATGATGACCACGCCCGCTCAACAGATGAAGAGGCGCGATGCCGTGATGGAGAAGCGCGTTCTGTATTTCACGTTTTACCGGTTCTTGGAGAAGAAAGGTCCGTTCGAACTCGATATAGGGTTGAGTCGGGAAATCAAAATTAACATATTCAATGCTTAGATCGACCAGCAGAGAGTCTCGATCCCAGAGCGAGCGAAAGATTTCCAGGTTACGCTGTAGGCTAGTGCTTAGATCTCCGAAGGACAGAGCTTGGCTGGGCTCATTGGTCTCTTCATTCGCGGTGGTAAAAAACATCGCGGACGGATTCGACCCGGTTGCTTCTACTCCCAGGAATTCTGCGATTCTGGCCCGGACCGCCCAATTTGTGTAGTGGTTCATAATAATGACGACTCGATGAGTCCCGCCGCCCCTGCCTCTGTAGCCTCGGGTCCGCCTATCTCCGAATTGGCAGCGGATCAGCCATTTGCTCCGCGTACGTGCTCGGCTTGAATAGACTTATGATCTAACCCGCAGGGGTATTCGCTCACCGCGAGTTGGCTGAGACTTAGCGTATGTTGCTCGATGGCAAAGCTGTGGTTTTAGAGCTAGGTGAGAAGTGATTGGGGAAATACGGGACGAGGAGGAAGAGGGCGCCCGCAGAGCGACTTTTCTTAAATGACAAACCCAGGGCTAAAGCCTTGGGCTATGATCTACAACCGGTTTGCGCTGAGATGCTAGCTCTTGCTCTGGATCGAGGAATGGGTCCGACCCTGTGAATCCTTTGCGAGATCAGGCGATGGAGACGCAATTTCCACGTCGGTTTCGCCAACAGCAGACTCTAGATACCTAATTCGTTTATTAACATCGGTGTTAATCGAGTGATAGGGCTGAGCGAGGTTGCCGTGCGAAAAAAGAGTCCGTCGTATGTGCTCCATGTCGTCGTCGCCGATAGCATCAGTGAAGATTGGTAGTAGATAGTCAATTCCGATTCGCGAAGGCTTCATCAGATTCGAATCGTAGAACGCTGGATACATCCGCCGGGCGTGAATGTATCCCCAGCGGTCACGGAACCGGTTAGCGTCGTATCCGTCTACGTAAAACCCTCTTTTAGAGTCGTACTGTAAAACCGCTATCGTATTGTTGTGGCCTTCCAGTAAAAGTTCCACTGCTTTCGCGCCGAGTTGAGCCGCGTAGAAACGATCAAAAAGAATCGGTCGTCCACCTCGTTGGGTATGGCCGACCTTACGAGTGAAGATCGCTTCACGAGCGGTGCCCCGACGGTAAAGTTGAAAGTAGCGGTCACCAATCATCTGGATGAATTTGTGCCGCAGAGCTTCCGCCGCACCGCTCAAAGCGATGTTTCCCGCCGGATCAGTTGTCTTGGTCTCTGCCCCTAGCTCCCGACCTCGGTTGTCTACAATTCCCTCACCGCAAACGATCACGACGTTCTTTTGTAGATCATAAAGCTGCTTCACCCGTTCCACCAGACGCTCGAGATCCAATGGATGCTCGGGTAGAAGGATGATATCCGGTCTCCCGTACGCCGAGCCAAGTGCGATATAACCCGAGTGCCGGCCCATCACTTCGATGATCGCGATTCTCCGGTGACTTTCTGCGGTCGTGCGAATCCGCTCTACGCCGCTGGCCGATACGTACACAGCGGTCGCGTATCCGGGAGTCACATAGTTTACGA
>Ga0126381_100006900_pt1 | contig 12607 bp, 8 predicted proteins | sample PanSoiMetPlot_28_FD_96465 | JGI IMG/M metagenome (GOLD analysis project Ga0126381, IMG submission 96465) | Tropical forest soil microbial communities from Panama - MetaG Plot_28 | ecosystem: Environmental > Terrestrial > Soil > Tropical forest > Bulk soil | place: Panama | collected 2016-02-17
AGGGGACCTACACGGTCAATCCCGACGGCACCGGCTCAATCACTGCCACTGCCATTCCGAGCGGCACCGACTTACGCTGCGGTCCCAAATCCGGCTTCACGACTAGCAGCGACATTATCTTGAGGTCACCCAGGCACCTCGTGTTTGTCGGCACCGACTTCGACAGCACGGTCGGCGGCGAAGCAACAAGACAGGAAAGGGAAAGGGAGTTCCACGACTGAGGGGACAGCAGCCGCTAGGAATTTTTCGTCGCGCATTTTTTAACGCACGAGCGGCAGCCGTATCTGCCTACCTGGCACAGCACGACAGGAAAGACACTGCTCCAGTCTGAAATAATAGGACAACCACCTCGTCGCGCCTTGCCTCAGTCCCACGACGTCATGAGGAACCCCCATGATGCGGTGGTCCTGTCGAGCCGCAGCGGCGTTTAATCCGCGCGGCTCGACAGGCCAGTTATTTCAGGACATTCTCCAGCTTCACCCGGAGCTAGTGCCGGATGGCAGGCGCACCCAGGCCGATGTCGTAGCGGTCGAGGTTCATCACCTTGCCCCACGCGGCCACGAAGTCATGGACAAACTTCTCCTTCGAGTCCGCGCAGGCATGCACTTCCGCGAGCGCACGGAGCTGGGAGTTTGAACCGAAGATGAGGTCCACACGGGTGGCGGTCCACTTGTTCTTGCCTGTCGCAAGATCGTGTCCATCATACACGCCTTCGGATTTAGCCGGCTGCCACTTGGTATTCATGTCGAGCAGGTTGACGAAGAAATCATTCGTCAGCGTCTCGGGCTTGTTGGTGAAGACGCCGTGTTTGGACTGCTTGAAGTTGGCATTCAAGGCGCGCAGGCCGCCGACGAGAACTGTCATCTCGGGAGCGGTCAGCGTCAGCAATTGGGCCCGGTCCACGAGTATTTCCTCTGCCGGAATTCCGTGTCCGTCCCGGTTGTAGTTGATGAAGCCGTCTGCGATCGGCTCCAGCACGGCGAATGACTCGACGTCGGTTTGCTCCTGCGAAGCATCGGTGCGCCCCGGCGAGAAAGGAACCTTGACGTTATGACCGGCCTTTTTCGCGGCTTCCTCGACAGCCGCGCAGCCGCCCAGAACGATCAGGTCAGCCAGCGAGACCTTCTTCTTGCCTGCCGAGCCGTTGAACTCCTTTTGAATCCCCTCCAGCGCCTTCAAGGCTTTTGCCAATTCGGCCGGCTGGTTCACTTCCCAGTCCTTTTGCGGCGCCAGGCGAATGCGCGCCCCGTTGGCGCCACCGCGCTTGTCGGAGCCGCGGAACGTCGCCGCCGATGCCCACGCAGTCCTGACCAGTTGTGAGATCGACAATCCGGATTGAAGGAGCTTGGACTTCAGAGCAGCAATATCCCGCTCCCCGATCAGTTCGTGATCCGCTGCAGGAACCGGGTCTTGCCACAGCAGTTGCTCCTTGGGAACCAGCGGGCCGAGATACCGCGCCCGAGGCCCCATGTCGCGGTGCGTCAGCTTAAACCACGCCCTCGCGAACGCGTCCGCCAACTCCTCCGGATGTTCGTGGAAGCGCTTGGAGATTGGCCCATAGATCGGATCCATCCTCAGGGAGAGGTCCGTCGTGAGCATTACCGGGGGGTGCCGCTTCGACTTATTGTGGGCATCAGGAACGGTGTTAGCTCCATTCCCGTTCTTGGGAATCCACTGGTGCTTGCCCGCAGGGCTCTTGGTGAGCTCCCACTCGAAGCCGAACAGGTTTTCGAAGTAGTTGTTATCCCACTTCACGGGGTTGGTGGTCCAAGCGCCCTCCAACCCGCTGGTGATTGTGTCGGAGCCGCAGCCGGTGCCAAAGCTGTTTCTCCAGCCCAGGCCTTGCTCCACAATGTCGGCGCCCTCCGGTTCGGGGCCAACATGCGAGTCGGGAGCCGCACCATGGGTTTTTCCGAACGTATGCCCGCCGGCAATGAGTGCAACGGTCTCCACGTCATTCATCGCCATGCGGCGGAAGGTCTCTCGGATATCCTTTGCCGCGGCGAGCGGATCCGGCTTGCCACTGGGGCCTTCCGGATTGACGTAGATCAGCCCCATCTGAACCGCGCCAAAGGGATGGTCGAACTGACCAGGACTTTGGTAGCGCTCCTCCGCCAGCCAGACGCGCTCAGCCCCCCAATAAGTCTCGTCCGGCTCCCAAACGTCCGGGCGCCCGCCGCCGAAACCGAAGCTCTTGAACCCCATCGACTCCAAGGCGACGTTACCAGCGAAAACCATGAGGTCGGCCCAGGAGAGTTTCCGGCCATACTTCTGCTTTACCGGCCAAAGCAACCGGCGCGCCTTATCCAGACTCGCATTGTCCGGCCAGCTACCGGTAGGGGCGAAGCGTTGGTAGCCGGCACCCGCCCCGCCGCGGCCGTCGCCGATGCGGTAGGTGCCTGCGGCGTGCCAGGCCATACGGATGAACAACGGCCCATAGTGGCCATAATCGGCGGGCCACCACGGCTGTGAGTCCGTCATCAAGGCACGAAGGTCCTTGGCTACGGCATTGAGGTCGAGCTTCTTGAATTCTTCGGAATAATTGAAGTCCTTGCCCATCGGATCGGACAAGGGAGAGTTCTGGTGCAGGACCTTCAGGTTCAGCGCATTGGGCCACCAGTCCGCATTCGTCGGGCCTCTGCGCGTCGCGTGTCTGCTAGTGCCGTTTGTTGTCGGCTTGTGGGTTTCGGTTGACAATTTTTGACTTTCTGTGTCTGCCATATTCTTGTTCTCCCGATTTTCAATCAGTGACCTGCCTAGTGTGTTTCCTCTTTTCCGCTAACCCTCAGATTTCTCCTCTAACTCATCTCTCCTCGGATTCATTCCGCTGTGATGTGGACGTTGGTCGTGCATTCGCTTCTCTGCCCGTTGGCATTGCCCGCACAGAGCCTCTATCTCCAGCGAACAGCGCAGCAGCGCGAACTGTCCCAGGCTGGGCGTACCTTCAAGCAGCTTGTCCACGTCGGGTATCTCTATATCATGTACCCGTCGGCATCGGACGCAAAGCACATGGTGATGAGGCTCCACGTTGCCGTCATAGCGCGCGACATCATGCAGGAGCGTTACCTTGCGCGCTTCTCCCACTCCGCAAAATTGCTCCAGAATCCGATGAACCGTGGCTGATGATACGTGGGGATGCTTGCGACGTACTGCCACGCATATCTCCTCGGCGCTCGGATGGTTCTCCGAAGCCAGCAGGGCTCGTATCACGGCAAGCCGCTGGGGTGTGACGGCAATCCCCCGCTTGCGACACCGCGCGACGAACTCGCCGAGTCGTTGGACTGAGTAACTCTCGCGCCACTGCCGATCCACCAACCGGAGTTTTCGCATAAAGGAATCCTGGCCGACTATCTGCGCTGAACCGACCAACAACCACGCGGCCGGAGGAGATTGGGGCTGACAGCCTGGATAATCTCCAAGGTCAGCCGAGTCCTGCCCCTATCTGCAACTAACTACTAAACTCAATAGCATTCCATGTGAGATTGTCAATCTTCACGGTGCAAGTATGCTGACTGCAGCAACCTGGGGCCTGACCGCGAGGCTGCTGGTTGCTTCCGAAAGCCCGGATTCGCGATTTCGGTCGACAATTGTCATGCGTTCCCTGGAGTTTTTAGAGTAACTTTATGGCCGGTCGTTGCCTATACCCCGGATTGCCGGACACCCATCGGCCGTGCTTTCATCTCGGGATTCGCCGTCCATTGCCGTTATCCTTCGGGCTCCATCTTTTGGGAGTTTGGACGATCAAATGTGCTGGGTAGGCCCGGCGAACGTCGCATCCGGCGCGCGACTGTTCACTGTTGGCCCGGCTGAAAATTCTAGCGCTGTCTCGCACTCCTGAGAAACCTCGGGTGGGGACGCTATTTAACATCCTGATCCAACCGCCTCCTGACTTTTCCGCGGAATCTCGATAAACACAAGATTTGCGCCCACTGGCTGGAACCAGATCGTTGCGCGGTAGCCCCGCAAAAGCAGTTTGAGGGCGCCGATCAGCATCGCGGACGCCGACGTAATAGGCTTGACGATACTGGAGGAGCGCATCGGACATCACGCCAGGCCGCAAAACTCGTCTGGCGACGACGCCAGACGGCGCAGCGGCTGGACGGCCGATGATCCGATCGGTAAATGACCAGTAGCAGACCGTTTGGCGAGGGGAATTCCAATGGCCGGACCCGTAGCGCACAGCGAACAATACAAAGTAATCGGCACCAGGCCGATCCGCCACGACGGCATCGACAAGGTGGTCGGACGCGCCAAATACGGCGCTGATTACAGCGCGCCCGCGATGCTGCACGGCAAAATCCTGCGCAGCCCCCATGCGCATGCGCGGATCAAATCGATAAACGCGGAGCGGGCTTTGCGGATGCCCGGCGTGAGGGCCGTTATCACCCATCGGGACTTCGCGCCGCTGACCGGCGAAGTGGAGCTTCAGTACGGCGGCGAGACGCCGTTCGATGCTTACTTCTATACGCTCAATCTGCTGGCGAAGGACAAGGTCCTCTACCACGGCCATGCGGTCGCCGCCGTCGCCGCCGTCAGTCCCCATCTGGCAGAGGAAGCCCTCGGGCTAATTGAAGTCCAGTACGAAGAGCTGCCGCCGGTACTGGACTTGATCGACGCGATGAAGCCGGAAGCGCCCATTCTGCTCTCTGAAGTCCGGGCTCAGGATGATCCCAATCGGTCTACCAACGTCGCCAGCCACTTCCAGTTCCGGCGAGGGGACCTCGAGCGCGGGTTTAGGGCTGCCGATTACATAGTCGAGCACGTCTTCGGCACCACCATGGTACATCAGGGGTACATCGAGCCGCATAACGCGCTGGCGATTTACCAGCCCGATGGTCATGTGACGGTGTATTGCTCGACGCAGGGGCCATTCGAAATCCGGATGATGTGCTCGAAAATCCTCGGCATGGACGCCGGTTCGATCAAGGTCGTGCCGGCCGAGATCGGCGGCGGCTTCGGCGCCAAAAATTACGCCTACCTTGAGCCGTTGGCGCTGCTGCTGTCGAAGAAAACCGGGCATCCGGTCAAGATGGTGATGACGCGCACTGAGGTCCTGCGCGCGACCGGTCCGACTTCGGGCTCCAAAATCAAGGTGAAAATGGGAGCGACCAGGACCGGCACAATCACGGCGGCCGAGGTATGGATGGCGTTTGAGGCAGGCGCATTTCCGGGATCGCAGGTTGGCGTCGCGTGCATAACCGGGCTGGCGCCCTATACTATTCCCAACTTCCAGGTTGACGGCTATGACGTGCTGGTCAGCAAGCCCAAGGTACAGCCCTACCGCGCCCCTGGCGCCGGCAACGCGGCCCTGGGCGTGGAGTCCGTAATCGACGAATTGGCGCAACGATGCGGGATCGACCCGATGGACTTCCGCCTGAAAAACGCGGTCAAGGAGGGCTCGCCGACGGTGGCGGGCCCGGCCTTCAAACGTATCGGCTATATCGAGGTCTGCGAAGCAATCAGGGACAGCCCTCATTACAAATCTTCGCTCAATGGCCGCAACCGAGGTCGTGGAGTTGCGACCGGATTTTGGATCAACACCGGAATGGAATCCACGGCGACCGTCAATATTCATTCGGACGGCACCGCCAGCCTCGTGACCGGTTCGGTGGATATCGGCGGCACACGCGCCGCGACCGCGATGTGCGCGGCGGAAGTGCTGGGGCTGCGTGCCGAGGATGTGCGTCCTTCGGTTGCCGACACCGATTCCAACGGATTCACTGACATCACCGGCGGCAGCCGGGTCGCGTTTGCGACCGGCCTGGCTGCCTATCAAGCAGCACAGGATGCGGTGCGTCAGCTCAAAGAGCGCGCCGCCAAGCTTTGGGAAATCTCTCCCAATGACGTCGATTGGATCGACGGTAAGGCTGTGTCGAAAAAAAACGGCGTAGCGCCAATGTCGCTCAAGGATCTGGCGAAAAAACTGAGCCGCACCGGCGGGCCGATTACCGGGCGCGCCAATGTACATCCCACGGGCGTCGGTCCGACCTTCGCCGCATGCCTCGTCGATGTCGAGGTCGACCCTGAAACCGGCAAGGTAGACATTCTGCGCTGCACGATGGCGCTGGACGCAGGCAAAGCGATTCATCCCAGTTACGTCGAAGGGCAGATGCAGGGCGGCGCATCGCAGGGAATCGGTTGGGCGCTCAACGAGGAGTATGTATTCGACAAACGGGGCGTGATGCTCAACGCCAGCTTCCTCGATTATCGGATGCCCACCTGCCTCGACTTGCCGTTGATCGACGCGATCGTTGTCGAAGTCCCGAACCCCGGCCATCCGTACGGTGTGCGCGGTGTCGCCGAAGTGCCAATCGTTCCTCCTCCTGCGGCCGTGGCCAACGCCGTTTCGCACGCAATCGGCGTTCGGGTAACACAGCTTCCGATCTCGCCATCTAACCTGTTCAAGCTGATACGCAGCGCGCGCCAGTGAGGTGCGCACGCGCAAAAATATATTGTCCGTTGGCCGCGGCATCAGAGACGTCTCACGAGCCACAACACCGATTGTGTTGCGGTCCGCGCCTCCGATTAAGGAGCTCTGTCAACGACACGCTTGCTTCGGTTCGCCGGGCATCTGCTCTGTCCGGAAAGGCGGATTGATCTTACTCAGATCCTGCAATGCTTCTAGCAGGCATGCAGAAAGAATTAAAAGTGCATTAAAATGAGCTTGGCTGGGCAAGGGAGAGGCGATACGTAAGTCGGTTTCTGGGTCATCGCGAGCCGAAATGACGCCAGTGCGTGCTCGCATTACCGATCTCATTGAGACGAGCCCCTCTACAAACAAATCGTGTGGTCCAGGCATTCGCCGAGGATTGGTCCAAAGAGCGAGTGTGATCGGCTTCGTCCGCTTCAGGGTGAGAATGCGTTCAAGCGGTACAGCGAAATTGAGACCTTGACCGCTGCGCAGATACGCAATCGCTAACCCGACGACTTCTCCCTTAGATTGAGGACAGGTTCCGCGAGAAAAGGACCGACCGGCCGACTCGTTGGCCGCTTTCCGACATCCGTTTCGCCATCGTTTCTCTTGTATTATTTGCTCGATTATGGCTAATTTTAAGCTTCTCCAATCCTTCGATCAGCATAAGTTGAGATTCAGTTTAATTCTAACTAAAATAAGCTCAAAGAAACTAAACGTGAATCAAGCCTTCCTTTGGACAGTTCTCCGTAGCGGAGCAGTCTTCTTCGCCGCCTTGCTTGCAGCAACTCCCGCTTTTCCGCAAGCGATCCAAGCGACCAATGTGTCTGTGCAAGCGGCCCAGCCAGTCATCTCGCTGGTCAGTGAATCACCGAATGGTGCGAGCGCGACAACACCCGTCAACGGGGAGGTCTCGTTGGCGAAAGCACCGGTGAACTTCCACCGCTTTGCCTCGGCGCGGGTTGGAGAAAAAAAGAATGCGGAACAGCTGACGCTACGTTTTGCAGCCTCGACGATGCTGACCGGAATCAAGTCGAGCAAAGATTTTCAGGTAGAGCAGGGCAGCAGCTGCAAGGTGCAGGCGTACTATTCGGCCGGAGCGAGCTGCGCCCTGCTGGTTAGCTTTACGCCGCAGGGTCCGGGCTGGCGGCTCGGCAAATTGACGATCACAAATACCGCGTCAGAGCAGCCTCTCAGTATCGGCCTGGGCGGCAATGGATTTGCACCTGTTGTCAGCTTCACTCCGGCGTTGATCTCAACCGTGCTCGGCACCTTTGTTTCCGGTGCAGGCCTCCTCAACGGGGCGCAGAATCTTACGGTCGACGGGGGTGACATCGTTTACATCGCCGATACCGGGAACAACACCATCAGGGAGCTCGACTCGAGCGGCACCCTCGTCAAGCCCCTCCTTTCGCCCATTGCCACCCCGGCCAGTCTGGCCGTCGACAACTTCGGCATCATCTACACCGCCAACACCCATGGGTCCACCTATTACTTCAGTATCTACTATCCCTGGGGAACCCAGACCGCCTACGGCTACGCGTACACCTCCAGCACCTGTACCGCGAGCGCTCCGTGCTCATTCGCGGCGGTCGGAATGAACTTCCCGGCAAACATAAATATCGATGCCAACAGCAACCTGTTCATGGAGGAGGGAACTTCGGGCGCACTCGAGATGCCCGTGGGCGCTATCTCTGGCGGCAGCGGGACGCTCAACCTTTGGCACCTCAGCGACCAGTTCGCCTATAGCTCCGGTTCCCCGGGTACCTTTGCCGTCGATGCCGGCGACAACCTTTACACGTTCTACACCTTCTCCGCTCCCACCACCTGCTACATTATCCAGGAGCCGCTCTTTAACGCCGAACACAGTCCCACAGCCATCCGGGTCGCCGGCGGCACCAGGTGCGGTTTCGCAGGCGACGGCGGGCAGGCCCGAAACGCCGAGATCGGCTCCGCAGTGGGCCAGATCGCCTTCGACATAGCCGGCGACCTCTACTTCAGTGACACAGCCAACCAGCGCGTGCGCCGCATCGACACCGTGACGGGCATCATCAATACCATCGCGGGAAATGGAACCGCCGGCTATACCGGTGATGGACTTGGGGGGCCGTCCGCTCCCCTACCGGAGTAGCAGTGGACTCGCAGGGCCAGGTATTCATGATCAGTCAGATCGCAACCAGAACGACGCAGGTCATCCGCAAACTTGGGCCAAACGGGTATCTGGCCTTCCCGGGTCAATTGAAAGGCTCCACCAGCCCGGCACAGCTGGTCACGGTTGCTAACACCGGCAACAGCGCACTTACGCTTACCAACGCGGTCATTACAGGCGCCAACCCCGGTGACTTCGCCATCGACAACAACACCACAAGCTGCAATCTCGCCGCCGGGGCCACTCTGTTTTCAGGGCAGAGTTGTAAGGTGGGCATACTATTTAAGCCCTCCGCGGCAGGCAGCCGGACGGCCAACTTCGTTCTTCTGGACAACACGGTAACCAACTCAAATACCGTTCAGCTGGCCGGCACAGGCACGCTTCCTACTCCAACCCCAACGCGGACGCCCACACGCACGCCGACCAGGACTCCCACTCCTGCACATACTCCAACACCGACTGCGACTGCAACCAAGAAACCCACGCCAACACCAACCAAGAAGCCGACACCCACGCCGACCCCATAACCGCGGCCCGCGAAGCTCGTTCGCCATCAGGCCCTCGGCCCGGAACAGGTACACGTCCAGTAGCCAGACGTATTTGCCTGTCTGCGCTGGTTGGGTGGTATCTGATGGTGCCGCCTGATTCATCTGGTCCCAATGCAGCAAGGCCGCGCGAATCGTCCAACCGCATTGAATTCGCGAAACAGGGTGACTGTCCCCCATCGAGGTGCGGTCAACCAAGGGTGGGGACCGGGATGGGGTATGGCTCGCATTTTCCGCCAAGGCGGGGAGCTACGTTTTAGGAGCTAATAGCCGTCGAGGGTCGCAAGTCATGCGAACAGACAATGAGTAGCAGTCCATGAGCATACTTGCCGTTGCCAGCGATGCGCCATGTCGAAGTCCAGAACCCGGCCATCCGTACGGCGTGAGCGGTGTCGCCGAAGTGCGTGCGATTGTGGACCACGCCGGTCGCTCGCTTTATTGCTGATTCTCCCGGAGGCTCACTTCAGCCAGCGGCATTTTATAGGCAGCAGAAACTCGCTCGGCGCTCACGGCTCGTCCAGGTCGAACCAAATTCCCTCGGCGTTTGCAATACCCGCCGAGAGCATGAAATTGGTCTCCCTCCGATGCTGGATTTTGGCCGGGTGCCGCACCAGTTCCTCCCACAGCTTTGTGGGGTCGCCAACAACAAAACCCATGGGTGCGTGTGCGCGATCCAATGCGACCAAGTCACCTCGCGTGAGCTTCGCAACGACATACACGCCCTCGCTGGCTCGGTTGCGTCCGAAGAGGCTGACCCTGGCTTGATAGTCGGCGTTGTCGGTTATCGTCAAACCCGTTCGCATTTTGCGCTCTAAGATTCCATTGCGATTCTCAATTCCGATGTGTGGAGGGCGGCAGTTTCGCTTCGCAGATGAATCACACGTCTTTTAAAGGGCAAATCGACCGCGGCCGAGTACTCTCCGCCCGGTTCAATCGCAGGCCTGATTCCGTCTCCATTTCCATCCGGGCCCGCGCCCGCGCAGGCAGCATCCCTGGGCTCCCGTCTGCGCGCTGTTCTTCGATACTTGTCAAAAGTCTCGTATGATGGCATACGCTTCATACCATGCGGAAGCCCACCCCGCCAGCAAATGACGCGCTTCGTATTCGTCACATCTCGCAGCCACAAGGGCTTGCGCCGGGATCGCGGATCAACGACGCTGCGGTCCAGCTCTCCAGATCGCATCTTCAGGAGCAGGCTCGAATTCTCTGTCTAAGAGCCATTGGTCTAAAGGAGGTGTGCGACGGGCAGCATCGCGAATCGCCGAATTCCGTCGCGGTGGACAACGGTCAGCGCAGCCTGCGGTCGGACTATGTGACGCCTAACCGCACTGGAATGGACGAGCGTGGCGGGGACCTGCAAGGCAAGGTCGCGCCAGATCATGGCCGGGCCCAGCGGACAAAGGGCTGACGAAAGCCCGACCCGCAGCCCCAGCCGAATAACGCTGCCGCGAAGGGCGGGGCACAGCCGACTCAAAGTGTTCCGCTTACCCCCAAACCCACCGAATCCTGGGCGTCAGAGGTGTTCACCCGCGACGACCTGCGCAACCACGCCGCGAAGTTTAAAATATGGACGACCTCGGCGCGGCCTACCTCGCACTCGAAAAGAGGGTGGGCCGCACGGCTCCCGCCATACCGGGTCCCGAAGCCACCGACGAGCAGCGGGCGGAGTTCTTCAATGCGCTCGGGCGGCCGGAAGCTGCGGACAATTACGCTATCCGCGCTAAGATCAAGGAAGTTCTGCCCGAGAGATTCCCGGTCGACGAGCGATTCGTTAAGGCCGCCTTCGAGACTTTCCATAAGGCTGGGCTGAATGACGCGCAGGCCGATGCAGTGGTGAGGCTCTTCGCCCAGCAACAGGAAATAGAGTTGCTGGCCGAGGATGTTCGTACCCTGGACACGATGCGCGCGCTCAAGAGCCAATGGGGAAAAGACCTCGAGAAGCAGCTTGCGGTAGGCACCGCCGCAATCAACAAACTATCGCGCGACATTCCCGGACTGCGCGCCCTTGCAGCCAACCCGCTCTACGGCAACAACGTAGTGCTGGTGCGACTGGTCAACTCCCTCGGCCGCCTGATGGACCTCGATGGCGCGTCGCCACCCACCCAAGACAGCGACCTACAGGCTAGGAAACAGGAATTGATGAAGCGCGACGGTCCATACTGGAACTCGCTTCACGCCGAACATGGCCGGCACGTAGCCGCCGTTGCCAGAATAAACGACCAACTAGCGCGTCGTTCTAGCGCGCGGCGCTGACCAGGCGCGTCGAGTTAGAGGTAGGGAATGCCGGGCAGTAGTCAATCCAAGCGGCAGCGCCTGGAAACCCACTTAGCAAAAGCGCTCGCGGTCGCAGCGCTGGCAGCAATCGTGACGTTCTGGTGGTGCAGCCGATGAATTGCAACGCGATCAGCCGGCCGCCATCACTATAAGACCAAGCTAGAGTCATCACGAATCGCAGAAGGAGCAAATCGCCATGAAACTGAGTCAGCTTTCGGCCTCCGGGCCGCGGCCGCACGATTTAAGAAGGAGCGCGAGATCTGCGAATAGGTGGCTATTCGAAGCTCGTTGACGTTTAAAATAAGTTCATGCAGGTGTGATATCGCTAATGGTTTCCGCAGATTTGGAGGAGAAAGCCATGAAGGAGCAGCTGACTTTGAACTTTCTTGCGGCGACATTCTTGTTCATCGGACTCGCCAACCCGACCATCGCTGCGGCAGCGCCGGGAACCGACACGTGCGCCGGGTCGGGCGCAACCATCGGTGGTACCTGCATGCCACTGACCAACACCACCAGTCTCAATGACGCTAATACCGCGTTCGGAGGGGCAGCCCTCTCCAGCAACACCGCCGGCTTCGGCAATACCGCCACCGGACAAGGCGCCCTTTCCAGCAACACCACCGGCTTCGACAATACCGCCACCGGAGTTCAAGCCCTTTCCAGCAACACCACCGGCTTCGACAATACCGCCACCGGAGTTCAAGCCCTTTCCGGCAACACCACCGGCTTCGACAATACCGCCAGCGGATTTCAAGCCCTTGCCAGCAACACCACCGGCTTCGACAATACCGCCAGCGGATTTAACGCCCTCTTCAGCAACTTCACTGGCGGCGGCAATACCGCCAGCGGATTTCAAGCCCTTGCCAGCAACACCACCGGCAACTTCAATACCGCCAGCGGAGATGGCGCTCTTTTGCTAAACCGTACCGGCAATAACAATACCGCCAGCGGAGCTGGCGCCCTTTTCAGCAACACCACCGGCAACTTCAATACCGCCACGGGAGAGGAGGCGCTGGTCAGCAACACCACTGGCAACAACAATACCGCCAGCGGAGAGAGCGCCCTTTTCAGCAATACCACCGGCAACTTAAATACCGCCACGGGAGAGGTCGCGCTGGTCAGCAACACCACCGGAGCCTTCAATACCGCTGCGGGAGCTTCCGCTTTGGCACTCAATACGACCGGAAATCAAAACACCGGGGTTGGACAGGCCGCGCTGCACAACAA
>Ga0126381_100006901_pt1 | contig 12606 bp, 8 predicted proteins | sample PanSoiMetPlot_28_FD_96465 | JGI IMG/M metagenome (GOLD analysis project Ga0126381, IMG submission 96465) | Tropical forest soil microbial communities from Panama - MetaG Plot_28 | ecosystem: Environmental > Terrestrial > Soil > Tropical forest > Bulk soil | place: Panama | collected 2016-02-17
CGTGGATCAATTCTGGGACCGCCGCGAGCAGCGCAACGGCCTGCCTTCGCTGGCCGCGTCCGACGCCCTCGGCTACGCCGCCTTGCACTTCCTCAAGCACGTGTTTCAAGGGACCGCACGGCCGTATCATGCGCTTGAAATCGCCCGCTTTCTCGATGCTCATGCCGAAGATGAGCGTTTCTGGCGGGAATGGGAGGGACGGCATTCGCCCGAGCTGCGCCGTCTGGAAGAGGCTGCGTTTTGCTTCGCATCTGCCTGGTTTGGAGGTAGGACAGGCCTCCGCCCTGTCCAGGACTGTCCGGGAGGCCCGTCCTACTGGGAGCAATTCGCTCTCTCACCGCTCCTCAATCAGTTTCACTCCAACAAAGACGAGCTCTGGCTGCACCTCAGCCTCATCGATTCGCCGCTCGACCGCCTCCGGGTCGCAAGGCGCCGCCTCCTGCCGACCCGCATTCCCAGCAATGTGAGCGGCATCTGTATTCCCGCTCATGAGATGACGCTCGGCCGGCGAATTACGCAGCAGGCGCAGCGTGCCATCTACGCGGTCGGAAGGCTGCGGCATCACGCCGTCGCGCTGCCGCGGACAGTGGCGTCTGGCGCGCAATGGTGGTTCGGAAAACCGTTTTGGTTCTTTTTCGCGGCAGGAGCGCTGTTTAATTTCGCGCTGTTCATCTTCTTCCTGCTGTACAACCTGTTCCTGCTCGGCATCGGATTCCGCGAGGACTTCATCGGAACTTTGAGCAGCGTTTCGACCATCGGCACCATGGCAGGGACGATCCCGGCCGCGTGGCTGCTGCGCCGCTTCGGCCTGCGCCGATCTCTGCTGAGCGCGATCGGGACGGGGGCCGTCATAGTCTGCTTACGTGCGACCGTGCGCGCGCCCGCAGCACTCATCGGCCTGGCGGCCGCGTGGGGGCTGATGTTTTCAATGTGGGCGGTGATTATCGCTCCGGCGATTGCCGCAGCAGTGCCGGAGAAGCGCCGGCCATCTGCCTTCAGCATGTTCTTTGCGTCTATGGTCGCGACCGGTGTCGCCGGAAGCTGGGTGGGAGGACATCTTCCCAGCCTGATACACGGTACGCAGGCCGCGTTACTGATGTCCGGAGTTCTGGTGTTCGCGGCTCTGATTCCCGCCTGGCGGCTGCACGTAATCTCCGACACGGCATCCGAATCCGGTCCCATGTGGCCGCGTAGCCGATTCCTCAAGCGATACCTCTCGGCACTCGCCGTATGGCAGCTGGCGATCGGCGCGTTCAACCCATTCGCGAACGTGTTCTTCGTGCGCCTGGGCTATTCCGCCGCGCGGATCGGTAGCCTGTTTTCGGTCACGCAGCTGACCCAGGCCGGGGCGGTGCTGCTGGCTCCAGTGGTGATCCGCCGCGCGGGCCTGGTCCGCGCCACGGCCGCGATGATGGCCGCCACCGCACTGGGACTCTGGGGAATGTCGGCCGGTGCGATTCCCGTAGCCGCGTACACCTGGTACATGAGCCTGCAATGTATGGGCGAACCCGGCATGAACACGCTGCTGATGAATAACGTAAAAGAGACGGAGCGCAGTGGCGCGTCGTCGCTGAACTACCTGGTGGCGTTTGCCGCGAACGCGGTCGCGGCCTACGCCGCGGGCCACATGTTCGGGCCGCTCGGCTACCGGCCTGTGCTGGCGGGCGCAGGCGTGCTGGTGCTGATGGCGGCTGCGATGTTCGGTTGGCTGATGTGATCCAACACCTGGTTGCGCCAACGCTCGAGAGTGAAGCGCTGCCGCCAGCTCTCGCGCGCCGCCGATGAAATCTCCATCCACCGCGGGCGGTCCCGCAATAGTTCCAAAGCGAGCCGCGCCATTTCGGGTACATTGTTCGCCAGGAAGCCTGTCCGACCGTGATCGATCACTTCGGGGATGCCGCCCGAGGGAAACGCAATCACGGGAGTGCCCGCCGCGAACGCCTCAGGGATGACGCGCGTGGTAGCTTCGTGCTCACCGGAAGGCACCAGCAGCACGTCCACATCGGCCAGCACACTCTGCACGTCGCCATGCCAGCCGGCAAACTCCACCGCCATGCCGCGCGCGGCCCCGCGCACCTGCTGTTCGTACGCAGGGTCAGCAATCAGCGCGGCTCCGTAAATTACGAAACGGCAGCCGGGCCATTCGTGGTCGATCAGCCGCACGGCCTTCACGAAGTCGAGCTGGCCCTTCTCCGGCGCGATTCGTCCCAGGCACGCGATCGTCGGTGCCCCGCCGCGCCGCCGCGGCACGAGAGTGCGCGGCCCTTCCACACCGTTGTAGATCACGGCGATGCGCTCCGCACCGAACCGCATCCAAGGCTCGGCCACATACCGGCAGACCGCGATTACGCGCGCTCCGCAGCTCCGCGCTGCGAACCCGCACAGTTCGCGCGGCGCGCGCGACGGCAGGATGCGATGGGCGTGGTGCACCACCGGCAGCCCCGAGCGCGCGGCGGCCGGCAGCAAGCGTGGTCCGTTCACGTAGATCAGATCCGCGCCGCACCGTTCGGCCAAACCGCGGATCTGGCGCGCGAGCCGCGGAGTCTGGGCTAGAAACCGCGCGGTATCGGCGAGGGTTTTCCGCCCGTAGGAATATGGCCCGCATTCGAGCTCCACCGTCTCGAAGCCGCTCTCCCGGACACGCGCGACCAACGGTCCCGCGCCTGGCAGCCCTACGACCGCTTCCCAGCCGCGGCCGCGGATGGCGGGCAGCAATTCCAGGAGACATTGCTGGCCGCCGCCGAGCTCGCTGAACTGATCGAGGATCAGCAGCCTCATGCGCGCACCGCAAGCGCCAACACCCAGAAGTAGATCGGCAGCACGCGCCAGAAGGTCAGCACATCGGCCGAGAGCATCTGCGCCATCTCACCCGCCCAGAAACAGAGAATCCATGTGCCGCAGAGCGATGCGCGCGTTCTGTAGCCCGCGCGCAAAATCGCGCCGCTCAGCCAGAACAGAGCGCCCAGGCCGAACACACCTGTCTCCACCAGCAGACTGAGATACATGTTGTCCGCCACAACCGGCATTCCCACAGAATCGCTGTACGGGAGCGTCTTATAGCCGATACCGAACAGCGCCTGCCAGGGATTCGTCGCGAGCCAGTCGAGGAGCGTACGCCAGCTTGCCACGCGCCCCGAGAGCACGCCTTCGGTCGCCGAAAAGAAGAATTCCGTGGTGCCCGAAAGCCGCAGCCAGTAAATCTCCGTGAACGCCGGGAAGATCTTCCACGTTACGAGCGCCGCCGCGCCGCCGAACACTGCCGCTACTGGAATGACGCGCATCCAGCGGACGCGCGCTCGATTGAGCCACAACAGCACTGCCAGCGCGACCATGAGGTTCACCACCGACCCGCGCGAATACGAGAGCACCAGTGCGGCAAAGAACACGAGGCCCCCCGCCAGGAGCGATTTGCGCGAAACCGGAGATTCTCCCCGCGGACGGCTGAGGGCCACTGCGATCATTATGAGAAAGAACGCGCAAAAGTTGCCGAGCGTCCCAGCTTCGTAGAACAGCCCTTGCGCGCGCCGGTAGATGCCCGAATCCAGCCACACGAACTGCGGTCCGTAGCCGGCCGGCGCAGGGAACTGAAAGTAGAAATCGATGCACCCGAACAGCGCCGCCGCGACAGCGATCCAATAGAGGTAGGACAGGCGCGCCCAGAGGGCACCCGCCTCTGGGCGCGGCCTGTCCTTTACACCCGCCGTGTAGAAGAACACGTAAACGGAAATCCCGAACAGCGCCACGCGTGCGAGGCTGCCGCCCGCCGCCTCGGCCCCCGAGTGCAGCGCCGCCTGTGCCACGCTGGCCAGCAGCACGGCGAACAACGCGGCGAACGCCCCCGTCAGCGCGTTTGCGGGCATGCGCCACTCGCCCAGCCAGAGGACTCCTGCGAACAGACCCGCCGCTGCGATCAGTAGGCTCGGATGGGGACCCGAGTTGCCGATGGGCGCCGGCAGCGGCGGCAAAAGCAATGCGGCCGTGAAGAAGACGGCCACCCATCGCAACGGCCGCTGCAGCATCCACCACAAGCCCGGCAATACAACAGCAGGCGCGGCTAGCACCGCCTTCGTGGACCAGGCCGGCGCCAGGGCTATGGCCGCCGCCCACGCACCCAAAACCAACACGAGCCCCGACTCCTGATACAGGCTCGTCAGCGCGGCCTTAGTCGTCAAACGCCTTCTCCATGGCCCGGAAATGCGTCCGCCGGGCGCCGGTGCGCTGTTCGCGGAAGTTCATTTCGAATGCCAGGTACATAGCCGGAAGCGCAATGCCCGCCAACAGCGCCGCGCCGAGGTTCAGCGGCAGGTTGGGCGATGAGGGGCGCTCGGGCACGACGCCCGGGTCGATCACCGTCAGCCGCTCGCCGCGATAGCCCGATTCCGCACGCGCCGCGCGCGAGCGCGCCTCGGCGGCAGTCAAAGCCTCCTGCGCTTCCTTGCGTTGCGCCGCTACGTTATCGCGATGCGCGATCCGCGCCGCAAGCAGTTTTTCGCGTTCCGCCGCGTGCCGGCCCGCCGCCTCGGTCCGCTTATGCAGTTCATCCAGCCGCGCGCGCGCCGTCGCCTGCTGGCGCCGGATCTCCGCCGCGTCTGCGTCCGCCGCCTTGCCGGCGCGCTCGTTCGCGTCGGCAATCTCCAACTCCGCGGCCACCGACTGCTGCTGCAGATCCTCCCGCAGCCTCGCGGTCGATTCCAACTCGGCCTGCAGGTCCTCGACCGGCTCACTCGCCAGCAACTGCGCCCAGTTCTTGTCGATCTCCTCAACCCGCGAGCGCGCGTCGGCTTCGGCCCGCTCTACTCCCCTGAGCAGATCCTGGTCGCCCTCGTTCACCATGGTGCGATTCAGCCCCACTGTTTCATCCGCGAGAAAATGCGCCAATGCCTGCGCCGTCACCGCATCGGGGAGCGTGGCCGAAATCTCCAGAATGCGCGTATTCCGCACCGTGTCCACTTTCAGCACGCGTTTCTTGAGCGACTCGATGGGCCGCGCGCCCAGTAGGCGGCGCAATGCGAATTTATCCGCGGCTTTCTGAAACAGGCTGTCGCTCGATGCGAAATGCTCGTAGGTCCGCAGCGACTCGAGGTAAATCGGGCTTACCGCAATCGACCCTCGCGGATCGCTGCCTGCCGGTGGCTCGATGACGATGCGCGCCGTGGCCGTGTACTGGCGTGGCATCACCAGACTCGCAATCAGGGCGAACGATACCGCGATCGCACAGGTACCGGCGATAACTCGCCAGCGCGTCTGCAAGTAACTTATGTAACGAAATGCTTCAAAGCTTTCCTGCACGCGAGTTCCTGAGTTAGTTTAGCCTATATGGCGCTCTTACAGGGCGCGATTGTCGGTCTGATCGCGTTAATTATTGTTCCGGGCTATCTTTTCTACTTCGACGTTACCCCGAAGTTGACTGTGCTGCTTGCCGGCACGGCGCTCGCGGTGCTGCTCGTCAAACCGGCACGCTCCCGTTTTGGCGCGCTCATGGTGGCAAGCGCGGCGTCTCTGGCGCTCTCGGCCGCATTCTCCACCAACCCCGCACTCTCCTGGTTCGGCAGCAACTGGCGGCGTTTCGGAGCGATCGAGCAGGCGGCGGTACTCCTTTTCGCGTGGCTGGCCGCAACTCACGTATCGTCTCGCCCGGAGAGTCTTCGCACAATTCTGCGCTGCGTCGCCGGGGCTGCTCTGATCGCCGGCATCTACGGGATTCTGCAGTACAGCGGTGTCGATCCGCTGCTGCCTGCTGCTGCCTATCACATTGGCGAAGGCATCTGGACTATCGTTCGGCCGCCAGGCACCCTCGGTTACGTCAGTTACTTCGCCAACTGGCTCGTCATGGCCGGGTTCCTCTGCCTTGCCCTGGCGCAGATCGAAACGAACAAATGGGTGCGCTCCGCCGCGTACTTCGCCGGCGCCGCCTCCGCGTTCGCGATGATCCTTACCGGCACGCGCGGCGCGCTGCTTGCAGCCGCCGCCGGACTCGCGGTTCTGCTGTGGACCCGCATGATCCGGCTCACGCGGCGCGCCGCCGCGATTTCCGCGGTCGCAGCGGTCTGCCTGATCGTGTTCTACTACTCGCCGGCCGGCTGGAACCTGCATAGCCGCGCCCGATGGTTCGCGGAAGATCCGCGGGGCGGCGCGCGCCTCCGATTGTGGCGCGACAGTCTTGCGATGTCCGCACACCGGCTTCCCACGGGCTTCGGGCCTGAAGTATTCACCGCACAGTTCCCACATTACGAATCGAAGCAGCTCGCCGAAGCCTATCCGGATTTCTCCCACGAATCGCCGCACAACATGTTCCTGGACGCGCTGGTGGCACAGGGCATCCCTGGCCTTTTGACCCTAGCCGCTGTTTGCGTCTTCGCTCTCCGACGTGTGCGTTCGAAATGGCTGGCGGCGGCCATTGTCGCGGGGATCGTCGCGCAGCAGTTCACTGCCTTCACGATACCCACCGCGATCCTGTTCTACGTGACCATAGCGGCAGCCACAGCTCGAACGGCCGACCGCGACGAGCCGCTGCCTTACGCGCTCCCCTTCCGCCTTGCCGCCACCGCCGCTCTGCTTTATCTCGCCTTCCGTTTTACCGCCGCCGACCGCTATCTCGAGCTCACGCGCCGGGCCATCGCCACGCGCGACGGACAATCCGCAACTGCCCTCTACGCGCAATCGCAGCGTTGGCGCCTGCCCGGCTCAAGCTCCGACATATGGTATTCAACAGCGATGTCCGCACTCGCCCAGAAGGCGCCCAATCCGATTGTTCGCATTCAAACCGCCGCCCAGGCAGGCTATGCCGCGCTCGACGCCACTCGAACCGCCGAAGATCCGTTCAATGCCTGGTATCACACGGCTGCGCTCTATGCCAGCACCAACGACGCGTCTTACGCCGAACGCAGCCTGCGCGCCGCCATTGCCGCGCATCCCAACTGGTTCAAACCACACTGGATGCTGGCGCGACTGCTGCGCATCCAGGGGCGCTATGACGAGGCCGCCCGTGAAGCCGACCTCGCCCTTGAGCTCGACGGAGGCAAACATAAAGAAGTGGCCGAAACCTTACGAACCGTCCCGGGTACGGCGATCCGGCAGCAGCACCTGCAAATCCAGATTTCGCAGAAGTAAATTTCGTGCCGGGATCTTTGAGCTTGGCGGCAAGTCCCATAGAATGATGCAGGGGGTTCTAGTGAAGCGAGTCTCTTGGATTTCGGTGTTCTGTCTTTCAGTTTCCGCCGCCATGGCGCAAGCTCCGGTGATTTCTGCGGGCGGTGTCGCCAACGGCGCTGCGTTCGGGCAATCGCAGGTGGGGGTTATTGCGCCCGGCGAGCTCATCTCGGTCTTTGGCACCAATCTCGCATCCAGCACCGCCGCAGCCGATTCCGTCCCGCTCTCGACCAACTTGGCCGGGGTAACGGTCAGCATCAATGGCACGCTCGCGCCGATTCACGACGTATGCCACCTGTGCGTCGGTGGTGCTGGGGACCAACTCAATATTCAAGTGCCCTGGGAAATCACCGGATCGAGCGCGCAGGTCGTGGTGACAAAGGATAACACGGCCTCAACGCCCTCCAGCGTCACGATTGGCCAAACGAACCCTGGAATTTTTACGGTGAGCAGCGGGGTAGGAACGGCGATCGCGATCTTCAGCGATGGCGCTCTCGCGGCTCCCGCGGGTTCGATCCCTGGACTCTCGACACGTCCCGCCAAGGCTGGCGATGCGCTACAGATCTGGGGGACCGGCCTGGGGGCGGTGGACTCGCCGATCGCCGATGGCGCGAACTCCCTGGACAAGTTGCGCAACACACTCGTGAAACCGACCGTGTTGATCGGTAACACCTCGGCGCAGGTGCTGTTCTCCGGCCTCACGCCGTTTTTCGGTTATGTCAACCAGGTGAACGCGGTTGTGGCAACCGGCACGCCGAGCGGGAACGCCGTCCCGATCCAGTGGCAGGTCGGCTCGGTCACGACGACCGACAAAGCGACCATCGCGGTCCAATAGACCAGTAGTTCGGCCGCCATCAATAGCATCGCAGCTATAATGCGGTCATTGATGACACGACGAAGCTTCGTCCTGACCACGACTGCCGCGTTTGCCGCGCAGGCTCAACGCAACCCCGGGCTGCTTTACATCAGCGACTCCGAAGCGGACCGCATGCGCGGCGCAGCGGTGGGAAGCCGCGCCGACGTTCTGGCGCGCAATGCGGAGCGAGCCCTCTCCACCGGTCCCTGGAGCGTGACCTACTCGCGGCCCAAGGGTCTGAACGTTGACGCCGACCTGAACGATTACGTCAGCGAAGGCCCGTACTGGTGGCCCGACCCGAAAGACCCGCGCGCACCCTATATCAGAAAGGACGGGCAGCGGAATCCCGAGCGCTTCATGGGCAACCGCTCGGCGCTCGGCGAGATGTGCTCGGCCGTGCTGGCACTCGGCATGGGCGCGTTCCTTCTGAAGAAGCCGCAATGCGCAGAGCGCGCCAACAAAGTCCTCTCGGTCTGGTTCGTCGACTCCAAGACCCGCATGAACCCTAACCTGCAGCACGGCCAGATGGTGCGCGGCCACAACGACGGGCGAGGCACCGGCATCATCGACACCGTATCGATGATCCACACGGCCCAGGGCGTCGTTCTGCTGGAAGCGGCAGGCGGACTCGATCCCTCGGTCGCGGCGGCCGTGCGCCAGTGGTTCGCGGATTATCTGAAGTGGATGACGACGAGCAGGAACGGGCTTGCGGAGAAGGTGTCGGGCAACAACCACGCGACGTGGTGGACGGCGCAGGCAGCCACGTACGCGGGCTTCACGGGCGACGCGGGGGCGATGGAAATGACTTGGGAGCACTGTCGCACCTATCTGGTGCCGACAGAGATCCGCCCGGATGGAAGTTGCCCGCGTGAAGAGGGGCGCACCAATTCGCTCGGCTACTCGTCAATGAATCTGGACGCGTTTGCGACTCTCTGCCGGTTGGCGCAGCGGAACGGCGTCGACCTCTGGCACTTCCACACGGCGGAAGGCATCGGGGTGGACCGCAGCTTCCGCTACCTGGTTCCGTATATGCTCCATCCCGAGACCTGGAAGAAGCAGCAGATTGGCCGCTACAATCCGGACGGTTACATATTCCCGGGGCTCGCCGGCATCGGGCTGCCGTCGCCAGATCTGGTGGCGGCGTATAAGGAACTGCCGCGGTCGGACTCGCCGTGGGTGCAGTTCATCGATCTACTGGTGAAGAACGGTAACGGATAGCGATGGTAGAGCGCTCACACCGCGAAAAGTTCGTGGAATGGGCAGCGAACGGGTCTCCTCTCTCCGGCGTGCGCCGCTTCTGGATGGACTCGTATTCCAGCCCCGGAAGGACACCGCGGGTGAAGGAGAATCGGAATTTCGCGTGAGGGCACAAGACTGATTTCCGCCAGCGCGTCCAAAGGTCGATGATCCGCGAGTTCGAGCCGATAACGCTGGCCGATCAGCGCCAGGCTAGTGATCATTTCGGCCAGCGCAAAGTGGTTACCCAGGCAAAGGTGTCGGCCATTTGCGAAAGGCAGGTAGGCGCGCTTGGGCCAATCTGCTGCGGCAAAGCGTTCGGGCCGGAAAGCGTCCGGGTCTGGTCCCCAGTCCGCACCTCGATGGATTCCATAAACGGAGATCAGAACCGTAACACCCCGCGGTACCCGATAGCCGTCCACCTCATCGTCCTCCACGCATTCTCGCGCCAAGGTGTGAATGGGAGGATACAGGCGCAGCGCCTCATGAACCACGTGCGAAGTATACGCAAGGCGCGGCAAGTCTTGAGTGGTCGGAACCCGCCCATCCAGAACGCGATCGAGCTCCTCGTGCCACTTCACGGCTGCATCCGGATGACGCGCCAGCAGATACAGGCTCCAGAAGAGGCCGGCTGCGGTCGTCTCGAACCCTGCAACGACCAGGCTCTTGAGCTCATCGAGCAGCCCTTCGCACGCCAAGGGAGCCCTGGTGTTCGGGTCCTCGGTCGCCAACAGGGCCTCCAGTGTGTCCCCCGATCCAGCATCGTTCCCCGCAAGTCGCGCATCCACGCGGGTACGCACAAAATGATCCAGCACCGCGCGCGATTTTCGCAGTGACCGGCAGGAAGGAAACGGGAGACACAGAGGCGGCGCGAAGAGGGAAGCCGAGCGCTGCATCACCATCCGAAATCCGGCCCTCACGGCAGCAGCCAGCCGAAGCGCCTCCAGCCGGGTCGGCCTGTCCGAAAACAACATACGAGCAACGGTTAGGATGGCGAGGTTCTGCATTTCGCCCAGAAGGCGAACAGGCCGGCGAGCCAATCGGTGGTCTTCCCACGCGCTCAGCATTCCCTGTACCGTCTCGCATACCGCGGCTACCAGATCCTTGGTGTGATTGTCGCGGAAGCATGGCTGGATCTGCCGCCGCCGGCCCAACCAATGCTCGTTTTCCGACGCGAGCAAGCCATCGCCTGTGAGCAACCGGAGGTTGCGGTTGTCCGCCCCACGGAGGTATCGCGTACGATGCGTCACCAGAATCTGGTGAGCATAGCTGGGATCGGTAATCGCCACCAGCCGTCTGTGCCATAGACGGAACTCCGCGATACCTCCGTTGTGGCGTGCCAGATCGGCCAGGCTCTGGTGCAACTGGCCGCTGCGGCGTCGTGCGCCCGCGAAGACCCAGCAGCCCGGAGCGGGAATTCGCTTCAACTCGCGCGTCATGCCACGCTCCTCACACTCTTCGGCGTGAACTCGCGTGCAGTCCGGGAAACCGGATCGGGTTGCCGACGGTGCCCCATTCTCGCCAAAGCTCGCTGGCCGGGAATGCACGACCATTGCAGAAGCGCGCGCTCTACCGCCGGCAAGTTCCGCCATGAAGAACGCGGCGAACCGGCTAGCGACGCAGCATCACGCATCCATTGCTCGTTCACCAGGCTGGGATGGATAAATTCGATCATTCGACGCAGCCACAATTCCGGTTCCTGAAGCAGGTCTTCGAAGTGAACCGTCAGCACGCGTTCCCGGGGAAGTGCGGCAAGCGCCGCTTCGCCGCGCCTGATCTCAACGGACCAATGGCATCCGAACAATGCCGGTGGCAAATGAAGGGTGCGAAGAGTCTCCGCATCGAAATGTTCCGGCAGGAGCTTGCGGAGCGTTCCGGGAAGCATCCACGCGCCGCGCCGGTCCGCGCATTCGAACGGATCGCATCCCAGCATCGCCGACTGAATGGCGGTGGCCGCGTGCAGCCGAAAGGCTAAGTGCCGGCTCATCGACATCGCGCAATCGCGCCCGTCGCGGACGATGTGAATGAACCGGGCGGCGGGAAAGGACTGCGCCAGACGGGCCGTTGCGCGCAACGACCCTCCGGAACGTTCGACCCAGACCCGCTTCCCCAGACGCCGCCGAACCCACTCGAATACGCGCTGGTATTGGGTCGAGGGCATTGCCGCATCGAGAGTCATGACAAAGCGCTGCAGCTCTTCAAAGAGCGCATCTGGATTCTTGGTCAGATGCGGCAGGGCAGCAAACATCACGGCGGGGACGCCGGTGGAACGGTCGAAGCGCGAGCCTGTCCCGAACGGGTAAATCATTTCTTCCACTTCGCAGCCATGTCGCACCATGGTCGTCTGCCTGGGATGACAGCCGCCGAGAACGGCCCACAGTTCCTCTGCGGTGATCGGAGTGCCTGGAAAGGCTTGCGAGATTCGGCCTCCGAAATCCGCAATCGCAACCATGAATTCGGACAGGCTCAAAACGTCGGGGTGCATCCGCAACATGTTTGAGAGCATGGTCGAGCCGCAGCGACCGGTGCCGACCACAAAGACAGGCGAAATTTCACGTTCTGGCTGCATATCAGTCTTTTCTCCGGGTTCTGCCGCCTGCTCGGATGTGCATCGCGGACCGCACTCGCAGCGCAGTTTTGGAGCCGAATCCCGATCGTTTCGTTTCAGCGACATTGGAACAAACGGAACGAGGGTTGTATAGATCGTAGACATGCGGTCTTCCCTCGGATCGTCAAGATCGTTGGCAACCACTGGCGCTCGGTGGCACAGCGTAGCCGCTGATTCACAATTGACCCTTTTCTGCATCGGCCCTAAAATAACCCCAGCCGTTTCACTGTCCCGGAAATGCGGTGGATCATGCGGGTTGTGTGGACGGGTGTGTGCGGGTTATCGCTGGTCGCGCTGGCACAGCAGGCGCAGCCCCCGCGCGAGACGGTGTCGCGGCCGCTGACTGAGCGGCAGAAGAAGAAGCGCGATGCCGCACTCCGCAAGGAGATGCACAGCGCCTATGGCAAGTGGGTCAAGGAAGATGTCCCGTGGATCATCACAGACGAAGAGCGCGCTGTCTTCGACAAACTCGCGAACGACGAAGAGCGCGAGCAGTTCATCGAGCAGTTCTGGCTACGCCGCGACCCGACTCCGGACACGCTCGAAAACGAATTTAAGGAAGAGCACTACCGCCGCATTGCCTATGCCAACGAGCACTTCGCGTCGGGAATTCCGGGTTGGAAGACCGACCGAGGCAAGATCTATATCATGCACGGCATGCCGGATGAGATCGAGGATCACTCGTCAGGAGGCGCGTACGAGCGTCCACCCGAAGAAGGCGGCGGGCAGACTTCGACAGTTCCTTTTCGGAAATGGC
>Ga0126381_100006904_pt1 | contig 12602 bp, 8 predicted proteins | sample PanSoiMetPlot_28_FD_96465 | JGI IMG/M metagenome (GOLD analysis project Ga0126381, IMG submission 96465) | Tropical forest soil microbial communities from Panama - MetaG Plot_28 | ecosystem: Environmental > Terrestrial > Soil > Tropical forest > Bulk soil | place: Panama | collected 2016-02-17
AACAGCAGTGCGTATGATCAGAAGCTGCTGCTCGGTAGGTCGAATGAACTTGAAGCCGTACTGAAATCCCTGACGATATCGAACTTCAGCGCGAACTGTCAGTGGTTCAGTCGCTTTAGGCGGTCGAAATTCCAACTCGACGAATTCTCCGAGAGGGATTTCGCCGGCGACGGTCGCGCCCAAGCCGCCTTCGCCCAGATTCTTGGTACGCCCGTGGAAAGTTTTCTTGGTCTTGACGATCAGCCGGAGATCAAGAAGGAATCGTGCGTATTTGCGAGTGGCTGTCCAGTTTTCCGGCTGGCGACGTTGCATCCGTCAAAACATTATCACAGCTCTGCTCAGGAACGAGAGGTTAGTCGCTCCAGTGCCCAGCGAGCGTGTTCAACGATCACCGGATCGGGATCGGACATCATCTTTTCTAATTGAGGGACGAATTGCTTGTTGCCGCTGTTTCCCATCGCAATGGCCAGATTGCGTTTCAGTCCCGCATACTTGGTTCGCTTAACCGGAGAGCCCCTAAAAATTTCACGAAACTCGTTTTCGTTCATTTCCGCCAGCCATTGCAGCTCCGGATGAACAAGTTCTTTGCGCGGCTGCAATTCATCCAACTGCGAGGGCGGAGCATTGCCTGATTTTGTATTCCAGGGACAGACGTCCTGGCAGATATCGCAGCCGAAAACGTGATGTCCGATCGGACGACGCAGTTCCTTCGGAATCTCGCCGCGCTTCTCGATCGTGAGATAGGCGATGCAGCGCCGAGCATCCATTTTCCCGGGAGCAATCAGGGCCTGAGTTGGACACGCGTCAATACAGCGGGTGCAACTGCCACAACGATCAGCCGCAGGAAGATCGGGCTGGAGTTCCAGCGACGTGAGGATGACGCCGAGAAAGATCCACGATCCTAATTTTTGATTGATGATGCAGGTGTTTTTCGCGATCCACCCAATTCCCGCATACTTGGCGTAAACGCGCTCTACCACCGGCCCGGTATCTACGTAACAGCGAGTCTCCACCTCGATCTGATGTTTATTTGCGTGATTTCGAATGGCGGCTTCAACCTGTTCCAGACGCTTAAGCAGCAAATCGTGATAGTCGCGCTGATTCCACGCATAACGCGAAATCCAACCACGCGACGGATCGTGGACCTGCGTTGAATTCGGCTCGTCGACGTTGTAGTTCAAGGCACATACGATCACCGATTTGGCCCATGGCGCCGCATTCTTGAGCGACGCGCGACGCAGCTCACCCGATTCAGTGCGCTTTTCCAGGTACTTCATTTCGCCGGCATGACCAGCTTCAATCCACTTAGAGAATGCAGTGAGTTCAGGAAAGTCGTGCTCGCGGACGGAAGCGACTCCGGCCAGATCAAAGCCGGCTTCCAGGGCGGCCTGTTTGGCCAATTGCGTGATTTCGTCGTATGCGATCACTGCGTCTATTATCTCTTGTTCCGGTTGTGGACGAACCAGGTCTCCGGGAAATGAAGGTAAACAAAAAATTCGAGGAAACAAGTTCTTGCAAATAATTGTTGCAAAAGAATTTAACGAATTTACCTTAGTCCTTGCAGCACCTGTGCTGATGCTGACATCTGAACACAAGAGAGCTGCTGTTCGGTAAACTTTAAGTGTCTTTGAAAAGGAGTAGTGGGGCTCATGATTTGTACTTTCTGCGGGGCTGAGAACCCGACAGTCAATCGGTTCTGCGGGATGTGTGGGGTTCGCGTGGAACGCCGAAAAGCGGAAAGACGAGTTGATAAGCGCGAAGATACCGTCTGCCATTCCTGCGGTCACGTGAACGAGCCGCACTTCAAGTTCTGTGGCATTTGCGGCGTCAGCATTGAACGTCGCGCAGAGGAACGCCGAGGCACAGGCCAAACGGCCCGCGCCGTAGCATACGCTAACGCGCAACTGCCTACGCCGGAACCGCGTCGGACAGTCTCCCATCGCCCACCAGTCAGTCCCAGCCGGTCAGCCACCGCGGTGGCGACTGCTGTGCCGCAGAGGCACCACACTGCAACTCTGGTTGCAGAGGAAGAGGCTCACACACCTCCTATCGGCGGGCCATCATTCCTTGGACTCAACGACCCACAGGGAGACAGCGAGTACCTCTTGGAAGAAGAGCGATCTTCAGGGCGGGGAATTCGCGCGTTCCTTCTGCTTGTGATCCTGGCTGCGATTGTCGGACTTATCTATGTGCAGTATCGCTCCAGTTTGAAAGGCGGTTCCAAATCGCCCGAAATGCCAAAGCCCGACCCGGCAACTACGCCCGCACAGCACAGCCAGAATCAATCGCCTGAATTGCAGAAGGCGATTGCCGCCGTTACCGGCGCGCAAACGCTGCAAGCGGCAACCCTGGCAGTGAGCAAGGCCACAACTCCAGAATCAAAGGATACTGGCGGGGGCGATCCCATCGAGAAAAAACTGCGGAAAGTCACAGTTGCCGAAATGCGGGATGATGAGGCCCGCGAGAAAACGCCCGAAACGCCAGTCCCGACGAAGAACAAGCCCAGCGCGGCACTGGTAAGAGCGCAACAATATCTGCATGGTCGCGGTGTACGGCAAAACTGCGAACAAGGTCTGATCTACCTCAAAGCAGCAACCGAAGATAGTGATCCCAGCGCGGCGGTGCAGATGGGCGCGCTTTATGCCAGTGGTTTTTGTGTCCAGCAAAACCGTGTCAAGGCCTACCAGTGGTTCTCCACCGCCCGTGAACAGCAGCCGGAGAACCCCTGGATCGCAAAAAATCTAAGTCAGTTGTGGGCGCAGATGACACCCCAAGAGCGCCGCCAAGTCCGCTAGAGCGAACGCAAGACTCTCTTAGCCCTAGATTCCTAATTTCTTGACTTCTTCGTTGTAGTATTTCCGGTAGAGAATGTCCCATTCCTGGGTGCCTTCAAGAATCGTACGCCGTTGATTTTCAATCTTCTGGCGGGCAGCAGCGTCAATTTTCTCTTCTTCTTTTAACAATTCTTCCAGCAACCGGCGCGCTTCCATACGAATGGTGTTGCGATCTTCCAGAAATTCCACCTTAGGCATTTCCGCCAATGCGTCCGCCACCGTGTGGGCAAGCTTGTTGACTTTGTCGCGAGAGAGCCTCACAGCACCGCCTTGTATTTGCGCACCAGTTCGCCTTTCACTTTCTTGAACATCTCCTGGTAGCTCGCTCCTGCGCGCCGCATCTCGTCCTGATATTGTTCCAGGATGAGACGAACTTCGTCGTTGATTCGGTCTTCAAGCTGGAGTTCTTCCATGAGGGCGTTATTCATAGCTTCGGTCACGGCGCCCAGGTCCGTGGTCTCAATGAAGTCGCCAGCCACTAGTTTTTGGGTTACCTGCCGGGCAAGATACCCGACATATTCTCTGGAAAGGAGCATTGCGTGTTGTGTGCTATGTGATTGAAAAGAATAGTGTAACACAGCGCGATTTTGAGTCTGCCGGATGCTCTACCTGAGAGCTTGCAACGAAGATTTAGAATCTACACGCCTTTAGTTTAGAAACGAGAGGCAGCCGTGAAAAAATCCGGGGCAACAATAAAAGTGACAGTAGACGGTAGTACATGGAGTCGTGTTTCCAGCTTTTCCGAAGCCGGTCCTAACGACAGGGTGTATGTCCTAAATCGCGAAGGTGACAGCTTGCAATTCGGCGACGACACGCGCGGACTCAAGCCTGCTGCTGGTTCCACGATTACCGTGAGTTACAGAGATGGGACCGGATCTGCAGGGAACATCTCAAAATGTATTGCCAGTGAAAAGCAGGCAGGCAAGTTCTGGGTGATTGCAACTCGCAAGTCCCAATCAGTTGGTTGGGGAAAACGGCCGGCTTAGGACAATCGCGAGCGGGTTCGTCTTAGCGTTGCCCTAAGAACCAGAAACACGACCACGGCGACCAGGACAATCCAAAGCACGGCAGCGAGAATCGAACCAAGAACGAGGGCCAGAACCAGAATCACAACTGCGATCACTGCAATGGTAAGTCCAGTGATCAGTAGCTTGAAACGCTGCCAAAAACTCAGGTGGGGAGGCAAACCTCTCGGCCCGGCGCTACGTCCGGAAGAAATAACAATCTGGACTCTTCGATTCATCGCTATTAAACGATTATATGTTGCTTTCAGCACCGCGTACGGACCAAGCGTATGGCGCGAAGACTCCCCGAGGCAGCACTGCGCAGGAAGAATTTCCGGAGAAAAGCGGCGCTGGCGAAAGGCGTCAGGCATAACATAGTTCTTTCCTAGAAAGCGGAATGTCGGCTCGAATAGCGTTGCCTAACACAGCAGTTCTTGCCGCAAGCTGTTAGTCCGGGCACCGACAACGCTGGCAACAATTATTTAGGGGAAAAGCCTCCGACTGCGTTCCTACCTATATGGGAGGAGCCGTCGAAGGCTCTTGAAAGGCCGATCGTTCATCGTTCCGCCTCAATGATTCGGTGATCGTCATGGCACTGAAAGTTCTCAATAGCACCACACTCCCGAGCGCTCTATCCGCTCTTGCTTCCAAAATCGCGTCTCCGATAATCGCATTTCCCCCAATTTTGCCGCCGGGCACGGTCACGATCGTCCAGGCTCCGGGGATTATTGTGTTTCGCCTGAATGGCGTGGTGCGCTGGATCATCGATGTCCGGCGCTTCGCGGGTTCGCCTGTGCTCACAGTGAGCGGCGCTTTTCCCCATGCAGTCAAGATCCAACTGAAGAGCGCGCGCTTCCCTGGAACTGAATTGCCGGCCGACTTTACGTGCTTACTGAGTCCGCACACCGTTTTCGGCACACCGATGGAGCTCAAATTTGTTTTGGGCGGATTCGATGCTCACACTAGTCTCGAGCGATGGTTGGCGGGCCAGGCGCTGGCTCAGTCAGCAGTTGCGTTCGGCACGGATGTCTGCCCACTCGGAGCCACGTCAAAGCTGGCGCTTGCTGGACAGGCCGAAGCTCGCTTCTTCCCCAATTGGCAATTCCAGATCGCCGGCACTGGTCCGACTTTGGCTACAATTTCGGGCCTCGGGCCCGATATCCTTAGCCATACTTTTTCTCTCCGTCTCCTCTTTCCAGGCGACCCAAGTCTTAGTGCCCACCCAAAATCCAAGCGGACGCACCTGAGCTTGACGGCCGGGACTAATACGTGGCAACTGAAGCCCGCTGTAATGGACGTAGGCATTGGCACGCTTGCAGCTTCCGATGGTCTGTTCCGCCAGATCGATATTGAAGCCGGCGAGAGCGCAGCAACGGACGTAGCTCGCGTTCTCGCGGCATCGTCCTCTCGCACGGACGCGCTTTCGCTGAAACTGAAGGGACCGCTGACCGATCTCAACGGGGCGCCATTCGCCCTTGCGCTTTCCCTGCCCACGTATGCAATCGCATTCGATCCGACTCCGGACCATTCTCTGGGAGATGAGACAACGCTTCTATCCCGTTTTGGACCGCCAGTGTGGTTCTCGGTGGCTGGGTTCGCACTGCTTGTGGGTGATGCGATCGGGATCCCGGGATTTGAAGCCGCTACGTTAAAGGGCGTAGTTACCTCCGTGCGTTGTGCGCCTGCGCTCCTGGTGGCCGCAGCCCCTCTAGCGGATAGCACTATCGCGGCTCGCCCGCTCTCAGTTACCAGCGGCTCCACATTGCCGTTTGTCACCGCGCCAGGCGCCGCGCCGGGCTGGGGCGTGATTGCGGGTTCACCTGGTCCGGGCCAGCCACAATTGTCGCTGCCCGATTTCGCCGTTTCCCTGTTGCGCCCGGACGATTTACTCTCGCTCGATTTTCTTTTTTTCAATCTGGCGCTTGAGGGTGGAGGCGGCGCGCCGCCACGTCTTGTGGTCAAAGACCGAAACCAGGCCTCGTATCTTGTGGTCCGATTCAATGCGCCACAGAACATTTCAGAGCGAGCATTTTTTGAAGCTTTCACTCCGCCGCCGGGATACATACGCCCCCCGGGATTCGATCCACCCCCGCCGCCGGACCCGCTGACGGCTCCCCCGGTCGATAAATTCGCCGCTGGGCCGAGCCGGCTTGCTTTCCAGTTATCCGCGGGCGTTACGCAAATTGACTACTCGACTGACCAATTGCTCAACTGGGTAAATTTCCAGCAGAGCGTAGTTCCGGTGGCGCAGGACCTGCCGCAGCCCATCCGCGAACCGCAGACATTCGAAACAGCCATTGAAGCCCCATGGCGACTGTTTCTTTCGCCAAACCTTACAGGCGCGTGGGCGCATTCACCAACACCCGTCACCTTTGATGGCAAGACCGAGTTGTGGCACACGCGTCTCGCGGTTCGCCGGAAGACAAATGGTGAGTTCATTGCCGATGAGAGTTTGCCGCGAAAAATTCGTGCCGTGTGGTCACCGGATTACTCTCCCGGCGACCTGCCGCATCATCAAGAACCACCAGTTCCATTCCGGATGCCGCTTGATGCTAACGATCGCGACCAGATTGTGCGGTTGTCCTCTGACTTTTCCATTCCCGGCTACCATCCTCCGACAATCGGTGCCGACAAACTATTTCTGACCGCGCTCGGCGCGTGGATGGATGTGCTTGGAGATTTCGATCCACGGAGTGTCAATCAAGGTAAACCTGCTGGGGGTCTCCCGCCAGCGTTACATGCGGGGCCCGTCCAGCCACTGTTAGCAGCAGGGCATTTCCGGCGCGTCAGGCCAGTCGACGTGCTTGCGCCCGCCGTGCCGCAGTTCAGCGTCGAGCAGTGGCGGCACAAGGCTGCCATGGCGCGAGACAACTATGTTCGCGTGGTATATGCGGGAAATCTCTGCTTCCCCGGGCACCGGGCATCACTGGTTAAGGTGACTGAACGTAAGCTGCAGGAGGCACCGGACGGAACAACCACTGGATATCTGCGGCAGAGCTTCTTCCTGATAGTGCGCGAGCCAGTGAAGGATTATGGCTTCCTCGCGGCGGCCGATCAGCGCGCTTTTCCCTTCCGGAAGCTGCGCATTACCACGCTGGTCACACCACCTCTGGATCCTCCGACCGTGGTTAACGGGCACTATGCTTTCTTTCCCACCGTGAACGGCGAGTTGTTTCAGTTCCATCTGGTGGCCGAGGATGCTGATGGCCAGACGGCGGATTTAACGACGCCGCTTTTCTTCATGGAGTTGGGTGGCGATGCTTCTAACGCTAAGAGCCAATGGAATTCGTCCGGCGAAACGACTCGAGATATGGCCGGGCAGAACATTGCCTTTGCACAGAGCGTCAAGAAGGGTGATACAACTCTCCAGACCTCGACGATGACAATAAGTGCGAACGTCAGGCCGGGCGATCCGCCTTTCTTCCCCAAAATGGACAAGGCAGACGTCAACGTCCCCGCTATTCAGCAAGTTTCAGGCGGGACGGGTGCCATGACCGTCGAGTTCTTTCCGGACTATGTGAACAACGACTTCGGGCCCGGCGGAGTCTTTGTTCAAAAGCAGGGGGGGCCTCTGCCGGTTGGCTTTAACGGGCAGCAATCGGGCGGTGTAGCGACGCCAAATATGCAGGTCTCGGGCCTTTCACGGCGTTTCGGCACTGTGAGCGGACCAATCGGCGATATCGGTGGCGGTAATTTCACCCCTACCAATTTCTTCGGCGACCCCGGCGCAAAGCTCTTCGGCGTGATCCCGCTCGCATCAATTATTCAGGGCATTTTCGGCGACAACACCGTTCCTGCGCTGCTAACCGAGCGCTCACTGACCCAGATCACAACCAAGCTTCACTTCGAGCCGAAAGTGCAGAATTTTAGTACCCCACCGGTCAACCCAGTGGTCAAGCTGACGTTCGTCAACGCCAAGCCGCACTTTACACTCGACGTGAAAATTATCACACCGCTCAACGGAGGTACTCCCCAGACCTCAGTCACAGGCGTTCTGTCGAACTTTGTTCTCGAGCTTGCGAGCGTGATCCAGATCACTTTCAATTCGATCACCTTCGATGCGCCCGCCGGGAAAAAGCTGAATGTGTTCGCCGATCTTCCAGACGATCCTGACCCGCTGCAGTTCGAGGGTGACCTGAGCTTCCTCAACGAGCTGCGGAAATGCATCCCGAACAACGGCTTCGTCGACCCGCCGAGCCTGGATGTGGGCCCGGACGGCGTCACGATTGGATACACGCTGGCGATCCCCTCCATCGGAGTAGGCGTGTTCAGCATCGAGAACATCAGCCTCGGTGCGCATCTCACGCTGCCGTTTTTGCCGCCAAATCCGTTGCGATTCCGCTTCAACTTCAGCGAGCGCGAGCATCCGTTTCTGGTCACGGTCTCGCTCCTGGGTGGCGGCGGATTCTTTGCCATCGAACTCGGGCCGGATGGCGTTGAGATGCTGGAAGCATCGATCGAAATCGGCGCGAATGTCTCGATCGACGTAGTGGTGGCCAGCGGCAACGTGCACATTATGGCTGGCGTGTACTTGAAGCTCGACTTCGCCACCAAGGCGTCGCAGCTTACGGGTTATCTGCGTGCAGGCGGAACGCTTGATGTTCTGGGACTCATCAGCGCTTCGGTGGAATTCTATCTCGGTTTCACTTATTTCTTCGGCCCGCCCTGCAAGATCGCCGGCGAAGCTACGGTCACGATTGAAGTGCATGTGCTCTTCTTCAGCGCGTCTGTGCATGCGTCGTTGCGCCGCGAATTTGGCGATCCGAAGATTTCGTTCAAAGACTTGATCGATTCTAAGGAAGTGTGGACGAACTACTGCGAGGCGTTCGCCGCATGATCATGTATTAGGAAAAAGTCATGAGCACTCAAAACATCATGTGGACGGCTCTTCCCAACGGTCTGAATGCCGCCGGAGATCGTTTGAAGATTTCAGTTCTTGTATCGCCGCGCCTCATCACCAACTCCGCATCAGGGACGCTCGCGGAATTTCCGGACTTTCTTGACTGGCCCACCACCGTTTCCAAACTCCGGTTCAAAGTGGAATTTCAAAGTGGACCGGCGTTTACGGCGCAACCATTCACCGAGCCTGGCTTTCCCGGTCTGGATTCCGCCGCATGGAAGGCACTCTTCGGTCCGAATTCGCCCGTTCAGTCTTTTGGCTTTGAAGACAAATCGCCGTTCTTCGTCCGCTCGTACCCGACGAGAAATGTCCTCGCCTTCGTCGAAGAGCAGTACAGGGCCTTTGCCGTCGCGGCCGCCGATCACAAACCAACGCTGAGCGAATTGGGCTTCGACGTTGAGGGGAAACGTGGTCCGGGCCATATCGACCAGATTGCTATCGGAAACCAGCAGGTCCAAGATGGTCTCGACAGGGAGCTCAACGAGATTCTGGACAAAGATCGGGCAGTTCGGCCGGGCCAGCCGAATCCTCTACTCGATTTCTACCAAGTGCGGGTGATGCACCAGTTTCTTTCGAAACAAGTGCTCGACGCACAAGGGCATCGCCAGCTGTTACCGCCGCAAAAACCCGAGCCCTTCGATTTCCATAGAGCCGTGGCGGGAATGGGTCAGTATCAGAAATTGATGCGGGCGCTGGGCCTGGCGATCGATCTTGAAGTTCCACTGAACGGGGTCCTGCCCGCGTCGAATGTGCGCGTCACCCCGAACCTGCCGGGACCGCCGCCAATGACGCCGTGGACGGCTTATCGGCTTGATGCAGGTGCGAAAACGTTCTTTCCAGCCACCGGGCCGCAAGGAGATATCGGTAACGGAATGGTGCTGCCTACCGGACCCGATGACTACGCCGTGGTCGAAGTGGACCTGGATGGGGCGGCCAATAAACTGCTCGATTTCGCTTTTAACCTCGAGCGAATCGCGTTCGGGGACGCGCAGACTTCGATTGATTCGCCCGAGAGTTATGGTTTGCCGTCGTTGCGCTCGGCTGGCTTCTCCGCCGCCCGCTCGGGCCGAGCGCTGCGGCTGGTGAGCACATTCGACCAGGCTAAATTCAACAACGGCAAGATTACTGCGGATCCCCAAAGCAATGACTTCGTTCTGCATGCGGATGAGGTCACGCGTGGCTATCGCATCGACGTATGGACGTCACTAAGCGGGCAGTGGCATTCGCTGTGCTTCCGCGACGGCACTTACAATTTCCTGAACAGGCCCTTGGTGCGCAAATTTTCGGACGAGGGCTTCACTACAGTCGCCACTTCGCAATCCGCAGATGGCTCGTCCACTGACCTGCGGCTTCCCGAGTCCCTGTTCCGCTGGGCGGGCTGGAGCTTGTGCGCACCGCGGCCTGGAAAGACAATCGGCCCCGACGATCCCGATCCGAATAAGCGTTTCAAACCGCAGCCGGTTACGAATCCGGCGAACACCGATTTCAAACTCGAAACTTCTTTTACAGTCACGAAAGGAACGCTCCCGCGGCTTCGATTCGGCGCGTTGTATCAGTTCCGCGCGCGAGCCGTTGATCTCGCAGGCAACAGCATCCCGAATGACGCTGTGCTTGACGATATCTACAACCTGCCGCCGCAACCGGCCCCATATCTGCGGTTCGAGCCAGTAATAGCGCCCGCCGTGGTTCTTCGCAAAAAGCTCGATCCCAACACTACACCGGGCGAATCAGTCAACACCGTTGTCGTGCGCAGTAATTTCGACAAACACATCGCTGCAATTTCGGAACGTCATATTGCACCGCCCAAGACTTCGCAAAATATGGCGGAAACGCACGGCATGCTCGATACTCCTGCGGGGCCACCTGATCCAGCGGTTTACGATATGCTGGTCGCCAAGGACGGATCTTTCAATCAGGATCCTGCCCATCCGGAACGACCTGAGCCGCACCCGGAGGCGCAGGTTGAATTGCCTTATCTTCCTGACCCCTTCGCACCCGGCGCAGCCTTCCGCACCTTGCCGGGAACGCCAGCGGGATCGGTATGGAAAGTTCCTTTCACGGGCACATGGCCGAGCATAAGACCGTTTCGGTTAGCACTGGATGAGGGCTCCGCGGCGCCAACTTTCGTTGAGAATGCCACTGACCGCGTGCTGACAGTGCATCTGCCGAAAGCGGAGGTTGTGCAGGTGGCGCTGAGCTGTTTTCTCACGGACGATGACCTCCCAGCCCCCGCGCATATGCTTCGCACCATGAAGATCTGGTCCTGGATTGTCGAAAGTGCGCCTTCAAACTTTGACCAGCTCCGCCAGCTTTCACTCGATGGCGGCCACTGGATGCTGACTCCGCCACGCACTCTCACTCTCGTGCACGCGGTACAGCAGCCTTTGATTGAGCCTCAGTTTCGCGATCTGACGGTACAACGGAACCCGGGACAGACCACCGCTATCCTTACCGATGAGTTTCCCATCAGCGGAAAGAGCACGATCCGCGTCGATTTCAAAGCGGATTGGGAGGAGCCCGTGGATGATCTTTCGCCCAATCCGCAGCCAGTAATCCTCCACGGACATTCGGATGCGGCCTTTAGTACTGCGCTACAAACAACCGATACGATTGTGAGGGTCGCAGGCCAAAATGAGTTCCATGACCCGAAGCGCCGCAACGTTGCAACGGTCGTGGGCCAACATGAGTTCCATGACACGAAACATCGCAACGTGACCTACACTGCGGTGGCAACAACACGTTTCCGCGAATTCTTTCCCGACGCGCTGACTTCTAACCTCGACAACATCACGCGTAAATCCGTTCCGGTGACTGCTTCGATTCCCAGCTCTGCCCGTCCCCCAGCACCGAATGTGCTCTACGTTCTGCCGGCATTTGGGTGGGAGGCGGAGACGGAAGGCTCGTGGAATTTCAGCAAACGTTCGGGGGGGTGCCTGCGCGTGTATCTCGGGCGACCCTGGTTTTCATCGGGCGAGGGCGAACTCCTTGGAGCCGTGCTGTGGCAATGCCCACCGCCACAACATCCGGATTTCAGGGCCTTTGAGGTACCCGATCTGTTTCGCAGCTACGTTACACAGTGGGGCGCCGACCCAATCTGGGATTCAGGTTCGTTGCCTTCTGAAGCGACGCCGCTTCCCGAACATTTCCGTAATGCAGTTGCATTCCGTGACGGTCTCACATTGGATGAGCTTTCGAACTTGCCTGATCCACCAGCCTTCGGCGTCGCCGGACATACAGTCGCTTACGACGATAAGCGGCAGTTGTGGTTCTGCGACATCGAGCTAGATCCCGGCGACGCGTATTTCCCCTTTGTGCGTCTGGCGCTGACGCGATTTCAGCCGGATTCGATTCCTGATGCGCACCTCTCACGCGTCATTCTTGCCGAATTCATCCAGCTTCTTCCGGGACGTTCGGCGAGCATCACTTTTGATCCGGTTGATACAACCTCGCTGCTGCTGGCGGTTACAGGTATTACGTTCGATGCGCCTGGCGCCGCGTTTATGGTGGCCACTGTGCAGACGCAACCGCTTGGCGGTGGGGGCGACAAGGCATGGATTCCGGTTCACACAGTGCGGATGACACCCGACGCGACTGTGGGCGCGGATACACTCTGGACCGCGCAGATCACCTTGCCGGCGCCAAGAGGATCGCGGCCATTCCGCATTTTGATCGAAGAATTCGAGATATATCCGACCGGCGGCGAGCGGGAAGAACAACTGCGTCTGGTTTATGCCGACAAGCTGAATCTATAGTTGCTCATACGACCCGCCCGCCTGCAAATGTCTTATCATGTGACTACTTGATGGAGATCAGAAGAAAGCGTGCAACGCTGCTCACCCGACGCGATCTGCTACGCGGCGCAGC
>Ga0126381_100006905_pt1 | contig 12602 bp, 12 predicted proteins | sample PanSoiMetPlot_28_FD_96465 | JGI IMG/M metagenome (GOLD analysis project Ga0126381, IMG submission 96465) | Tropical forest soil microbial communities from Panama - MetaG Plot_28 | ecosystem: Environmental > Terrestrial > Soil > Tropical forest > Bulk soil | place: Panama | collected 2016-02-17
CACCTCCGGTTCGCCGACCAGGGCGCATGCCAGCCCAACTCGCTGAACCATGCCCCGGGAGAAACCGCCGATCCGGCGATCCGCAGCATCTGCCAAACCCGCGGTGCCCAGCGCGATAGCCACCGCCTCGCGGCCGACAACCGGAGCGACCAGTGATCTGGCCAGGTCGACGGCCTCGTAGGCGGTAAGCCATCCATCGAACTCGGGCACGTCGGGGCAGACTGCCACCCGAGTGCGATCTACGGCCATGGTCACCGTGCCGCGGTCTGGACGCCGAAGACCCGACAACAGCGATAGCAGCGTGGTCTTCCCCGCTCCGTTCATGCCGACCAGGCCGTAGACGCAGCCGCGAGGCACCACAAGATCGACGTCGAAGAGCCCGGTTCCGCCGTAGTCCTTGGTCAGGCCGCAAGTGGTCACGACCGGCCCTTCATCTGACGCTGCGGCGCGCGGTCCGAAGGCGTCCGTCACCGTGGTCCCTGGTACCTGTCCCGGCCTGCGAACAGGTAGATCATCGCTCCGAACGGCGCGCTGACGAACAGGATGACCAGCGCCCATCCGAACTTAGGCAGGTAACGGACGGACGGTGCCCTGGCCAGATCACGCAGGCAGTAAATGTCGACCAGGAGCACCAGCAGGATGACTGGCAGCAGCACGGCGAGAGGGTTCGGCGCTCCTACAGAAGCAGTCGCTAGCGGGTGGGTGGACATACAGGTTCCTCAGAAGATCTAGCGTGCGTTCGCGGCGCGATCCGCGCGCGGCGCGGACCAGTGGCTGGCAACCCAGGCGGTGACGATATCGAGGATTTCGGGGCTGACGGGGTGGCGCGTCGCGCGCCGGTAGCCTCGCGGTCCGACCGACCCAGGATCTGGGCGGAGCATATGGCTGAGGTCGCCAACGATATGACCCTCGAATGGCCCGTGTACTAGCTCCCTCATGGCCTCGACGTCGTCGGGCGGCACTTGGACGTCCTGGCCTCCGGTGATGGCAAGGACCGGCACTGTGATGCGGGTAAGGACCGGCCGCGGGTCGTACTGGACGAAGTCGCGGACCCAGCGGGCGTTGATCCGTACGCCCTGAATGCGCATGACGTCCTCAGAAGACGCCATGATGCGAGCCTGATTCTTCCGCTGCGCCGCTGTGGCGTCGGTACGCATCAGCCGCAAGATCAGTTTGGCCGAGGCCGGCAGGCGGGATGCCATCATCGCGGTCTGCCAGGCGAGGACGTCGCCGCCCGGGCGGGCCGCGCCGGACAGCAGTACCGCCCCGGCTACCGACGCGTCGGCGGCTAGCTGCGCGGCGTAGTACGTGCCCTCGCTGTGGCCGATAGCGATGAGCGGAAGTCCGGCAGCCGTGGAGGCAAGCCAGCCGAGGGCGGCCTGCGCGTCAGCGCTGCGCTCCGCCATTCCCACGGTCAGTATGTCGCCGCCGCTGGCGCCAACTCCGCGCTTGTCATAGCGCAGGGTCGACACGTGCGCCGCCGCAAGTGCGTCGCAGATCTGCCGGGTGATCCCGCCCCTGAGCATCTGGCGTAGCGGCAATCTGACGTCTGAGTTGCGGTCAGTCTTGCCTGACCCGGCGATCAGCAGAGCGGCTGCCACCGGCTGACTGGCCTCGGTATAGGTCCCCGCGAGCGAGCAACCGCCGCTGTCGAACCGCACGTCCCTGGCGTTCACGAGTCTTGCTTCCCTTCTTGTGCTGGAGCTTCGTCGGCTGGCATCAGAACCGATGCGAGTAGCCGCCGCCTTCTGCCTTTCTTCGGGCCGTTCACCCGCCGGGGCTGCAGCACTCGGAAGAGGTCGCGCATCATGTCGGCGAACTCCGCGTCGTCTAGCCACAGGCCCTCGATGCCGAAGGCCACCCCGTCCCGGAGCAAGTCGACGTCGCCGCGCTGAAGGTAGCGGTCAAAGTCGGCGAGCAGGCCCGCGGCAAAGGCCATGAACATCTGTCGGTGATCCTCGGCACTCATGGCGGCGATCTCGTCGAGGTTCACCCGGGCGGCTGCCAGCCGCAGCACATACGTGCGCTCCACCGCACCCCGCACCCGCCGCTCGGCTACCACCTGTAGCACGCCCGCGCCGACCAGCCGGGCCACATGCCGGTACAGGCTCGCGGCCGGGATCTCGGAGAGCTCTGCGCTGAGCTGAGAGGTCGTCAGCGCGCGGTCACCGAGGAATGCCTGCACGATGCGCAACCGCACAGGGTGCAGCAGAAGGTCGGCAGTGGTACCCACGGTCATGAGGGTATTCCATCAATCTCAGTTCTGACAACATTCTCGAAACAGAGATCTATGGAGCTGGCGGGTGGCGTCGACTCGTCTCCGGTAGACTGACCGGCGAAGGGGAGTAGTCCCTCGTCGGCAGGCCGACATACCGGCGCACCTGCGCCCGGCCGCCGGGCCACATGCGTGGTGGACGAGACCTTCGGCTGTTGAGTTGATCCGGCCGAGGTCTCCCTTCCGGAGTCACCAGGCCGGTCACACCGGACCCGAGGACTTCATGCAATACCTAGGCGTGATCGGCGTGGCGTTCATCGTCACGTTCCTGGCCGAGCTGCCGGACAAATCGATGTTCGCCTCGCTAGTGCTCGGCACCCGCTATCGGCCCGTCTGGGTCTGGGCCGGCGCGGCCGCAGCGTTCACCGTGCACATGGGTATCGCAGTCAGCGCCGGGCAGCTGCTGACGTTGCTTCCGCATCGGATCGTCGACTTCGTGGTAGCAGGCCTGTTCGCGGCGGGGTCGGCATACCTGTGGTGGTCGAGTTTCCGCGCTGCGAACGGTCACGCTGCAGACGCCGTACGGCAAGGCGGGCCGCCCGAGACGTTCCTTCGCGTCGCTGGAGCGAGCTTTGCCATAGTCTTCCTGGCCGAGTGGGGCGACATCACGCAGCTCACGGCCGCGAACCTCGCCGCCCGCTATAACCCGGCGCTGGTCTTCACGGGAGCCACGCTGGGCCTGTGGGCGGTGGCAGCCCTCGCCGTCGTTGTCGGCGCGAAGAGCCTGAATGTGATCCCGATGAGATGGGTTCAGCGGATCACCGCGACCATCCTGCTCGGCTTGGGCATTTACTCGCTGATCTCCGCATTCAGCGCGTGACTGTAGCTGGCCTGAGACCGGCGAGGGCTCATGGGTGCGGCGCGGTACTGCGCTGGGGCGAAAGAGTCGTCATAATGCCAGCTAGAGCCCCATTGATCCGCGAATGGCACGCAACTTCTTGGAGACGCGCTCATGACGCATGCCGGTAACGACACGCTCCGCCGCCGGTACGCGCTGGAGCGGGCAAAGCGCCTCCGGCCAGACGGTAATGATCAATACATAGAGATCAAGGGCCAGTTTGGCCATTACCTCGATGACCCCTATACGGCTAGGGTTGAGCGGGCCCCCAAGCGCGATCACGTCACGGTTGCGTTCGTCGGCGGCGGATTCGCCGGGCTCGTCACGGCGGCCAGGCTCAAGGAAGCCGGGATCGAAGACGTACGCATCATCGAGAAAGGCGGCGGCTTCGGCGGCACCTGGTACTGGAACCGCTACCCGGGCGCGCAGTGCGACACGGCAGCGATGATCTACATGCCGCTGCTGGAGGAAACCGGCCACATGCCATCCGAGCTGTATGCGCACGCGCCGGAGATCCTCGATCATTGCGACCGGATCGGCAAACAATACGACCTGCATGCCGGCGCCCTGTTTCACACGAGGGTCACCGACTTGGAGTGGCAGGCCGCGACTGGCCGTTGGATCGTGCGGACGGACCGCGGCGATGAGTTCACCGCCCAGTTCGTCGCCATGGGCACCGGTCCGCTGCACGTCCCGAAGCTGCCAGGGATCCCCGGCATCGAGACGTTCGCCGGACATTCCTTCCACACCAGCCGGTGGGACTACGCCTACACCGGCGGTGACCCGGCTGGCGTGCCAATGGACCGCCTCGACGACAAGAAAGTCGCGATCATCGGCACGGGCGCGACCGCTGTGCAGTGCGTCCCGCAGCTCGCTGCGGCCTGTAGGGAGCTGTATGTCTTCCAGCGCACGCCGTCGTCGGTGGACGCGCGCGCCAACCGGCCAATGGACCCTGAGTGGTTCGAGACCGTGTCCGCAGCGCCGGGATGGCAGGCGCGCTGGCTGCACAACTTCGTCGCGAACATGTCAGCAGGCGAATGGCCCGGGGAGGACCTAGTCAATGATGGCTGGACCGACCTTGCCAAGCGCATCCGCGGACGGCTCGCTGCGCCGCGCTCGAGCCCGGCAAGCTTCCAGGAGATGCTGGCCGATTTCGAGAACGCCGACTTCGAGAAGATGAGCGAGATCCGGGCGAGAATCGACTCGATAGTCGATGACAGCGCGACTGCAGAGCAGCTGAAGGCCTGGTACCGGCAGCTCTGCAAGCGGCCCTGCTTCCACGATGAGTACCTCAGCGCCTACAACCTTCCCTCGGTTCACCTAATCGACACTGACGGCAAGGGCGTAGAGCGCATCACGCCGACCGGCGTCGTGGTAGCGGGCATTGAGTACCCGGTTGACTGCGTCATCTACGCATCGGGATTCGAGGTCGGCACCGAGCCCACCCGGCGGTATGGCTACGACATGACCGGCCGGGACGGCGTTAAGCTCTCCCGGCACTGGGCCGATGGGATGCGCACCATGCACGGCATCCACGTGCATGGCTTTCCCAACGCCTTCATCATCCAGCTCGGTCAGGGCGCCAACTTCCTGCCGAACGTTCCGCACAACCTGATCGACTCGGCCAGGACGGTTACGGCGATCGTCTCCCACATGCGAGAGCGCGGCTTTGAGCAGGTCGAGGTCACCAGGGAAGCCGAAGACACCTGGATGGAGCGGCTGGTGCCGAACCCGTTGATGACCTCGTTCCTGTCCGACTGCACGCCCGGCTACTACAACAACGAGGGTCAGGACCCCGGCGTGCACGGTCGGTCCGCTGGTTATCCCCAAGGACCGGCCGCCTACTTCCGGTACATCGACCAGTGGCGCACCTCTGGTGACTTCGAAGGACTGACGTTCAGCAGCCGGGCGACCGGATGACCACGGCGCTCTAGTCAGCGCTCGGGTGACCCGCGCACGTGCCAGCCTGACCGGGCATCGATCAGGTCCGCGGTCTCCTGCACTGTGAGCCCGTCGGTGCCGACCCGGATTGCGCGTGGCCCGCCCCGTTCCATCTCATCTGCGCTTGCCGTCGCGAGCGCGGCGATGTGGCGCAGCTGCGCAGCCGGCTGCCCGATGAGCGGGTCTCCCGGCTGCGGCCAGCTACCGCCGCCCGCGCCGCGGAGCATGATGCGCCGAGTCAGCACTTCTGCTTGTGCGTGCAGGCGGCAAAGCGTGATGCTCGCCCGCGGGAGAGCGGCTGCGTATGAGGCGGCGGCCTTCTCGTTCTCGGCAGGGCCGACAACGACCAGCCGCTCGGCTCCGAGAGCCCGGTAGTGCTGCCAGATGACCGCCAGGTTGCGGGCTTTCAGCAGGTGGCCGCCGGGGTCATCTTGGCTCTGCGGCCGGCAGTAGCCGATCTGATCGAGGTCGATGTAGGCGGCGGTTAGGCCAGCGCGCAGGTCCCTCAGGTACACCTCGAAGCCTGCCGTCGACTTGCCAACGCCGGTTGGCCCGCACAGGAAGAGGATCGGTCCATCGGCGCCGGGGACCTCGGATGCTGGATAGGACGGGCAGACTTCCGGTTCCTCATCGATGAGCGCCGGCCAGCCGCCGCACAGTGCCAGCACCTGGCTGACTACGTCAGCTAGCGTGATGCCAGTCGTGTCGATGATCACGTCAGCGAAGCCGCTGGCATCCAGGGCGTCGGCCTCACGCAGCACACTCTCAGCCGCGGCCCCGTCCGGGCTGCGGCGAAGGAACCTGCGCCTGAGCTCATCGTGGTCAGCGCGCAGCCTGCACACCGTCAGCGTTGCCCTCGAGACGTAATCGCCTGGCACGCCGGCCGACGGGTCAGTAACACCCGACACGACCATGCAGCGGGCGCCCTGGCGCCGGAAGTTGGGCAGAATGGCGCCCAGGTTGCGCGCTTTGATCTTGTGCCTGCCCTGGTCGTCCGCAGGTTCTGGGTAGCACATGCCGAGCTGGTCGATGTCGGCGAAACCGGCCGGAATGCCTTTCTGCGCGAGCTGCGAATAGATGCGCCAGCCGACCTCGGTCTTGCCGACTCCCGGCGGGCCGCATAGCCACAGCACAGGGATCACGGCTTACGCGCGACCCCGCAGAACTCGTCTACTTCCACCGGCTCGGGACTCGCGCTCGGCTCCGGACGCCAGCGCGAGCAGGACACGACTCCTGGCGGCAGCAGGTCGAGCCCGTCGAAGAAGTGACGGACCTGCTCTGGAGTGCGCAACGTCATCGACGGCGTGCCAACGCGGTTCCAGTGCCGCACCGCATCTTCCATCGCCTCGCCTGAGACCGCACTCGTCGAGTGGTTGATCGTCAGGAAGCTTCCTGGTGGCAGCGCCGCGACCAGGCGGCCGACCACCGAGTAAGCCTCGTCGGTATCGGGAATGTGGTGCAAGACGCCGAGCAGCATCAACCCGACCGGCTTGCTCAGATCGAGCGTCCGCGAGGCTTCAGCAAGGATCTTGTCCGGGTCACGCAAATCGCCTTCGATGTAGTCGCACGAGCCCGCAGAAGTGCTCGTCAGCAATGCGCGGGCGTGGACGAGCACGAGGGGATCGTTGTCCGCATAGACGATGCGGCACTCGGGCGCCACGCGCTGCGCAACCTCGTGGGTGTTGTCGGCCGTCGGCAGGCCCGTGCCAATATCCAGAAACTGCCTGACACCCTCGTCCCCTGCGAGGTACCGGATCGCACGGCCCAGGAAGGCCCGGTCCGCGCGGGCCTGCGTGACGATGATCGGCAGCATCTCGGCGACCTTGTCGCCAGCGATGCGGTCAACGGCGTAGTTGTCCTTGCCGCCCAGCCAGTAGTTCCAGATCCGGGCCGAATGAGACACCGTCGTGTCGACTTCAGGCACCGGTCGGACCGGCGCAACCGCGTCTTCCGCCACTGAGGTTCTCCCGTCATCCTGCGAACTTGCTCCGCCGCGCCCGAACGGTCGTCGCGAAACCGGAAAGACAACTTAAAACGCTACGACTGGGGCCTGAGTGCCACAACAACGTCCAATCCTAGGCCGTCTTGTGACTGCGATCACGCCGCGCAAGAAGAGCGATCGACGAGACCAGCTCGGCGGGCTCGATTAGCGGCAAGAACTCGAATGTATGTTCTAGCCTGCCGACCCGCGATTGATTGCACCGTGATGCGCTTCACGCTATCTCCACAAACGCAGCATGCCGATTGCACCGCGGCCCGGTTTGCTCTGTGTCTGCAATGCATCAGGCAACAGGCAGGGGGAGCGGTGAAGGCGACCGGGTCACGGTCTGCGGAGGTAGCTGAGCAACCAGGCAACTCAGCGCAGTGGCTAGCACTCTTCGAGCGGAACTGGGGGCAGAAACTCGACGAGGTGATCATCCTGTCGCGTGCGTGCCACGGCAATGCGGCGTCTGACGCAGACACTGACGACCAGCACGTTCGTGTTCCGAATCGCCTCTGGGCCAGGCTGGCTCGGGCGCATGAAGAACTTACTGAGATCGGGGCTGTCATCGACAAGCTCGCATTCGACAGACGCATTCTCTGTCGTGGATGCAACCGTGCGATGTCCTACGAATGGATCGCAGAAGATGTGCATCTTAGAAAGTGTCCTGATTGCTCTCTCGACACGATCCAGTGGCCGCGGCGGGACCAGCGGTCGCGGACGAAGTCGGCAGCTTGAGAGCTAGTGCAGCGAATCGGCCTTTGACGGCCCAATGCGTGACGGCCACGGCATCGGGAGCTGATATCGCTGAGATCGGATGACTGCGCCGAGATTGGCGCTGGCTGGAGACGAGCGCAAGCTGCACGAGCTTGCATGGTGAATCCTGCCCAGCCTCGAACTCCCGGATGTTATGGCTAGCCGGCCTAATCGTCGCATCCTGGGCATTGGTGAACTCGGGCAGCACTTGATAGTTGCGTTCATCGGCGTGGTCCTCGCCACTTTGCTAGTAGACCTCATCATTTCCTCCGCGACGGTCAACACGGATCTCGACCGCTTCAGCAGAGCACAAGAAGTCAATGCTGCCGGTACCGCAGCGATAGTCGCTCGAACTGCTTTTGCCAACGGCAGATGGGACAGGGAAGACCTGAAGCCGGTGGTCCGGGCCGCCGCGATGTCCGGTGCCAGCGTACAGCTGCTAGACACGGCCGGAAGGCAGCTGGTGCGATCGGCAGACTTCGGCCAGCTGCCATCTGGCGGTCAGATCAGCCGCTCGCTCGTTGTCCGAGGCCACCGTATCGGCGTGCTGCAGGTCCGGTTCGGTCCCAGCGGTCTGCGGGCTGCCGTGGCACACCTGAATGCGCAACGATGGTGGGCGCGCATCTACGCCTTCATCATTGCGCTAGGACTAGCAGTCGTGGTGTCGGTGCTCATCACCAAGCGGATTACGGCGCCACTGGAACGGCTGCTGGCCGCTGTGCGCGCGAGAGGCGCCGGTGACCGTGAGGCCAGGGTAGCCGACGTGAGTACGGTCGGCGTGATTCGCGAGCTGTCGGAGGCCTTCGACTCCGCCAGCGACGCACTCGACGAGCGCGACAAAGCCCGCCGTGAGCTCATCGGGAACATGGCCCACGAGTTGCGGACGCCCGTAGCGATCCTGCAGGCCGGAACTGAGTCGATGGTGGATGGCATCAGCGAGCCGACACTCGAGAACCTCGAGTCACTACACGACGAGGTCGTGCGGCTGACAGCGCGGCTGGATGATCTCCAAGCGCTAGCACGAGCCGACTCCGCCACGCTGCGCCTATCTCTCGTGCATCAGAATCTTGCCGCGATCGCACGTGACGCAGCGGATCGGCTCGAGGACGTCTACGACGTCAAAGGGGTGAGCCTCCAGCTACAACTAGAGCCTGTCGCCATCCAGTGCGACTACCAGCGCATGATCGAGGTCATAACCAACCTCCTCACCAATGCCCTGAAGTACACGGACCCGAATGGCACTGTCACCATCGAGACCGGGCGTGTCAAAGATGGCCAAGCCCTTCTACTGGTGACCGACACGGGCGTCGGCATACCGCCGGATGAACTGCCGCGGGTTACTGAGCGGTTCTTCCGCGGTGCCAACTCATCGTCGATCGCATCCGGTAGCGGAATCGGCCTCACCATCGTTGCCGAGCTTGTCCGCGCCCAGCACGGCACGCTCGATATCTCAAGTCGACCAGGCTCGGGCACCCAGGTGACGATCACGTTCCCGCAGGCATCGCCCCGACGCCTTCCTCGCCGTCGGAGTGTCTCGCGCAGGTTGTTAGGCAAATCGGACAAGGTACGAACGAGCGGTCGCGGCGCCCAGTTTCTCGCGGTCGCGGTGTCTCCATCGGTGACGGTGACAACTCCGGTTGAAGGAGACCCGAAATGGGAAAAATTGTGGTTAGCACGAACATCTCACTAGACGGCGTCGTTCAGGACCCGGACGGTGCGGAGGGCTTCAGGCTCGGCGGCTGGTTCGGGGAGTCTCTGGGCCAGGACGTAACAGAGTGGACCAAGATCTATACCGACGAGGCGCTGAGCGCTACCGCGCTGCTCCTGGGTCGGCGAACTGACGAATGGTTCGCGACAAGGTGGCAATCCCGCACAGGCGAGTGGGCGGACAAGTTGAACAACATGCCCAAGTACGTCGTGTCGGCCACCCTGACGGAGCCGAAATGGTCCAACTCGACGGTCCTGAAGGGCGATGTGGCGAGCGAGGTTGCGAGCCTGAAGCAGGAGATCAGCGGCGACATCGTCGTGTACGCGAGCTACCAGCTCGTGCACACGCTAATCGAGCATGACCTCGTCGACGAGCTGCGGCTCGTGATCTTCCCGGTCCTCGTTGGGGGCGGGCAACGCCTCTTCGGAACCACTAGCGACAAGAAGCCCATGCGGCTAGTTCAGGCAAGGACCGTCGGGACCGGCCTCGCCTTCGTCACCTACGAGCTTGTCCGGGCCGCCTAGCTCTGGCAAGAACCGATCACCGGCTGGACCTTGATATGGGCGGGCCGGCGGCGGGTGGCGCCGCTGGCCCGAGCGCTTCTGGCAGCGAGCAGAGCCTGATGCCGAGCTGATCTATCATCGCCCTGACCTCCGGATCGGTTAGCACTTCCAGGTCGGATACCCGGTAGTCAGCGGCCCAGAGATACGGCACCGAGTCAGGCCCCGTCAGCGATTCCAACTCGGAGCCCGGCACGCCAGGGTGGCTGACTAGCAAATGGACGCCGGGTCGCAGGCCGCGCAGGTAGCCAAGCAGCCATGCCTTCTTCCCGTTCGCATCCCGCGGGCTCAGCTCGGTGTAGCTGGCCAGCGCACCCCTGATCTCGTCGGAGTACAGGAACGGAACCCCTGTCTGCGCCGACACCTCGGCATACGCCGCCGGCATGGTGGAGCCCATGTGATGGTCTAGATAGTCGAGGCCGAGCCCGGCAGAGCGGAACAATCCCACCTGAGCTAGCAGCTCGGCTACCGCGTCGTCGAACTGGACGTACTGCTGAGCCAGCTCGATGGAAGTTCGGAAGGTGCCGTCTGCCCCAGTCAATGACGGCCCACTGGTAACCGGCCCCCAGCGGAAGTAGTCCCATTCGCATGTCAGGGTCTGATGCGCGCCAAGCGGGATGTTCAGGTCCCTGGCGATCTCGACCGCCTCGCCGAACCATGGGCATGGAGCCATCGCCGACGATGTCGTCACAATCCCATCGCGGAAGGCGGCAGCGATGCCCTGGTTCACGGCGTGGCACATACCGAAGTCGTCCCCGCGCACAATCAGCCTGATCTCTTCAGAGGCATTCACGCATGCATCATCGACGCGCCCTGGCTTGTTCGGCAACTAGTGCGCAGGCGCCTGCGCACTAGTTTCCGCACGCCGGCCACCCATGACGCTCGAGCACTTGCCGGCGGCTTCCTTGCCGCCGTCCGCAACCGCGTGCGACGATACGGTGCACTTCCCGGACGGAACGAAGCGCCGCTGTTAGGGGCCCGGCGTGAACTTTGGCAGTATCTCCTGGCGCTCCTGGTGGCGATATATGGCCGGACTCGCCATGTGGACATGCTTGGCGTTCTGCGTCTGGCAGCTAGGCCCTTCCTGGTCGGCGCACCTCGGACATGGGCGGACTGGAACGTGGACCGTCACCAGGATCGCCTGCTATAAGGGCAAGAACTGCAACGACTTCGGGCGCTTCGTCTCGGCCGACGGATCCGATGTTCGGGGTGACATCGAAATCGACGGCGGCTCAGCACTTGCGGTTGGCCGCAGTCTCCCGGCGGTGGACGCTGGTGGTGAAAAGGTCTATCCGCCTGGCGGCGGTCATGCGTGGTGGGCTTATACGGCCGCTACGTCGTTTCTCGTTGTGCTCTGCGCGGTCTGGGTCTGGACCTTTCCAGTCGCCGTGATACGACGGCGTCGTGCCGCGCGTCGGTCATAGTCCAACCTCTTGCTGCGCTCAAGCTTGCGATCCACTCATATACTGAGTATAGTCGATTGGTATACTCAGTATGCTACTACGCATGATACGAAGTGAGGCTCGGTCATGAGCATCCGGCACGCGCTGCTCGCGCTGCTAAGCGAGGGACCCAAATACGGCCTCCAACTCCGGGAGGAGTTTGAGGCGCGAACCGGCGAGGTCTGGGCGCTGAACGTGGGCCAGGTCTACACGACCTTGCAGCGGCTGGAGCGAGACGGGCTGGTCGAGTCGGAAGGTGCCGACGACGGGCCGCAGAAGGCGTTCCAGATCACCGAGACTGGTACGGCCGAGCTCGCCCTGTGGCTGCGCACACCGCCAGATCTGAGCGCACCGCCGCGCGATGAACTCGTCATGAAGGTTCTCGTGGCGATCCGGCTACCTGGCACCGACGTTCATGAGGTGATCCAGGCCCACCGGCGGTACCTGGTTCAGCTCATGCAGCAGTGGACGCGCATCAAGGAAAGCGACGCCGAGGGTGACATCGGTCTCGCGCTGGCAGTGGACGCCGAGTTGTTCCGGCTGGACTCGGTCGTCCGCTGGCTGGACGCCGCCGACGGCCGACTGAGGCGGACGGCGGCGGACGACGATTCTAAACGGGCAAAAGGGCCGCTGCCACGGCAGCGACGGCGAGTAGGAGCACGGGGATGAGCATGCTAGAGCTGCGGCAGGTGACAAAGGTCTACGGGCAGGGAGCCGCCGAGGTACAGGCACTGGACCGGGTCAGCCTCACGGTGGATGAGGGGGCCATGGTCGGGGTCATGGGGCCGAGCGGATCCGGCAAGAGCACGCTGCTGACGATCGCGGGCAGCCTGGAAGATCCGACGATCGGCAAGGTACTCGTTGGCGGTGCTGCCCTCGCTGGCATGTCCCGCAATGAGAAGGCCCGGCTACGGCGCCGCACGATCGGTTATGTCTTCCAGGACTACAACCTGCTGCCCGGTCTGACAGCGGCTGAGAACGTGAGCCTCCCGCTGGAGCTCGACGGGCTGTCAGCGCGCAAAGCCCGGTTCGCCGGGATGGCAGCCCTGGAGGAACTTGGACTCGCCGCGCGGGCCGAGCGTTACCCGGACGAGCTGTCGG
>Ga0126381_100006906_pt1 | contig 12601 bp, 5 predicted proteins | sample PanSoiMetPlot_28_FD_96465 | JGI IMG/M metagenome (GOLD analysis project Ga0126381, IMG submission 96465) | Tropical forest soil microbial communities from Panama - MetaG Plot_28 | ecosystem: Environmental > Terrestrial > Soil > Tropical forest > Bulk soil | place: Panama | collected 2016-02-17
ATCTCCCTTCGCGTGATCCCCGGACTCCTGGTCGGCTTCGCCGGCACCATCCTGCTCGTCGGGGCGAGTCCATCCGCCATTCTCCACGCCGATCTCCGCGGGCCCATCGCCCTCACGGGTGCGAGTGCGTCGTGGGCTTTCGGCTCAGTCTTCTACAAGCGGAAGCACCCGGCGACGAGCCCATACATCGCGGCATCCATTCAGATGCTGGCGGGTGGTGCCGTCGTCAGTTTCCTGGGGCTCGCGCTGGGCGAGGGACCTCGAGTGCACGTCACCACGACGGGCCTCGAGGCGCTCTTCTACCTCGTGATCTTCGGCTCACTCGTTGGTTACAGCGCGTACGCCTATGCTCTGAAGCACGCGCCCGCGACCATCGTCGGGACGTACGCCTACGTGAATCCCGTGATCGCCGTCCTCCTGGGCTGGCTGCTCCTCGGCGAACCCATCGCCACACGGACCTTCGCCGCCATGGCTCTGATCCTCGGCGCCGTGGTCTGGATTCAGTTCTCCGACGCCCTCCTGGGGTTCAGGAAATCCGCCGCCCCAGCTTCCGACCCAGCCTGAAGGCTGGGCCCAACGAAGCAGCGCGCTTAAGCGCGACGGTCGTACCGGGCCCGCCTTTCAGGGCGGGTGGAGGAGGCTGGCAACACCCTCTCAGGGTGCGCTTCGTCACCGCAACGTTACCCCCCCTGACACTGCCCAAGTCGTTGTGGGGCGGTATATTATCTCTCCTTATGCCTCACCCCCAAACCACCCGGATCAGGTTGTGAGCGAGCCCGCCAACTGCGGGAAGTGCGGCACGCCTATAGCGCCAGGACAACGCTACTGCGCCGGGTGTGGCGCCGACGTGTCCGGGCAACAGGGCAACGTCGCGACGGCGTTCGTGCCGAAGCAGGACATGGTTCGCGCGACCATGAGCCAGACCGCATTGCACGACGTCGTCCGGCACGCGACCATCGGCGAATACGAGATCCTGGCCGAGCTGGGCCGGGGCGGCATGGCGACGGTGTACCTGGGCCACGATATCGCGCTCGACCGCAAAGTCGCGATCAAGGTGATGTCCCCCGCCCTCCTCACCGGCGAGGGAATGGTCGAGCGCTTCAAACGCGAGGCCCGCACCGCGGCGTCGCTCTCCCATCCGAACATCATCCCGATCTACGCCGTCAAGGAAGGCGATCAGATCGTCTATTTCGTGATGAAGTTCGTCGAAGGCCGGCCACTCGACTCCATCATCAAGGACACGGGCAAGCTCCCGATCCCGATGATCCAGCAGATCCTCCAGCAGGTCGGCTCCGGACTCGGCTACGCGCACAAGCGCGGGATCATTCACCGTGACGTGAAGCCCGCGAACGTCATGGTGGACACCGAGGGCTGGGCCGTCGTCACCGACTTCGGTATCGCGAAGGTGACCGAGACCAAGGGTCTCACCATGACGGGTGCCACCGTCGGCACGCCGTCGTACATGAGCCCCGAGCAGTGCGCCGCGAAGGAGCTCACGGGCGCGTCGGATCAGTATTCGCTGGGCGTGATGGCGTATGAGATGCTCGCCGGGAAGTTGCCGTTCAACGCAGATTCCATCATGGCGATCATGTATTCGCACTTCAACGATCCGCCGCCGCCGCTGGCCACCGCGCGCCCCGACTGCCCGCCGGAGATCATGAGCGCGGTGGAACGGATGCTCTCCAAGGAACCCTCGGAGCGCTTCCCCACCGTCGAAGACGCCATCTCGGCCATCGGCGCGCCCGCGCTGACGCCCGACGATCCGGTGCGCACGCAGCTGATGTCGCTCGCGGCGTCGAACAAGAACACCGAGATGCTGAAGCGGTTGACCACGCCGGTGTCGATGCCCGGGCGGACACAGGCCGGCAAGGCGACGGTCTCGACGACCGGTGGCACCGGCTTCGGCATCGTGCCGCAGCAGGTTTCGGTAGCCGCCGGTGGTGCGGTCCAGCTCACCGCCAAGCTCAAGGGCACGGGCGGCAAGACGCTCGTCGGCCCGCGCGTCACCTGGGCCTCGACGGCACCGGAAATCGCGACCATCACGCCGCAGGGCCTGGTGAACGCGGTGACCGAGGGCGAGGTGTTGATCACGTGCACGTGCGAGGGCGCGAGCGCCACCGCGACGATCACGGTCACACCCGCCGAGGGGCACAAGTCGAAGAAGGGGCTGTTCATCGGCGGCGGGGGGCTGGTCGCGGTGGGCATCGCGCTCGCGGTGCTGAAGGCCTGGGCGCCCAAGACCGGCATCGATCCGAACGCGACGCGGGCGGCTCAGCAGCAAGCCGCCCAGCCTCCGGTCACTCAGCCGAAGACCGATTCCACGCCGGTGAGCCAGGTGGCGCAGAACACGGCGCCAGCACCGACCAAGCAGACCAACACGCCCGGCAAGAATCGGCCGGCGCAGACGACCGGCCGTCCCGCGCAGCAGGTCGCCAAGGACACGCCGAAGACGATTCCAGTGCCGGTCCAGACCACTCCGACACAGCCAAACAATGCCACGCCGCCCAAGCCTGAGCCGCAGCCCGCGAACACGACCCCGGCCCCAATCCAGCCCGTGGTACTCCCGGTGGTGCCGGGCGATATCCAGGCGGTGATTGCGACCTACGAAGCCGCTTTTGAGGCAAAGAGTCTCGATCGAATGAAAGCCGTGTATCCCGCCCTGACACCGGACCAGGCGGAAAAATGGACGACCTTCTTCCAATTAGCGTCCAAGATCAAGTCCGAGTTCAAGGTTTCCAACATTCAGCCGGCAACCGGCGACGTGGCCTCCGCGACTGTCCAAGGGCAGCTGCACTTCGAGGTGCAGGGGAAGAATCAGGATCAACCCCATAACTACGTTGCCACATTCGCCCGGCGGAACGGGAAGTGGCAGATCGAATCCATCAAGTGACCACACCCGGCCGTCGCGCCCGCACGGGCATTCCGCTCCTGGTGGCACTCGCCACCGTCGTGATCTTTGCCTGCACCACTGACACCCTGATCGGCCCTAAGGACGTCGCCGTGCTCGTCATCGAGCCCGACACGGTCGTGATGCCGGTCGGTGACACGATCCTGCTCGAGGGCATCGCCACCGACAGCCGCGGCGTGAAGTACATCGGCGCGAAGATCACGTGGACCTCGAGCAACACGTCGGTCGTCGACATCACGACGGACGGGCACCTCATCTCCAAGAGCGTCGGCAGGGCGACGGTCACGGCCTCGGCGGGCGGCCAGTCGGCGAGCGCACAGGTGACCGTCACGCCGCCCCCGACGATCGCCACGTCGGCGGACAGCGTGGGGTTTGCCGCGGTCGCACGCGGACCCCTCCCGGCGTCTCAGAAGGTGGTCGTCACCAACGGCTCATCCGGCTTCCTGACCGGACTCGCCACCGGGTCACCGGTCTACACCGGCCCCGACACCGGGTGGCTGTATGTGACAAATCCGTCGAGTACCGCGCCCGACAGCATCGTGCTCTCCGTGTCCCTCGATACGTTCCCGGTCGGCACGTACACCGCCACCTTCCCGATCACCGGAACGAAGGCGACGAACAGCCCGCATGCGATCAAGGTCACCCTGACGCTGACGGCCGGCTCGCCCTCGGCCGTCCTGAAAACGGCGGGCGATTCGCAGACCGCGGTGGCGAAGACATCCGTGACGACGGCGCCCTCGGTTACGGTCAAGGACGCGTTCGGCACCGCCATCCCCAACGTCAGCGTGACGTTCTCGACCACGGCCGGCAATGGCTCCCTGACGGGCGCGAACGCCACGACGAACGCTTCAGGCGTCGCGACCCTCGGGTCGTGGACCCTCGACACGATCGCCAAGACGGACACCCTCACGGCGACTGTCGCGGCCCTGCCCGCCGTCACGTTCACGGCCGTCGCCACGCACGCACCCGCGAGTCAGATCATCAAGACCGCCGGTGATGCGCAGGCGGCACCGGTATCGACGGCGCTCTCGACGGCTCCATCCGTCACCGTGCGCGATCAGTTCGGCAACCCCGTCAGCGGCGTGACCGTGACGTTCGCCGCGACCGCCCCCAACGGTTCGGTGACCGGTCCCACACCGTCGACGAACGCACAGGGCGTGGCGACGGTGGGTTCGTGGACGCTGGGCACGCTCGCGAGGACGGACAGTCTCAGCGCCTCCGTGTCGGGAATCGGCGCTCCCGCGGTCTTCACCGCGACCGCCGCCGCCGGCACCGCCGCGGCCATCGTCAAGAGTGCCGGTGGTACGACGGGCACGGTCAATGCCAATGTCGCGCCGGCCCCTGCCGTGCTGGTCACCGATCAGTTCGGCAACCCCGTCGCCGGCGTGACGGTCACCTTCGCGGCCACCGCGGCAAACGGAACCGTGACGGGTGGATCGGTCGGGACGAACGCCGCGGGGCTCGCGACCGTCGGCAGCTTCAAGCTGGCGACGACGGCCCGCACCGACACATTGACGGCTTCGGCCGGCGCGCTGACGCCGGTGGTCTTCGTCGTTACCGCTGGCCCGGACGTTCCCAACAGCGCGACGAAGAATGGCGGTGACGGGCAGACCGCCGCGGCCGGAAGCACCCTCCCCACCAATCCTTCCGTGCTGGTGAAGGATCAGTTCGGAAACGCGGTCCCGGGATTCTCCGTCACCTTCGCCGTCACGACAGGTGGCGGCGCAGTCACCGGCGGCAACGCGACGACCAACGCCTCAGGCATCGCGACGGTCGGCAGCTGGCAACTCGGCAACAGTACCGGCTCCAACTCGCTCACGGCGACGGTCGGCGCCCTGCCCGTCCTCACGTTCACGGCCACGAGCGTCGCGGGCACGCCGAAGAACATCGCGCGCCTGTCCCCCGCCTCGCAGAGTGACACAATCGGCGCGACGGCCGGCACCGACTCAGTCCTGGTCACCGACCAGCTCGGCAATCCGGTCTCCGGCGTCACCGTCACCTGGGGTATCGGAGGCGCGGGAAGCCTGACGCCGTTCAGCGGAAGCACGAATGCGTCCGGTATCGCGAAGGCCACCCGAATTCTCGGCACCACACCGGGCACGGTGACCGATTCCGCGCTCGCGACGGGCCTCACCGGCTCGCCGGTCACGTTCACGGTCACGACGTCGGCCGGACACGGCGCGACCCTGGTGAAGGGCGCCGGTGACACGCAGACCGATACGGTCGGCGCCACCCTTCCGATCGCGTATTCGGACACCGTGAAGGACCGCGCCGGCAATCCCGTTTCGGGTGTGACGGTCACGTGGGGTGTCGCGGGCGGCGGGAGCATCACGCCTTCATCTCTGACGGGCGCGAACGGCGTCGCGACGGCCACGCGCATCCTCGGCACGGCGGCGGGCTCGCAGACTGCCACCGGCACGGTCGCCGGACTCGCGGGCTCACCGACGAACTTCTCGTCGACGGCGACCCACGGGAACGCCAAGAACATGGGAATCGTGGCCGGGACCAACAATCAGGCAGCGCCGATCAGCACAGCCGTCGCTCCCCCTCCGGCGGTCAAAGTCACGGATCAGTTCGGCAACGCGGTATCCGGAGTCGCAATCACGTTTGCGGTGGCCGCCGGCGGCGCCAACGGGAACATCACCGGCGCGACGCCCTCGTCCGATGTCACAGGCACCGCCACGCTCGGCAGCTGGACGCTGGGCACTACCGCTAAACCGGACACGGTCACGGCGACGGCCGCGGGCCTCACCGGGAGCCCGCTGACGTTCGTGGACTTCGCCAACGCCGGGACCGCGAAGACCATCGCACTGGCCGGGGGCAATGGTCAGACCGACACGGTCGGCGCGACCCTTCCCCATCTGGACTCGGTCCTCGTGACCGACGCCGGCACGAATCCCGTCTCTGGGGTGGCCGTCACCTGGGCGGTGACCAAGGGGGGGGGGAGTATCCCCCCGAGCTCCACGACCAACGCCAACGGGATTGCGACAGCATCCTGGACGCTCGGGGACACGGCTGAAGCCCAAACGGCGACCGCCTCCGTAAGCGGGCTCACCGGGTCGCCCGTGACGTTCTCGGCGACCGCCACGCACGGCAATGCGAAGGTCATCACGATCAATGGCGGCGACGGGCAGAGCGCTACGGTCAATACGGCGGTCCCCACGGCGCCCTCCGCCCTGGTGACGGACGCGCACGGGAACCCGGTGTCAGGTGTGAGCGTCACGTTCGCCGTGACGCTGGGTGGTGGCTCGCTGACCGGCACCAATCCGGCGACCACGAATGCCAGCGGCATCGCGAGCATCGGGTGGACTCTCGGCGCGACGGCCGGGACCAACAACATGACCGCGACGGCCGGCGGGCTGACCAATAGCCCGCTGACGTACACGGCCACGGGCACGGCCGGTACGCCGACGCAGATGACCATCAATGGCGGTAACGGCCAGACGGCGCAGATCAGTACCCTGCTCCCCACCGCGCCCTCGGTGCTGGTCCAGGATGCCTTCAACAACCCCGTGAGCGGCGCGACGGTGACCTTCGCCGCGAACGTCGGAAGTAACGGGTCGCTGACCGCTGCGTCGCCGGCGACGGACCTGTCCGGAATTGCGACTGTGGGTTCGTGGACCACGGGGTCCGTCGTGAAGACCGACACGGTGGTGGCGTCTTTCGGCGGCCTGAACGCGACCTTCACCGCTACGGTGACGCCGGGTTCCGCGTCGAGCCTGGCCATCAACGGCGGGAACGCGCAGACCGACACGATTGGCTCGACTCTGGGCGCCCTGTCGGTGATTGTGAAGGATGCGGGCAACAACCCGGTGCCGGGCGTGACGGTGAACTGGGCGGTGACGGCGGGAAGCGCGACCAGATCACCGGTTTCTTCGATTACCGACGCCAGCGGTATCGCGTCTGATACGGTGACGCTGGGCACGACGACGGGTGGGGTGACCGTCCAGGCCACGAGCGGCGTGCTGACGCCGGCCAACTTCACTGAGACGGTCGCCGCCGGGAACCCGACGACGATCGTTCAGAACGGCGGCAATGGTCAGTCGGCCACGGTGAACACCGCGGTCGCCACGGCGCCGTCGGTCAAGGTGACGGACCGGGCCGGCAACGCGGTCCCCGGTGTCGGGGTCACGTTCACGGTGGCGGCAACCAATGGGAGTGTGACGGGCGGCTCGACGAGCACGGCTTCGAACGGCGTGGCGACGGTCGGCAGCTGGATCCTCGACAGCATCGCGTCGCACGCCAACACGCTGACGGCGACGGCCGCGCCTGGCGGGATCGCCGGAAACCCCGTCACCTTCACTGCGACCGGCGTGGCGGGCTCCGTGAGTGCCGCCAAGTCGACGCTGACAGCGAGCAATTCGCCAATCACGGCCTGCTCAACCAGTTGCACCACGGGTGGCGGGACCGCATCGACGATCACGGTCACGGAGCTCGACCAGTTCGGCAACCCCGTGTCCGGCGGTTTCGTGCTCTTTGGCACGACCGTGGGAACGGTGAATACCTTCAGCCCGGCGAGTGGCTTCACGAACCCCAGCGGCGTCATCACCTCCACCTACAGCTCGACCAAGGCTGAGTTGAAGACGATCAACGCGAGCGGCGGGACGACCCAGACTGCGAACGTGACTGTGGTACACGCGGCGGTGAGCACCTCGACGTCGAACATCGTCGCCACGAGCCCGATCACGGCCAGCTCGGGCTCGAGCAAGTCGAACGTGACCATCACCCTGCTCGATGCCTTCTCGAACCCGATCTCGGGGCTCGCGGACACGATCTGGATCAGCAGCAACACGGGCGCGAACACGATCATCACCGAACCGGGTCTGACCAACGCGAATGGCCAGTCGTTTGGAGCGTTCTCGACGACCACGGCGGGCAGCCCGAGTGTGTTCGCGTACATCAATAGCATCAACGCCTTCACGAGCAGCGGCACGACGGTGACCGTCAGCCCGGCGGCGGCGAGCACGGTGACCGTCACCAACGCCGGCTTCAGCGCTCAGGTGGGCAGCGGCGTGGCCACCAGGCCGACGTACACGGTCAAGGACGCGTTCGGGAACGTGGTGCCCAACCAGTCGTTCACCATCTCGGTGGGTGGCGGCGGGACCTTCTCTCCCACTTCCGGCACCACGAACGGCAGCGGGCAGTTCACGGCGACGAGCTGGACAATGGGGAGCATCAACGCGGACGCCGCGAACGGCACGATGTCCAACACGGCCCAAATGACCGCGGGCTCGGCGGTCGGGACGGCGACGGACTTCGGGATTTACACCTGGTCCGGGTACGTCAGCGCGCTGATTTCGACCGGGAGCACATGCCAAGGCTGCCACGGCTGGACCTATGCCAACACGGTGGGCGTGAGTTCGGGATGCGGTTCCTTGCCCACGATCATTCTGGCGGGCAATGCGAACAGCAGCGACTTGTACAACAAGCTCGCGTCGGCCTCACCGACCTGCGGCGGGTCCCAGATGCCGCTGAGCGGCACGCCCTTCAACGCGACGCAGCTCAAGGAAGTCAGGGCGTGGATCAATAACGGAGCGTTGAACAACTAGGGGACAGACGCGTAGACGCACAGATGGGCTGCAGTGAGAAAGGGGCCAGGAGAGATTCTCCTGACCCCTTTTCGCTGTTCCCCATCTACGCGTCTGTGCGTCTAGCTTGCTTGTCCTGCAGACTCGCTCCTAGAACGTGTATTCCAACCCGCCGGACCACACCACACTCGGCTGCAATCCCGAATTTCTGAGCGGAAAGAGCGCATTCGTGACGATCACGATGCCGCGCTGCGTCGTGAACTTGAAGCCGACGGAAGCACTGGCAAAATCGTCCTTCTGATTCGGAATGTTGGAGACGGGCTGCACGTGCGGATACGGCGCCTGGTACTGCACCGGCGGCGGGATCACCAGCTTCGACGCGCCGAGCTGCCAGTCGGACAGCAGATCGAACCCCATCGTGATGTTCGACGCCACGAGCTGATCGAAGCCGAAGTTCGCGAGAATCGAATTGTTCTCGAGGTCCCCGTCCCGCAGGACGTACCCCACATTCGCGTGGGGTGACCACCTGTCGAACGTGGCCGACGCGATGAGCTCACCCCGGCCCGAAAACGCGCCCGAGCCGAGCAGGTTCTTGGCGTCGCCCGTCGGGAATCGGCCTTCGATCAAAATCGCCGTCCCGAACGACTTGGTCTGGGTGATGTTGATCTTGGCCCGCGCCGCGACGTCCCCGATTCCGGTCGCCGCCCCGCTGGTGGACGCCACCGCCGTCGTGATGGGGTTGGACGCCGTGCCTCCGAAGAAATGAGGAGAAAACCCCTCGCCCTCACCCAACGGCAAGATGGTCGCGACACTGTTTGCCTCGATCGACGTCCGCACCACCGGCACGGCTACGGAGAGGTCGATCCCATCTACCAGTCCATAGCTCGCGACGAGGGTGCTCACCAGGAGATTCACGTTCATCGCGACCTGGACCTGGATCACGTCGTTCTCGAACGCGGGGCTCCCCATGGTGTCCGTGGGGGCCACGTTCTGATGTGTAAAGTTGATGACGATGTCATTGACCGGAATGCCGCGGAGCCGCTCGAAGTGCATCTGGGTCACGTTGAACCCGAGGTAGAACTGCCCCCGCCCCAGGGTCTGCGCGCGCTCGCCAAAGATCGGACCCGAGCTGGTCGAGGTCTTCACCGGTGCGCCATTGATGAACTCGAAACTCGTGCCGGACGAGGCTGACGAAATCGGCGTGTTGTCGACCGAGGCTCCGATCGAGTTCCCAAGGAAGTTCAGGATGCTGGTCGATCCCGTCTGGTCGGCTGGAATGAAGTGCAACCCGTGACCGGAGCCGAGGGAGCCGGCGAGACAGAGGGGCTCGCCGCAGGTCCCGAAGGTAAAGAGCTGGGTGCGGATCCTGGTGCTCAGATCCTGAGCGGAAACGGCGTTCGCAGACAACGCGATGAGGCCGAGGGCGAGAACAAGGCGGCCAGGGCGGCTTGAACGCATCCGATCTCCAAATGGGGGTGGGGCCAGGCGACCACCTACGTTACGGGCCCCGACGCGCCCGCGCAACGCTCGTTACGCAGCCGCGGCCCGCCGATCGAGCGTCCGGTACTGAATCGCCTCGCTCACGTGAGCAGGCTCCAGCGCACCCTTCCCGTCCAGGTCGGCGATGGTGCGCGCGATTTTCAGCATCCGGTGGTAGGCGCGCGCCGACAGACCGAGTCGCGTGATGGCGGTCTTGAGAAGGGCGTCGGCGCCATCGGAGATCCGGCAATGGGCCCGCAAGTCCCGTGGCGCCATGTGCGCGTTGGCGTAGATGCCCGGCCGGTTCGCGAACCGCTCCCGCTGCAATCCCCTCGCCCGGTTCACCCGCGCCCGAATCGCCTCACTCGGCTCTCCCCCACCCTGATCCACCAGCGCCTGGTACTTCACCGCCGGCACCTCGAGATGGATGTCGATCCGGTCGAGGAGCGGACCCGAGACGCGCGCGAGGTACCCGTGGACCGCCTTGTGCTCGCACGAGCAGGCGTGGTGGGGATCGCCGAAATAGCCGCACGGACAGGGGTTCATCGCCGCGGCGAGCATGAACCGGGCCGGGTACGACAGGCTCATCGCCGCCCGGGCGATAGTCACCAGCCCGTCTTCCATCGGTTGGCGAAGCACTTCGAGCACGTTCTTCCGGAATTCCGGGAGCTCGTCGAGGAAGAGCACGCCACCGTGCGCGAGCGATACCTCGCCCGGGCGTGGGTAGGAGCCGCCCCCGATGAGTCCAGCGTCAGAAATTGTGTGATGCGGGGCTCGAAATGGCCTGCGCGCCACCAGCGACTCACCGAGGGGAAGCGAGCCGGCCACCGAGTGGATCTTGGTGGTCTCCAGGGCCTCGTCGAGGCTCATCTTGGGCAGGATGGTCGGGAGTCGGCGGGCTAGCATGGTCTTCCCCGAGCCGGGAGGCCCAACCATCAGGAGGTTGTGCGACCCCGCCGCCGCGACCTCGAGGGCTCGTTTGGCATGCTGCTGCCCTTTGACCTCGGCGAAGTCCACGTCGTCGCGCGCGCGCTCCTCGAAGAGTCGATCCACGTCGACCGACGATTTCGGTAACTCTTTGCGACCGTCCAAGTAGTCTGCGATTTCGGCCAGCGTGGACGCCCCCAGGACTTGCAAGCCGCTCACTACGCCAGCCTCCGGGAGGTTTTCGCGGGGGAGGATCAGGGCATCGAGCCCCGCCGCGCGCGACGCGAGAGCGACCGGGAGCGCGCCCCGAACCGGGCGGACGGCGCCCTCGAGGCCCAGCTCGCCGAGCACGGCGATCCTGGCGAGGCGTTCGGGGGAGATCTGTTCGGTGGCGGCGAGGATGCCGAGGGCGATCGGGAGATCGAACGCCGAGCCTGATTTCGGTAGATCGGCCGGAGCGAGGTTGATGGTGCAGCGCTTTACGGGAAACGTGTACCCCGTGTTGGCGATCGCCGAGTAGACCCGGTCCCTGCTCTCCCGGACGGCGCCCTGCGGCAAGCCGACGGTAACAAAGGTGGGGAGACCGTTGGCGATGTCGGTTTCGACGTCCACCACGTAAGCGTCGATCCCGAGGACCGCCGCGGAACGCACACGGGCCAGCATGGGAACAGGGTACGAACTGGAAGGAGAACGAACTAGCCAAATCGCCGCCCGCCGGTACCGAATTACGCGGAATCACCCCTCAGAATCGGTGAGGCGCTACGTGGACAGGGTGGGCTGATTACCGCGTCAACAACGGAAGGTACTTCACCCAGGGACCGGTCGCCGCCATGTACTGCTTCGCCATCACCCGATTGATCTGCGCGAGGTGCGTGAGATCGTGCACCGCCCACGTGGCGAGTAGCTGCGTCAGCGTCACCGTGCCCAGCTCCGGGTGCTCTCCCGTGAGCTTCAGCTGCTGCGGTGTCAGCTCGAGCTCCTTCACTATCGTGAGGTTCGACTTCCGGAGAGACGCGAACCGGTCGAGGCGCTGCGCCAATGACTCCACCGCCCCCTTGGACCGGAACCGGTCGAACGGAACGAAGCGCCGGTCACCCTGGGCCAGAATGATCTTGATCCGGGGGATCCAGTCCGTCTCCTCCCCGTCGATCAAATGGCCTACCACGTCGAAGGCGCTGAAGGTGTCAGGCCCCTCATTCGACGCCGTCCATCGCTCCGGCAGGTCATGCAGGAGGGCCCGCGCCACAGCCGGCGTGCGTTCCAGAATCGTGATGGTTTCTTGAAGATCGAAGTCCATGCTTAGCTCAATGCCTCCAGCAGCCGGTCCACATCATGGATGTCGTTATAGACTGACGGCGCGATCCGCATCCAGTAGGGCGCAACGCGGACCTCCACGTTCGCGCGCTGGAGCTTCTTCGTGATTCCGTCGGCATCGTGGTGCGCGAAGGTCACGATCGATGACGTGCTCCCCGCCGGCGTCTGCGGCGTGAACCCGAGGCGCGGCATCTCCTGCTGCAGCTTGTCGATCAACGGCTGCCGGTGGCGCTGGATGCTCTCGACGCCGAGTGACTGGATGTAAGGAATGGAGACGCCCAGGGCAGCGAGGGCCGTGTAGTCCATGGTGCCCAGCTGGAAGTACTCCGCCGCCGTGGTCCCGGGCGTGTAGGTCACCACCTGACCATGCTGGGGGTCGAACGGCGAGAGGTGATGATCGGAGTCGGGCGTCGAGTCGTAGCTCCAGTGCGTGCGCTGCACCACG
>Ga0126381_100006907_pt1 | contig 12601 bp, 11 predicted proteins | sample PanSoiMetPlot_28_FD_96465 | JGI IMG/M metagenome (GOLD analysis project Ga0126381, IMG submission 96465) | Tropical forest soil microbial communities from Panama - MetaG Plot_28 | ecosystem: Environmental > Terrestrial > Soil > Tropical forest > Bulk soil | place: Panama | collected 2016-02-17
CGGCGAGGAGCAGTACCCGCTGTTCCTGCACTTCCCCTACTTCGACCTGTACCGCAAGCAGGTCGTGAAGCAGGCCGACCTGGTGCTGGCCATGCACCTGCGCTCACAGCAGTTCACCGCCGAGCAGAAGGCGCGGAACTTTGCCTACTACGAGCCGCTCACGGTGCGCGACTCCTCGCTGTCCGCCTGCACCCAGGCGGTCATGGCCGCCGAGGTCGGGCACCTGGAACTGGCCTATGACTACCTGGGCGAAGCGGCCCTGATGGACCTGCGCGACCTGGAGAACAACACCCGCGACGGCGTGCACATCGCCTCGCTGGCCGGCACCTGGGTCGCGCTGGTCGGCGGGTTCGGCGGCATGCGCCACTGGGACGGCACGGTCAACTTCGCGCCGCGGCTGCCCGACGGCCTGTCCCGGCTCGCGTTCACCCTCTTCATCCGGGGCAGCCGCCTGCGGGTCGAGATAACTCACGAGGCGGCCACGTACTCGGTGGCGGACGGCCAGCCGCTCGAAGTCATGCACGACGGCGAGAAGGTCAGCCTGCAGGCCGGGAAGCCGCAATCGCGCAAGCTCCACGCGATCCGCCCCCGGCCCCGGCCCAGCCAGCCGCCCGGCCGGGAGCCGGCCCGGCGCCGGCCGAGCCCGCGAGCTGACGGCGAGCCCGCGGGTTTACCTGGCCCGGGTTAAGGCCAGTTCGCCGGGGTAGCACCGGCGGAACCACCAGGGCCCGCATCCCGGCCGCCGCACCAACGGAACCCTTTTGTCCCGGCTGGACCCCGCGTGCACCGCTACCGGGATACTCTCGGCGCAGTCAATGCGCCACGTATAGCGACGGACAGGGCCCTGGGCGTCATACTGATAGCGGAGAGACATGGTACTTGGGATCACCCTGATCGCGGCGATGCTGCTCGGAGCCGGCTTCGTCTTGCAGCAGCATGCCGCCGAACAGGAACCGCAGGCCTACTTCCTGCGGTTGCGGCTGATCCTCGACCTGGTGCGTCGCCGCCGGTGGCTGCTCGGGTTCGGCATCATGATCAGCGGGCAGCTGCTGTCCGCGTGGTGCGTCGGCCACCTGGCCCTGACGCTGTACGAGCCGCTGATCGCCACCAGCCTGATCTTCGCCCTGGCCCTCGCCGTCCCGCTGTCGCACCAGCGGCTGCGGGCCACCGAGCTGATCGGCGCGGTGATCCTCAGCTGCGGCGTGGCTGCGCTGTCGCTCTCGCGGGAACCGGGGACGCCGCACGTGTCGTTCGGCTCGTTCGCCGACTGGCCGGCCGCCGCCGGGATCGCGGTGATCGCCTACATCTGCATCCACGCGGGCCACCGGCGCTGCGGTACGGTGCGGGCCACGCTGACCGGCGTCGGCGCCGGGCTGGTGTTCGGCATCGCGGACGCGCTGACCCGGCGCACCGTGCAGATCCTGGATGCGCATTCGTTCGCCGGGCTGTTGGTCAACTGGGCCCCGTATTGCCTGGTGGCAGCGGCCTTGATCGCCAACTGGCTGATGCAGAACGCGTTCAACGCCGCGCCGCTGCACTCGTCGCTCCCGGCGATCACCGCCGCCGAGCCCCTCGCGGGGATCCTGCTCGGGGTGGTGGTCTTCGGCGACTCCATCGACATATCCGCGGGCATGCTCGCGGTGCAGGCGGTGGGCATTGCGGCCCTGGTGGTTGGCGTGATCATGGTGGCCCGGGCGCCGGTGCTCAGCCACCTCCGTCACGGGTCGCCGCGAGCGGGCGACGCCGAACCGGGCGGCCCGCTCGATGGCGAGGCGCCGGCCGCGCCCGGCGGGACCCCGGCCGCGCGGGGCGGCACGCCGCCCCCGCCCGGCACGTCCGCCACGCTGAACGGCACATTGCCTTCGCCTGTCGGCATGTCGGCCACGTCGGCCGTGCCCGGCGCCGGCATGCCCGTGCCAGGCGGGATCCCGGCCGTGCCCAACGGGACGCCGGGCACGCTCAACGGCACGCCGGTGGCGCCCGCCGCAGGCTCCGTCCCCGGCGGGGGGCCGCCCGCGGAGAGCACGGCCCCGCGCCGGCCCGCGACGGGCGGCCCGCAGTCGCTGCCCGCCCGGTAAGCGCCGAGAAGCGCCGCTCCCCTCGCCTGGTCTCGTGTTCGTCCAGGACGCACGGCACCTCACCATTTCGTGAGCGCTCGACCACAGATCGTGGTGAATGTATCGCCGCCTGCCGGGTAGGCCAGCGCGATGCGACGAGAAGAGGCAGCGACCACGCCGACCGGCCCCGGCACGGCGGGCCCCCCTTCCACGACGGCCAGCCAGGACCTGCCCAGCAGCCCAACCCGCCTCGGAGGCAGCGGGTGGCTGGCCGCGGCCAGGCGATCAGCCCGGGAGTTCCGAGTCGACTTCCTGCAGGACCGGGCGGCGGCGCTGACCTACTACGGCATCCAGTCGATCTTCCCGGCGCTGCTGGTCCTGGTGTCGTTGCTCGGCTTGCTCGCCAAGTCGGCCACCCAGCCGCTGATCGCCAACCTGGCGGCCGCGGCGCCGAGCGATGTGCGGCAGATCATCCTGCACGCCGTGGCCAACCTGCAGCGCAGCCACGGCAGCGCCGGCCTTTTCGCGATCGTGGGCCTCGTCCTGGCCGCGTGGTCGGCATCCGGCTACGTGGCTGCGTTCATGCGGGCCGCCAACGCTATCTACGACGTTCCCGAGGGACGGCCGGCCTGGAAGACGATGCCGATCCGGTTCGGCATCACGCTGATGCTCCTGCTGATGCTCCTCGCTGCCGGGATCATCGTCGTGGTCACGGGAAGCCTGGCGCGCCACGTCGGGCAGGTGCTCGGCATCGGCTCGGCCGCGGTCACCGCGTGGGATATCGCCAAGTGGCCGGTGCTGGTGATCATCTTCTGCGTCATGCTCGGCGTGCTGTACTGGGCCAGCCCGAACGCCAAGCACGGATTCCGGTGGGTTATCCCGGGCGGCGTGATCGCCATGGCGGGATGGCTGATCGCCTCCGGGCTGTTCGCCCTCTACGTGGCCAACTTCGGCCACTACAACAAGGTCTACGGCAGCATCGCCGGAGTGATCATCTTCCTGATCTGGATGTGGATCTCCAATCTGATCATCCTGTTCGGCGCCGAGTTCAACGCCGAGCTTGAACGCAGCCGCGCGATCGCGGCCGGTACGCCCGCGGACCGTGAGCCGTTCGTTGAGCTGCGGGACACCCGCAAGCTTCGCCGCCGGTCCGGATGACTGGCCCTCCGGCGTGGCGTCTACTCCTTGACGGCGTCCTTGAGCTTCTCCCCCGCCTGCCTGAGGTCTCCCTCGGTCTGGTCGACGCGGCCCTCGGCCTCGAGCCGCGGGTTGCCGATCGCCTGGCCGATCTTCTTCTTGATCTTGCCCATGACTTCCCTGGCCTTGCTGGCCGCCTTGTTCCCGGTTCCCATGACGATTCCTCTCTGATCCAGCTACGGGAACTGTCCGGGAACTACACCGGTGAACAGCCGGGGGCGGCTCACAGCTCGCGTGCCGCGAGCTTCTCCAGAAGCTGGCCGGCCCGGGCCAGGCCGTACCGGCGCCGGCCCAGGCCGGCCCACGGGTCGGACTGGCCCAGCCGGTCCAGGCGCTCGCCCAAGGTGCCCAACGTGAACCGCCCGGGCGTCAGGCCGGGATCCTCCAGTTCCTCCCAGCGCAGCGGCGTCGCGACGTGCGCGCCCGGCCGGGCGCGGACCGTGTAGGGCGCGACCACGGTCTGCGCGTAGGCGTTGCGCATGACGTCGGCGTAGACCCGGTCGCCGCGGCTGTCCTTGCGCTGCTCGACGGTCAGGCGGTCCGGCTCGCGGGCGGCCAGGACCTCGCTGGCCCGGCGGGCGAACTGGCGCGCCGTGTCGAAGTCGTCACGGGCGTTGAGCGGCACGTGCACGTGCACGCCTTTGCCGCCGGTGGTCTTGACGAACGCCGTCAGTCCCAGCTCGTCCTCCAGCAGCCCCCGCAGGCCCAGCGCCAGGTGCTTCACGTCGGTGAACCGGTGGTCATCGGGCGGGTCGAGGTCGAACACGAGCTGATCGGGGCGGTCCAGCGCACCGACCCGGCTGAGGAAGCAGTGCATCTCGACGCACGCCTGGTTGGCCAGGTAGACCAGCGTGGCGGGCTTGTCGCCTACGACCTGGAGCAGCGTGCCGTCCTGCTTCTTCACCTTGGTCCGGGTGATCCACTCCGGGAAGTAGCGCGGGACGTTCTTCTGGAAGATGCGCTCGCCGGTGATCCCGTCCGGGTAGCGGGCCATCACCAGGGGACGGTCCCGCAAATACGGGACCATGCGGCCGGCCATGTCCCGGTAGTAGCCGATCAGGTCGCCCTTGGTGATCCCGGAGTCGGGAAAGAACACCTTGTCGGTGTGGGACAGTTCGACGCTGATGCCGGAGACCGTGACCGCCCCGGCCGGCCGGGTGGTCATGCCTGCGCCTCGCCGCTGGCCGGGACCTCCCGCACCACGTCGGCGGGATCCTTGTCGTCTCGCAGGCCCTGGAACCTGGGGTGGCGCAGCTCGCCGTCGCGGGTCCATTCGGAGAACCCGACCTGTCCCACCAGCCGGGGCTCGACCCAGTGCACCCCCGAGCGCGGCAGCGGCGCGCCGGTTTCGAACGCCGGGGTGGGGCGCTCCAGCTTGACCAGGGTCTGGTGCAGGCTGCGCAGGAACTTGTCGGTGAAGCCCGTGCCGACCTTGCCCGCGTAGGCCAGCCGCCCGCCGGTGTCGTAGTAGCCGAGCAGCAAGGCGCCGAACCCGATCCGGGACCTCCGCGGGTCGGTGAAGCCGCCGATGACGAACTCCTGGCCGCTCTCGCACTTGAACTTCAGCCAGTCCCGGGTCCGGCCGGCCCGGTACGGCGAGCTGGCGCGCTTGGCGATCAGCCCTTCCCAGCCCAGGCCGCATGCCTCGCGGTAGTAGGCCTCGCCGTCGGTGTCCCGGTGCTCGGTGTACCGCAGCGGGTCGTTGAAGGCCAGGGCCGCGCGCAGTACCTCCTTGCGCTCGCCCAGCGGCAGCGGCCGGGCGTCCCGGCCGCCGGCGTACAGCACGTCGAACACGTAATAGTAGACGGGGTACTTAGCGATCAGGTCCTGCCCCGGGTGGCTCTGCCCGAGCCGCTGCTGCAGCCGCTCGAACCTGGTCTCGCTGCCCTCGAAGGCGACGATCTCGCCATCGACCACGCACTCCTGCCGGTGCTGCGCGGCCAGCGCCGCCGCGATTTCCGGGAAGGTGGTACTGACCACGTGATGGTTGCGGGTCATCAGCCGGACCTCGCCGTCGCCGACGTAGGCCACGATGCGCTCGCCGTCGAGCTTGCGCTCGAAGATCCACGCCGGGTCGGAAAACCTGTCCCTGGTCAGCGTGGCCAGTTCGGGTTCCAGCCAGTCAGGCAGGCCCGCACCGCGCGACCGGCTGTCCTGCTTCGTCTTTCCGCTGGGCACGCCTGGCCTCCTCGCCGGATCGGTCCGCGGCCGCCGGCAGGGGGGCCGCACGTCAGCGCCGGAGACCCCGCGCCAGCCCCAGCGACGGCAACGTCAACGCCGCCGGCGCAGGCGCCGGATCAGCCAGCCCGACACCACTATGCCCGCCGCGGCGGCCAGCGGCGCGACGTACCCCCCCGTCCGCCGGGCCATGCGAGCCCGGAGGCCCTCGAGTTCCTGCCGGACGTGCTGCTCCGCGTCGGCGGCGGCCGCCGGGTTCTCCATCGGCTCGGCCAGGACTTCTTGGCCTGCTTCCATGCGCCACCACTACCCGCGGGCGGGCCGGGATATTCGGCGGCCGGCGCGTTCGTCATCCTCCTGCTCGGCTTCGAGGTACTCGTGGACGAGGCGCACCGCGGCCGCGCCGTCGCCCACGGCGGAGGCCACCCGCTTCATCGAGCGGTCGCGGGCGTCCCCGGCGGCGAAAACGCCGGGCATGGAGGTCTCGAGCGGGAGGGGCGCACGATCGAGGGGCCAGCGCCCCGGACGCGAGCCGTCCCGTACGACGTCACGGCCGGTCAGGATGTAACCGCCGCGGTCGCGCTGGATCGTCTCGGGCAGCCACTGAGTGCGCGGCTCGCCGCCGATGAGCACGAACAGCGCGGCCGCCGGGACCTGCCAGGCCCGGCCGTGCCGCCGGTCGCACAGGGTGAGCGCATCCAGGTAATCCTCGCCGTGCGCGTCGGTGACCTCGGTGCCCAGGCACACCGCGACGTTGGCGGTGGCCCCGATCTCCCGGATCAGGTAGTCGGACATCGAACGGGCCAGGCTGTCCCCCCGCACCAGCATCGTCACCTGCCGGGCATACCGGGCGAGGTGCAGCGCGGACTGCCCGGCAGAGTTCCCGGCTCCGACGACGAAGACATCGCGGCCTTCCATGGCCTGCGTCTCGCTCCCGGCCACGCCGTAGAACACGCCGGAGCCGACCAGCGCCTCCAGGCGCGGCACGCCCAGGCGGCGCCACGCGATGCCGGTGGCGACGACCACCGCCGCGGCCGCGACCTGGCGGCCGCCGGCCAGGCGCACGATCTGCCGGCCGTCCCGGGCCTCCAGGCCCGTGACCTGCTGAGCGAACACCATGTGCGCGCCGAACATCCAGGCCTGCTCGCACGTCCGGCGGGTGAGCTCGTGTCCGCTGATGCCGTGCGGGAAACCGGGGTAGTTCCGGATCATCGGGCTGCTGCCCGCCTGCCCGCCGGAAACGATCGCTTCCAGCACGACCGTCAGCAGGCCCTCGGATGCGGCGTAGACCGCGGCGGCCAGGCCGGCCGGCCCCGCGCCGACCACGACGACGTCGCATTCGCCGAGGTCGAGGTGAGTGCTCCCGCCGACGGCCGCGATGATCTGGTCGAGCGTCGGGTCGACCATCGTGTTGTCATCGTGGCGGATCATCACCGGCAGGCGCGATCCGTCCAGGCCGTGGCGCTCGATCAGCCGCCGGCCCTGCTCGCTGTCGGCCGTCTGAAAGTCATACGGCACGTTGAAGCGGGTCAGCAGCTCGCCCAGCTCGTGGGTGCGGCGGTCCTGCGGCCGCCCGACCACCTGGAACAGCTCGAACCCGGCCTGACGGTCCTTGCCCCATTCGGCCAGGAACTTGCTGACCATGAGGTAGAGGTCCTGCTCTAGCTCCCACGGCCTGGTGATGTGATAGTCGGCCTCGCCGAGCATCATGGCCTGCACGACCGGGCTGCGCGCCGAGTAGTCGCGCTCGACCAGGAGCACCCGCTTGGCCAGCGGGTGCAGTTTGCGGGCGCGCGCGAGGAAGTCGACGCCGGGCATCTCCCCCATGTCGTGATCGACGATCAGCAGCGCCACCGGTTCGCCGGCGTCGGCCAGCCCGCGCAGCGTCGCCAGCCCCGCGGCCGCCGACGTCTCGCCGAGGACCCGGAAGTCTTCGCCGAACCGCCGGGACAGATCGTCCCGGAGCGCCTGCACCACCCCGGCATCGTCGTCGATCACGAACAGCACGGGCCGTGACCTTCGCGGTGCCTCGGTCGCGTGCCCCGCTGGCGGACCCGATGACGGCGGCGCTGAAGCGTTGCCCATGCCGATCCCCTCCCGATGCCCCGCTCGGCGAGCCGGGACCCTATGAGGCTATGACCTGCACCGTTCGCGAAGCGTTCGTCCGGGCGCGCTGCATCGAGGCCCCGTACCAGGTACACCGCTCCTCCATCTGGTCTCCACAGGCTCGGCAGCCGGCCTGCACGAGCTACTGGTCGGCTGCGATGACGGCCGTCCGGCCCGGGCCCGCGCAGATCGCGGCGTCGGCTGGCCGACGGCGAGGGGCGTTACGGGCGATCATGCGAGGCCCGTGGAGGGGGAAGTGGTTATGACGCAAACGGTGAGCCAGGGCATCGGGGAGCTGCGCGCGGCGATGGACGGGCCGGTCATCGTGCCCGGCGACGCGGAATTCGACGAACGGCGCCGGGTCTGGAACGCGGGGATCGACCGGAGCCCGTCCGTGATCGCCCGCTGCAGTTCGGCCGCTGACGTGGCCGCGGCGATCAGGCTCGCGCGCGAGCACCGGCTGGAGATATCCGTGCGCGGGGGCGCGCACAGCCCCTCGGGCGCGGCGGTCTGCGACGACGGCATGATGATCGACCTGAGCCTGCTCAACTCGGTCCAGGTCGACCCGGCGGCCCGGCGGGCCCGGGTCGGCGGCGGCGCGCTGCTCGCGGGCCTGGACGCGGCCGCCCAGGCCCACGGGCTGGCGTGCCCGGCTGGATTGATCAGTCATACCGGCGTCGGCGGGCTCACCCTGGGCGGCGGCATGGGCTGGCTGACCCGTCAGTTCGGCCTGAGCATCGACAACCTGGCCTCGGCCGAGGTGGTCACCGCGGCCGGCCAGGTGCTACGCGCGGCGGAAGACGAGAACCCTGGCCTGTTCTGGGCGATCCGCGGGGGCGGGGGCAACTTCGGCGTGGTCAGCTCGTTCGAGTTCCGGCTGCACGAGGTGGACCCGACGGTGCAGGTCGGCCTGTTCTTCTGGGGCCTCGACCAGGGGCAGGAGGTGCTGCGGCTGCTTGGCGAGATCACCGCGGCCATGCCGCCGAAGATCAATGCCGTGATCGCCGCGCTGAACGCGCCGCCGCTGCCGTTCGTCCCGGTGCAGCACCATCTCGCGCCTGGCTACGCGCTGGTGCTGACCGGGTTCGGGGCCACGGCGGACCACGAGCGGCTGGTCACCGAGATCCGCCGGACCATGCCGCCGCTGTTCGACCTGGTGACCCCGATGCCCTACGTCCTGCTGCAGCAGATGCTGGACGAGGCGAACGCCTGGGGTCAGTACGGTTACGACAAGGCCACCTACGTGGAGAACCTGTCCGACGAGGTGATCGACGTGGTCACCGAGCAGGTCCCGGCTAAGAGCTCGCCAGCGTCGGCGACGTTCTTCTACCGGCTCGACGGCGCGTACAGCTCGGTCGGTGACGACGAGACCGCCTTCGGCGGCGGCCGCTCGCCGCGGTACGCCGTGTTCATCGTCGGCCTCGCCCCCGATGCCGATCTGCTGGCCGCCGACCGCCGCTGGGTCCGCGACTTCTGGGCCGCGCTGCGCCCGCACGCCATCGGCAGCGGGGAAGGCTACATCAACGGCAGCACCGACCACCAGAATGAGCAGGTCCGCGGCAGCTACGGGGCGGCCAAGTACGAACGGCTGGCCAAGGTCAAGGCCGAGTACGACCCGGACAACGTGTTCCACCTCAACGCCAACATCGCGCCCGCCTGACGGCCGCAGGCCCGCGGGAGGCGGGCAGCATCACCCGGCCGGCGGTGCCGCGCCCCGGCGGCTCACGGTCATGCTCAGCGCGGCGCCCGCGGCGCACAGCGCGGCGGTCCAGACCAGCGTGGCGCCAGTGCCATAACGGTCAGCCAGCGCCCCGGCCAGGTAGGGGCCGGCCGTCTGGCCGGCCGCGAACACGATGGTGAACGTGGCCAGCGCCGCGGTCCAGTCCGGGCGCGGGACGGCGGCGTGGATGAGGCTGGTGATCGCGGCGGGCACGACGAGGAACGTGGCCCCGTAACCGGCGGCCGACCCGGCCACCACGGCGGGAGCGGCGCTGATGAGGGCGACCGCGGCCGCCGCGCTGATCCCCGCCAGCGCCGCGGCCAGCGCCGTCGCGCCGGGCCAGGTGCTGACCGGCCGGCTCCACAGCGCGGGCGCGGCCATGCCGGCCAGGCCGAGCACGGCCCAGGTCGCCGACACCTGCAGGGTGCTGGCGTGGTGGGCGGTCAGGTAGGCCGACAGGAACGTGATGTACGCGATGTATCCGGCCGCGAACAGCAGGTAGGCGGTGGCTATCCGCCACAGCCGGGTGACGGCGCGCAGGTCAAAGACGGTGGCGGCGCTGGCGTCCTCGCGGCCAGGGCCGGCGTCGACGGTGCCGCCGCGCGCCGCGGTCCAGCTGATGACCGTGGCCAGGCCCGCGGCGGCCGCCAGGCCGCCCCACGCCAGCGGCCACCGGCTGGGGTGGCCGTCGAGCAGGAGCGGAAGGGTCGCGCCGCTGATGGCGATGCCTAGCCCGGCACCGGCGAAGTAGATGGTCAGCGGAACGGCCGACCGCAGGCGCGCTGCCGCGCGGGAGGCCAGCACCCCGCCTGCGATGAAGACGAGGGCGCCGGCCGCCCCGGCCGTCGCGCGGGTCAGCGGGATTAACGGGTAGCTGCTGGTGACGGCGGTAGCGGCCAGCGCGACCGCGGTGAGGACCATGCCCAGCCGGAAGGTGGCCGTCACGCCCAGGCGGCGGGCCACCGGGGCGGTGGCCACCGCGCCGAGCAGGTACCCCAGGCCGTTGGCGGTGGTCAGCGCGCCGGCCTGGGCCAGGCTCCAGCCGAGTTCGGCGCGCATCGCGGGGACCAGCAGGCCGTAGGCGAAGCGGGCCAGCCCGAGGGCCGAGGCGGTGCCCAGCGCCAGCCGGGCCGGGCCTAGCCACGGGCCCGGCCCGCCCCGGGCCACGTCAGCAGGATGAGCGCGGCGCGCCGGGGCCAGCCACGGCCGCGCGGTCAGGCCCCGCCGCCACGCCGCTCTCGCCCGCATCGTCAAGCAGCGTATCCAGCGGGACCCGCGGGCCGTCCGCCTCGGGGGCCGGATCGACCGCCTCGATCAGGCGGCGGGCCTTGGCCCGCAGCCAGTCCCCCGCCGCCTCGATCAGGGGGCCGGCCTTGGCCCGCAGCCAGTCCCCCGCCGCCTCGATCAGGGGGCCGGCCTTGGCCCGCAGCCAGTCCCCCGCCGCGGCCGCCAGTCCGTTGAGGGCCGGCATCCGGCGGTCAGGCCCTGAGCTACTCGATCTTGTCACGGAACAGCGTGGTCGCGATCGTCGCCTTGCGCGGCTGGCCCTTGATGAACGCCTCGGCGAACTTCTTGGCCTGCTGGTACTCAACCTTGCCCGGCAGCGGCGGCTCGTCGGGGGTTGACGTTGACGTCCACCAGCGCCGGGCCGGCGTGACTCAGCGCCCGCTGGACCGCCTTGTGAACGTCGCGTGCCCGCTCCACCTTGATGCCCAGTGCGCCGTTGGCCGTGGCCAGCGCGGCGTAGTCGACGAACGGCTCCGGATAACGGACGCCGTGCTCGGGGTAGCCGAGCACCATCTGCTCCCAGAGGATCTGGCCGAGCGAGTTGTTGTTGCTGATCACGATCTTGACCGGCAGCCGGTGCTTGATCGCGGTGAGGAACTCCGCCATCAGCATCGCGAACCCGCCGTCGCCGACGTAGGCGATGACCTGCCGCCCCGGCATGGCGTGCTGGATGCCGATCGCGTAGGGCAGGCCCGGGGCCATCGTGGCCAGGTGGCCGGACAGGAAGAACTCGCGGCCGCCGCGGATGTGCCAGTGCCGGGCGGCCCAGGTCGCGATCGTGCCGCTGTCGCAGGTAAGGACGGCGTTGTCGGCGGCCAGCTCGTCGAGCACACCCACCAGGTACTGGGGGGCGATCGGGTCGCGCTTGGGGTTCGCCAGGGCGGCCATGTTCTGCCGCCACTTGCCCATCGCCTTCTGGTACTTCTGCAGGAACCTGGTGTCGCTGCGCGGCTTCAGCAGCGGCAGCAGGCCCTGCAGGGCCAGCTTCGCGTCGCCGACCACGGGCACCTCGGTGGGCACCCGCGTGCCGGCCCGGACCGGGTCGGCCTCGATCTGCGCGACCCGCACCCGGCCCGGGGCGGGCAGGCGCTTGGTGTAGGGGAAGTTCGTGCCCACCATGAGGAGCGTGTCGATCTCCTCCATGAGCTCCTCCGACGGCCTGGTGCCGAGCAGGCCGATGCCGCCGGTGGTGTAGGGGGAATCGTCGGGGACGGCGGCCTTGCCGGACAGCGTCTTGACGATCGGCGCGGCCAGCGTCTCGGCCACGGCCAGCAGCTCTTCGCGCGCGTGCCGCGCGCCCGCCCCGGCCAGAATGGCGATCTTCTCGCCGTCGGCCAGCAGGCTGGCCACCTGGAGCAGGTCCTGCTCGCGTGGCTGCGCCGGCGCGCTGAGCATCACCGGCGCGGTCTGCGGCGGCCGGGCCGGCGCCACGCGCGGCCAGGGATCGGCCCCGGCGTCGGCGACCTGGATGTCGTTGGGCACGGTCAGGTGGGCTACCCCGCGCCGGGCGTAGGCGATGCGCACCGCGTTGTCCACGACGGTGGGCAGCTGCGCCGGGTTGTAGATCATCTGGTCGTACTCGGCGACGTCCTCGTAGAGCTTGTCGAGGTTGACCTCCTGCTGGTAGCCGGTGCCGAGGACCGACGTCTCCTGCATCCCGGTGATGGCGAGCACGGGCATGTGGTCGAGCTTGGCGTCGTACAGGCCGTTGAGCAGGTGGATGCCGCCCGGGCCCGAGGTGGCCAGGCAGACGCCGATCCGGCCGGTGGCCTTGGCGTACCCGGTGGCCATGAAGGCCGCGGCCTCCTCGTGGTGGACCAGCACGAACCGCACCCGGTCCCGCTGCCGGCGCAGCCCCTCCATGATCCCGTTGATGCCGTCGCCCGGCAGCCCGAAGACGGTGTCGACGCCCCAGTCTGCCAGCCGCCCGATCAGGGCTTCTGACACGATCTCAGCCACGGTGGTTCCTCCGCTGCTCGCGTTGCTCTGCCGCGTGCCCGCCGGGCACACGACCGTCAGCCCTCTCCGCGAGATAAGGCATCAAACATCGGCCCGA
>Ga0126381_100006908_pt1 | contig 12599 bp, 12 predicted proteins | sample PanSoiMetPlot_28_FD_96465 | JGI IMG/M metagenome (GOLD analysis project Ga0126381, IMG submission 96465) | Tropical forest soil microbial communities from Panama - MetaG Plot_28 | ecosystem: Environmental > Terrestrial > Soil > Tropical forest > Bulk soil | place: Panama | collected 2016-02-17
AGCGGTTAGAAGGTATCGGGGAGTCCAGAAAGCGCCGATGCAGGCCGAGTAGCTGGTCAAGCGGGTCTCCGATGGAGGTGGGCGCCACGTGACGCAGGTGTCCGCTGGCCCTGCCGATTCATCTGGACCGGTCAAGGAGGCGGATTCAGGGGCGAGCAGCCCCGCCAGCGGTAATGGTCTCGCCGACCATGCCGCCGCGGGCCAGGCCGGTGTGATCGATCACACCGGTATCGCAGTCACGGTTCCGGCCGCACCGGCTCCAGAAACCGCCGATCCGGTTGCTGTGTCACAGCTAGTCAACCCGGCTCGACCAGGGCCCTCCGGTAACTCTGCCCCGTTCGCGTCCGGCCTGGCCGCACCGTCCCTGCCAGCCGCGCCGTCCCTGCCAGCCGCGCCGTCCCGTCCCGGCGCACCGTCCCGCCCCGCCGCACCGCCCCGCCATGCCGTACCGCCACGCTCGAGCGGGCCGACCGGCCCGGTCGAGCGGATCATGAGCGCGGTCATCCGCAGGCTCTCCTGGAGCAGGCTCGCCCAGCCTAGGGTCGCGATGTCGGTCGCGGGGGTCGGCCTGCTACTAGGCATGCTGGTCGGTGCGATGGCGCCGAACTCCGAGACGCTGCCCAACATCTGGCTGCCAGTGACCGACCTGGTGTCGCGGGTGCTTAACCCCGCGCACCACCCGGCAAACTATGGTCTGCACGACATCTTCACCTCGACGGTCCTCTATAGCGGCGACATCCTCGCCTGCCTGGGGCTCGCCGGGATGCTGTGGGCGCACAGCCAGGGCTGGCGCCCCGACCCGCGCAAGCTGCTGCTGGCCAGCACCGTCGTCGTCGCGATCATGGTCTGCCTCACCCCGGTAGGCTCCTCGGACACCGCGAGCTACGCGGCCTACGGTCGGCTCGCCTCGCTCGGCCGGAACCCGTACTCGGCGAACGCGCTGACTTTCCTCGGGCCTCAAAGCCTCACCTTCTGCCACACCCACACCACCTACTTCTGCACCGTCGGCACGCTCTGGCAGCACCAGCCCTCGGTCTACGGCCCGGTCGCCACCTGGCTCCAGTCCTTCGCAGCCTCCATCGGCGGCACGAGCGTCCAGACCACCATCTGGGTGCTGATGATGCTGAACGGCGCCACGTTCCTCGCGGTCGGCCTGCTGCTGCTCAAGACCTCCGACGACCCGATCCGGGCGACGCTGTTCTGGACCGCAAACCCGGTCCTCATCCAGCAACTCGTAGGCGGCGGTCACTTCGACACCTTCGTGGCCGCGGCGGCTATCGCCGCTATCCAGCTGGCCCGGCGCACCAGGGCAATCTGGTCAGATGTCCTGATCGGCGTGATCATCGGAGTCGGCTGCGGCGTAAAAGTCACCGCCGTCCTCGTTGCGCTCGGCCTAGCCTGGCCGTTGCTGCGCCGACGCGAGTACGCGCGCCTCGCCCGGATGGCGCTGGCCGGCACGGCCACGGTGGCGCTGGAGTACAGCTTCTACGGTCTCGGTGGCCTCAAACCGCTCTTCGCCGGGTCGCAGTGGGTCACCCTGCCGTCACCGTGGTGGTTCGTACAGCTCATCGGGCTGCACCTCGGCGGGACCAAGGCGGGCCTGGCGCTGCCCATCGGCATCTTGTGGCTGATTAGCATGTTGGTCGTCGCCTGGCTGGTCTACCAGCGGATCTCCGCTGACCAGCCACGTGAGATCGTCGCCCCGTTTGCGCTGAGCTACGCCTGGGTACTCGTGGCGCCCTGGGTGTTCGCCTGGTACACAGCCCTGCCATGGGTTGCGCTGACCCAGGTCCCACGGAACCGGATGACCCGCTGGCTGACGATCGTCACTGTCGTCCTGGCCCTCTGGCATTCCAGCGGAGGATGGGTTCCGGCGGGTCGCGTGTGACGACAAGCAAATCACCGGCGGGCCAGGGCGCAGCGGCCGACCGCGACCCCTGGGTGACCGTTCTGGCGGGGAACGGGGTCGTCTCACCCGCGCCCGCCATCCCCGGCGCGGCCGCTCCGGCTAGTGCGCCCGCCGCGGGCCGCTCGATTACCGCCGGATCGGTCCTGCGGCAGCACTGGCTCGCGATGACGCTGCTGGCAGCCGGGCTGGTGCTGCGGGTGCTCGCCCAGCTCGCTTACCGGCCGGTGTTGTTCTACATCGACTCGGTCAAGTACATCGACAGCTCGCAGGGCAACGACCCCGAGGGCTACAAGGCCCCGCTACGAGCGATCCTGTCCGTGACGAACCTCGGCACCGTCGCCGTCGTGCAGCACCTGCTTGGACTCGGTATCGCCGTGGCGCTCTACGTGCTGCTGCTGCGCCGGGGAGCCTCGCGCTGGCTGGCGGCCCTGGCCATCGCCCCGGTGTTGCTTGACGGCTACCAGCTGCAGCAAGAGCAGACGATCATGCCCACGGTGTGGTTCGAGGCGATGATCGTGGCCGGCCTCGTGATACTGCTCTGGCGGCCTGATCCGGGCTGGCGGCGGGCTATGGCGGCAGGCGTCGTACTCGGCACTTCGGCCACCGTTTCCCAGGTCGGAGAGGCGCTGGTGCTGCCTGCGGTCATCTACCTGATCGCGGCCGGCGGCGGCTGGCGGCGCGCCGTCCGCCGGGCCGCTGCGCTGGTCGTTGCGTTCGCGGTGCCGATCCTGGCCTACAGCGCGGGCTCGTTCCTGGCCACGGGCCTGTTTGCCCTGTCGCACCAGGGCATGACGTCCATCTACGGCCGGACCGCCGCAGCCGTCGACTGCGCCACCATCAGGCTGTCAGCTACTGAGCGCGCGATCTGCCCGAACGCGGCCCAGCAGGCGAACGGCGACGACTGGCTGGCGTTCAACCCGGCCTCGCCGGTCCAGGCCATCTACCGGAAACTGCCGCGCGGCGAGGTCAACGGCACGATCATGAGCTTCAACTCCGCCGTGCTGAAGCAGCAGCCGCTGCGAGTGCTCGGGGCATACGGCCGCGACGTGCTGAAGCTCTATGCCGTCACCCGGCACACCGCGCCGGGCGATCCCCCGGTAACCCGCTGGCAGTTTGCGCGCTCGTTCCCCTACTTCACCCCGCACGCCACCAGGGCAGAAGTCAGCGCGATGACCAGGCAGTTCGGCGGCGGGTCGCCCGCCGTCTGGCGGCCGGTCGCGGACTTCCTGCACTACTACCAGCTCGACGGCGGCTACACCCCCGGCCCGCTGCTAGCGCTGTTCACCATCACCGGCCTGGCCGGCTCGCTGATCGCCCTGGTGCGGCGGCGGCTGGACGAGCGTGCTCGCCAGCTCGCGCTCGCCTGCCTGCTGTTCTTCGCCTCGGCGGCGTTCCTGCTGCTGGTGTCCGACCTGTTCGTGTTCTCCTGGCGGTACCAGATCCCGGCGCTCGTGACGCTAGCTCCGGCCGGCGCCCTCGGCCTCGACGTGCTGGCCCGGGCCGCACGGACCCGGCCGGGCCGCGGCTGACGGGCGCAGGCGGTAGCAGCCGGGGTCGGCCGTCAGTCCTTGACCGTGATCCGGGTACCCAGGTCCACGCCCTCGCAGATCTGCCGCATCGCTCCGGCGGCCGCGACGTCGAACACGTGCATAGTGAGGGACTGCTCGTTGGCCAGCACGAACGCGCTGGTGTCCATCACCCGGACCCCCGCAGCGAGTGCCTCGTCGTAGGTGAGCCGCTCGTAGCGCACCGCGTTCGGGTTGAGCTTGGGATCGGAATCGTAGACGGCGTCGACCCCCCGCTTGGCCACGAGCAGCGCGTCCGCTTCGAGTTCAAGCGCGCGCTGCACGGCGGGGTAGTCGGTGGTCACGTACGGCTGGCCGATGCCGCCGGCCAGGAGCACGATCGAGCCGTGCTCCAGGTGCCGGATGGCGCGTAGCCGAATGAACGGCTCGGCCACGGTCTGGATCGGGACGGCGGTCATCACCCTGATGTCGATATCGGTGCGCGCGGTCAGGGCGCCGCGCAGCATCAGGGCGTTCATGACCGTCCCCAGCATGCCGATGTTGTCCGCCTCGGCCCGGCTGATGCCCCAGCCCTCGGCCATCCGGCCGCGGAAAAAGTTGCCCCCGCCCACCACGACAGCGACCTGGACGCCGAGCTCCCGCACCGAGAGCACCTCGCCGGAAACCCGCGCGAGGCTCGCCGGATCCACGCCCGACGCGGCCTCCCCCGCCAGCGCCTCCCCGCTCAGCTTGACAACGACCCGGTCATAGCGCAGCACGACCCAGGCCCCCTTTCCGCACGCCCGTTCCCGCCTCAGTATCGGTGATCGGGGAAATGCCGACGCGGGGAACGGGGTCGCCGGGCCGCCGAACGGTGCCAGGGCTCACGGATGCCTTAGCCGCGGGGCGCGAAGTAGATGATGGCGACGCCGGCCAGCACGACGGCGGCACCGATAGCGTCGTAGCCGTCCGGGCGGCTGCCGTCGACCCCCCAGCCCCATAGCAGCGATGCCACCACGAACACGCCACCGTAGGCCGCGTAGATCCGGCCGAAGTCGTGACTTCGCTGCAGCGTCGGTATCACGCCGTACAGCACCAGTACGGCCGCGCCGATGACGCCGATGACGACGGGCGCTCCGTCGCGCAGCCACCGCCAGACGAGGTAGCCGCCGCCGATCTCGGCGAGTCCGGCGGCGATGAACAATCCGATGGAGCGAGCAACGGCCATGGCACGATTCTTGCGTGCAGCCGAGCGGATTCGCTCAGCTGCCGGACTCCGCGTCAAGGGCGGCGAGGTAGCCGAAGGTCATGGCCGGGCCGATGGTGGCCCCTGGCCCCGCGTAGCTGCGGCCCATCACCAGGGCGCTGGTGTTGCCGGCCGCGTACAGCCCTTCGATGACGCTGCCGTCGTCGCGGAGCACCCTGGCGTGCTCGTCCGTGCGCAACCCGCCCTTGGTGCCGAGGTCGCCAGGGACGATCTTGAAAGCGTAGAAGGGCGGCTGAGTCAGCGGCGCCAGGTTCGGGTTGGGCTTGCAGTTCGGGTCCCCGTAGTAGCGGTCGTAGGCCGAATCGCCACGGCCGAACTCGGCGTCCTTCCCGGCGCTGGCAAACTCGCTGAACTCCTTGACCGTCTTGGCCAGGCCCTCGGCGCTGACGCCGATCTGATCCGCGAGCTCGGCCAGCGAACTGGCCCGGAACACTGCGCCGGACGCGTACCAGCGCCGCGGCAGCGGCTTGCGCGGCGGCACGCCGGTGAACACGTATCGGTTGCGGTACCGCTGGTCGGCGATCATCCAGCACGGGATGTGCGGGTTGTCGTCGGTGTGCCTGGCATACATGACATGCACGGCGTCGACGTACGGCGCTGCCTCATTCATGAACCGCTCGCCCGCCGCGTTCACGAAGATCGAGCCGGGCAGGCTGCGCTCGGCCAGGCAGAATACCGGCCCGCCGGGCAGCGGGATCGACGGCCCCCACCAGGCGTCGTCCATGAGGGCGAGCACGCCGCCGGCCGCTACACCGGCCTCGATCCCGTCGCCGGTATTGGCTGGCGAGCCTACGGTCCAGTCGGTGCCGATCGGCGCGCGCTGGTAGCGGCTCCGCAGCACTGCGCTGCGCTCGAACCCGCCGGTGGCCAGCAGTACGCCGCGAGCTGCCCGAACGACGACTGGCTGGCCGTCGCGTAGCGCCCGCACGCCGGTAACCCGGCCGCCGCTGATCTCCAGGCCGGTCATCGGCGTGCTCAGCCAGACGGGCACGCCGACCCGGGTCAGGCCGACCCGCAGTCCGGCAGCGAGCGCCTGGCCCATGCTGAGCAGCTGCCGATGGCGCAGCCTGCTGAGGATCATCCGGGCGGTCACCCTGGCGGTCGTCGTGAGCGCACGCGGATGGCTCGTGCCAAGGCTCATCCACCGATAGTTGGCTTGGGTCACGGTGATCCCGGCGGGCGCGGGCAGGTATGGCGGCCGCAGGCTCGCCAGATCCGCCCCGAGCACGCGGGCGTCCAGCAGCTTCGGCTCGACTGACCGACCGCCGGCCCGTCCTCCTGGCGCCTCCGGGTAGTAGTCCGCGTAACCCGGCACCCACGTGAAGCTGACCGGGGTATTCGCGACGACAAGGTCCAGCATGGCGGGCCCATGCTCCAGGAAGGCTGCTCGCAGTGCCGCGGGCGTGTCCTCGCCCGCGACGTGGCCGAGGTAGCGGCTGGCCTGCTCGGCCGTGTCGGTGACGCCGCACCGGCGGAGATCGGCATTGCCGGGTATCCAGACGCCCCCGCCGGAGCGGGCCGTCGAGCCGCCGAAAAACTCCGTCTTCTCCAGCACGAGCGTCCGCAGTCCGCGGAGCGCAGCGGTCAGGGCAGCCGTCATACCGGCCGCGCCGCTACCGACGACGACGAAGTCGAAGTCGAAGTCCGGATCACCGGCTGCCATCAGATCTCCGCCGTCCGCTGTCGCCTCGCCGTCCATAGTAGAACACGTTCCAGTTCTGGCCACTCCGGCGGCTGCGTGGCTCGCAATCGGCATCGCATAGGGTTTCGGTCGTGAGCGTGCTCTCGTCTCCGGACCGCGGGGACATCGATGCGGTGGTGTTCGACGCTGGCGGCGTGCTGCTACTGCCGGACGCCGAAGCCGGGCGGGCTGCCATCGCGACCCTCGACTGCGTGTCCACCCCCGAGGACTGGCACCGGGCGCACTACGCGACGCTTCCCCTCCTCGACCAGATGCAGCCAATCGACTGGGGGACCCACCGCAGGGCCATCGCAGCGGAGATCGGCGTCCCCGACGAGCGGCTGGAGGCAGCGGCTGCGCTGATCGAGAACGTCATGGCGGGCACGGCGTGGGTCGCAGTGCCCGGCGCCGCTGACGCACTTCGGGCGCTGGCGGAAGCGGGCTACAAGCTCGCCGTCGTCTCGAACGCGTGGGGCACCGTGGCGCAGTGGCTCGAGCAGCACGGAGTCTGCTCGGTTGAGCGCGGCGACCTTCCGCAGGTGGCCACGGTGATCGACTCACACCTGGTTGGGGTCGAAAAACCAGACCCGAGGATCTTCCAGCTCGCGATCGACGTGCTCGACGTCCCGCCTGAGCGCAGCCTCTACGTAGGGGACACCATCAGGTTCGACGTCGATGGCGCGTACGGCGCTGGCTTGCATCCGGTCCATGTGGACCCATATGACTTCTGCGACGGCGCGCACCGCCATATTGTCGATCTGGCCCAGCTGACCAGCTGGCTCGTGGACGGCGAGCCGCCACGCGCTGCCTGAGCCGGCGCAGCCGACCGACGCGCGGCGCGCCCGGTTAGATACCTGCTGGCCAGAGACTTGTTGCGCAAGCTAGTTGTTTCAGGGAGGGCGAGATGGCCTTTGACGAGGAGCTTGCCGATCGGACCAGAGCGGCGCTGTCGGCCGCCCAGGCGACGACGATCGAGAAGAAGATGTTCGGCGGCCTGGCGTTCATGATCGGCGGGAACATGTGCTGCGGGGTCATGGGCGAAGATCTCCTGGTCCGCCTTGGCCAGGCGGAAAACGACGCAGCGCTGGCAGAGCCTGCCGCGCGGCCGTTCGAGATGGGGCAGCGGGGTCCGAGCGCCGGATTCATCCTGGTCGGGCCGGGCGGCACCGACACCGAGGAAGATCTCGCGGCCTGGGTCCGGCGGGCGATGACGTTCAACGCCACGCTCCCGGCCAAGAAGGCGAAGTAGGCCAGCCGCCCTGGCAGCGACCCGATCTACCCGACTCTGCGCAGCGGCCCCGTTCCTACTCGTAGGTGACGCTCACGTCAGGGGTGAGGGCGACGGACTGGCACGCCAGGATGTAGCCGTCCGCCAGGTCGGTGTCGTCGAGCACCTCGTTGTTCGCCATCTCGACCTTGCCGCTGGCGAGCTTGCAGGCGCAGGCCCCGCAGATGCCCTCCCGACAGGAGTACGGCGGGTCCAGCTCGGCGTCGATGAGCAGGTCCAGCATCCGCGTCCCGGCCGGCCAGTCGAGGGACTGTGTCAGGCCGTCGAGCGTGACCTGCAAGGTTGACGCGACGCCAGCTATCCCGGCATCCGCAACGTCGAAGGGGTTGTGCTGCAGCGACAGGAACCGCTCCACCCGCACGGCGCGGGGCGGCACGCCGACCGCCGCCGCCGCCTCGCGGACCGCCGCGATGAACGGATCCGGCCCGCTGGCAAACATCTGGTAGCTCGCGAACGGCCGGATCAGCGGGGCTAGCTGCGGTCCGGCCGGCAAGCCCTGCAGGACGTCCAGCCAGTGCACGACCAGCAGGCGCGACCCGGCTGCAGCAGCCAGCTCTCGCAGCGCCGCGCCGAAGATGACTGATCGCGCATCCCGGTTGGCGTATACCAGCACGACCCGGCCCGTGCCGGCGGCGAGCACCGACTTCACGATCGACATCGCCGGGGTGATTCCGCTGCCAGCCGCCAGGAGCAAGATGTCGTCGTCGAGTGATCGCGGCACGAACATGCCGGCCGGCGGCAGTACGTCCAGCTCGGTGCCCGGACGTACGTTGGCCGCGATCCAACGCGACGCGTACCCGTCGGGCGTCTGCTTGACCGTCACCATCAGCGGCTCGCCGGTCACCGGCGAGCTGCACAAGGAGTAGCACCGCGCCACCGAGCCGTCGCGGTCGCTCGGGATCCGAAAGGTCAGGAACTGGCCCGGCTGGTAAGCGAAGTCACTCGCTAGCTCGGGCCGCAGATCAAAGACGAGCGAGCAGGCTTCGTCGGTCTCGGGGATCACCGCCACCACCCGCAGCCGGTGAAACGTGCGGTCGCCGCCACTGCTCACGGCGGCGCCACCGGCAGCTGGCCGGCGAACGCGGCGGCCTCGATGCTGGCTCGCATGGCCTCGCAGCGCTCGATCAGCGGCGTCTGCTCCCCCGCAGCGACCCGCCTGCCGAACTCTGCGCACCGGATCACGGCCGCCGTGTCCCACTGCACGCTGGTGTGCTGCACGCTGAACTTGGCAGCCAGGACCACCGCGCCGCAGTCAGCGCACGTCACGCTGCGGTACTCCGACCTGCGTTCGTCCGGCCGCGCGTTGCTGACCTCGGTCATGGCGGGCTGGCAGCCGCGTCGGCAGCGGACACGGGCTGGCGCGCCGCGAGATTCGCCGCGACCTCGGCCTCCCAGGCCTCGACCGCCCGGGTGGTGTCGATCTCGAACTCGTGGCGCGCGACCATGTCCGCCGGAATGGCCTCCACGTCCAGGTAGAACTGCTCATACCAGCGGCGCAGCTGGTAGACCGGGCCGTCATCCGCGCACAGCAGCGGGTTGTCGATGCGGGTCTTGTGTGTCCAGATCTCCACGTCCTGCTCGAAACCGAGCCCGACGAACTTGGCGAACTTCGAGGCCACCTTGTCGGCCTGCTCGGCCGACAGCCCTGGCAGCTTCTTGACGATCACGCCCCACTGCAGCACGAACCGCTCCGGCGTCACCGGATAGTGGCAGTTGATCAGCACGGCGTCCATCGGCGTGCCGTGGTAGTCGTAGTTCAGGTAGTCGACCATGTACGACGGGCCGTAGTAGGACGCCTCGGACGTCAGCCCGATCTCGGCGCTGCCGTCGGAGGCTTGGCCCGTGTCGGGCGCGTAGTCGGGCCGGGACCTGGTGCGCAGGTACTGCGACGCAATGTGCCCCTCAAACACGTTCCTGAAGTAGGTAGGGAACGCGAAGTGGATGTAGAAGAAGTGCGCCATGTCGACCACGTTGTCGACGACCTCGCGGCAGTTCGCGTTGACCGTCAGCGAGTCCCAGGTCCAGTTGCTCCACTCGTCGGAGTGCGCACCTTCGATCCGCGGGATCGTTATGTCGTCCGGCGGGGTGCTGCCCTGCGGGTCGTTCCAGACGAACAGCTGCTGGTTACGCTCCATCGGCAGCCACGACCGGGTCCGCGCCGTCGGCGGCACCCGCCGCGAATAGGGGATCTTCGCGCACCGGCCGTCGGCACCCCAGCGCCAGTCATGGAACGGGCACGCGATCGCGTCGCCCTTGATCGTCCCCCGGCTGAGGTCGCCGCCCATGTGCCGGCAGTACGCGTCGAGGACGTGCAGTTCCCCGCTGGCGTCCGCGAAGACGACCAGCTTCGTTCCGAACGCCTCGACCGCGTGCGGGCGGCCGTCCCGGAACGGCTGGGCCAGACCCAGGCAGTGCCAGCCCCGGGCAAACCTTGACGGCGGGGCACCGACGTCGATGCTCCGCACTCCGCTCCGGCCGTTCATGCGCCCTCCCCGGAGTGACACGCGGCTACCCCTAGACTAGAACATGTTCTAGTCTAGGGCTGCGGCGTGGCGATCGGAGGCCTGCAGTGGCGGAGAACGTCGGGCACGAGGTCATCGAGGGCGTGCGCGAGCTGGTGCCTGCCCTGCGCGATCGCGCGCAGGAGGCCGAGGACGCGCGGATGGTACCCGCCGATTCCGTCAAGGCCCTGGAGGGAACGGGGTTCTTCCGGCTGCTCCAGCCAGCTGCCTTCGGCGGTCTTGAGGCCGATCCGCTGACCTTCTATCGCGCAGTCCGGCTGATCGCCAGCGCGTGCGGCTCGACGGGCTGGGTGTCATCCGTGGTCGGCGTGCATCCCTGGCACGTCGGCCTGTTCCCTCCGCTGGCGCAGCAGGAGGTCTGGGGCTCCGATTCGTCGACGCGGATCTCGTCGTCGTACGCGCCAACGGGCAAGGCGGTCGCGGCTGACGGTGGCCATCAGGTCAGCGGCCGGTGGAGCTTCTCCTCGGGCTGTGACCACGCCACCTGGGTGCTACTCGGCCAGATCGTCACGAACGCGGCCGGCCAGCCCACGGACTTCCGCACATTCCTGCTGCCGCGCGCCGACTATGTGATCGACGACGTCTGGGACACGGTCGGGCTGCGCGGCACCGGCAGCAACGACATCGTCGTCTCCGATGTCTTCGTGCCCGAGCACAGGTCACTGAGCTTCGCCGACGTTTTCAAGCTTGACTGTCCCGGTCAGCAGCTAAACCAGGCGCCGCTGTACCGGCTGCCCTACGCCTCGGTGTTCTCCTACTCGATCACGACGCCCATCATCGGGATGGCGACCGGCGCGTACGACGCTCATGCCGCCTACATGCGCGAGCGCGTGCGGGTGGGTTGGGCCGGATCGAAGGCGGCGCAGGACCCGTTCGCCCAGGTCCGGATCGCCGAGGCCGCGGCCGAGATCGACGGCGCCTGGCTCGCGCTCGAACGGAACATGACCGAGCTGATGGGGTATGCCGTCGTGGGCGAGCGGATCCCGATCGAGCTGCGGCTGCGGACCCGGCGCGACCAGGTCCGCGGCACCGGCCAGGCGATCCGGGCTGTGGACCGGCTGTTCGAGAACTCGGGCGGCCGGGCGCTGAAGGCGGGCACGCCGATCCAGCGATTCTGGCGGGACGCGCACGCGGGCCGGGTGCACGCGATCAACGATCCCGAGCGCGCCCTGTCCATGTTCGGCGGCGGCGAGTTCGGCTTGCCGGTGCCCGCCGATGCCATGCTGTGAGCCCGACGTGCCGCCCGTCATCGACTTTCCACCAACTTGGTACGCTTGCGCGCCCGATATAGCCAGGTTCGGGCGCACGAAGTCGGTGGAAAGTCGCTCCGCGGACGACACGGCATGCCTGTACGCGGATCTGAGGGGTTGTCTTGACCGAGTTCGTGGCTGATGCCGAGATAAGCGCTCAGGCGTTTGCGGGGAATGGGTACCCGGTGCGCTATTACGACTCCGGTCCCTGCGCGACGGCGAGTGGCGGGACCGGGCGAGGCGACGCCGACACGGTCGTGCTGCTGCACGGGGGTGGTCCCGGTGCATCGTCGTGGAGCAATTTCGGCCGGAACATGCCCGTCATCGCCAGGCGGTTTCGCGCGGTGCTGATGGACCTGCCCGGCTACGGCGGGTCCGTGGCACGGCCACCGACCGGTCATTTCTTCACCCTCGCTGCCGACGCCCTGGCCGGCTTGCTCGATGAGCTCGCCATCGGCAAGGTTCATCTGATCGGCAACTCGCTCGGCGGCGGTACTGCGGTCCGGTTCGCGCTCCGCTACCCGGACCGGGCCGGCCGGCTCGTCCTGATGGGCCCCGGCGGGCTGACCCTCAACGTCTTTGCACCCGACCCGACCGAGGGCGTCCGGCGGCTCGTAGAGTTCGCGGCGCCGCCCGGTCCCAGCCGCGAGAAGATGGCCGCGTTCCTGCGGACCATGGTGTTCGACCAAGGGCTGATCACCGATGAGCTGATTGACGAACGCTATGCCGCCGCATGCCAGCCCGATGCTCTCGCGGGTATGGCGGCCATGGGTTCCTCCTTCTTCGGCGAGCACGCAGAGGAAGGCATGCTCTGGCGGGACGCACACCGGCTGAAGCACGACGTGCTGCTGATCTGGGGCCGCGAGGACCGGGTCAACCCGCTCGACGGCGCCCTGATTGCGCTGAAGCAGCTTCGCCGAGCGCAGCTACACGTCTTCGGCGGCTGCGGGCACTGGGCTCAGCTGGAGAAATTCGACGAGTTCAACGAGCTGTCGCTGCGATTCCTGGCCGGAGGTGCGGCATGACCGGACTGATCAGCTCGCTGGGCTACCTGCGCGTCGAAGCCACCGACCCTTCCGCCTGGCGCGAGTTCGGCACGAGGGTGCTCGGCATGTCCGAGGGCCGCGGCCCTGATCCGGCCGCGGTCTACCTGCGGATGGACGACTTTCCCGCGCGG
>Ga0126381_100006909_pt1 | contig 12599 bp, 12 predicted proteins | sample PanSoiMetPlot_28_FD_96465 | JGI IMG/M metagenome (GOLD analysis project Ga0126381, IMG submission 96465) | Tropical forest soil microbial communities from Panama - MetaG Plot_28 | ecosystem: Environmental > Terrestrial > Soil > Tropical forest > Bulk soil | place: Panama | collected 2016-02-17
GGGTTTGATGGCGGGCCTTTAATATAAGACAACGCCGGCGACTAGTTGAAGAAACGGACGCCTTCGAAATTCTGTGGTCAGCGTCTCACTCTCAGAAATCCTGTTCCGGAACTGAAGAGTTCCCATCGAATATGACCTCGTAATCTCGCTGCCTATCCGGTGCCTTTCTCTGGCGGCTCGGCTTGGTTTCTACGGCATATATGCCGCTATGAGCAACAATCACGTGATCGATATTACCATACGGCTCCATTGGCACATCGTGAAACACGTGGCAACCCTCGAGCATGAGTTGATTTAGTCCTCGGTGATCTTCGCCAGAACCGCGCTGAATCCGGCGTTCCTGCTAAACACTACGACGGCGCCTCGAGCTTGTGATGGACGGGAAGCGCCTTTTCTTTGCCGCCCTTTTCTTTAAATTTAACGGCGAACGGCCGAACGGCTACGTATTTCCAGCCCCGGCGAAATAGCGTAAGGCGCGTAAGCCTGGCAGAAAGAAATACGCGGCGCCGCGGACCGTTATGAACTGCGGAAGTCCAGAAACACGACGTCGTAAACCGCCATCTTCCTGTCTGTTGAAATCGGCGGCAGCCGGGAAAGGCGGTATGGGCTCCCGATTTCCGAGCAGCGGATCGCTCTCTCCGGTCAAGGCGGAGAACTTGGTGTTCGCTATCCAGGCGTTCTGCAGGAACTCGAATTGGCGCAGAATATTTGCGTTGAGACAGATGAAGTGCAGTCCACGTTCCGGGTCGTCCGGAGGCGCCGGCGCCAGAGCATCCGAGGGTGACAGCTCAGGACCGTATTCGCGGCCGCGCCGCAAAATGCGATGAAAACGAACGGAAGACGTCAGATCGTCCCGGAACCCTTTTGGGCCAAAACCCAGCATTGTGATGAGGCGTGTTATAAGATTGTCCGGACGACCGGGATAATCGGTGTTGCGCGGATTCGCGCGGCGAATGTGCGCGCCGAAAGGACAGCGGCGGCCCGACGGATCCTTATCGAAGGTGAATTGATTTTGGCGAATTTGATCCGGCCCGACCCCGGGAATGGCTTGCTCCCGAAGCGGCACCAACGGATCGCCCGCTCTAGTGCGGCCCACTAGCGCAGCAGCAAGCTGCTCAACTTCGGCGGCGTTACCGCCGGCCTGGCGGTAGATGAATTGCCAGAAGCCTCGCACGTCTTGGCTCAATTGGCGCAGCACGAGGTAGGTTCCGTTCCGGCCGACATCCTTTTTATCCGGTGCATCTTCCGCAGGGAGCAGAGCTGCGCTTGCGGAATTTGCGTCGATCACCGGCCGATCTGTGTATTTATTGTACTCGTTGGGATACCCGAGCAGAAACTCCCCGAGTGCGGCGATGTTGCTGTAATCAATTTGAGCGCTCGTCACGTCGCGCTCCCGTGTCCAGTCGATTTGCGGTTGGCTTATGCCGTCGGGGAACCCGAAAGGTTCAAGCCCATTGAGATCTGCGGTATCGAGCCAGCGAAGCTCCTGAAACGCCTCTTTCCATACATTTCCTGTCGAGGCTTGTATGAAGGCCTGGAGCTGTCCAGGGACTGAGAAGAACATCACCAGGAGATGCGGTACGTTGGCGGAATAACCCCAGCCCCATCGCGAGGGAGCATTGCTTCCTACATCACCGAGGCGACGCGAACGGTTTTCTTCCGTGACTCCCGCCAGGAACTCGGCAGAAAAGCCTCCGACGACGGAAGCGGATACGTCGAGCGCCTTGAGACCGTCTGCTGTGAAGGCGACTTGCATCGCGGACGAGGGCGGCGGATTCATTGCAACAGCGCTGGTGACGGCCGCAGATCGCAACCATGACCGCGCAGCTGCTACATCCCTCACGCGTAGGAGAACATAAGAAGCCTCCGTCATCAGTTTGTAGCCGAAGCGGACCAAACCCTGCACGTCACTATAATCGACTTCGCTCTGCGTCATAGAAGGGCAACCCATTCGCGGGTCTCTTGTTCGCTTAAGGACAACGACTCCAAATCCCGCCTAATACGCGCATTCCTTTCTAAATCGGTCGCCGTCAAACCCGGATAGGCCTTGTACCACACTTGCGTCGGCAGTGTGTGACGGCGCAGGTAATTTTTGTACTTTTGTTCGTCTGCACATCCATCGCGAACAAGCCAATTGGTTCTCGGATAACCGATGCCGTTACTGAAGACGGCATTGAGGCCGAAGCCCGCCTTATTGATGAAATCGTCCATGTAGCTCTCGACAGTGCCGTCATAGTTGCTGAAAAACACCATTCGCTTCCTGGCGTCGAGAAACACCCACCGCGCGAAATGAATCGTGCGTACGCGGGCCAGGCGGCCACGCGTGAAAATATGCCGCGCACCGTAGTCCACAACCAGAAGAACGAAGATCACCGTCCAGAGGCGCACAATACCGGGCTTCAAGCTTCCCATCGCGGTGAATTGATTGGTGACGTCGCGGTCCTCCAACTTCGCCATCTCGTCGGAGTATGCCTGATCGACGCGGGGGCAAACTTCGGGATCCGTTTTTTCCAACCAGCGGAGGCGAATGATAATGAATGGCGCCATAACGATAAGCAACGGCGACGCGAGCAAAAAGAGGAACGGCAAGCCGATTAAATGCAGCAGATTCCTGATCCACCACCCAATTGGGGTCGAATTCTCCGTTGTGAGCGTGAGACGGCCGGCGGACTTCTCTGCATTTACAAACCGCTGTAAGGTCGCACGAATCTCTCTTGGGGGAAGATTGCTGAGAGCGGCCGAATGGCTCTGGATGTGATCTTCAAGCGCTTCTCGCAAGATCGCCTCTTCGCGAATACGGCGTACCGTGCGTCCTCGCCAATTCACGTAACTGGCGATCGGGCGAGCGCTGTGTTTCTTCATCCATGCGAGGAGATCGGTCTCGGGCGTGAATCCTTCGCAACAAGAAAACAGCGAGCTTAAGCCCTTTGGCGCGAGTCTCGCCAGCTCCTCAAGAAAAGCATCTGCATCGCCGTCGACATCGCCGAGGAACGCGAGATACATCGGATACGTTCGAGTCGGTAACCCATATTCACGAACATCGTTGACCGTCTTGTCATTTAGAATGACTAATCGCGCGAAATGGAGCGTGTCGCATTGCCCAAACGGTATCAGCGCGTTGTTCGCGTTCACGCGTCCGGGCGCGTCGTTCATGGAGGCGAGTAATTGGCGAAGGTCCGCTTCGCGCTCCGAATCGATCGCTGCCAGGACCATGAAGCTTGACTGCGGAGTCATGACTTACTCGAATACCTCGTCGCCAGTTGGTTCGTAATGCGGCACGGCATTCATCGTGTGACGCAACTTCGAAAGCTCCGCGTACATCCGGCGTCGAGCGCGGCTTTGATTTCCAAGGGGCCGATGCTCGGCTATGCAATGCCACGGATTATAGGAAAGCTGCTTCTCAAACTCAATTTGTGCCGGGGAGTCGAATTTCTGCCGCGGGAGGCGCAACGTGGCCACCGATACACGGGGTGAAAGCTTCTCCGGCCAGAGTACGGCGTTGTTTTCGATCGGCATCAGGTGAGGGTCGGTTTGCAATTGCAAGCGGATGTCGAGCTCGACATCCCCTTCGCCAAGAGAAGCGACCATCGCAGCGCGCAGGTAGTCGTCTGGCGGGCGAAAAGGAAGCCGGGGAATCGGAGTCCGTTTTTTTGACTTCGGCCACACCGAGTATTGCATCGCCTGGCCTTCTCCCAGAAGATACGGAACGCAACTAAAGTAGGGAGCTTCAAAGGGACTGCTCTGTGTCTTGATCCACAGCGATTGCATGATCAGGTCCAGGAGGTGCGGCCGATGGAAGTTAACGAAATAGAAAATTTGTGCATTCTTCACGCTCTCGATCTGTAGTTGCGCGTTCGCCTTCGTATCCGGCGTGACAAAGGTCGGCGTGGAAACGCCGAACATATCCAGCGTGAACTTCTCGTCATCCATCAACTTCGGTCCTGGTACACCCATCAACTTGATGCTGATGCTCATGAAGCCCACGTCGTCGATATCTGGCGTAATGTAGGGTCCCGGTCCGGAGAAACGTACCCACGCACGATAGGTGCGCGAATCTGCGTAGATGCCGTGCCGCAACTCCTTGGGGAGATTGTTATGAACGATAAACTCTCCGCGTACGATGCCGTGCGTCTTCGTGTTCCCTCCCCGCTCGAAGCCTCCAGGCTTCCAAAGCTTGCGCATCTGCTTGTCAAAGCTTGAGATAATCGAGTCTAGAAATATCCCCTCATCTGGAAGCAGTTTCTCCTCTGCAATTTTCAATCCTTCATTCTTTCGCCGCTTATTGATCAAATCCGTGGTCAGAGCAGTGAGTCGATCGCGAAGTAAGGCGTCGAACGCAGGGCGGAAAAAGGGATCAAACCGCCGTTCCAAATGTAAGAGAAACGTAGATGTATCACTTAACCAATTCAAAAGCATCGAGCCGGTATTAGCTCTTGGCATCGGGCGACTAACGTTTGAATTCGAAACGGACATCGGTTCCAATCCTGTTGGGGTTACTTGTTGGATAGATCGGCTCGACTCGGGATTAAGCAACAAGTGCAGCAAAATAGCAAAATGAAGCTAACCATCCGCACCGGCGGTGTGCGATTCAAAGCGGGGAGCATTAATGGTTAATGGTCAACGGTCAGAAGATAGGTTCATCTCTGAAAATCCAGAGCGAAATCAATCAATCTTTTTTTCTCCCAATAGACCTTGCCAAGATAAATTCCGGGCGAAATGTTCCGAATTTCATCCCGAATCCAATGCGCAAGAATTGACGTCTCGGAATAGTCGAGGACGATGCATTCCTTGCCATCCAGCCAACTCGGTGCCTTGTAGACTTTGGCGATTATCGCGCGCACGCCAAGAGGTAAAATCTCGTTTAGCAGGAAACCTTTCTCCGAATCGAAAACTTTGCCATGCCAGGAGAAATGACTAATGAATTGGGCGATATCCTCCGTGTAAGTGGTGCCGGGAGCGATGATCGCGGTGCCTTTTCCTTCGCCGTCAGGGATGTCGCCCGCCGGGCTTTTCTCGAACAGGTCGTCGAGCTGAGATTGCGACATATTCAGTAAATCAGGAACGGTTATGGCCATGGGTTGCTCCATCAGTTATGTATTAGGGGCGTAAGTGTGACGAGGTTCAGATTCTTGATCGGATATAGCCCTTCCTTCTCGGTCTGTTCTTGGCGACTTAGCTAAATTTCCGGCTACCTATCCCAACCTTAGGCTCTACAGAGTTGCAACCCATCCGATCAGAGGGTTTTGAGGAACTCGATCAGAGCCTGCTTATCGGTATCGGGTAAAGAAGTCCCAAAATAGTGACCGCGATCTTCAATAAGATCCGGGCATTTGCTTACCTTGAAAAGTGCCGGGCCGACTTCGGTTTTTAGCACTTCCGCCGTCGCTGCTTCATCGAGGTTCTTTAGTTTGATTTCGGCGAATGCCTTCTTCAGTTTTAGACAAAGAGCAACGAGATCTTTCGGATCCGTTTCCGGATTAATATTTGCCAGCAAGTTGATAGGAGTTCCTTTGGGAATCATCCCGATCCGAAAATAACCGTCTGGATCCGTCAAAGGCTTGAGAAGGGTCCGCAACGGTTGTGGGAGCGCTGCTGATTGAATCTGGAGCCGGCACTCTTGCGTAGTTCGCAAAACGGAAGCTTTGTCGAGCCTTTTTTCAGGCCAGAGCAGTTTGGTGATTGCATCATTGAATGCCTCCATGCGGCCTGCCACCGACGGATCACCCGTAAATTTGCCAAGCAGGTTATTGTGTAGCAGCGGTGCGGACGACCACACGCTGATCAGGGAAGCCGTCCGGTAGTAGCCGGGTCCGCCCCCTTCCATCTTAAAATCCTGCATCTCATCGGTGTAGGGGTTCCACACTTTGATCGCTCCGACCGATGGCAGGTTTTTGTAAGTATCCGAAGAAAAGTTTGCCCAGATGTGGCCACGCATAGCGTTTGTACCGCACGCGCGAGCGGCATTCGTCTGAATCCGCGTAATCGGATACCGCTTGTCGTCCGAGAAGAAATTGTCGTCACGAAAATTCGACTTCAGGACTTCCTTGCGAAACCATGCGATCTCATCCTCCCCCGCCGGCGGCTGTTTGCTGGAGTGGCATGTCGCGCAATTTTCGGCAAATACGATCTTTCCGCGATTCATGACCTCAGCATCTTTGGTGATATAGTCCGCGCCACCCGGCGCGTCTTCGAGGCGGTAGGATTTCAACCGCGCAAAAAACTTGCCAACATTTAAGAATTTTTGCTGTGTCGCGAGCCAGTAGACGGAGTATTTCTGAGCCGTTTTTATTTCGAATGGCTCCTGTTTTCTTAAGCCGATCAACACGTTGTGCTGTTGTAAAAAGTGCTGCGGATAACTCCCGATATTGATGTAAACCCGCAGCGTGGCCCCGACAACCCCGACAGAATCTGCGCCATCCTTGAGCACATGCGGGACCTGCATCGTGACAGAGGTGGCCCCCTTCTTAACCGCATCCCTGATCACGGGTAGCAAAAGCGTTTGCCCGGACAATGTTTCCTCTTCTGCTTCCTTTAGCCGGGCTCCCAGTAAAAAGATAGCGTTGATTGCATTCGGATTGTTAATGTTATCGGTCGCCATGCGAGAGGTGTCCGAAGTTCCAGGCGGCTGGGCCTTGAGCATTTCCCAAAAAAAGCCCTCCTCCTTCACATTATAAGCAAAAACGGCGCCTTCCCGAATATATTGGTTTCCGATGGCAGACGCCAGATTCGGCCATTTTGGATTTTCCGGGTCTTCGGGTGGATTGGAAGGATTAAACGCTATGTGGCAGGAACCGCACGAGATTCCGACCCGATAAGGGCGAACGAGCTGGCGATCGACAGCATAGTTCGGATCGTTGTAGTAGCGGTTGCCGTCCCATTTCTTAACCGCCTCACCTTTGAAGTTCGGGTTGTCAAAAAGGCGGAAGCCCATAATACCGGTTGAGCGCCCGTATACCTTCGGATCGATTGCAGGTGGCTCCGGTGTTTCGGCTTCGTCGATCCATAGCCCGTACTGATCCGGTTTAGAGGCCTGTTTATACCCGGGCTCGTTAATCAGCCCCAGATCTTTGAAACGCGTTGAACGGCCTCGTGAATCGATTGTCTTCAGAAGGTCGACTAAACCATACCCTTCGCGGGACATGCGTTCCCAGAATTGCTCAGTTCCTGCACACCAGAGATTCCAGGTATTGCGTCCCTTGATTTCATCGGGCGCAAGCTCGATTCCGCCGTCCATCGGCTTGAACACATCTTCGGCGATCTCGGGTAAATCTTCCGGTTTTCGGCCTCCGGCGTCGTCAATGAGCGAGGAATCAGTCGCACTCCATCCAGTATTGCAAAGGCTCAAACCGAGTAGCAGTGCTACCTTAGCGCAACATTTGAGGGCGTAATTCACGCCGAAAGACCGCCGGATGCGGGTGGTGTAGAGATCGATCATACTCTTTGCCTGCAATGAATTTGAAGTTTCGATACTTAAGAACCGCCGCTTTGTCAGTGTACATAGAATACCGAGGCTGCCTATACTCAGATCGGGGTATCTCTCAAAATCGCTAACTAGCTACTCAACTTTATAAAAGATCTGCGTACCCAAATAAACAACCCTCGTGCACGGAAAGACTGCGGAGCTAAGGACCTTTCGTATCCTGCCGGTTCACCCTCACCCAAATAACGCTCCGCATAGCGGGAAAACCAGCGAAATGAGTTTATGACAGCTTGCAATGCGTTCAGTCAAGAAAAACGATGAGTTCCCCCCAGGTCCCGATCAAAGCTTCGATAGCCGTTATTGACGTTGGAGGGCTGCAGTCCCTTGCAGCCGCGGGAGCGGACATTGTTGGCATCGGTCTCACGGCGCCGAGGGACCGGCGCCCTGCAGGTCCCGATCAGGACTTTGCAGGCCGTTATTGGATCAGCAATCCCTGTTTCTCGAGAAAGGTAACGACATCGGCCAATCCAGTTTGCGCCTTCAGATCGCACATGACAAAGGGTCGTTCTCCCCGCATTTTTTGCGCGTCACGCTGCATGACATCAAGATCGGCCCCGACGTAAGGGGCCAGATCGATCTTGTTGATGACCAGCAGGTCAGATTTGGTGATGCCTGGCCCCCCTTTACGCGGAATTTTCTCACCACCGGCCACGTCGATGACATAGATAGTCAGATCCGCCAGTTCAGGGCTGAACGTCGCCGCCAGATTGTCTCCACCGGATTCGATGAAAATAATATCCGCGTCCGGATATGCTCCCAGCATTCGATCGACGGCTTCCAGGTTGATCGAAGCATCCTCGCGGATGGCTGTATGTGGGCAGCCCCCGGTCTCGACGCCGAGAATGCGCTCCTTTGCAAGGGCTCCGGCAATGATGAGCAAGCGTTGATCTTCCTTGGTATAAATGTCGTTGGTAACGACTACGATGTCGTAACGGTCGCGCATCGATTTACAAAGCATTTCCACGAGCGTCGTTTTCCCGGAACCAACAGGCCCGCCGATTCCAACGCGCAATGGTGGATTGAGTTTCGTGCGTTTGTTCATAAGAACCCTGAAGGCCCCGAAAGCTGGGAATTCACCACAGAGACACAGAGGCTGCAAAGGGGCAAGCAGAAAGGCTTTGAAACCCCTCACTCACGATCGAAACAGCCGTGAATACTGGTTCTCGTGACGGGCAGCGAGAATTCCAAGATTTGGCGCAAACGTGCAGATCTCAGCAGGTGCCATGGCAGACGCCCGACGCACAACCTCCGGAAGGAAATCGTGCATCGCGAAGAGGATTCTTTGAGCTGCCAAATGCCCCAATGGCACCGCTTTCAGCGCAGCGAGCACCTGATTTTCAACCCAGTTGAAGGCGTAAGCCGCAAGGGCAGCCTCGTGGTCGATACCGAGGCCCACCGCAGCGAAGGCGAAAGCTGTCGGCAGCCCGATCGGCTTGAGGTTTGCCAATCGATTTCGGCCCGGGTCGACGTTCCACTCTAAACCTGTCGCAAGCTGCGAAAGCGACCAACCCATCTGTTCGGTTTCCTGACGCAACTCGGATGTTTCCCTGCTCGCCAGAAACCGGGCGTTCAGTCTTTGCAATTCCCAAAGGTTATCGGTTTGCCAAAGCCGGAGGAGCATCGCGAGTATGGGGAGTTCGTTAACCGCGAGAACGTACCGCAACCCCTTTTCAATCCAATCACGAGCGGTTGTGGCGTCGTGAACAATTTGCACATCAACGGCCGCTTCCAACCCCTGGGAATAGCTGAATCCGCCAATCGGTAGGGCCGGCGACGCCAGGTGAAGAAGCGTCGTAAGTTTACGAATGTCCGGGTGGGCGCGGTTCATCTTTGTTATGATGTTCCGAAGTTGGCGCGTCGCTCGAATGGCGGCTGCCATAGTGGGTGTGAAAGAGCTCTTGAGCCAGCTCCCGCTCTCCCCCGGCGTCGGAATGGTGACTATGCCCTTGGCTGTAGGCGCCCGACTCAGGTTGAAATGGAAGCTGAACCTCCCGCAATTGCATGCCGAGGCCCTGAAGCATCTCTCTAAGGACGGGATCATTTGCCAGTTTTAAAAACCCGTCTCCGATTTCAACCGGTGTGTGGCGGTTGCCCAGATGATACGCGGCTCGCGTCAGGGCAAGGGAAGCGGGCGCGGTGACGTAAAGCAATTGTTCAGGAGCTGCGACGACTCTGATCAGAGTTCCATCGTCTGCTTCCAAAAGATCACCGTCAGTCAGCTTAGAGCCCCGAGGCAAGAATATCGCCAATTCGGTGCCGTCCTCGAGAATGGAGCGAAAACGACTCTTTTGACGTATTTCAAACGGCAACGAAAGGCTACGAATGCCGCGGATGTCGTGGACATTCCGAACGGCGAATTTTTCGACTCGGAGCATGAGCTGGAATCCTTGGAGATTAGGTGGTTTTGCTTTTCAAAGGATTCTAAAACAGGAAATAACGTTGAGCCATTGGCAGCACTGCCGCAGGCTCACAAGTGAGAAGCTCTCCGTCGGCAACCACCTTATAGGTTTCGGGATCTACGGTTATTTTCGGCTGCCAGTTGTTGTGAATCATGTGGGACTTTCTTAGCTTGCGAATGCCACTGACTGGCACGACACGTTTGGACAAACCGTATTTCGCCGGAATGCCCGCCTCGACTGCCGCCTGCGAAACAAATGTCAGCGACGTTCGTCCGATCGCTCCTCCTCTGGTCGCGAACATTTCTCTATAGTGGACCGGCTGTGGCGTCGGGATTGAGGCATTCGGATCGCCCATGAGAGCTAAGTTAATCATTCCTCCTTTGACGATCAGCGTCGGCTTCACGCCGAAGAAGGCGGGCTCCCACACAACAAGATCGGCCCATTTTCCTATTTCGATCGAGCCAACCTCCTGAGCGATGCCATGGGCAATCGCCGGGTTGATCGTGTATTTTGCGATAAAGCGCTTGACGCGCGTGTTATCGTTTTGGGCGCTGTCACCTTGCAGGGGCCCGCGCTGGACCTTCATTTTATGAGCTGTTTGCCAGGTTCTGGTGATGACCTCACCAATTCTGCCCATCGCCTGGGAATCACTCGACATCATCGACAATGCGCCCAAATCATGCAGGATATCCTCTGCCGCGATGGTTTCGCGCCGTATACGCGATTCTGCGAACGCGAGGTCTTCGGCTATCGCGGGATTGAGATGGTGGCAAACCATCAGCATGTCCAGATGTTCGTCCAAAGTGTTGACCGTATAGGGGCGGGTCGGATTGGTAGAGGAGGGGAGGACATTAGCTTCGCCGCACACTTTGATAATGTCGGGAGCATGGCCGCCGCCAGCTCCTTCTGTGTGATAGGTGTGTATTGTCCGCCCTTTGAATGCGGCAATGCTCGCCTCAACGAATCCGGATTCGTTTAGCGTGTCAGTGTGGATTGCCACCTGAGTATCCGTTCGCTCGGCAACAGACAGGCAAGCATCGATGGCCGCCGGAGTTGTTCCCCAGTCTTCGTGCAACTTCAAACCAAGTGCCCCAGCCATTATCTGCTCATGCAGTGGTTCCGGGAGGCTTGCATTTCCTTTGCCGAGAAAACCGAGGTTGATTGGATAGCCGTCAGCCGCCTGAAGCATGCGTTCCAAATGCCAAGGCCCGGGCGTGCAGGTGGTCGCGAACGTCCCGTGAGCCGGTCCAGTTCCGCCGCCAATCAAGGTGGTAACGCCGGAAGCCAGGGCATCATCGATCTGTTGCGGACAAATAAAATGGATGTGCGTATCGATTCCGCCAGCAGTAACGATTTTGCCTTCTCCGGCGATTACTTCCGTCCCGGGTCCAATGACGATGGTGACTCCAGGTTGGATATCGGGGTTACCCGCTTTGCCAATGCCGGCTATCCGGCCCTCCTTTATCCCGATATCGGCCTTTATTATTCCGCCATGATCTACAATCACGGCGTTCGTTATTATCGTATCAACGCTCTCTTTGCTGACGCGCTGGGACTGTCCCATCCCGTCTCGAATCACCTTTCCGCCACCGAACTTGACCTCTTCTCCGTAGATCGTGAAGTCTCGTTCGATCTCTATGAAAAGCTCGGTATCGGCCAACCGGACGAGGTCGCCGGTGGTTGGACCAAACATCTCCGCGTAGGCTTGTCTGCCAATTTTCATACAGGTATCAAGTTCGAAGCACCGGCTTTATCTTTGATCTTATCAGAGAGCACCCATGATTTTTGCATTGAAACCGAAGACCGCTTTGTCGCCTGCCAATTCGACGAGCTCGACGGTCCTTGTTTGTCCCGGTTCGAATCGCACCGCCGTGCCGGCGACGATATTCAAACGAAAACCGCGGGCCTTCTCGCGATCGAACTCAAGAGCTTCATTGACTTCGTAAAAATGGTAGTGGGATCCGACCTGGATGGGTCGATCACCGGCATTTGAGACTGCGAGAGTACAGGTCCTGCGCCCCGTGTTGAGCTCGATCTCACCGGGTTGCGTGATGATTTGGCCAGGATTCATGCGGATTCAATCAATTAAATGATCGGGTAATGGACTGTCACCAGCTTCGTGCCGTCGGGAAAAGTAGCCTCGATCTGTATTTCGTGAATCATTTCGGGAACACCCTCCATGACCTGATCGCGACTGAGCAGGGTGGTGCCGTAATGCATCAGTTCGGCCACAGTTTTGCCATCCCGAGCGCCCTCCAGAAGCGCCGCGGAAAGGTAAGCGATGGATTCGGGATGATTCAGTTTTAATCCGCGCGCCAGGCGGCGTTCAGCAAGCAGGGCTGCGGTGAAAATTAAAAGTTTGTCTTTTTCTCGCGGAGTAAGGTTCATGCGACCGATGGATGTTAGACTCGTTACGGGGAAGATGTCGAAGACAGAATTCAGAAGACAGAATTCAGAATTCAGGAGTCAGAATCTCCGAACCCGCACTCCAAACTCCAAACTCCAAACGCCGAACCCACGCTAGTGCATCGTATCATAAGTAAGAGACCTACCGTTGGCTTCAAAAGGGTCTGGATGCGAGGCGTGAGTGAGGAGCCTACACTAGGTGGCCCAAATCCTGAGTCGATGGGAAGCAAAGCCCAGAACCAGCGGTCGCAGACGCGCCCAGCTATCAATCATGAGCGCTCGCAGAAGTTCGACTTCGGTTGAGAGGCAGCGGA
>Ga0126381_100006910_pt1 | contig 12599 bp, 11 predicted proteins | sample PanSoiMetPlot_28_FD_96465 | JGI IMG/M metagenome (GOLD analysis project Ga0126381, IMG submission 96465) | Tropical forest soil microbial communities from Panama - MetaG Plot_28 | ecosystem: Environmental > Terrestrial > Soil > Tropical forest > Bulk soil | place: Panama | collected 2016-02-17
AACGCAGACGTCCTCGGCTTGTTTGGCTGGCAACAAAGCGACAGGAAATATTTTAGTTTCGCCGAGTTTTCGCCGTTCCTGAAACAGATCGATGAACAAGCCGCGCAATCGGACAAGCTTGAAGCAGTCCAGCGCTCCGCCTATCAAAGTGCCATCCTGAATCTGCGCAACGGACTCTCACTGTATCAGCGGTTGAAAAACAGTATTCAACCTGAGAACACAGAAAATTTCACTGCCGAACTTCAGGGGTTCGCGAACAGTGTACCGGGTGCAGCAAAGGCAGCGCGCCAGCGCGCGATGGGCGAAAATTTCGACAAGACGAAACTCGATGACGTCGCTCAGATGATTCAGCGCTACGAACATCTGTCGGACATGGCGTACATCCTCGCTGTTCCACCAATGAACGTGCCGGGATCACCGATTCCGGCTACAACGAATGGTGAATGGCAGTCGGTTGGCAAGAGTTTGCTCCGCTCCGTGGCCATCGGTGAAATTAACCCGGTAGTAGTTGAATACGCGATCGCGGGTGACGCCTATCGCGCGAATGATCGGTCGCTCTTCAATCAGCATGTGCAGCTCATGACCGATTGGTTCGCCAAAGAACAGCCAACCACGGCGAAGCGCGCGTCGTTCGAGTTCTTGTTCAATCGACTTCAGCCCTTTAGTCAGAGCATGACGCTTTACGTGCTCGCGTTCCTATTGGCGTGCGCGTCGTGGCTCGGAGCGAGCAGTCTTTTAAGGCGGTCAGCCTTCTACATTTTACTGCTGGCGCTCGCTATTCACACGTTTGGCTTGGTGTCCCGGATGTATCTGCAGGAACGTCCCCCAGTCACGAATCTGTATTCATCGGCAATTTTCATTGGCTGGGGCGCGGTGATTGTTGCGCTGATACTTGAACGAATTTTCAGGGACGGAATCGGTGCGGCGTGCGCGGGCGCAATTGGTTTTGTGACCTTGATTATCGCGCATCATCTCGCAGGAAGCGGTGATACACTGGAAATGTTGCAGGCCGTACTCGACACCAATATCTGGCTGGCAACTCACGTCGTCGCGATCACCACCGGTTATTCCGCGATGTTTCTCGCCGGTATGCTTGCGATCATCTATGTCGTGCGCGGTGTCTTCACGACATCACTAAAAAAACAAACTGCGGATTCGCTCGCGCGGATGACCTATGGCGTCGTTTGTTTCGCCACACTGTTCAGCTTCGTCGGCACAGTGCTCGGCGGCATCTGGGCCGATCAATCATGGGGCCGTTTCTGGGGCTGGGATCCGAAAGAAAACGGCGCGGTGCTGATTGTCCTCTGGTGCGCGATCATTTTACATGCACGCTGGGGCGGATTCATCCGGCAACGCGGCCTGATGATCATGGCGCTCTTCGGCAACATCGTGACGAGTTTCTCGTGGTTCGGCGTGAACATGCTCGGCGTGGGCCTGCATTCCTACGGTTTCATGCAAAAAGCGTTCCCATGGCTGGTTGGTTTCATGATCAGCCAACTGGCCTTGATGACCATCGCCGCGATGCCACTCGATAAATGGCGCAGCTTCGCGCCCGCGCGTGTTCCAACTCCTGACCAAACCCCGCAAGTCTCGCCCGCTCCCTCGCCCGGTTGATTGCGGGCATCTTAGGTTCTTATCTCAACACTCCACCTGTTCCCATGAACGCTTCTCTCCGCGCAGCCGTCATCGCCGAATGGCGCGGTTTGCCCGAGAGAAAACAGCAAGGTGACCGGTGGCAATCGCCGTCCGAGCTGATGCCGAGACTGATGCAACGCCTCGGACTCCGCGAGCGCCTGCGCGAAACGGAAGTGATCGATGCCTGGTCAAAAATCGTCGGCGACTTCATCGCCGTGCACTCAACACCAGTCGCGCTGCGCGAAGGAATTCTTTATGTCCGCGTTCTCCAACCCGCATTGCACTACGAGCTCGAACAAATCTCCAAGTCCGAAATCCTGCGAAAACTAAAGGTCCGCTTCGGCACCAAAACTATTCGCGATGTGCGATTTAGGGTTGGCTGATCTGGAAGACTAACGGCAAGCAATGCTTCATAACCCTTCGTTGGGCAATGCCGCGAATATTTTTGCGACATTGCCTGAATTAAATGCTTGGGTGGCGTCGACGAAAATGCTAAAAGACCGCACGTGCAATTTTAGCTAACCGGAAAGGAACATACTTATGCCCGACGCATCAGCCCCCAAAATATTAGTTCAAGACAAGAGCAACAACTACTACCTCATTAGTAAAGACGCGGTTCCTGTGCCAGTGAACAGCAACACTGACTTCGTAAACACTATCAGCGACATTAACACCAGGCTGAACACTTATTTCGCTTCGTTTAACCCCCCCGGCGTGAAGGTCGGAATCACCATACTGGATATCTGACGGTATTGAAGAATGTCGCAACCGGCTCGAGCCCGTTCGGAAGCGGATTTTGATGGGCGTGACACTGAAGGTCTTGCGTCGAGGCACGCACCGATCGGCCAGCCTTGACGACACACTGAAGCGCGCGCTGCGTCTGGCCCCTGTAACGGGGATCACGCGCGTGGCTAACGTCACCGGGTTGGACTCGATCGGTATCCCGGTGGTGATGGTATGCCGACCCAACTCACGTTCTGTGGCTGTGTCGCAAGGAAAGGGAATTGATCTCGCAAGCGCGCGTGTGTCGGGATTGATGGAGGCCATTGAGCTATACCACGCCGAAACCATCACCCTGCCGCTGCGCCTGGCCACGTACGAGGAACTTCGCTGTCAGCACAACATAGTCGAAGTTGACGATCTTCCACCGGCCTGCGAATCCCGTTTTCGTCCATTTTTGCGCCTGCTCTGGTGCGAAGGTCGCGATCTCTCGGATAGAAGGAACGTGCTTGTGCCTTACGAGATGGTTCACACAAATTACGCGGTGCCATTGCCGGATGGTCATGGTTGTTTCGCGGCTAGCTCAAACGGCTTAGCTTCTGGAAATACTCTGATCGAAGCTATCAGCCAGGGAATCTGCGAGGTCATCGAACGGCACGCTACGAGCCTATGGAAGCGTCGGCAGGGATTCCACGAGGAATGCCTTGAGTTAACGAGCATAGACGATCCGATTTCGCAGGAGATTATTGGGAAATTTGAGTCAGCTGGACTGCTAGTAGCTATCTGGGACATTACAACCGACATCAAAATTGCTGCTTTTAATTGCTTAATAGTGCCTCGGGATCAGAGCATGTGGCATTGTGCGGCAGCTGCAGGTTACGGATGCCATCCAGCTCGCAAGATCGCATTACTGAGAGCTTTGACCGAAGCTGCGCAAACTCGGCTAACGATGATATCCGGATTGCGCGACGATTTCCGCGGCGATATGTATGAACAACTGCAGGACTTGGAATTGATGACGGCGATTCGGGATCACGTCGCCGCTTCGAGAGCGACTCGCTGCTTTTCTGATGTCCCCAACCGGGACGCGGACACGTTTGAAGAGGATGTGGAATGGGAACTGAAGTGTCTCGAGCGGGCTGGCGTTCGGCGAGTCGTCGCGGTCGATCTCACGAAGCCGGAATTAGAGTTGCCTGTCGTTCGCATCATCATACCTGGGCTCGAGGCGATGCTTGAATCGGGCTCTGTTCAAAGCGCACCAGCGCAATCGGCAATTGCGGCCAGGCCGTGAACGTGTTTATCTTCACGGGGCCTACGATTTCCCCCTCAGAAGCGAGTGCGGAACTAAAGGCAGTATATCTACCGCCTGCCGCTGAGGGCGACGTGTATCGCGTGGCGCTACACCGCCCGCAAGCGATCGGAATTATTGATGGCTACTTCCAGTCGGTCCCGACCGTGCGACATAAGGAGATCCTATGGGCAATGAGTTGCGGAATCCATGTATTCGGTAGCGCCAGCATAGGCGCTCTTCGTGCGGCCGAATTACTTCCTTTTGGAATGGAAGGTGTAGGAGCTGTGTTTGAACTCTACCGCGATGGGGTTTTCGAAGACGATGACGAGGTTGCTGTGGCTCATGGCCCTGCTGAAACGGGATTTGTGTCTGCATCTGAAGCCATGGTTAACATTCGCCAAACTCTGCGAAAAGCGGAACGACTCGGTATTATTTCAGCAGAGTTGCGCGTGAGCCTGGAAAAAATTGGTAAAGAACTGTTTTATCCCGACCGCAGCTATTCAATGGTGCTAAGGCACGCGTTAGAGAACGGATCACCGCAAGCTGAATTAACCAGCTTGCAACGATGGTTGCCGAACAATCGGGTAAATCAGAAACGCGATGATGCTCTTCTTATGCTTCGGGTTATTCGCCACCGACTCGAACAAGGGCTGTGCCGAAAAATCGTTTCATACTCTTTTGAGCAAACTGTCATGTGGCAATCTGCCCAACGTGAAGCCGGTGAACTTCGGTTCGATTCAAATAGACACGGCGACTCAGTAACACTCGAGTCGCTGTTAGATGAGCTCAGACTCGAAGGACCAAAATACAAAGAGCACCGCAAGGAGGCGCTCCGACGGTTTTTCGCCCTGCGAGATGCAGAGCGCCTCCGATTGAACGTGGACGCCCAGCGTAAAAGGACAGCCGAGGTGGAATTTCGTCAGGAGCGCGATTTGCTGGACACTGCTGCGTTGAAAAATTGGATGAATAACAACGATTTGAGCGAGCATCAGTTTGACACACTAATGATCGACGAGGCGCGCGTGAAATGGGTTCAGAAGCTCGCCGAATTTGCATCGCGTAGCCGCTTACCTGAACAACTACGGCTTTCCGGCGACTATCCCCGGTTAGTCGCTCGCGCTGCCCACAAAAACGGCCTGCTGCAGTCGATGCGGATGCTAAATCCGCGTCTTGAAAGTGTCGGCCTGACTTACGGAGAGCTAATACGGTGGTATTTCGAGAAAGTTTTGGGTCGCGCAGTGCCTGCCGATATTGACAAGTACGCACGAGATCTGGGATTTGCCAGCCCGGACGTTTTCCGCCGCGCCTTGCTGAAGGAATATCTTTACCAGCGATATGAGAGCCGCAATGAGACTTCGTCCGAACGATTTGTATGAGCAAAGCGTCTTCGCGTTCTCCTAGGTAATCCTCGCTTCGCTGTCCGGCGTCACTGGCTCACTCGTGCGGGTGCGCGCCCACGAGTTTTTGAAACCGCGAATCATTTCGAAGCCCATCGAACATTGGATCCAGCCCAAGAAGCGCGGGCGTGAGCGGCATGCCGTAAGCGAGCGTCCCGACATGCGGTATCGACAAGAGTTTTTGTAACACGCTAATCGCGCTATCATGGTCTCCCCTTAACGCGGCGCAGCGAGCGACAATGTCCAATGCGGTGCTTCCATTGATTGCATCCTTCTCGAGTGGGAAAGTGGTTACCGCCCGCTCCGCAAGCGCCAATGCGGCGAATGGATCGCCGAGGCGCAAGTTCGTCCATGTGAGATCTGCAATAATACTAATGTTGTCCGGCTCCTTATTAAGAAAGGATTCGAGTTCACTGCGTGCCTGGTGCCAACTTTGCTGTGCAGCAGCTTTGTCCCCTGCAACTTCTTGCGCCCAACCCAACCAAACGTAGAGTTCGCCGTTGATGTAGCCCAGGGATGAGTCAGGGCTGGCTAGGATTTCTGTTAGTCGCCGGATCATCGGCGCGGGCTGTTGCGTCAAAATCGCTTGGTAAACCTGTGTTTCCAAGGCCTCGGACTGGTCGGCAGTTGGACGCAGGCCGTCCAGTATGGCGGAGGCCCGTTGGAGATCGCCCTCAGCTTGTGCAACAGCCGCTTTTAGCGCCAGCGTGTCAACATCGCCTGGGGTGATCTCGAGAATGTAGTCAAGCTTTCGCAGCGCCAGCAAAAAATTGCGGCGCTCGATATCTAAAAGGGCATGCTGGGTAAGAAGATTTACATTTCTTGGATCCAGTTGCTCGGCCTCGTTGAAATATGCATCGCTTCGATCCCACTGGCCCCGCCTGCGAGCAACATAGGCTAGCGCTTCAGGAATCTTGCTACTGTTGGGCAGAAGAGGACGTGCTCGTTCAAAATAGCTCACGGCCGTGTCGTAATCCTTCAAGAATGCGTAGTAATAGTATCCCTTGGCATACAGTGCTTCACCAAGATTGGGCTGAAGAGCCAGCGCGGTTTCAGCTGCCCGTCGCGCCTCCTCGCGGAGAGTAGTTGTTGGCTCGACAGGGAACGAAGTATAGCTGACAGAATCAACGTAAGAGAGCAACGCCCAACAAAGAGCGAACGTTGAATCTAAATCCACTGCTTCCCTAAGGTGCTTCTGTGCGCCCAGAGTATTGGCGACCGTCGTTCCAGGTTTCAACGTATAAGCCAAGCCGCGCAGATAGGCGTCATACGCCTCAGGGTTGTTCGTCGGCTTGGCCTCGAGGACCTGCTTTTCTCGCCCGGTCAGATGTACCTGTAATTGATCGGTGATGGCTTTCGCGACCTCGGTTTCGACGGAAAAAATATCAGTTAGTTTGCGATCAAATGTATCGGCCCAAAGATGGGAATCATTGGATGCGTTGATCAACTGTACATTCACTCGCACAGCATCGCCGCTTTTCTGAACGCTGCCTTCGAGAATGTGGGCGACGCCAAGTTGCGTGGCTATCTCGCGCAGATTTCCCGGTGCGCTTTTGTAATGCTGGGTCGATGTGCGCGAGATGACCTTGAGATCCGCAAGCTTTGAAAGCCGTGTCAGAATTTCGTCCTGGATTCCTTCCGCAAAATAAGCATTGGCCTTGTCATCGCTGCGGTTTTCAAACGGAAGGACTGCAATGCTTTTCTCGGGCGCGGTATTCAAAAGCGGATTTTGAATTGCAGGTGGTAGAAAGACAAAGCGGACAGCCAGTCCGAGCACAACGATCGCTGCAACTGCGAGAGCGGCGCGCGTGCGTCGCACCCTGCGTGCCTCCGGGGAGCAATGTTGCAGGCGGGCCGCCAATTCCCCGGTTCCGGGCCGCGAGGCCGGCTCGAATGCCAACATTGATTCGAGCAGCGATTTCAGACCGTGTGGGACGTGGGCTGCTTTGAGTTGTTCGGTGGGAAGCGCATTTGTTTTTTGAGCGCGATGGATCTCAGAGAGTGTACGACCGGCAAATGGAGTTTTCCCGGTAAGCGCGAACCAGAGCGTTTCGCCTAACGAGTAAATGTCTGAGCGCACGTCGAGTGTCGAATGCGCTATTTGTTCCGGGCTGGCGAATGCCGGTGTGCCGACAAATTTATCGTGGGTCAACGACTTCGGATCCGTTGCCGTGTGAAAAGCTTTGGCTAAACCGAAATCGATTATTTTTACCACGGGGATCCCGCTCTTGCGGAGCGCACGTAGTCTATTTCGCTTGGACCGACTTTGATCGCTTCTGATCACTTCCTGGTCGTCGGCATTTACGAGCATCAGGTTTGCCGGTTTTAAATCGCGGTGTACCAGCCCCTGTTTTTCTGCGGCAGCGAGTGCTGAGGTGACTTGCTCTGCAATTCCGACGGTGCTACGCGCATCGAGCGGCCCGGCGCGACGAACGCATTCATCAAGGGTCTCGCCCTCGATTAGTTCCATCGCGTAAAAATATTGGCCTGTTTCAAGGCGCATGCCGAATTGATAAATGGTAGCGATATGTTCGTGTCGCAGTGCTGCTGCAGCGCGCGCTTCGCGGACAAAGCGTTCGCGTGCGTCGGCGTTTCCTTCAGCGATATCGGTTTTGATAATCTTTAGGGCGACTTTGCGCTGAAGCGATGTGTCGGTGGCGCGATATGTCACGCCCATAGCTCCGCGGCCAAGCTCGCAGAGATTTCCATCCGCGTGACAATCGATTTCGTAAACGCCGAAGCGCGTCCCATCTTCAACAAGGGCCGGCGTTGAATCGTGCAGCGTTTCTTGTTCGCTGCCGATTCCCGCTTGCAATAAACAAAACATGCAGCCGCCTCCGCTTCCGAAGGTTTCCTCAAGCGCGGCGCCACAGGTCGGACAGGTCGAAAGATGCTGCGACGGGGGTTGCATTTGTTTGAGCTAAGCCGCGAGTTCAGTTAGACCAGAGCGGGGAAACGATTGAGCGATCTTGCGCTCAATCTGTTCTTGAGCCTCGGGGAACATGTGGAGCTAGATGACGTCAGGTTCTTTCATAAACCCGCCGACAGGTTGAGTCGAGAACAAACCCGGCGACGCCGACACCGGTGGCCCACCAAGCCTTTCGTTGATCTTCACGGCTTGCAAAGAAGCTCGTTGGCGGGAAGGCACTTTGCGTGGCTGATCTGCTTTGGTAACGTTCTCCAGAATGCGCGTGCCTCCAGAGGAAGGTGCCTGGCTGGAAAGAGCCGACGGGAGACGCCACGCGATCAAAGGGAGTTGTTCGCTGGGAAGAGCCGCGGCTAACGCGATCGTGTTGGAGTCGCCCAAGGTGTCCCGCCGACACGCCCTGATTCATTTACAAAATATCGGTGAGCTTTGGCTGATCGATTTTGGGAGCAGCAACGGTACGTTTTTGAACAAGCGGCGAATTCATCGCCCCATTAGACTCAACGACGGCGATGAAATCACAATCGGCGATCACGTTTTCAACCTGCGGCAGCCGATTGCCATTTCAGAGGAGTACAAAACGGATATCATGCAACAGACAGCCCGGGATATCGAAGACGTTCTCTGTTGGCTCCTTATCGCAGACCTTCGAGGGTTCACACCCCTCAGCCGGCAAATGCAAAGTGGGGACCTGGACCACCTCCTCGGAGCATGGATTTTTAGTTGCAAAGAGATAATCGAAAACCAGCGCGGCGTAATTAACAAATATCTCGGCGATGGTTTTCTCGCGTATTGGCCCGAGGCCGAGACGAGTTTGCAGGAGATAATGTCGGTAATCTCAGCCCTCAAGGAATTGCAAAGAAAAGAATCGCCAGTTTTCCACATCGTCATGCATCTTGGACCGGTTGCGATCGGAGGAGTTGCCTCCATGGGCGAAGAGAGCTTGATGGGAGGCGAAGTGAATTTGATTTTTCGTCTGGAAAAGGTGGCCAGCTCGTTAGGCGAGCCTTGTTGTCTGAGTGAAGCAGCACACACAAAGCTATCCCGACTGGTCGCAACGCGTTCCCTCGGTGAATTTGAGTTAAAAGGCTTTGAGGGGAAACGCGGGTTGTTCGCCGTGTAAGTCAGATTTGGCCCTAAGACTGCGAGTCATACGCGATCGCCGGAGCGCTTATGACGCTCTTTGAACGTGAGCTCGGCGACGCCGGATTTGTCGAGCTCGCCGAGGCCTTCGGCGATCATGCGATCGTATTGTTCCTTTGTGGCGTGCGCCAGCGGCAGGTCGAGTCTCATTTTGCGCGCGAGTGCGAGTGCGATTCCGCTGTCTTTAGCGGCATGCGTAGCGGAGAAAAAGCAGCTGTGCTCGCGGTTTTGCATGTCTTCGCCATCGGTTTCGAGCACGCGCGAGTTGGCGCCGGTTTGCGCGAAAACTTCTCGCAACATCGTTAGGTCGAGGCCGAGCGCGGCGCCAAGGGCGAGTCCTTCCGCCAGGCCGGCAGTATTGATGTTCATCACCATGTTGACGAGCGCTTTCACCTTGGCAGCTTCACCAGACTTGCCGATATAGCGGACAACTGAACCGATCTCCTTCAAAATCGGTTCGGCTTTTCGGAATGTCTTTTCATCTCCGCCGCACATCAGATAGAGCTTGCCGTCGCGTGCCTGGGTAATGCTGGAGGCCATGCATGCTTCGAGACTTTCCGCGCCGGCCTGATGGGCCAGCTTTTCGACATCGATCTCTACCCCCGGCGAGATTGTCTCGCAGTTAATGAATAATTTGCCTCTCGCATTTACGAGTAAATTGTCACCAGATCCGGTAAAGATCTGATGCACTGCCTTGTCGTCCGTCACTACCGTGAAGATGACGTCGGATGCTGCTGTGACTTGCGACAAATCGTGGCTCGCTGCGGAACCGACCTCGGCAGCAACCGATGTGGCTTTCGCGCGGTCTATATCGTAAACCGCGGTGATGTGGAACTGCCGGTCCTTTAGATGACGCGCCATGTTCGCGCCCATTCGACCAACTCCGACAAATCCAATATTCATGATGAGATGTAAGATGTTTGATGTTTGATGTTCGATGTATTGACTGCAGACTTGCGACCGCTTGCAAGGATTGCTGTCAATTCGTCGGCTTCTTTTAGCAAATGTGAGACCTTGTTTTCAGAAGGAAGCTTGCCGTCACGGACGAGCTCGAGCCAGTACAAGCTTTCATCAGCTTCTTCTACTGCAACGCCGAGCTTGGCTGCAAACTCTGCTCGGGACCGAGCCCGACAAGCACCACGATAGTTTGCGCCAACAGACGTGGCTGCCCGGACGAGTTGCATCGAAATCGCGCGACCGTCTGCAGTACGTGGTAGCGCGTCGACCAGGTTTAACACGCGCAGCGCAAACTGTTTAGTTCGATCCTGCAGCTCACGTTTGTCCATGTGCTGCTACATCTTACATCGAACCTCTCACATCAAACATCAAACCCTCCCCACAAAGAACGGGTTGTGCTCTTTCTCCTCACCCACTGTGGTCATCGGGCCGTGACCGGGGCAGATGATGGTTTCGTCTGGCAAGGTCAGAATTTTCTCGAGATTGTTTTGTAAGGCATCGCGATAGGAGACGTTGCCGCCGCCCATCGAGCCGGCAAAAAGCGAATCGCCCACAACGGCGATTGGACGCGCGAGGCCGGTCACAACGTATGTCATTCCGCCCGGGGAATGACCCCAGGTCAGGCGTGTATCGATTTGCAAGTTTCCAAGCCGAAACTTTTTCCCTTCGTCGATCGGCTCCGCGCCAGGCACTGGTTCGCGCGACGGCGTAAAAACATCGGCGCCGGCTTCTTCGCGGAGCCCTGGCAGATCCGCGACGTGATCAGGGTGCGCGTGCGTCAGCAGAATCAGTTGCACGTCCAGCTTCTGGCGCTTCGCAAAGCGCACCATCTCTTTGGAATCAGCGCCGGTGTCGAAGACTGCCGCCACGCGGCTCGTTGGGTCCCATACAAGATAAGCGTTAACAGCCATGCCGTTGTAATCGGTGGTGAATTGTGCAAGGCCGTCGAACGATTCAATTTTCTTTGGATGCCATTCGCCTTTTACAAGGTCGCTAAGGGAGCGCGCATCCAGGCCGAGAACCGGCGCAACACTTTGCAAAGCAGATTCGTCCAGATCGCCATCACGCAGTTTCCGAATTGTCTGCGCATTTACTTTCGCTTTTTCCGCTAGTTCGGAATCAGAAATGCCGAGGCCGCGCTGAGCCTTTCCGATGATGTCGGCGGCGTTATCTTCGAGTGGAATCATATTGACTAAGCGTTTATCAATTGCGCTTCCGGCGCAACGCGCAAACTGACGATCGAATCCAACGCCAATTTCTCAACAGCTTGCGCAACGCTGGCAACTGTGAACGACTTCTTGGTTTCCTTTTCCATAGATGTCATTGCGACGTTATTAATTCCGCACGGAACAATTTGAGCAAAAGGTGAGAGATCGCCGCAGACGTTCAACGCGAACCCGTGCATAGTGATCCAATGCCGGACGCCGACGCCGATTGAAGCGATCTTGCGATTCTCAACCCAAACCCCTGTGAGCGATTCGCGTCGTTGCGCGGCGATGTCGTATTTCGCGAGAAGATCGATCAGCAGTTGCTCGAGACAGCGCAGATATTTGTGCAAATCCTGACCGCACCGGCGCAGATCGATAATCGGATAACCCATCAGTTGGCCTGGTCCGTGATACGTCGCTTGCCCGCCGCGGTTGATCGAAAAGAGCGGGTGCGGCAAATGCATGCCGCCTAATAAGCTGGAGCGATCAGGTGTCCGCCCAATTGTGTAAACCGGTTCATGTTCGAGCAGAAGCATCTGGTCGTCGGACAACGGGTCGTTCCGTTTTTTCGCCACAATTTCTTTTTGCAACGCGAGCGCAGGCGCGAATTCCACTTGGCCGAGCCATCGCACATTGAGGTAGGGTTGGCGCGCCGCGCCGACCGGACGCCCCAGCTCGTCGTCCGTGCCAATTTCAACATTCATATTTGCATCCCTCCGGGAAGACCACGCGCCGCGGCCTCTTGCATGCGCAGATGAGTAAGCGCGATTGCCAGCGCGTCTGCGGCGTCGGCATCCGGTGTTTCGGTTAAACCAAGCAACGCGCGCACCATAAACGCGACCTGATCCTTGCCGGCTCCGCCGCGTCCGACTGTCGATTGCTTGATTCGTTTGGGCGGATATTCGAATACAGGCAATCCGTTTTCGGCAGCGGCCAGAATAGCCGCGCCGCGGGCCGCGCCGAGAATGATTGCTGTCTTATAGCTTTGCACGTAAATGACTGACTCGAGCGCGCAACAATCCGGTGCGTGTTCGCGAATCAATTCGGCAAGCCGATCTCGGATACAGACCAGACAGGATGAGGGACGCATTGCGCTCTTGTTGTGGATGGTTCCGAAATAAACGGAGTGCGGTTTGCCGTTGTTTGCATCGACGATTGCGACTCCGGTATTGCGCAAAGAAGCGTCAATGGCTAGTACTCGCATTTACCGAAACGTTAAAATCGACTGCGCAGGGTTCAACACGGAATCGACAAATTCGAAAGTACCAGTTTTACTCGACCGATTAAATGGACTCAACGAACAAAACAGCCGCTCGTTCTGC
>Ga0126381_100006911_pt1 | contig 12599 bp, 10 predicted proteins | sample PanSoiMetPlot_28_FD_96465 | JGI IMG/M metagenome (GOLD analysis project Ga0126381, IMG submission 96465) | Tropical forest soil microbial communities from Panama - MetaG Plot_28 | ecosystem: Environmental > Terrestrial > Soil > Tropical forest > Bulk soil | place: Panama | collected 2016-02-17
CCGAACCGGGGATAGTAACTTCAATCCGTTGCGCCCACACCTCAGGCAATAACGTGAGACCAAGCGCAAGAAGAACAACACGCCGCATATTTTTCCGCCGTAAAGTGAAAATGGAAGGATAACAGGCCGCTGAAAAGGGAAATGCCCATGCAGGAATGGCTGCATGGGCAGGTTGCGATGGCCTATGTATCAGAAGATTCTCAGGCTCCAGTCTCAATCACCACCCTGAACCGCGCTTTCCCGCTCATCATTCGCTCGAAGGCCTCGGGAGCCTTGTCCAGCGGATACTTCTCGATCATCGCCTTCACGCCGAAGAGAGAGCTGAACTTCAGCGTGTCTTCGGAATCGATCGACGTTCCGCTCGGCCACCCCGCCACCGCCCGCTTCTGCATGATCAGCGGAATGGCCGGAACCTTCAGTGGATCGCCGGGTACACCCAGGATCACGAGCTTGCCCTGGTGGCCGAGACCATCAATCGACGAGGACATCGCGTCGGCGTCGGTCAAAGTCGCGATGATGACGCGTGCCCCGCCGAGTTTCTGCAGTTCCGCCGATACGTCCTGTGCAGCGTTGTCGATGTAGTAATGCGCACCCAATTTGTGAGCGAACTCCGCCTTGTCGGCGCCGCGCGCAATCGCCACAGTGGTATAACCCATTTTCGCCGCGTACTGCACGCCCAGATGCCCCAACCCACCGAGGCCGAAAATCGCCACCACGTCCGGGGGCCGTGCCCCGCTGTTCCGAATCGAATTAAAAGTCGTGATGCCCGCGCAGAGCAGAGGACCGGCGTCCACGCCGGAAAGCGAATCGGGCACGGCGGCGAGCGCCATCGCCGGAGCGACCACGTAATCGGCGTATCCGCCGTCGTAGGTTATGCCCGGGATCTGCAGGATTTCGCAGCAAATATGATCCCCCCGCCGGCAAGGTTCGCATTTCCCGCAGTGCCCTCCATACCAGCCGATTCCTACGCGCTGGCCAGCCTTCCATTGGGTGACGCCATCACCGACCGTGTCAACCGTGCCAACAATCTCATGCCCGGGCACGCGCGGATAATCAATCGGAAATATCCCGTACATCGTGAGTGAATCGCTGTGACAAACCCCGCATGCCTGCACTCGCACACGCACCTGCCCCGGCCCCGGTTCGGGAACCGGCCGCGTGACCACTTCCAGCGGACCGCCCTTCTTGACCACCTGCCCAAATCTGCCGGTCTTCGTCTCGGCCATAACGAATCTCCTTTTTGTGATTTGTATCCCTGCGATAGCGCGACTATGAGATGGGTCGCACCTGCGAACCGATTCTCATTTTGCTTTCAAGGATAAGCTTCCCCGTTGTCTTCATGCTGCAACCACTCGATCACGTTGTCGACAACCCCATCCACGCTCTTCGTCGTATCCACATCGAGCTTCGGATAGGCAATCGGCTCGAAGCTCGCTTTTACCCGTCGATACAGCGCCACGTCGCGATTTCTCGCCGGATTCTGCGGATCTTTCCGGCCGAGCCTTGCCTCGGCGACAGCATCGGCACACGTCACATGCAGGATCCGCCATTGAGCCCCGGCCCGTTCCGCCTCACCGATTCCCTCATTGATCTGATCGCGTTTTGAAAACGTTCTGCCATCGATGAAGATGAACGTCGCCCTCTGTCGTTCCGTCAGATACGCTGCTGCTTCCAGGATTGCCCTTACACAGAGATCGTCCTGTTCTCGCGTGTAGTCGGTCGCGGGTCCGGGGAACAGCGCCTCCCGCACCCGGTCTTTATCCAAAACTACGCCGTTCAGTCGCGCAGATAGGGCACGGGCGAGCGTGCTCTTGCCCGCGCCTGGCAGGCCCGCGAGCAGCACCCATGTCGTCATGTTTACTTGAAGAGCAGCGGAGCAAAGTTGCTCAGGTTGTCCCGCCACACCATCCACACGTGCATTCCCGGAGTCGATATGGGGGTAGGCTGCATTCCCTGATCCTTCAGCCACGCAATCAGCTTCTGGTTTGCCGGATAGAGCCCGTCTTCCGTTCCGCACGCCACCCAGAACGCTTTCAGCTTCCCCTGAATTTGCGCGCCGGTCTGCGGAGTGATCGGCGGAAAGAGCGCCCCGAAATTGCTCTCGCCGATTCCCCCTGCGCTGAACGCGCCAATGTAGGCAAAGTCATCGGTGTGATTGAGGCCGACCAGCAACGTCTCCGCGCCGCCCATCGAAAGCCCCGCGATTGCGTGCTCCTCCCTCTTGTCGGAGAGGGGATATTGCGCTTTTACCCGCGGCATCACTTCCTCGTAAAGCACGCGTGCGTAGTCCTTGAAGTTCCGCGCCGTCGTCTCGGGATCACGCCACACCGCCCATCCCTTGGTGATCATGTCCATCGTGCCATAGCCGAGCGGCATCACAACGATCATCGGCTTCGCCTTGCTCTGCGCGATCAGGTTGTCGAGGATCACGTTGGCTTTGCCCATCCATGTCCACGCGCTTGCGTCGTCACTATAGCCGTGGAGCAGATAAAGCACCGGGTACTTTTTGCCGCTCTTCGCGTCGAACCCGGGCGGCGTGTACACGTAGTAGTCGCTGTTAATGCCCACAATATTCGAGTGATAGAAGTGCTGATGCACTTCGCCATGCGGAACGTCCGCTGTCTCCCACGGCATGGGTGGTTGCCCCGGAACTAGAAAGACGTTTTGGTTGTGAAAGAAGCTGGTCTTCAGAGTCGTATTGTGAGGATCGAGCACGCTAGTCCCGTCCACCATGTACTCGTAGGAGTAAAACTCGGGAGCCAGCTTCGGACCCGTCACCGTCCATACGCCATCGGCACCCTTCGCCATCGGAATGGGATCCTTCACACCCTCGAGGCGCAGTTCCACCTTCGCCGCATTGGGCATAGCCAGGGAGAACGTCGCATTCCCCTCCGCATCCACCTGCGGATTTTTTGGCGGCGCAGCCACCAGTGCTGTGGGCGCGGCCGGTCTCTGCACTGGCTGCACCGGAGTTGCCGTCTGCTGCGCCGCACAGGTCAGCACGCCAACGGTGGACGCGAAGACAAGGAAACCAATTCCAACTCTCCTGAAAGGTCCTGACATTCTTCTCCCCAAAATCACAAAATCACTGCGCTCCAAAGTGTACAGCCCAACCCCTTAAATCCCGACCCAAGTGGCTATGGAACTTGCAAGGCCCGCACAACTAACATCGGACCACTCGATTGCGCGAGTGGCATGTGCGGATGTGTGCCTCCGCGGGGAAGAGGTCCATTTTGTTCACACACCTCATCTTTTGGCCGTGGTTTACGGGCCTCGTCTTTCTCGTCATGGGCATCATCTCGGTGCGGACTGAATTCGCAGCTGCCGTCAAACGCGAAAGGTTCATCGCCCTCGGCCGCGTCTTCGCCGCCTCAGCTCTAGCCGCCTTCGGAGCCGAGCACATGGTCAACATCAAGGCATTCTCCCCGGGCGTTCCCAGCTGGATACCCTTCCATCCTTTCTGGATCGCCTTCGTGGGGCTGGCGCTCCTCGCAGCCGGTCTCAGCCTTGCATGGAACCGATATACAAAGCTCTCTACGATGCTACTGGCCGTCATGCTTTTCTTCTTCGTCCTCACGATCCACATCCCGCGCGTCGTCGCCAGCCACGACCGCATCTCCTGGGCCGTCGTGCTGCGCGATAGCGCCTTCGCCAGCGGGTTCCTCGCCTTTGCTGCATCTCAGCTCCCGCGCCGCCGACTACTCGTCCTCCTCGGGAGCCTGATCAACGCGGCCGCCTTCTTGTTCTTTACCGTCATGCACATCCTGCACCCGCAGAATGCTCCCGGGGTCCCGCTCCCAAAGCTCACCCCGGCGTGGATGCCATGGCCTCACGTGCTCGCCACGATCACCGCGCTCCTGCTGCTGGCTGCGGGCGCAGCCATTCTCTTCGGCCGCTATGCGCGCACGGCCTCTGCATCCCTTGGCCTGTGGATGATCTACCTGACAATGGTCCTCTATCTGCCGATTCTTCTCACGGCATCAGGAGGCGAGGCGCTCATCGAAGGCGTCAACTATGTCTTCGATACTCTGCTCTTCGCGGGGACGATCCTGATGCTGGCCTCAGCGTTGCCAGAGAAGCGCGCCTCCGAAGTCGCATTCGAGCATACCTTGCGAAGCCAGGTGACAACGTAGCGAGAGCAAAATAGAAGTCATGCTCACAAATGCTATTGCCAGGCAATTTGCAGAGGAATGGGTACGCGCGTGGAACTCGCACGATCTCGACGCCATCATGTCTCACTACGCCACCGAGATCACTCTGACGTCGCCGATAGCGGGCGAAGCTCCTGGACGAGCCGTCCGGAGTGGTGGCCGGCAAATCTGCGCGACGCTCCTACTTCGCGCGAGGCCTCGAAGCCTATCCCGATCTCGCCTTCGAACTTCTGGACGTGATGTGTGGACTTCCGAGCATCGCCTCTATTACAGGAATCAAAGCGGCACGAAGTCAGGCGAGCTCATGGAGCTCGACGCCGACCTCAAGGTGACCAGAGGCGTCGCGAATTACAGCGCCTGATGAGCGCTACACCCTACTCCGTCCTGAGCGCCTTCGCCGGGTCAGTCGACGCGGCTCGCCGTGCTGGAATCAGCCCCGCAACACACGTAGCCAGCATCAGCGTGAGAATCGCTGTTACCATCACGCTCGCATTCACAGCTTTGATCTCGTAGAGCTGCGACTCGACAAAGTGGACGCACAGCAGCGTCGTGGGGATGCCGATCGCCAATCCCAGCGCCACTTGAATCAGCGCTCCGCGCATCACGAGCGCGATCACTCCGCCGCGCTCTGCACCCAATGCCATGCGAATCCCTATCTCCCCCGTTCGCCTCGCAACAGTGTAAGCAGTCACACCGTAGAGTCCGATGGTAGCGAGCAGTAGCGCCAGCGTACCGAACAGCAAGGTGAGCCGCGCGATCATGCGCTCCTCGACAAAATTGCCCCAGATCTGCTCGTCGAAGGTCTGGAAGTTCACCACTGTCAGGTTGGGATTGATCGCCGCCAGCGTCTGCCGCGCCAGTGTTTCCATGTCGTTCATCGGATGCGAGGTTTGGACCACGATCGCGCCCGCGTACAGCGACCCGTCGTCTTCAATTCGACCTTTATCGCTCGGCGCGCGCCGCATCAACGGCAAAAAGTACATCTCGTGGTCCTTCCAGTACACCGTTTGATACGTCGTGTCCTCGACCACGCCGACAATCTCAAAATCTCCGAGTGAAACATTGCCCGGTTCGCCAAAGTGCCGTCCGATCGGATTCTCGCCCGGAGCAAAGAACTTTTTCACGAACGCCTTGTTTACCACCGCGACCGCTGGCGCGGTCGACGTATCTTTCTCGGTGATTCCGCGCCCCATCACTACCCGCGTTCCTACCGAGTCGAAGTAGTCTCCATTCACCCTCACGTCCGAGGCAACCACATCCTTATAAGGCTGCCCCTGTATTTGCACGCCGTTGCCCCAGTTGTCATCTTCCATCGGGGTGTACGAGCTGATGCCCACCTTCAGCACGCCCGGGATCGCATGGAACCTGTCTTCCATCAGCCGATACAGCGCTTCGAGCTGCGTTTGCGAATATCCCGCCGCCTGCGGATTGATGTGAACGATGTAGCGGTTCTTCGACTCCAGCTTGTTGTCGAAGTGCTCCAGCTTATTCAGGCTCTGCGTGAACAAGCCAGCCCCCACCAGCAGCACCAGCGACAGACCCGCCTGCAGCACCACCAGCCCGCGCTGCAGCAGCGACGCACCCGAAGCTGTCGTCCTCGTTCCACTCCGCAAGGCTTCCGCTGGATCAGCCTGCGCCGCGATCCAGGCAGGTGCGACACCGAACAGCACGCCAGTCAACAATGAAAGTCCAATGGCGAATCCGAGCACTCCAGACGACGGACTGGCCTGAATGGGAACGCTATGCGACCACGGAAATGCAAGAGCCAGCAGCATGCGCGCTCCCGCATAAGCGACGATCAGCCCGGCAACACCACCCACCACCGCCAGCACCAGGCTCTCGGTAAGGAGCTGGCGCACAATTCTCGCCCGCCCTGCGCCCAACGCCGTCCGCACCGACATCTCCGCCTTGCGTGACATGCCACGCGCCAGCAACAGGTTCGCGATGTTAGCGCATGCAATCAGCAGCACAAGCCCGGAGATGGTCATCAGCATCTTCAGGCTCGAAGAGTATTGCTCTTGCATTGCCTGAATCCCGCCGCCGCCCGGCGTCAGTACCACGTGCACCTTGGGAAGCTGCTCTTTTCCTCGTCCTCCGGAAAAGTTCTGCGTTTCACCGAATGCCTGCCGCACCAGCCCGCTCAGCTTCTGCTGTAGCGCCGGCAGATTCGTGCCCGGCTTTACCCGCCCTACCATGTACAGCCACCTGGTGGTTGGGCTGTGCACGTAGGGAGCATTCGCCAATGCGGGCATCGATTCAATCGGCAGATAGAAATCCGGGGGCGAAGTCGTCATCCTGTCGCCATAGAATCCCTCGGGAGCAATGCCCGCAATCGTCACCGGCTTCGTGTTCACCCAGAAAGTGCTGCCTACCACTGAGGGATCTGCCGCATAGTCGCGCTGCCAGGTTGCATAGCTCATCACAGCGACGATCGGCGCGCCCTCCACATCGTCGCTATCGGCGAAGAGCCTCCCCGCATGCGGCTTCAGTCCAAAGGTCCTGAAGTAATTCCCCGAGACGAATTCCCCCATCACCGACCGCGCCAGCTCCTTGTTGCCGTCGCGGCGCACCGTAACCGGACGGTATCCGAAGCCCGCTTGTATCGCCGCGAGTTCCTCGAACTCCGGAGCATTCTTTCTCAATAGCTGCCACGTCGCTGTCGGAAAGTAGCTGTAATCTCCCTCGTCGTCGCGATCGTGCTGCACTCCTCCGCCCACGCAGCAGTCGTTGTGATTGCCGATGCGCACCAGCATCTTCGGATCGGCCACCGGCATGTTCTTCATCAGCACAGCATTCACCAGAGTGAAGATCGCGGCATTTGCGCCAATACCCAGCGCCAACGTCAGCACAGCCGTCGCCGTAAATCCTGGAGTCTTCCTCAACTGCCGCAGCGCATAGCGCACATCCTGAACCAGTGTCGTCACGATTTGTCTGTCTCCCGGGCAGTCGGGCACACTGCCATGCTGGAAGTCGTGGCACGCAACCATCCAAACGCTCCCACAGCTAAGTCTCTCTCTTTCTGTTTGTTGACGGCACGTCACGCATCGCCCACCGTCCGCTTGCGATCATACCGTCCAAAATAGGACACGCCGGGCTGGCATGGCCACGGGTAGTCAGCAGGCCTCCGAGTGGATATGTCGCCTGGGATACTCGCGGCGTTATATCTGACATATGCTGGCTTTTGCCTCGCGGCCCGGTTTCTCTGCATTGCGGTTCGGATGCACCATTGTCTTTGTCCTTCTCTTCGCAACGCTTCTGCCTATCTCACCCGCAGGCCATGCCTCGCAGGACAAAATGCAGAACATGCCCGGCATGAGCAACAGCGATCCAGATCGCAAGTGCGACGACATGGGCATGAACATGGAAAGCATGAGCGTCATGGGCCAGAGTATGGCCGCCATGACCAACCACATGTGCATCACTCCCATGCGACCCATGCAACCCGGTGATGGAGAGAAGGCGCGCGCCCTCGTCGCCCAGGTGAGAGCTTCCATCGAGAAGTACAAGGACTACAAGAAGGCCCTCGCTGACGGATATGTCATCGCCAACCCTAAGGTGGAACAGCCGCAGTTTCACTTCACCAACAAAGCCAACGTCCGCCTTGCCGATACGCAGTTCGATCCGACGAAACCCTCAGCGCTGCTCTACTATCACACTCCCACGCAGCGCTACCGACTCGAAGGCGTCATGTTTACCGACAGCACCAGCGCCTCTCTGGACGAACTTAACCAGCGTGTACCGCTCAGCATCGCGCGCTGGCACGAGCACACCGATTTCTGTGCAGCCCCGGCCAGCAAGGTCGATGAATACCATGGCGAAAGCCCCAAATTCGGCATGTTCGGTTCCATCCATACAGCCGAGGCCTGCAAAGCCGAAGGTGGCACCTTTTTTCCCGTCATCTTCAGCTGGATGATCCATATCTTTCCCTACGAGACCGATCTCAAAGACGTCTTCTCCATGAACGACGACATTCCGCACATTCACTGAGCGATCAGTGGTTAGAGCATCTACCCTTCAAGATTTCAGCGCGCCCGCCGTTTCAGTGCGAGTATCTGCTGCAGGTCAATCTCGGCCGCTTCGTAGTTGCTTCCGCTGCGCTTGACGATCTCGATCGCGCGACGCTGGAAGAACTCCGCTGCGTCGAGCTCCCGCTCGAAGAACAGGTTGCTGCCAAGGCCGTTCAATGCGCTTGGGTCGGATGGATCGACGCAGAGCGCGTCGAAAAAGTGGCGCTCGCCGTGAATGAGGAGCGGGTCTTTGGGAGCTCTTCCGGCCTGAATCTCAGCCCAGTGCGCGACATGTAGTCGTTCTTGCATTGGTAGCCGGCGAGGTTGAGGACCATGGGATCGTACGGGGCGATTTTCATAACGCTCTCGAGGGCACTCCTGATAGAGGCGTTGGCGTTGGCGGCAGCATCGAAGTTCTTGTCCATCGCCAGAATGGTCTGGATCTGCGCTTGACCAAGATCGTAGATGAGCGACTGAATCTCTGAGGTGCGCGATCCCAGCCACGGCGCAACCTTGTTGGCTGCATGCGGAGCCGACTGGATGGCGCGGGCGAGCTTCGGACCTATGTCCGCTGCGTCGCGCTGGCGCGTGAGGTAGGCAGTGTTCTGGAGAAATTGCGGGAGGGGCGTGTCGTCGAGTACGCAAGGGATGATAAAGCGGTCGAGGTGAAACGCGGTAAAGATCTCCGCCGTCACCCAGCGCGATTCTGACGCGGGCTTCGACCAGAGAAGAGTGAGCACGCGGCTGTCTCCAATGGCCTTCTGGAGCTCGTCCCGTAGCAGGCTGCCGAAGGCAAGCGACGAGTTGTCGACCCAGGGCTTAAGGCGTTCTTTCGTGAGCGCGGCGGAGATGGTGTTGGCGAATGCGGCGTCTTGCGAGGCGTGGCTCAGGAAGGCGTCGAAGGTGCGAGCAGATGTGGATGTCTTCCTCGACTTTGGGGCGATGGACTTTGCGGTCATGGCGGCGAACCTTTCGATCCTTTTTCACCGCGAAACCAGAGCTCAGAGGTGCGATTAGTATGCGCCTGTTGACTTGGATATCTGAGAAACTTCATGGATGGAACCTGTAAACAGGTCGATGCGGCCTCTGCTGACTGTTGTCTGCCTACTGCTCAGTGTCAGTGGTGCCCGCGCCCAGGAGACGATCGTCGCGATCCGGCATGCGGAAAAGCCTCCGACCAGTCTGGGGCAGCTTACTTGCAAGGGCCTTAATCGCGCGCTGGCGTTACCCAAGGTGTTGATTCCGCGTTATGGCAAGCCTGACCGGATTTACGCGCCTGATCCCGGCACGCGCATTGGGCAGCTCGGTAATTTGAGCTACTCCTATGTGCGCCCGCTGATGACGATTGAACCAACGGCGATCCAGCTGGAGATGCCGGTGAATGCGCTGATCGGCTTCAAAAATGTCGGGCAATTAAGGAAACAACTGATGGCGCCGGAAAATGCGAACTCGGTCATCTATCTTGCCTGGGAGCATGACTATCTGAACCAATTTGCGAAGCGGATGCTCCAGACTCACGGCAAAGATCCGTCGGTGGTGCCGGACTGGCCAAACGAGGAGTACGACAGGATTTACGTCTTCCGGATCAAGGACGTGGACGGGAAGAAGGATCTGACGTTCAGTGTGGAGCAGCAGGGGCTGAATGATTCGCTGAGTGACAAGTGTCCAGGGCAGTAGACCGCCTATCCGTAGGTGACAAACGAGATGACGTTGCCGTCAGGATCCCGCACATGAAAGTCTGTTCCGCCCCACGCCTGTTTGGTGAGGGTTTGAGGAAAGTCCACACCGCGTATCCTGAATTCTTCAAAAAGGCCCTGCACATTCGAGACTTCGAAGGAAGCGCAGAGCACGGATTCGTCCAGCTTGGCGGCTTCAGCGAAAAACGGCTCGTGGACGAAGCGGAGATGCAACTTTACCCCGTCGCGCGAGACGGATCCGTAAAAGGGCGGCAATCCATGAAGAAAGTCGATTTCGAAGCCCAGCTTTTCCTGGAAGAAGCCCGCGGATGCTGTGACATCTCGCACGAGCAGGATTGGTATGACGTCTTTTACCAACGGAGGGCCAGAGGGAACTCGCGGCGTTTTGGGCGCATCCGCGGCAGCGGCTTTCAGCTCGGCCCAACTGCGATGGCCCGCTTCGACTGCGATAACTTCCTGCGCGAGGGTGAGAGTGAACTTCAGCGCAAGGATGTCGCAGTCGGTTAAGGATTGATAGCGTTCGAGCTGGCGTACCCGGCCGCCGATGGAATAGTTGCCTTCGCGGTGCCAGCGGAGAAGTAGCTTGGCTTGCTTGCGGTAGGTTTCGAGAGTAGGCATGGACACACCCCTGCTGATGATTTTCAGCGGGCGGGCCTGGCCCTTTCGGCGAGAAATGCCGATGTGCCCCACAGGAACAGGGTCAGGCTAAGGCAGCCATGGTCATCTGTCAACCGGGACGTGCTCAGAGCAGTCGTACCGAAGGGCACTAGGAGGAAGCACTACGGGGAATTAGTCTGTAGCGCTTTCAATCTCTCCGCAGCGTCCTTGTTGTCAGGATTGATTTCCAACGCTTTCTTATAGTTGCTGATAGCGAGATCCTTCTGCCCGCTCTTCTCGTATGCTTCACCCAGGCTCACGTGGATGTGCGATGAATCTGGGTGAAGCTCTATGTTCAACTTGAATATTTCGATGGCTTCAGGGAGATGACCCTGCCTCATTAATGAGTATCCCCAGCTGTTCAGGGCATCATTGTCTATCTTTAAGTCCGGGTCCTGCTTCTTTGCCTCTGCATAGACCTCGCTCGCATGACTGAAGCCGCGCTTGTTCAGCTCCGTAGCCAGGCCTTCAATTGTGGGCGGAAAACCCTTCGCCTGACGAAAATCCTCTGTGAGCAAGTGCAGTGGAACGCCGTCGTTGGCGGGAGGATTCTTTAACAATGCCATCGACGCTGCGTCATGCTTCAGATATGCATTGAGAAATTGCAGGAAGTACTGAGCCATCCAACCATAGCTTTCGGAAATTTCCTTTGGCGAAAACTCGTTGGTCGGCTGGTTCTTCCAATGTTGCGGGGAGCGCAGAAACAGCGACGCGAAATCTCCGTGCCGCATCTCGCGCATGTGCACGATGTACACATCGCTGTGCTTCATCTGGTTCGGAACATTTCCCGAAATATCGAGCTTGTATTGGTTGATGTCTTCCAGGCTTATATCGCCCTGGGTGAAGAAGAGCACCGGCAGGCTCATGTTTTGCGGATAGACAGACTTCGATTCCTCAATCAGCTTCGGGTAATAGCGAACTGAACCGTCGAGTGCGACCAGGGCAGTAATCCGGCTGTCCTGAGCAGCCGCGAAAAAGTTAGATATGCCACCCCAGCTGAAACCCGCCACAGCGATTTGGGAAGGATCCGCGTCGGAAAGCGTGTGCGCAAATCCGACGAGGAAGGAAATGTCGCGGGCTTGTGCGTTGATGCCATCCAGATCCTGAGTCATGCCACGGGTGTGTGCGCCCATATCCGGGCTGGCAATCACGAGGTATCCGTGGCTCGCTAAATATTCACACAGGTCGGCATTTTCGAAGGCTGGGGCGCTGAAACTCGGGGCATAAATAACTACAGGAAATTTGCCGCTTTCGGGCTTCGCGTCCTTCACCGCCCACATTACAGGCGTCGGGCTGGCATCGTGATCTTTCTCTGCATCATGGACGGTCTGTTGTGCTTGGGCGGGAGTCGGAGAGAAATTTTCTTCGGTAGCAAACAGCGCCAGGTAGTCGCCATAGGTAACGGGTGCCGCTGAACTCTTCTGTGCCGGATACCAGATGAGCGTCTCGATTGGACGGGCAAGCTCGCCCTGAAATGGCCGTCCCGCAGGATCAGTTCTGTACAAGTAGGTGCGGGAGTAGTCGTACTGCAGCGCGACGCGAAGACCAACCGCGTGCGGGCCTGGCTTGTTTGAGAACGTGAAATTTGGCGCGTCAGCAGCTTGCGCGAAGGTGCTTGCCAGCAAACAAAGTGCGAGACACAAAGGTTTCCACACGTCGAGCTCTCAAGAAATGAAATAGATAGCAATTGTAATGTCGAGCAAATCGGTGAACCGTGGTGGCCTTAAGCTTTTACGAGGGATCGAAAGAGATGGTTCCGTGACGCCGAGAACGGGCGGATTCTCAGTGGTGGCCCTAGCCCTTTCGGCGAGAAATGCCGATGCCATAATTTGAGAGTTAGCCGATAGGCCCCGATTACCAGAGGGCCTGGATCTGTACTCCGGTAGCAGATGAGGAGACGTGAAAATGGACATTCTCGACCATAACCAGCAACCGCTTGAAAAATGGCGTGACGGTGTTATGACTCGCATGCGGATCTCGTCCCCTATCGGAGGACGGCAGCTGTGCATTTTTGACCAGTTCTGCGATTCAGGGCTAGGCGCTCCACTCCATCTTCATTCGGTTGAAGAAGTTTTGGAAGTGATTGA
>Ga0126381_100006912_pt1 | contig 12597 bp, 17 predicted proteins | sample PanSoiMetPlot_28_FD_96465 | JGI IMG/M metagenome (GOLD analysis project Ga0126381, IMG submission 96465) | Tropical forest soil microbial communities from Panama - MetaG Plot_28 | ecosystem: Environmental > Terrestrial > Soil > Tropical forest > Bulk soil | place: Panama | collected 2016-02-17
AATTCAAAGCGAACGACACCGCGCTGTCGAACAGCGTCCCTATCGGCCGCCCGGGCGTCACCGTCGGCGGCCCGGGCGTACACGCGACGGGCGTACACGCGACCGGAATAGTGTGTCCCGGATTGCTGGGACCCGGTTTGCTATCGGGCCAGAATTTGTTCCACAGGGCGGCGATTGCCGTGTCGAGCCCGATCTTCTTCCACAGATCGACCACGTCCGAAGCGAGCCCGACGCCGTTCTTTCCGACATTGACGGCGGCATTCAACCCATCGATGACCTGCTTGATTTTGTCCGAGCCGAATTTGTTGGCTTCTTCGAAGACGACTTTCCCCAGTTCTGTGAAATCGATGCCGGCGCCAGTGAAGCACAGCCTGAATCCGCCGCCCTCGAATGTCGATCCCGGACACGCTTGGCCGGTCGGCTCGGGCGTCTTTTCCGGACCGTTGCCGCGCGGACCGACATCCGGACCGTTACGCGGCCCGTCCGTGCCTCCCGCCTTCATCTGCTTCGCCAGCTCGAGCACGTCCTTGACGAACTGGCTGCGGTCCTTGTCCGCCTGGCTTGCCTGCGCGAGCAGCTGCTCCACCAGTCTCTGGCGCTCGTGTTGGAGTGCGGTGAGCTGGGCGACCGTCGACGAATAGGCCAGATACAGGATACCGAGGGCGAGGCCGACCGGCACGAGGAGCGAGAAATTGGCGAGATAGAACGCCCGCCTGAGCAATCTTGCCTGATCGTTGCCCGGGTCGGCGTCAGCGGCCGGTGCGCCCGACGGCGTGCCGCCGACGTGCTCCACGCTGATCGCGAGCGGCGCGCCTGCGCCGATGATGCCCTGGAGCGTCTGCGGCGCATACATGCTCAGAATCTGAACGACGTCCGCGGCGCTGAGCGGGAAATTCCGTCCGGCGATGAAATCCAGCAGAATTTCCAGGCTGCCGTAGCGGATCGACTTGACCATGATGACGAAGTCGTCGTCGTCCATGACGGCGCGCCGCGACATCCCGGGGATATGGCGCGTCATCCGCCTGCGGCGGCCCAACTTGCGCTCGCGGATCTTGAACCAGATCGCGGCCTTGAGCCGCTCGGGCAGTTTTTCGACGATGTCCTTTTCGCGCTGCTCGGCAAATCCTGCCGCGGAGGGGCTGTCGACGCGCTTTTGCACCTCGCCCCAGAACGATTGCCGCGTAGTCGTTTCGTCTTCGACGCCGGCAATGCGCGCAACGATCTTGATGTCCATCCGCCCCTCCCAGCCGAATACGCTGCGGGGATCCTACAGATGCGGTCGCCTTCGTGCGCCCCGCGCGCAAGGGCGATCGGCGTGCGCGATCCGCGTCGCGCCGCATACCGAGCCTGAAGCGTAGGGGAGGGGCGTTGCAGCCGCTTGTGAGGTAGCTCACACCGGCTGCGCGGAGTCGTTCGCACGCCGTCGTCGCGCGATCACCGCACGCCGGCCGCCGTCGCTGGCGCGGCGGCGGGCCGGGCAGATGACGATCAGGATAATCGGTGCCGCTGATCGGGCGATCAGCAGGCCGGCGTTGTCTCAGCCGGTCTCAGCCTTTGCGGGCCGGCGCCTGCGTGCGGGCCGGCGCTTGCGTGCGGGCCGGCGCCTGCGGCTTGCGTGCAAGGCGCAGTTCTCTCAGTTCGCGCATGCGCGTCAGCGCGGCCTGTTGGGCGGCGCGATACTCGGCCATGGCCACCGGCGCGTCGGCGGCCTGCTGGGCGCGTCGCCGAAACAGCGCCTCGGCGCGGGCGTGGGATGGATCTGCGGATTTTTGGGGCATGCCCTATAACGCCCCGGGGCGCCCTTTGTTCCACCCGCGAAACCCGGCCGCCGGTAATGAACGACCGCTGCGAACCGGCAGGCCCGTGCTGGGGCACGCCGGCGCAGCGTCAAAATCAGTAATTAATGCATGGCTCTGCGGCAGTTCGCCATCAGCTCCGTATGGATCTGGGCGATGGTGGAGAGCTCGCTCACGTGACACGGCCCGTCGGGCGCCGGCCGTGCATCGCACATCGCGATCCATACGCTGCGCAGGCTTTCCAGCACCACGCGGCGCTCCGGATCGGACACGAGCTCGATCGCGCGCTCGCACTCGGCCGCTTTACCTCTCGGATCGACAAGTAACATCGGAATGGCCCCCCTCTTTGCCATGCTCCGCCACATCTGGTCGCCTGCATTCGCGCAGACGTCTCGCCTCGGCCCCCCGGGCTCACGCACACACAATGTCCCGGCCAGCGCCTGAGCCGGCGCAGCCCCTCACCGCAATGGATGGAGGTGTCGTGTGAAATTGCGTCCCGACCGAGCGACGCGACCCCCTCTGGTCGACGGCAGCGGCCACATTCATGGCCGTTCCGAGACCGTGATCACGCGCTTGTCACGTTCATAACACGGGTTCGCCATCATTGGTGCGCGTTCTCGCGCGCCGCGCCGGTGAATCTTCGTTTTCCCGATCGGTGTTGCCGGGGTGCACCACCCGTGAGGTGCAGACTCATCGTCGTGCGACGACGCAGAACGCACAGGCGCGCGACCGTGTCGCGCGCCTCGCTCGCGCGTGCGTGGCTCAGCGTCCCTGCAGCTGGAAGTCGTTGTAGCCGGGGCCGTCCGCATCGTACGGCACACTCGTTCCGTAGAACTCTTCCAAACGGCCGCCGGCAGGGCCGGCATCCGGCACCGCGCGCGCATAGGCGCCGGGGCTGCGGCCATGATGGTCGGCGTGAAGCGGGCGGGCGTCGGCGGTCGCCATCAGCCCGAGCGCGGCGGCGATCGCGATGGCGCAAGTTGATGTGAAAGTGAATGTGCGCGCGGATGTGCGAGTGGATATGGTTGTCGGTCGCATCATGGTTGTCCTGTTCTGGCGTGAGCGAACCGGGCGCGCCGCGTTCGTTCACCGCTGTCACCCTGATGCGAGGATGTAAGGCCGCCGCCGCCCGCGGTTTGGCGGAAGTTGCTGCCGCTTCGATGTCTTGCGGGATGTCGGCCGCTTTTCGATTGAGTTCCTGGCCGCCATTGATCGTGCGGACTGTCCGAATGCGGACGACCCATCCTAAGAAATTAGGACATCGCCAATCCCGATCTTGTGCCTAGATGATCGCGCATTCTGCCGTTTCCGAGAAACCGGGCAGAAGCCAGGAGGAGCCCTCGCCGCCCCACCGGCAGGGCTCCTCCGAGACCTCCCGAGATGTTCGACGACGACCCCGCAGGCTGAGGCGGCCTAGTGGCGATCCATGTCACTGCTGTGATCGTGACTGCCGTCATCGGCAGTGGCGACGCGGCCGATCGGGTCCGGCGATGGCTCCAGCTCCTCGGCCTTCGCCAAGTGCTCCAGCATCATGACGTGATAGCGAGAGACCACAGCCCGATCGGTCGTTCCGACGGCCAGCTTGGCAAAGAGTTGCGCTTGCTTCCGGTAATAGTCAGCGGCGGGCATGGGTAGCGATTCCGACTCAACGCCTACACCCTTTCAATGCCCCAAATGCACAGACGTTCCGCGGTAAAATGCAGCGCGAGGCGGTTTACTGTGGCGCGGCCGGGGGCGTGGGCTCCGCTTTCTTGGCCCGCTCCGCGTCGAGGATGAATCGCTCGAGGCTCTCGGAAAACTGGTAGCTCGCTGCCAGGTGGCGCCAGCCATTCGCCATCTGTCGGTAGTCGCTTCGCATGGTGGGGTCGGAGATGCCGTCGGCGCGCCGGTCGGCATCGGCCGCCCGCGCCAGGCAGTCAGAGATGTGGCTGGCAAGCTTTTGAAGCATCGCGACACGCCGCTGCTGTCGTCGATACAATGCCTAATATAAGACAAATCAGGACGCTTGGCGAATCACATCAGGACGCGGGGCATGGAAAGAGGACGCTGCCCACGCGTGCTCACAGACGAGATCGATCGCGACGGCTGCGACGCCCGGCGCAGCGGTGCGTCGCCCGCCCGTTGGCGCGCCGCGGCGGCGCCGCGCGCATCGTGTCACAATGTTCGCGCCGGACCCGCCGCACCCCGCCGCCACCCGGCAGCGGAGCAGAGGAGGGGCGCATGCCCAGGTTTGCCATCGTCGGCACGTTCGCGCTCGCACCGGAACAGCGCGACCGGTTCGTCGCATTGCTCATGGCGCACCGCGCGCGCTGCCTCAAGGACGAGCCCGGGACGCTGTCCTTCGAGGTGCTCGCGCCCGAGGAGGACGCCACCAGCGTGCTCTCCTACGAGATCTATCGCGACGCCGCCGCCTTCGACGTCCATCGCGGCGGCCCGTCGCTCGCCCAGTGGCGCGCCGAGACGGCCGGGATGATCGCGCAGGTGTCCGTGACGCGGTGCACGGTCGTCGAGTAGGCGCCGATCAGCGCGTGCCGGACGGCGGTTTCGCGGCCGGTCCGCTCTTGTTGCCGGGCAGGCCCGGGATCTTCGCCGGATCCTGCTGGCGAACGGTCGGGTCGGGGTCGGCGGGCTGCGACGAGCTCGCACCCGCGCCGGTCGTCGACGACGGCGACTTGGCCGGCGACTGCGCCGCAGGACCGTTCTTGTTGCCCGCCGCGCGCGGAATTCCTGCGCCCGAATTCTGTCCGCTCGGCATCGTCACCTGTCCGGCCCCGGAGGGTGTCTGCGCCTGCGCCATTGCGGCCGGCGCCATCGACGGCGCCGTGGCGGCGAGCGCCATCGCCGCGGCAGCGAGCCTCAGCATGCGAAACTCCTCATGTGTCGATCGCGGCCGCCGCAGCGCTCGGCGGCTTCCTCTGCGACAACGTGCCCTTGCGCCGATCGTTCCGGCGAACGCGACCTCATCGTGCCGCGTCCGCGTGCGCCGTCATCGCGGCCATGCTTCCCGTTCGGCCAGCAGCGTCAACAGCGACGTGGTGCGCGAATACATCTCCGCCTTGGTGCCGGGCGTCTGGCGTTCGGCTGCGAGCAGCGTGTCCGCCCACAGCTTGTCGGCCAGCGCCATGGCGAGTCCGCCCGCGTGCTTGGCGCGGACGTAGGCGGCCCGGCATTGCGCCTTGGCGCCGGCGACCTCGTCGGCGGCATGCCGCCCGAGCGCGATGCGCCAGGCGCGGAGTGGTTTGTTCGACAGTGTCGGCGTGGGGGCCATGGCGGCCTCTTCTTTTTTTGCGCGCTGGGGTTCGGCAGGCGCTCGCGACCGCAGCGCACGTCGCCCGGAAAAATGCTCGCACGGAGATCGTCGCCGGTCTGTCATATATCCGACGCACGTCGTGAAAAACCCGTGGGCGCGCATCGCCGGGACTCCGCGCCGCGCGGCGGATCAATCGTTCCGCGTCGGCGTTGACCTCGAAACGGTGAGCCTTATGAGTCATCAGTTCGTCGGCTGGGAGTGGTTCCTGATCGACGTCATCTTCGTGGCCGTCTTCGGCACGGTGCTCGTCTACGGCGTCGTCCAGTCGCGCCGCCTGAGCGCGCAGCGGCGGCAGGAGCGCGACCAGACCACGCGCGACCAGGCCACGCGCGACCTCTACGACCAGCAGGGTCGTTAGCCGCGCGGCCCGCGCGCGGCCCGCGTTCGCCGCTGATCTTGGCTTCAGTTCGTTCGTCATTGCCCGGTTCAAGTCGCGCCGAAGCGCAACGCGCGAAGGCGGACGCGGGCAATCCAGTCCTCACCGCCTCCTCCCCATAAACCGCAAGGACCTGACCCATGCTCCTGCGATCCCCGATCGCGGGCGCGCTCGCGCGCGCCCCGCTGCCGCCGGCCGCCGCGCCGGCGCGCGCCTGCCCGGATGCCCGCAGTGCGGCCCGCGCGAGGAGGCCGCGATGACGCACATCACCGGTCCGCGCCAGCGCGTCGTGAAGCGGCTCGCGCGCGCGCTCCTGCGCGCCATCATCGGCTCCGGCGCGACCATCACCGAATCCTTCGAGGCGATCCACGAGACGCAGATGGACATGGTCCACACCATGCTGCGCCCGTGGGAGGACGAGACCTGCCCGACCTGCCCGAAACAGATGGAGGAGGAGGGCCGGCGCATCGGCAGGAGGCGGCGGCGGTGAGCCGCGTCCGGCATCGTCGGCGCCAGCCGGCGATCCTGCCCTCACTTGCGGCCCCCACAGCGCCGCGCGGCTGATTTTCAAATCACGAGGACACCCGACATGCTGCGATCTGCGATCGCGGGCGCGCTCGCGCTCGTCTCGACTCTGCCGGCGGCTGCGGCCGCGACGCGCCCAGGCGCCTATGCGCGCATGGAATGCGTCGGCCTCTATTGCCGGATCGTGCCCGCGCCGCCGCCACGCCCTGTCGCCGAGCGCAAGCCGCGCGCGTGGTGCGGCTGGTGGCTGCGCCATCAGGTCGGGCGAGGGAGCTCGGGCTGCTGCGCGGATTGGCAGAACAAAGCGATGGGACGAAAGCTCAATGATTTCCAATAAGTGCCACCATGGCCATTCCAGCAGCCGCGAGTGATAGGCAAGAAGATGTATTCGGCCCTAATTAGGGGCGAGGGCGCTCCGCTTCCTGCGCTAGCGTAAGCGAAAAATAACCAATTGCGACTACAGGGCGAATATGCGATTCTCCCAGCCACGGTGGCATGGCTCGCGAGGAAGAATGACGACGGCGCATTCAGCCCCTTGGCGCGAACGCTTGAGTGCCCCGGCGTACCAAGTTGGGGAAGCGGCCAAGTACGCTCGAACAACTCCTCACACAATTGGCAATTGGAAGAAGATTCGCGGCAATCGTCGTGGTGCGGTATCGCGCCGCAGCAAACGGGTTGCGCTGTCTTATCTCCAATTGATCGAGGTCGGCGTAGTTGCGGCTATGCGCAAGGCGGGGCTGACGCTGACAAAGATCAAGGAAGCACGCGAATATCTATGCAGCGAATTCAATGTCGAATATCCCTTCGCGCACTACCGCTTCAAGACTGACGGAAAATCACTGTTCATGGACTACGATCAGATCAAGCAGAACGACAAGGATAAGCTGCTTGATCTCAACGAGCATGGGCAACTTGCTTGGACTGAGATTCTGAGTCGTCTACTCCAACAGTTCGAGTATGATCCTCACATCGGCGCTGTCATTCGCTGGCAGGTCGATGGCATCGATAGTCCCGTTCGATTAGACCCGCGATTGGCCTTTGGTGCACCGCAAGTCAACGGCATTCCCACTTGGGTTCTGCGCGAGCGTTGGCGAAGTGGCGAAAGTCTCGCAGACATCGCTGGCGACTATGATTTAGAGTCGCATCTTGTCTCGTCGGCTCTGCGGTTCGAAGGCATTGAGGTCGATCCAGACCGGCCCAACACGTGGATACACTAGTATTCTTCTTTGACAGGACGTTCGGCAAACGTCTTCCGCAGGCACCGCATTCGATGCAGCCACCAATGAAGATTAAGTGGCATCAAGAGGAAGGATTCGCCCACGACATGGAGGACGACGATTGGCTAAATATCGTCGGGCCGCGACGATGGACGTCCTCAGCCAAGATCGAAAATTCCACCTGTTTGAGAATGAACGCCTTGCGATCAAGCAGCATTCGATTCGTTGCTTCTATTTGCCGACCGCGAACACAAATCGGTGGATATCCTTGTGCCACATCGTTTCGCGGTATGAGAAGATCATGGAGTTCGCACGGACGAAGCCAGCGCCATTCATTTACGAGATGAAGAACAACCGGCAGTTCTACTCGGTGAAGCTGCCATAGGAGTGGCAAAGGCGAAGCAGTGCCCTCAGACAGAGATTGAGCTAGCGATCGCCTGTAGATCCCCTGTAGATGCAGGAACGCAAAATTCGCACTTAGCTACGGTTCTTCATCCAATTTGATAGGCTGCAGCCGACGCTCAGTCCGGACGCACAGCAGAGACACCCGCCATGGAAGCCCCCATCCCGGCCCAGGTCGCGCAGCTCCTGCGCGGCCGGGCGATTGCGAGCTTCGAGGACTTCCGCCAGGCGATCTGGCAGGCGGCGGCGAGCATTCCGGAGCTTGCCCGCGAGTTCAGCCCGCCCAACCGCGCGCTCATGAGCCGCGGCCTCGCCCCCAAGGCGCCGCCCGACCTGCAGGTGCCGGGAAGCGCGAACTTTCACGTCGTGCATGTCAGGCATCCGGACGCCGGCGGCGCCGTCTACGATGTCGACAACATCCGCGTGGTCTCGCCGCTGCGGCGCTGGCAAATCCTCGCCCGCGACGGTGCGCCCTTCGGGCGCGCGGACTTCGACAGCCAGGCGGTCCGCCCGCGGCTGGCCGAGATCGTCAGGCGCCTGCAGACCGCCGACCGCCTGAGCGGCGCGGAGGAAAATCGCCTGATCGACGAGCTCGAGAAGAATGTCTTCTATCCCTATGCGGCCGACCTGATCTTTCACTGGAGCGGCGAGTTCCGCACCCCCGAGGAGATCGTCGATTTCGCGCTCGGCCTCGAGCGGGCGAAGACCCTGTCGCGCGACGAACTCGTCGCGCTCGCCGCAAGGCTGATGGCGGCGGAGATCGAGAATACGGTGCAGTCCGAGCGCCTCAGCACGCTGTTCAACGCCAATATATCGCACCCCGAGGGCGACGGCCTGATCTTCCATCCGAAGGTCGCCTTCAACAGCGCGGAGGAGCTCGTCGCCCACGCGCTGGCCTCCGGCAGCTCCTGATCCCGGCTGCGCTTCGCGTCCGCCTCGTCGACGGCTGCGCGCGCCACCGACGCCATTCGTGATAGGATGGGACGCGTGCCGCCAATGGCGCCGGCGATGGCCTGCGAAAAAGACCGTCTCCGCCGACGCGATGACCGCGACGATCTCGACACGAGGAGAGTGAGCATGCGGCTGACTAATCTCGCCGCCGCACTTGCGTTGTCCGTCTGCGCCACCGCTGCCGCAGAGCCGATCGAGGTCACGCCGGCAATACCCGCGGGTATCGCGGTCACATTGTGGATGCCCCGCTTTCCGGATTTGGATTCACGGCGGCAAGCCGACAATGCCGCCATGGCACGGTGCCAAATCGCGGGCGGCAAGGCACGGTTCGTGCGCTCGGCTCTGCTCCAACGGACAGAGACGCACGGGCAGAAGGGGTTGTACCTCTACGACTGCCTTCCCTAGCGCTGGTGTAGAAAGGTCCCGCTCGTTTGGGGATGGCGTCAGCCCTGCAAGGCGCAACGTGAGCTCATTGGTAATTCCCAAGATATTTTCCGTTCGGCGGAATATAGGCTGCAACCTTGCACCGGATCGGCGCCGGCCCCACGTTGCACTGATAGATTCCCGCGCCAACTGGATAATCGGTCCCCTTTGCAACGGGGATGACTTTCGCGAGGCGGTTCGCGCCGTCGAGTTCGAGTGCCGCGATGTGGCGCGCCTTGGCCGCCGCCATGCCCGCAGTGCCTCCAAAATTCTGCAGGAGATCGTCCTCCACGTGGGGCCGGCCCGTGCCCAGCCCGGGATCGCCAATTCGGGAGCCGGAGAAATACGTGTAACCTCCGAATTCGAAATTGCCCGGCGCAGGCCGGTCGAGCGCGAACAGGAGCCACCATCCGCTCGCGAGGCGCCCAGGGCCGTAGCCGAGTCGGCGTTCCAGCTCAGTGGAGCTTTGTCCTCGTAGATACAGGGCTTTCGTGAAATTCCCTTTGAAGAAATCGATAGTTCCCACGCTTGATGCGTTTGGAGCGAGATGGGCCATCTTTTTCCCTCCGGAGTCCTTTCCGTTAATGTCCTAACTCGGACCGCTAATGTGCGCCGCGGGAGGCGCCCTTGGGAGGAACGGGCGCGGCTTCCCGCTCGAACTCCGCGATCTGGACATCAAAGAATGCCAGGTCGTTTCTCCAGATAGCATTGTCAGGCGACAGGGTCGTCAGGCGCACCAGAATGGCGCGCCCTCGCCGCAGCATGTCGAGGGCTTGTGTCGGATCCCCTAGGCTTCTGAGGACGCCTCCGATCCTGGCGCAGGAGACCGACAGGTCGCGCTGCCAGTCGGCATTGCCGGGGTCGGCCTTGGCCAGACGGTCGAAAATCGCGAGGCTATCGCGGAACGATTTCAGCGCCTCCGGCAGATGGCCCTGCGCCACCAGCACGTCGCCGACGTTGTGGTAGGACAGCGAGAGGTCGCGCTGCCAGTCGGCGTTGCCGGGGTCGGCCTTGGCCAAGCGGTCGGCAATCGCGAGGCTGTCGCGGAACGATGTCAGCGCTTCCGGCAGATGGCCCTGCGCCACCAGCACATTGCCGATCTTGTTGTAGGACACCGAGAGATCGCGCTGCCAGCCGGCATTGCCGGGGTCGGCCCTGGCCAGACGGTCTCTCATCGCGAGGCCGTCGCGGAACAATTTGAGCGCCTCCGGCAGATGGCCCTGCGCCACCAGCACGTCGCCCACACGTTCATAGGACACCGTCAGGTCGCGCTGCCAGCCGGCGTTGCCGAGGTCGGCCTTGGCCAGACGGTCTCTGATCGCGAGGCCGTCGCGGAACGATGTCAGCGCCTCCGGCAGATTGCCCTGCGCCACCAGCACGTCGCCGATGTTGTCGTAGGACACCGAGAGATCGCGCTGCCAGCCGGCGTTGCCGGGGTCGGCCCTGGCCAGACGGTCTCTGATCGCGAGGCCGTCGCGGAACGATTTGAGCGCCTCCGGCAGATGGCCCTGCGCCACCAGCACGTCGCCGATCTTCTCGTAGGACACCGACAGGTCGCGCTGCCCGTCGGCGTTGCCGGCGTCGGCCTTGGCCAGAAGGTCTCTGATCGCGAGGCCGTCGCGGAACGATGTCAACGCCTCAGGCAAATGGCCCTGCGCCATCAGCACGTTGCCGATCTTCTCGTAGGACACCGACAGGTCGCGCTGCCGGACGGCGTTGCCGGGGTCGGCCTTGGCCAGACGGTCGGCAATCGCGAACCCGTCGCGGAACGATTTGAGCGCCTCCGGCAGATGGCCCTGCGCCACCAGCACGTTGCCGACACGCTCGTAGGAGACCGACAGGTCGCGCTGCCAGCCGGCGTTGCCGGGGTCGGCCCTGGCCAGACGGTCGGCAATCGCGAACCCGTCGCGGAACGACTTCAGCGCCTCCGGCAGATTGCCCTGCGCCACCAGCACTTCGCCGATCTTGTTGTAGGACACCGACAGGTCGCGCTGCCAGCCGACGTTGCCAGGATTGGCCTTGGCCAGACGGTCTCTGATCGCGAGCCCGTCGCGGTACGATCTCAGCGCCTCCGGCAGATTGCCCCGCGCCACCAGCACGTCGCCGATCTTGTGGTAGGACACCGACAGGTCGCCCTGCCAGCCGGCGTTGCCGGGGTCGGCCTTGGCCAGACCGTCGAAGATCGCTTGCGCGGCCTTGTAGTCTTTGAAAGCTCCCGCCAGATTGCCGGAGATTTCCAACGCGTCTCCGGCCAAAGAGAGATAGAAGCCTTTTGCCCGCGCTGCACTCGGCGGCAGTTCCTCGGCGGCCGCCTCGTAGTGCCTGGCCGCGTCCACGCGGTGAAGCTGGGTCGCTGCATTGTCGCCGCGCGCGACACGTATCTCGGCCGCCTTCCTGCGATGTTCATCAATGGCGGCGGTCTCCCGCGCCTCGGCCTGCTCGAGTAACTGATCAGCCTCGTCGAACCGACCAGCTTTGCCGGCATCCGCCGCGCGTCGGGCAAGATCGGCTGCAGTCGGGTCCTGCGGCGAAAGCGCAGCAAGACGTTCCTGCATCTGAACGTAGCTCGCGGTGATCTCGGCCATCTTGGCCGGCACCTGGTCCAGCTTCAGGTCCGGCTGCCGGGCCAGGATGCGAAGGAACCCGATCACGGTCTGTGTGGTGATGTTCGACAGATCGAGTTGGCGCGCCAACTCCCCTGCCTTTGCCTCTGCGGCGCGACGATCTCCTTCAGACCGGTCGAGCTGTTGGGCGAGACGCTTTATCTCTTCCGGATCACGATTGTAGATCGTGATCGGACTGTTGGTGATGCTCTGCGCTGCCACTCCGCCCGGCGCTTCCAACCGCGTTTGCGCAAGCAACGACACCGGTGCAAGTGCCACCACAGCGAAAAGAAATCGGCCTGGCCACAGCTTACTGTTCATTTGGTTGAGCTTGGGCTTGGCGATTGAGCGGTTGGTGGCGGGTTTATGGTGATCGGACTTTGATTGATGGATTCCGCGGCGACACCACCCGGAGCGCTAATCGTGGGCTGCCCGCGCTGAGCTTGTGTCGTTGCGAGGTCGGGGGTGTACAGAAATGTCAGAACGAAGAGCGCGAGTGCGCCGCCCGCACGGATAGCCAGTCCACTGCCTGACCAGCCAATCTCGAGGAAGCCGGGGATCGTTGCGCCAAGCACGGCAGTGCCAAAGCTCAAAAGCACGCGCAATGCAAAGAACAATCTGGCGTCGGCGATCTCCTGGTTGCGGATCAGCAGGAAGGTAACAAGACCGACGATGACCAGTGCGGCAAAAGTTGCCGCGATGCGGTCGAACTGTGGGCTCGCTCGTCGGGGCATTGTTCGGCATCCCTGCGACGCAGTCCGCGCGGCATAGACCGAAACCAACAATCCCGAAGTCAGCTAATATAAGCCATTAATTCGCGTGATCGTCCGCTGCGCGACGGCGATTAAGTTTGGCAGTATATACGTACGATTGCAATCACTTTTGATGGCCTCTTGCGAACGTTTTTGCGATCCGGGAGTCCGCAGTTTTCAGGATCGGGACATCCGCCGATGTCCACGGCCGCGATGTGCTTTCGCTTCCGCTGAGGCGCCGC
>Ga0126381_100006913_pt1 | contig 12597 bp, 12 predicted proteins | sample PanSoiMetPlot_28_FD_96465 | JGI IMG/M metagenome (GOLD analysis project Ga0126381, IMG submission 96465) | Tropical forest soil microbial communities from Panama - MetaG Plot_28 | ecosystem: Environmental > Terrestrial > Soil > Tropical forest > Bulk soil | place: Panama | collected 2016-02-17
CCTTCGAGGATGGTCTCTATCCCTACCTCGAGTCCAGCGGTAGCGTACTCTCCGACATCGTGACAAAGAAGGCGCTTGATGACGATATCAAGGCGCGACTCACTCAAGCCATCAAAGACTACAAGGCGGATTTTCTCGCTCGTCGCGGTGAGAAGAAAGAAGTGGCTGCGGTCAAATAACCATGGCAAATGTACTGGATCTTCGGCGTCGCATTCGCAGCGTCAAGAACACGCGACAGATTACCAAGGCCATGAAGATGGTCGCGGCAGCCCGCCTGCGCCGCGCACAGGAGCGCGCCATGCAGGTGCGTCCCTACGTGCAGATGCTCACCAATGTCCTCGAATCACTTGTCCGTCGGACGGACATGTATAACGAGCAGAGCGGTGAGATTCTCCACCCGCTGCTGGTTGAACGCGAGGAGAAAAACGTCCTCGTCATTGTCGCGGCGGGAGACAAGGGTTTTGCTGGCGCGTTCAACTCCAACATCGCGAGGGCCGGCCGCATGTTTATTGAGGCCCGGCTCGCGAAGGGACAGACCATCGACATCGAAGCCATCGGTCGCAAGGCCATCGCTATGGTCAGCAAGAGGTTCCCAGACGCTGTCTACGAGAAGAAAGAAGAGCACTACGACAACGACCTGGCAACGCATTACGAAGTGGTGCGCCATCGCGCTGCGCCCATCGAGGTTACGGGTGAGTATCCCGCGATGCTCCAGAAAGTTGAAATTCCCGAAATAAGAACATTCGGTCTCTCCATCGTCGAGCGCTACAGCCGTGCGGAGATCGATTCAGTCTATATCGTCTATAACGAGTTCAAGTCTGTCATCGCGCAGCATGTCGTCGTCAAGAAGCTGTTGCCCATCCGCAAGCTGGGTGCACACGAAACCACTGTACTGCAGGAGATGACGGAAGAGCAGAAGGAGGCTGCAGCAAAGGCTGCAGTGACGGCTGGTATTAGTCCGTTTGGAGCTGAGCAGTCGGCGCTTGAGGCTGAGGCCGCGAAGTTCGGTACGGCCGATGTCGATTACATATTTGATCAGGATCCAGCGCGAATCTTCCGCCACCTTTTGCCGCGTTACGTGGGCACGCAGATCTTCCACGCCCTGCTCGAAAGCGTTGCCTCTGAGCATGCTGCCCGGATGACGGCGATGGACGCAGCGACAAACAACGCAGGAGAGATGATCGACGCGTACACGCTGCAGATGAACCGGGTTCGTCAGGCGGCGATTACCAAGGAGATTATCGAGATTGTGAGCGGAGCAGCCGCTCTATAGAACCACCAGATTTACGCAGCGCTAAAACAGCGCGGAGATTTCGGACTTAGAAAAGCGCAGACCAATTCGGAGATGAGAATTTCTGCGGAAAGAGACCTATGGCAGAGAACATTGGAAAAGTAATTTCAGTCAGCGGCCCTGCCGTTGACATTCAATTCGAAGAGTCGAACATGCCGGCCATCTACCAGGCCGTCCGTATTGTCAGCGAGGGCTTCGACGTTCCCGCTCCCATGGACGTCGTCGTCGAGGTTCAGCAGCATCTTGGCGAAGGCCGCGTGCGCTGTATCGCCATGGTCGCTACCGAAGGCCTCGTGCGCGGCATGAAGGCCATCGACACTGGCGGCCCCATCACGGTTCCTGTCGGCCGCGAGACGCTCGGTCGCGTGCTAAACGTGCTCGGGCAACCGGTGGACGAACTCGGTCCAGTCAATGCCAAGGCACAAATGCCTATCCACCGTCAGGCTCCGGCTTTCGACGAACAGTCCACGTCGGAAGAGATGTTTGAGACTGGCATCAAGGTCATCGACCTCATTCAGCCGTTTTTGAAGGGCGGAAAGATCGGCCTCTTTGGCGGCGCTGGTGTTGGCAAGACCGTCGTCATCCAGGAACTCATCAACAACGTCGCCTCCAAGCACGGCGGTTTCTCCGTCTTTGCAGGCGTCGGCGAGCGCACTCGCGAGGGTAACGACCTCTGGCACGAGTTCCAGGAGTCCGGCGTTATCGATCCCAAGGACTACAACAAGTCCAAGGCTTCGCTCATCTACGGCCAGATGACCGAGCCGCCAGGGGCGCGGCTCCGCGTCGCTCTTACCGGCCTCACGGTCGCTGAATACTTCCGCGACCATGAGGGATCCGACACGCTGCTCTTCATCGACAACATCTTCCGCTTCACGCAGGCTGGTTCTGAGGTCTCCACGCTGCTTGGCCGTATGCCGTCGGCCGTAGGCTATCAGCCCAACCTCGCCACTGAGATGGGCGAACTCCAGGAGCGCATCACCTCTACCAAGAAAGGCTCCGTTACTTCTGTGCAGGCCGTCTACGTTCCTGCCGACGACCTCACCGACCCGGCTCCGGCCACTACCTTCGCTCACCTCGACGCTACCACCGTGCTATCGCGTCCGCTGTCGGAACTCGGCATCTACCCGGCCGTTGATCCTTTGGCCTCCACCTCGCGCATCCTGTCTCCGCGCGTCGTTGGCCAGGAGCACTACGATGTTGCCCAGGGAGTGAAGAAGATCTTGCAGCGCTACAAGGACCTTCAGGACATCATCGCCATCCTTGGCATTGACGAACTCTCCGACGACGACAAAATCACTGTCGCCCGTGCCCGCAAAGTGCAGCGTTTCCTCTCGCAGCCCTTCCACGTGGCGGAAATCTTCACCGGTATCCCGGGCGCCTACGTCAAAGTCGAGGACACTATCCGCTCCTTCAAAGAGATCATCGAAGGCAAGCACGACGACATTCCCGAGCAGGCCTTCTATCTCAAGGGTGGCATCGAGGACGTCCTCGCCGCCGCCGAGAAGATGAAGACAACGGCGTAAGACAGCCTCTGGCTGCTAGCTCCCATGCCTGTAGCTAAGGCAGGAAGCTAGAGGCCGGAAGCCAGGAGCTAGAAGTTAAATGGCAGACACACCACAATCCGGCCTCTTGACTGTACGCCTCGTCGCACCGGACCGCGTCCTGCTGGACGCGACCGCTGAGGCGGTCGAATTGCCGTCTATGTCGGGCTACCTTGAGGCGCTTTACGGCCACGCGCCTCTGCTGGCTGAGCTGGGAGCAGGCGAGGTCCGTCTCCATGGCGGAACCTCGGGTGATCAGAAATTCTTCGTCGCATGGGGATTCGTTGAAGTCCTTCCCGAGCGAGTCACCATTCTCGCCGAGACCGCTCTCCATCCTAACGAGATCGACGTCAACGAGGCCCGTAACGAGATCGCAGAGGCTCAGAAGCTTTGGGACGAAGCCGGAGATGACGGTGAGAAGTACGATCAGGCGAATGCCATGACCCGTCAGGCCGAGGAGAAGATCGCCTCCGCCGAGGGACGAAGCACCTAGACCTTCCGCGAAGTCTTGGGTCTTGCTTCAAAGAGTTTGTTCAGGTTCCCTGTTTCACAAACTAAGGCCGCCTCCTTCGAGGCGGCCATATTTTTTGCCACTTGAAGTTAAAGCGTTAGGAAGCTTTCCTGGCCTTCGCCTTCACAGGTGCAGCCTTCGTCGCCGAAGCGCCATTTCTAGCCGCCGGATGGACCTCCGACGTCGCTGCCTCAGCCTGCTGCCGTAGAGCGTGAATGACCACCCGCAACATCTCCTCTTCGGGAGCCGGTTTGCCCGTCCAAATCTCGAACTGGCGCGCACCCTGCTGCACAAACATCTCCACGCCGGTAATGATCGGGATGTTCTGCTGCCGCGCCATTCTTAGAAGCGGCGTCTCCAGCGGGTTATAGACCAGGTCGAACACCAGCTTCGTGTTCAGGTCTTTCGCCTCAAGGATCTGCGCGGCCTTCTGCCCGGCCATTCCAACCGACGTCGCGTTGATGATCACGTCAAACGGCGTCTTAGCCACGGCCTCTTTCTTGATCGTCTTCGCTCCAGCCTGCCGTGCCAATTTCTGCGCAGTCTCCGCGGTGCGATTCAGGATGAAGACCTCCGCGCCCTTGTCCCGCAGGCCGAACACAGCTGCTCTCGCCGCTCCGCCAGCGCCCAGCACAAGGGCCTTGGCACCCCGCAGTGACATCCGCCGTTCAAGCGGGCCAATGATCCCGGCAACATCCGTGTTGAAGCCGTAGAGCTTGCCGTCCTGGGCTCGCAGAACCGTGTTGCACGCGCCGATCTTGGCAGAGAGCGGATCCGTCTTTTCCAGGTGCTCCATGATCTCCTGCTTGTGTGGCATCGTGACACTCAGGCCCTGAATTGGAATCTCGTGCACCAGTTTCAGCAGATCGCTTACCTTGGCAGTCTGCAGCGCAAGGTAAACAGCATTCACGGTCTCGCGACGGAACGCCGTGTTCATCATGATGGGGGAGAGCGAGCTCCGGATTGGATTGCCCGCAACGCCATAGACCTTCGTCGCGGCGTCCACCTGATCGATCCGATATGTCTCAATGAGCGTGCGGGCAGCAATCTGCCCCGGCCCTGTCTCTTCGCCCGGAGTCGCCGCTGCAAAAGTAAACGCGCTCCCCGCGCGAAGCCCAAGCACCCGCGAGATGATTCCGGCATCGCCCATGCATATCCCGATGATGTTCGAATGTTCATTCATGCGCTCGATAAAGCGCATCAGCGTCACGTTGTCGGTCAGGTTCTTTGCGGTAGGGACGATCTTGATGAAGTCGGGATGAAAGGGCTCGATCCGCTTATAAATTCCTTCCAGGTCTTTGGTCGCATGGAAGTCGTGGTGGCTGATAATCAGCGCCACGCCCGTATCGCGCAGCTTCTGCAACTCGCCCTTCTTCACGGACTCCGCCGACTCCAACTCAAGATCTACCAGATGAAATCCTGAAGCCGCAGCCTTGGAAAGAATCTCCATCTCAGAGGTAAGGGAGCCGGAGAATTTGCCGCCGTTCGCCACACGGCGGCAGGTTGCGATGCCGGTGGCTGCAGTATTTTCCTCAAAAAAGCTCTTCAGCTTAGGCAATGCCAGCAATGGCTTTTCGAGATAGTCAAGACGAAACTCGAGAAAAGGGGACTCCTTGACCACTGCGCTTGCTTTTTCAAGCATTTCAGCAGCGGTGTTTCCAATGATTGCTACACAGATTTTTCCGATTCGGGAGCGGAGAAGTTGCGGGGTTAGATTAGGCACATTCACTCTCATGTCTACAATCGCGGTATCTTACAGACCCGTCGCTTAGGATGCAAATTTCGTTGAAAATAAAGGTGGTTATTGCGAGGGATAGATGCAACCAGCACACGACTCGGTAGACGCGGGAGAAGTGCAAAACGTTACAGGTACTCCTTAGCCGTTTGTCACAGATGCAGCTCTAGAATGAATAAGGTATGGGGACGATGGATGTCTTGCGAGTTCCTGGGTGGGACTTCGAATGGCTTCGGCACGGTTTCAGCACTCGCGCGGGCGGGGAATCGAGTGTTTATGGGGGCCTGACGCTGAATCTTGGTTGGACAAAAGAGGACAACCCAGTTGCTGTGGCGGCGAATCGGCGACGCTTCGTCCGCTCGCTTGAGGAGTCCGATCATTCCGGAGAACCATCCATGCGTCTAGTCACTATCCGTCAGGTTCACTCAGGAGTGATCAAGGCGATCAGGAGGGACGACAGGGCACACGAGGGCGCCCTTGAGACCTCCGAGGGTAAGGCAGTGCTTGAAGGCGATGGACTCGTAACAGATGTGCCGGGTGTACTGATCGCCGTAGGCACAGCGGATTGTGTTCCGGTGCTCGTGGTCGATGTAGCAAAGCGAGCTGTGGGGGCCTTCCATGCCGGATGGCGGGGCACAGCGGCAAAGATCGTTGAGCACGGAATCGCTGCAATGCAGTGCGAGTACGGGTCACACCCACAGGACCTCGTGGCCGCCATCGGGCCGAGCATCGGTGCTTGCTGCTACGTGGTGGGCGAGGAGGTTCGCAGCGGCTTCGACTCCAACTTCGCCTACTCGGCTGAACTCTTCCGCGAAACCGCGGATTCTTCCGGCGACAGAAGGCAATACTACGTTGATCTGTGGATGGCGAACCAGAGTCAGCTACTGGACGCTGGAATCACGCCCGAGCAGATCGCTTTCGTTGGCGGTTGCACAGCCTGTACTCGCGACTCGGCGGGGGAGAGACGTTTCTTCTCTCATCGCGCCGAGCACGGAGTTGCAGGCCGGATGCTCAATGCAATCGGTGTGGTGGAAGCATAGACATCACTCAGTTTCGACTCCGCGAACCAATCGCGGCGATTGCCGCAGAAGCAACGGCAATACAAAGAGAATCGCTATGACGGTCGTGATCATCCCACCCACCACGACGCGGGCCAAAGGTTGTTGTGCTTGCGCTCCGATGCCATGAGAGAGAGCCGCTGGCAGCAAGCCCAGGCCCGCCGCCATGCAGGCCATGACCACCGGCCGCAATTCGTCGACGCAACCATGTTCGAGTCCCGTGCCGTCGATGCTTTCACGCTGCGCGCGCCGCACGCCCGACATGAAGACGACGCATCCCAGTGTTGCGACTCCGATCAGCGAGGTAAAGCCGACGGCCGCCGAAATACTGAACGGCGTGTGCGAGACAAATAGCGACACAGTCCCGCCTACGGCGCAAAACGGTAGCGTCGCCAGCACAATGAAGGCATCCTTCCACGTGTTGAACTGCATATAAAGCAGGATAACGATAATGGCCAGCGAGATGGGAATGATAAGCGCCAATCTCTTCTGTTCCTTGCGCAGCGAATCGAACTCGCCGGCCCATGTGTAGTCGTAGCCGGTCGGCATCGGAACCTGCTGCTTGAGCTTTGCCTGCAACTCGCTGATCGTCGTGGCGAGGTCGCGTCCGCGCACGGAGAACTTGATTGGGATATAGCGGCGGCCTCCTTCGCGGTAGATCATGAAGCTGCCCTCGCGAATCGAGACATCAGCAACCTGACCAAGCGGAACCCGGCTTCCGTCTGCTGTCGGCAGAAGAATGGCCCGAATCGCCTCGGGGCTCGAACGATTCGCCTCTGGAAAGCGCACCGTGAGGTCAAAGCGCCGGTCGCCTTGAATGACCTGGGAGATCGCTGCTCCGCCGACCGCTGCCTGTACCGCGGCGTTGATATCCCCGGCCATGATGCCATAGCGGGCCGCCCGCGCGCGGTCGATCCGGATGATCAGCGAAGGCTGGCCGCCGACCTTGAATACTCCAACATCTGCGACGCCGGGGACAGAGTTCATGACTTGTTCGATCTTGGCAGAGAGCGAGGTGAGCGTGTCCAAGTCATCACCGAAGAGCTTGAGTGAGTTCTCACCCTTCACACCCGACATCGCCTCTTCGACGTTGTCTTGTATGTTTTGCGAGAAATTCAGCTCGACGCCTGGGAAACGCGCGAGCCGGCGGTTCATCTCGTCGATCAGCGCTGTCTTTGTCAGGCCTGGACGCCAGCCTTCAGCGGGCTTGAGATCGACGGAGAACTCAACGTTGTTGAAGGTCGAAACGTCTGTACCATCATCAGGGCGGCCCATTTGCGAAGTAGTCTGGATCACCTCCGGCGACTGGGCAATGACCGCGCGGAACTGGTCCGCAAGATGAGCGGCAGTCTCAAACGAAATATCCTGTGGCAACGTGGCGCGAATCCAGAGTTTGCCTTCTTCGAGCGGAGGCATAAACTCGCCGCCAACCAGAACAAAGCAGAGCACCCCCACGGCAAGCATGGCTGCTGCACCGATCCAGACGAGTGCTGGGCGGCGAAGCGCCTGATGCAGAGTTTTCTCATAGTTGTTCTTCAACAGGCGGCTAAGCCACGTGTAACCGTCACCAACCTTCTGCTCAGCGGGAGCAGTGATGTAGCCGAGCACTGGAGCAAAGATAAGCGCGAAGAGCAAAGCGCCCAGAAGCGCGAAGCCGTAGGTAACCGACATCGGCGAAAAGATCTGTCCCGCCACACCCTGCATTGTGAACAGTGGAATGAAGGCAATGAGGATGATGGCTGTAGAGAAAAGTACCGGACGCGCCGCATCGGTAACACCTTCTACGATGAGGTCTCCAGTCGCTTCACCCGGTAGGCGTCGTGTCAGATGGCGGTAGATGCTCTCCAGCACAATAATCGACGAATCAACAAGAATGCCGAAGTCAATCGCGCCGATTGAGATGAGGTTCGCCGAACGTCCTGTCAACACCATCATGCCGAATGCGAAGAGCACTGCGAAGGGAATCGTAACCGCCGCGATGAACGTGATGCGCAGATCGCCAAGCATTGACAGCAGCACCAGGGTCACGAGGATGAGCCCGGTGATAATTACCTCGCGAACCGTATGAGTCGTGCGATTGATAAGGTTGGTGCGGTCGTAAATCGTACTGATCTGCATGCCCGGTGGAAGCAGGGTGCCGTGATTGAGTTGCGCGATCTTCTGCTTCAGCGCCTTGAGCGCAGGCAGTGATTTCTCTTCCTTCTGCAGAAGCACGATACCGAGCACAATATCGTTCTGCTTGTTGCGGCCTACCTGTCCCAGGCGCGGCTGGAAGCCTTCCTTCACCGTCCCGACGTCACCTACCTTGATAGGTGCGCCGTTCTTTTCTGCTACAACGATCGAGGCAATATCATCAGTATTCCGAACCAGACCTACTGAGCGGACATTCACGTTCTGATTGCCGAGAGCAAGATAGTTGCCGCCGGCGTTGGCGTTAGAGCTTTGGATCGCATTGGTGACCTGTGGTAGCGAGACGCCATAGGCAAGCAGTTTGTTGGGATCGGCCTCCACCTGGTACTGGCGCGTAGTTCCGCCAAACGTCGTGATGTCGATGATGCCCGGGACCTGCTTCAGTTCGCGCCGCACAAGCCAGTCCTGCGTGGCCTTGATCTCGTTGAGCGTATACCCGGGACCCAAGAGCTGATAGCGATAGATCTCACCGATCGGCGACCAGGGTGAGAGCTGTGGTTGCAGGTTGTTGGGCAGTGTGAGTGTCTGCAGGCGGTTCAGCACCTCCTGTTTATCCCGAAAGTAGTCCGAGTCGAAACTGAAGTACAGCTTGACGTCGGAGAGTCCGAAGATCGAGATAGAGCGGACCTGATCGAGATGCGGCGTTCCGTTCAGAGTAGTCTCGACCGGAACGGTGACCTGCTGTTCCATCTCCTCAGCCGACCACGACGGATTCTGCGTGATGATCTCAACCAGTGGCGGCGAAGGATCGGGGTACGCCTCAATGTCGAGACGCGTGAGCGCAAATGCTCCGGCCGCCAGCATGACGCCAAAGATGATCAGGATGATTGCGCGAAAGCGAATGAAGAGGTGAATGATCGGCTGCACGCGCTAGTCTCCGCTCGTGGGACGGAGCAGCGCTCCCCCGGTAGTGACGACATGTTCGCCGTCGTTGAGGCCGCTGAGGATCTCAATGTTCTTTGTTCCGCCTGGGCCGGAATCGAATGTGCGCCCGATCGTCACAGCCCGCTCCTCGAACTTGCCTCCATTTGCAGGCACGAAGACAAAAGTCTTGTCACCCTCGTGCAGCACCGCGGTGGAAGGAAGAATTACGGCATTACGCGCCGCTCCGGGAACCCGGATGGTTGCAAACATGTCCGCCTTCAGCATGTGCCTCGCATTCGGAAGAACCACCCGAAGCTTGAGCGTGTGCGTATTCGGATCGAGTGCGTCACCAACATTTGCCACGCGCCCGGAGAGCTTCATCCCCGGGTAAGCTGGCACCAAAACCTCGACTTCGCGTCCCGGCTTTACCGAGGCGAGGTCGCGTTCAAAGACATCGCCGACAATCCAGACTGAGTCAATGTTCGCAACCGTCGCGATCGTAGTTGCGTTATCGAGCGAGCGCTGCATCTCGCCTGTCGCAGTTCCAATGTCGAGCACCACGCCGCTGATAGGAGAACGCAACGCAACCTCGTCCGACGTTCCGTCCTCGCTGAAGCCAAGTTCACGGATACGTTGCCGCGAGCGCTCCAACTCCGAGTGGGCTGTCTGGTCAGTCGCCTCAAGTTCGTAGTAATCCGCTTGCGAGAGCACTTCATGGTCCAAAAGCAGTTTGCCGCGAGCCAGCGCTCGATCCGCACGCAAGACTTCAATCTTCGCCTTCTCGAAGTCAGATCGGGCAGCAGCGATATCGCTGCTCTGCAACTCCGCAATCGCATCGCCCTTCTTTACCTCTTGACCTGGAAGCACCTTCATTCCAAGAATGCGTCCGCTCAGAGGCGGATAGATGTGCACAACTCGCGAGGGATCGGCCGAGATGCGGGCAGGAATCTCAAGGTAATCAGTGCTCGACTGAACATGGGCAACACTGGTTTCAACTCCAACGTTTGATGGTTGCTGTTCATTGGAGACCGGAGGGGGTGTAGACTTGCACGCCGTCAACGGCGCGACAGATAGCGAAAGTGCAAGCAGCAATTGAATTCGTGTCGTGTTCGTCGTCATGGAAGGATGTCCGTCGCGGTTGCAAAGCTGAGTTGGTGGATCGCGAGCCAGACCTGGGCGTTCGCGTTGAGGCTGCTCAGGTGGATGGCCCTGTAGTCCCTCAGAGCCTCCAGGTAGTCGAGCAGCGTCGAGTTGCCGTTGCGATAGCTGAATTGCAGGTTGTCCCGGACGTGGCCCGCCTCGTCGAGGTAGTGGCTGTTATAGCGTTGCGCCATTTTTTGTGCGGTGTCGTACGCCAGCCATGCCTGATCGACATCCGAGATCACCTGATTCCGCGCTGCTGTTACGGCTGTCCGGCTCGAGTCAACCTCATACCGAGTGCGTTCTTTTTCTCCCTGATTGCGATCGAATATTCGCAACGGGATGGAAACGTTGACACCGAAAGTATTGTCGGCGCCGCTGCGCTCGTACTCGCTAGCAATAGTCGGGTCTGCGGTTCCTCCGGCAATGGCCAGCTTCGCATTTGCCTCCGCAGCCTGTAGCCCCTGTCGTGCGGCAATGTAGTCGGGACGAGAGGCCAGGCCCTTCGCTTCCGCGTCTGCCATCGTCAACGAGAGCGGAGGCGGCTCAAGCGTTCCCGTAACGTCGAGGCCTGGCGCAGGCCGATCAACGCCAAAAAGCAGCTGCAACTGTGCGCTGGCCTGATCAAGATTCAACTTCGCGTTGTCCGCATCCGACTCAAACTGCGCAAGCTGCAAGTCGATGCGCTCATAGTCCGTACGTGTGATATCTCCAGCATCGAGGCGCGCTTTGCTCAGGTCGACCGTCTTCCGATAGTCCGTCAGGTTCTCCTGTGCGACTACCAGCGAAGCCTTAGCCAGGAGCATATTTGTAAACGCCTGGCGTACTGCGAGCACAAGTTGACGTTCCGTGTCGTGGTACTGGCTCTCTGTCTGGTCCGCCGTGGCTGAGGCGCTGTCGAGCCGCCACCTGCGTTTCTGTCCGCGCTCAAACAGCCGCGAAACACTAGCAGAGTAGAAGTACGGATTCCCGCCTTCGTTATTGATCTCAGGCAACGTCACTCCCTGGCCCAGCAAGGTGAGGCTAGGGTTCTGTCGCAGGCCCGCAGTGATTTTGTTCGCCTGCACTGCAGAGAGGTGCTGCCTGGCTGAGAGCAATGACGGATTTCCTGACAGCGCGCGCGACACTGCCTGGTCGAGAGTCATGGGTACGGCAGGAGGAGGAGATGCCGCGGGTGTCTGTGCAAACGCCGGCGCCAGATAGAACACCATGGCGCAGAGTGCACGCAAGGCTTTCAGTGTCATGCCAACCTTCGAGTCGTGTTCGAGATGTTTTGTAGAAAAGCCGGAATCAGTATTCGTATGAAGGCGGCTCATCCATGCGACCACAGCCTGCTATGTCGTAACAGGGGGAGGCCGAACGCCCGCCGTCAGGACAAAATCCGAGAGGAGCCTGACCGCACGAGAAACTGGACGCAACCGAATCATTGAGCCAAACAGCCACACGGGGGCAGCGAATAGCAGGATGGGCAGCCCCAGCGCGCCGATGGGTTCATCCGGCGCAGGCGGCCCAGAAAATACATCTGCGCGTCGAACCATGTGTTCGATCTCTGCCGGCGAGGTCATCGCCATAAGATCGTCCGTCATGGAAATAACGGGGAAGAGTATGAGAAGCAGGAGGCACAGTGCCACAAAAGGGCCCCATCCTGTGCGAGTCCAACCCGTCCGTGCGGCACGTATCCACCAACTCGCCAGCAGCAAGGAGACGACGAGCCAGACGAGATTGAGAAGAACCTCCACTCGCTCTCAAGTATAGAGCAGCGACGGATGGACTTGTTGTGGCAACCCCGTGAAGAAACTCGGTAGCGAAATATACCGCGATAAAGTAGGGAGTTTGATATCAATAGAGAAGGGGAGGCGCATGGCGCCTCCCCTTCATCGTATGCGAGCGATTACATCGCTGGAGGATGATGCTTATCGATAGTCTCCTCTTTCGCGCTCTTCTTCGCCTTCGAGGGGTCGGGTGGGTTCACAGAGTCACGCAATTCCTTTGACGGCTTGAAGAACGGCACTCGCTTCGCTGGAACATCCACTTTAGCGCCCGTCTTGGGGTTACGCCCCGTGCGCGCGTTTCTTTGCCTCGTGCGGAAGCTGCCGAAGCCCCGAATCTCGATTTTGTCACCGGATTTCAGAGCACCGATGACAGAGTCGAACAGAGTATCGACGATGACTTCGCCGTCGCGGCGGGTCAGGTCGCCTAGGGCAGTCACTTTGTCGACAAGATCAGCTTTGGTCATGGCGGGATCCTTTCCTGCTTATGGGAGGGCG